>Ga0209810_1000053_pt1 | contig 336608 bp, 305 predicted proteins | sample Coa_R1_7_FD_187159 | JGI IMG/M metagenome (GOLD analysis project Ga0209810, IMG submission 187159) | Surface soil microbial communities from Centralia Pennsylvania, which are recovering from an underground coalmine fire - Coalmine... | ecosystem: Environmental > Terrestrial > Soil >...
TCCAGCATGCCTGTGGAGAGCCGGATGCGTGGAAACGCGCACGTCCGGTTCGGAGGGCGGCAGCGGGAAAACCAGCAACCATAAGGTTGCCTCGGCGTCCTGCTGCCGACCCCTACTACAACCGCCGTCGGCTTCACTCGCTGCTCGGACAACTGAGTCCCGAGGCATACGAGCGTCGACACCGTCAGGCCGAACTTCCGATCCAATGGGCGACCGCGTGATCGCTCACCCTGCCCTCCGGAGCCCGACTGACATCACCCTACTCCACCTAAAAGTCCCTTCAAACCCGACCGACTTGCGTAATCCATTCCAAAACGAAGGAAGCCGCCCCAAGGCGGCTCACCCCACTCGGCAGCTGACGGAGTCCCTACAACCGGCAGCGGCTGTCTTAACCTACAACTTCAGCAGCCCCGACCTCACAATAAAACTGTCTCCGAAAAAGGGGGAAGCCCAGCGCGGATGCCGGCATGCATATGCTGCACATGCAGCAATTGCTCGGACACGCAACCAGTGACATGGTCGCCTACTACTACCGGGGACGGACCAGTGACGCTGTGTTGAAAGCTGCTGCCGCGATCAAGTTCTAGGATCGGCAACCGGCATCGGTTCGCGCTTCTGCAACGCCTCGAACATTCGGATTACGGTGGCATCTCGTAGTCGCTTGCCGGCAATGGCGTTGTTGACCGAACCGACATCGACCGCCGCTGCACGGGCGAACTCCTTCACCGTCCACCCACGAGCGACGATTGCCAACCGTAGGGACGGCCCATCAAAACGGCGGACGTAGGGGTTCCACAGATAGGTTCGGGCGGGCTCTCCTGTCGTCACTGATTCCGGTTCGAACTCGGGCATAGGAGGTAGTCGTGGAGAGCGGGGCATTCCTGACATCGAGGAGATGATTGGTGCCTCACGAGGTACTTACCTAGCAGCGCCTCAACGACGTGCATAGACTGTCAGCTGTGTGGGGGTGTCTGCGACCGCCGCGCGCGGACCACAAAGATGGAGTTGATAAATAACCCGATCAAGATGATTCCTGCAAGGGCCTCGGTAGCCACGGTAAGCCGGGCAGAGTCAGTGACTGGGATGATGTCGCCATATCCGAGCGTTGTGATCGTCGTCGCACTAAAGTAGAGCATCCGTGGAAAGTCGTCCGGCAAGCTTCCGGGGTTTCCCTCGGCGGCAAGATAAAAACTCGTAATCGCGGCATCCACCGGTCGTGGCACTGGGAAACCGACCTGGCCCGGGAGGAGTCGGACGGAATGATCACCGCTCTCGGCACCCGGGATTAGGTCCCTCATAGTGACGAAGCGCGGGAGGTTAGCCGTGAATGTCACAAAGGAGTATCCGTTTCCGACTGAATTGGGAGGGGGCGGTCCCGACGGGGCGTAGTGAAGAACGAAGGAGCCCACTGAGTACCCAGATGGCCGTTGAAATGGAACGATGACATGGAAATCCACATCGGGATCTATTGCTTGTAGTTGTGCAACCGGCGACTCAACAAAGTACTTGTGGACATTGAGTGTCCACCCTGATCGCTTGAGCACGTAGGAATGATTGTGAACGAAGAAATTCTGAACGAGCGCGCCCTTGATGCCTAAGGCAATGCGCCACCCGAATCCGCTCGAGTAGAGTTCAGTCTTGGTCGAGGAGTCGTAGAAGGCTCCCGACATAAACGTGTAGATCACCGCATACCCAAAGATGGCGGCAATGTAGAGGAAGATAAAAGTCGCGGGAGGCACGACGCCTAACGCTCGACTAGCTCGTCGAGCTGCGTCCGGCGCCCGCGACTTTACGCCGGGCTTTGCCTTCGGTGTTGATCTGGGGCCGTGACGCTTACCCATCCGTCGCACCACCGAGCGGGATGGCCGTCAAACCCAGCCTGCGGATGACACGTGAATATCTGTGCGCTGTCAATCAGCACGCGGCCAAGCAAGATCAGGGCACACTTCACAGTATTAGTGAAGGAAACCTACCTTGTCGAGACTCCGTTAGTTGGCAAGTCGGGTGTCTCGTGACTAGATTCCGGTGTCGGATTGGGAGTCGATACGCCAGCAGAGAACGTTGCGCTCATGATTGGGGTTGCCGGGCAATTCGTCCACTGGATCCTTACCAAGCATCCGATGGCTTTTCAGGTGTCCCGATGGCCGGTTTGGAATTGGCTAGCAGCGCGTTTCTTCCGAATCGTGACTAGAAGGCACGGTGCTAGCCGCAGTTGTATCAAAGTCGATTGAGAGTCCGCAAATCTCCAGCGAGCGCCGTCTGTTGAAGCCCGGTATCAAAGGGAGCGACCGGTTATCCACGCCGCGCTATCTGATCCGTAGCCATCCTTTTTATATGGACGGACCGGTGACTGCTTTTCCAGACGACTCTCCGTATTGCCGGAGGGTCTTGCTGCGCACTTTAGCAGCGCGTCTTGCTCAAAATCAACTGTGCAGAAGCATTTGTGCCCGTGGGTTTCCGTGCGGTGAAAACAGATTTGCTTGCGTGCCCCAGCCCGTGTCAGACGATGCGATCTGCACCGGCGACTGGCTCGTTTTCTTCGAGAGCTCGAATGGATTCGGCTTGACGTCGATGGCTTGACCGGCCTTCCCTGCAACGCGTTCGTCACCGACGGACGACTGATGTCAGCACGTTGGGCTAGGTCGCTCGCTGACCACACGCGGAGCGCCATCTCCCTTCTGAGACTCTCCACGTTGATGACAATGCCGACCCGTCTGATTGGCTTAGGCGTTCCATGGATGTCCATGGCGTGAAGTCGACGCGGCGACGGCTTTTCTGACGACTCTTCTGGGCAACGCCAGCCTCAGACGTTCCTTCTGAGCAAGAGTTGTGGTCCACACCGCCAACTCCTCGGCGAGCCCATTGGCGACAATTGTGTATCGCCTGAGTATCAAGGATTCTGCGCTCAAGATGAGAAGAACCGAACAATGAGCAACGAGCCCTACCATTGGCCCCCGGACCTTATGGGGCAGTTGATTGACTGCATCCCAGCACTTTGTCCTTCGAAGCGCGACCTGTTCGGTTTCTTTCGCGGTGCTGGCGTCCCGGAAACTCTCTTCAAAGACCATGTATCACGGTTCCAGTCAGATAGGAAGTCAGTGAATAAGTACGAAGTGACCCGTTCAGTGCTGGAGCGGCTCAATGAGCTCGGGGACGCTGGAATCGCGCCTCGCCGCGAAATTGTGCGCCGAGTGACTCAGTGGGAGGACTTTTCGAAGTGTTGGGAGAACGAGCGACATAGGGCCCGCGCACTAGTTGAGGATATTCGTCGCTCGGTGAACCAGAAGGACGCCTTCACACGGATGCAGATTGAGCGTGACCGAGAGCACGCGGAACACGTCAAGAGACAGCGCGCCGAGGCGCAAGCGGCGGAAGCGCGCCTGGCGCGACGCGAAACGGTGAAGCGCGATCTAAAGAGGCTGTTCGGTCTCCAGGATCCCGCAGCCCGAGGTAAGCAGCTTGAACGTGTGATGAATCAAATGTTCGATACGGAAGGGATCCTGATTCGCGAGGCGTTCACCGTTGCTGCTCCTGATAGCCAGCGCGTGGTCGAACAAGTAGACGGTGTTGTCGCTATCGACGGGACGCTGTATCTCGTCGAAATCAAGTGGCACCGCGAGCGCATTGACAAGGGGGAAATCAGTTCCAGTCTTGTGAACGTCTTCTCGCGCGGCGACGTTCACCTAATCGTCGTTTCTGCGTCCGGCTTTACCGAAGGTGCCGTCGAGGTATGCAAGGAAGCCCTTCGCGACAAAGTGGTGGTTCTCACGCAGCTTGAGGAGATCGTCCTCTTGTATGAGCGCGACGAGGACTTCGAGCAGTGGCTCAGGGCGCGTATCCATTCCGCCGCGCTGGACAAACGGCCGTTCGCCCGGGCCTAAAAACCTGCTTACCAGGCACAGGATCAGTTTTAGGTGTCCCGACGGCCGGTTTCGAATTGGCTAGCAGCGCGTTACTTCCGGATCGTGACTGGAAGGCACGTACAGGCTTGCAAGGTCACCCCACTCGATACGGTGGCGAGCGAACGTGACCAAAATCGCAACGTTGCGCTTGTTAACAGTTGCAGGCCACGCCCATGTCAGGGGAGTGTCATCGGCGAGCAATTGGCGCAGAGTCCGTCCCGCCTCGCGCTGTGCGAGAAGGAGAGGTGCTCTCCCTTGAGCTTGGCTTTCCTGCAACGCTACCTGTATCTCCTCTGGCTCATCACCGTCGGAAACGAGCTTCAGAAATGGAACCCTATGTCGCTTCAGCTTCCAAGAGGAGTAGTCGAATTCACGCTCGTAGCCGGGCGACGCAAGTTGCTGGACTTGGTGCATGCCCAGCCGACAGTCAATGCTGAACCGGCTTGGGATATGTACGTTAAGGAGAGGCAAGGCGTGCCCCTCGTGCGTGGAGGAACATCTTCAAGCTCCTGACACCATCGTACGGATTAACAACCTCGCACGACTTGAGAGCGCGACACTCTGAGAGGGCGATTCGGCCTGGAGCTTCCCAGGCAGCGGCACCAACGTACGTATAAGAGAGTGGCTGCCAGGCAATCACCGAGCACCCGTTGGGTAGCCGCATATAGTTAGCTGGCGCTCCCAAAGCGACCGGACACTGATGGAGGAGATGTGAGTCTCCAAGCACCTTGGATTCCGGATATGCAGCCGCGCGCGTGGCGCAACTTGCCTGACGGACGAACTGACGGCTACCTACATCCGGAGGAGTTCTACCTCGGAACAAGTGACCGGGTTGGCCAGGACATCTGTGTTCGGGTTGTCTCTTCCAGTCGCGCACCGAGCGCCGGAGACCTTGAGCGGTTGTGGCAAGCGTTCGCTCGAACACCGGTGCTTCTGCTTGTGGCCAGGTACGAGACCGAAAAAGGCCCCACCGTGGACCTGGTTGGTGGGCACAGACGGTCGGAGCGGGCGCGGCCGCACGCCGGTCGGCCCCGGCCAATCATTGTGAAACACGTAGCGTCAGGCGAAGCGTTGAATTTCTGCCGGCTGGTACTTGAAGAAACCAGCACGCACAATGCGGACCGTCTAATCGCCCGATGGATGGATGAACGTGCCACAGACCTGCCTGGGCTGAAGAACGATGGCTTGTTCGCTCGGCAAGCCCTTCTCCACTACGTACCCGATCGGTCCGACTGGATCACTTCGTACGAAAAGGCGGTGCAAGCACGACAAAAAACGGGCCGATCACTAGTCGAATCTCTTGGCTTTGCGCTGGATGAGGCGGCTGACCCTTCTGCAGCAATTCTCGTCGCGAACGGCACAAATCGAGCGGTGGGGTTGTTTCTCGACGCATCCCTCTCCTTTGATGAGCCGACGATTGCGTTCGGTGCCTCGAGTCCCGTGACTCATGGACTAGCTATCGCTACTCGTCTCGGATTGCCATGGGTCATCCTCACCCGCGGAACGTCGATTCGTCTGCATCCTGTTAGCGCTGACATCGGTGTCGGCCGGCGCGGACGGAGTGCGACATATGTCGAGCTGAATCTGTCCCTACTGCCCGAAAACCAGAGCCCCTATCTCTGGCTTTTGTTTGGTGCGGATGCTTTGACGGTAGGAGGATCGGTGGATCAGATCCTCGACGCATCCAAGGTTTTCGCTGCGGATCTCGGAGGTCGCCTGCGGGACCGAGTTTATGTCCGCGTTATCCCAACCCTAGCCAAGCTCTTAGGACGTGGAGTGCAAGCCGGACTTAGCGTCTCGGAAACGAGAGAGCGTCTTGCAGATGCCTATCACAGGACGATGGTGGTTTTATTCCGCACGCTGTTTGTTGCCTACGCGGAAGACAGAGGATTGCTGCCGTACGGCAGAAACCAGAGGTACACGGAGAAGTCGTTGAAGCGTCTCGCGCAACATTTGGCCAGCATGCGCACTGACGAAGTTAGCTTTGACGGTGAGGCAAGGGACCTTTGGCAGACGTTGACATGGACGTGGAGGACTGTCGCAAGCGGAAATACCGAGTGCGGTGTTCCGCCGTACGACGGCAGCTTGTTTGTAGCGGGATCGGGGATGGAGGATGTTGCAGAACTCGACCTGACGAATGAGGAAATCGGTCCGGTGCTTACGGACTTGCTCGTAGACACTGACCGGGACGACGTCGTAGGCCCCGTGGACTTCCGTAGTCTCTCAGTTCGAGAGTTCGGGACCATTTATGAAGGTTTGTTGGAATCCGAACTCTCTATGGCAGAGAACGACCTTGCTGTAGATAGGGATGGAAACTTCGTTCCGGCGAAGGCTGGCGCAGAAGTCGTCGTCGGGAAAGGCGACATCTATTTCCACAACAGATCGGGTGAACGTAAAGCGACCGGCTCATATTTTACGAAGCCCTTCGCCGTCGAACATCTCCTCGACACAGCGCTTGAACCAGCCGTCTCTAGGCATCTCGAGTCGGTCAAGCAAGCCCTCGACAGCGACGACGATGCAGAAGCGTCGCGGAAGTTGTTTGACTTTCGGTGCGCTGACCTTTCTATGGGTTCGGGTCACTTCCTAATCGCAGCAATTGATCGGTTAGAGGCTCGATTTTCACAGTTCCTAACCGAGAATCCGATTCCGAATGTAAACCAGTCCGTTAGAAGCGGCCGACGACTACGATGCTGATCGCCCGCAAGTAGCGCGACATTGCCCAAACGGGCGCGATTAAGAACAAGAACGTCGAGCAACGTCTTCGCTGAATGAACGTCCTCGGTCGCTTGCAAATGGGCGATAGGGCGCGCGTAACCTCTCGACGAGATGGTCCGCCTGCTCCACTGTGAGTACTGGCGCGAAGTGGTCCTGTACGAGCGCGACGGCCCAGATGTTGAACGACTTGCCGGAGTACACGGGCCAATAGTCGCCCGCGGAGCCAGTTAGGCGGAGAGGGCCTCCCGCCACGCGTCCGTATCGTGATAGTTGTGGTTTGAAGTCGCCTTGCCGTTGCGAACGGTCCAAACCCAGCAGACCGGCGCGTCGAGCCGGCGACCAGTTTTCGTCTTGCCGGTCACGCGCCCTTCGACGACCACCACATCCCCAGCCTCGTGGAAGAGCTCTGGGACGACCGCGAACTCGTCGAAATTGGCTTGCACCATCCCGAAGACCTTTTCAGCCACTGCATTGGGCCCACGATGTCGGCCGCGGTGGGGTAGGTACTCCTGGGCGCCCTCGACCCATTCGATGTTTGGGTCGAGTGCGTCGAGCACCGCGGGAATGTCTCCCCGACCGAAGTTCGCGTACACGCCGCGCACGACAGCAGTCGGTTCGGTGGACATGGCAGACTCCTCCGTGATTCGCTGTGTCTAGGGTCTACACTAGATTGTAAAGGAGCTTGTGCAGTTTGTCAAGCTGCTTTCCTATATGCAACGGCCCGACCTAGACGATCCCGAGCTTCGCGCCTGGCGAGACCAGACCCTCTACCGGCTCCTTCTCCGAGCCAGCCGGGCCGAGGCCGCGGCTACGCTGGAGCGAATCCACGCCCTGGGGTTCTCCGACGTCAGCCTCGTCGACACGAACCTCCTAGCCAATCTCGATATGAACGGCACGACTATCTCGGGTCTGGCGCGCCGCGCGGGCGTCACGCGGCAGGCCGCCGGCCAGCAGGTGACCACTCTAGAGCGACGCGGCTATGTCGAACGTCGCACCTCGGACGCTGACGGACGGGTGGCCCTCATTTTCCAGTCAGCCCGAGGCAGAGCCCTCCTCGATAACGCCCTCGACGTGGTCGCCGACCTGGAGGAACGGTACGCCGCCCACCTTGGCGACGCGGGCACGGCCAAGCTCAAGGAGCTGCTACGCACACTTCTTGTGCTGACAGATCCAACGGGAGGATTGGGGCCAGATTGACGGATCGTCGCAGGGGCCGTTGTCTGGTTCCTCTAAAGATGCGTACGCAGGGACACTTTCCAGGTCCTTTAGCGGCCTGACAACACGTTCGCCCCAGCCAGTACTAGCCTCCGATACAGCTCTTGCGTCTGTTCGCCCCGCCACCGCCTCAGGTCTATTCAGCTTAGATATCGGGCGCGCACCCGATGGCGCGCCTGGATGACGCCGGCCACTCTGGACGGCATCAAAGTCGGAGGCAGCGCAATGCTGGAGCAAAGCACTCTCCCGCGGGACGTTCCGGTCCCGCGGTGGCTGCAGATCGCCGCGACGCGGGGACCCGAAGTGGAGCTGGCCGAAATCGATACGGTCCTCCGGCGTCCCTATCTTTCGAACCGAGAGCGAATGGTCCTGCACTACGTCCGGGACTGGATCTTGACCCACACGGTATCTGAGTAGGATCCGTGAAGGCGGCCGCGGTTGCTGTCAGGTGGTGCCGGAGAATCGGCGGCGTCTTCTTGCTCTCAGCGGCCTTGAGTACTCATGTGGCAGCCGCGAAGGCTGGTGGACCGATTGCCTTTGCGCTTGCCCCCGGGCCCGGCCTGATCATCTCGACTCCCGTTGCCGGCGCCTTTCTCGCGCGGGCAGGCGACGCTCCAGAGAGGCTTTACACCGGGCTGAGCAGCTACGTCGTCAGCGACAGCAGTGGCACCGGCCGCGGCTGGAAGGTGAGCTTCCAGCTACTGGGCATCGCCTGCACCTTCGAGCACCGGCCGTGCCCTGCCCATGACGACCTCCCCCGGCCAAGCGCCATGAGCATGCTCCCTCCACGCGTGTCGTGCGCCCCGGGAACGGACTGTACGGGGCCGGCTTCGCCGCCAAGAGTCTTGGTGGATTCGGAGACCGTCCTCCAGGTACGCCGGCAGGTGGTTATCGCGGCCGCCCCCGGAGGGGCGGGGATGGGGACCTATCTCTTCGAGCCCACGAGTTTCGATGGGAGAGACAAAGACCTGGCCCTTTACATTCCCGATTCTGCGAGGGCCAACACATATGTCCCGTCGATGCTCGAATCGGTTGTCTCCGGCCCCTGAACGTCCCACGAGCTACTTTCCTGGGGATGCCTTCTCTCGCCCCCCGTCCCGGCCGGTGACAACTCTACCGAGTCTGCGACTCCGGATTCGCCGGCGACGTAGCTTCGACCAACCAGGACCGCCCTAAGAGGTCGGCTCACGTCCCAGACCTGACGACTGACTGCTCGAATGAGTATCATCAAGTCGTTCGACTTGGTGGTCGTTCGTAGAAGCCAGGGCGATGAGAGCCTTGAAGATCATCTCGGAAGGGAACGAGGAATGGGCGCCCTTTCTCTCGGCAACCCGGTCGTCGTGACAAAGGCTAGGGCAATCGCGAGCGACGAACCACCATGCAGGATATGTGGCAAGTAGGAGGGGTAGCTCCCAATCCGGGTCAACTGACGGAGAAAGGGCATCATTGCCCAAAAGGAGGGTCACGTGCGTCCGATCCTGAGTAGACACCTTACCTACGCCAACGTTATGGCCACGGTTGCCGTCTTCGTTGCCCTTGGAGGCGTCGCCTATGCCAGCGGCTACGTCGGCTCAGACGGCAGCATTCACGGCTGCGTTCGCCCGGGTGGGGCACTGACCGTTGTAAAGCCGACCGGCCACTGCGCAAGCGGGTTGACAAGTCTCACGTGGAGCCAGACGGGCCCTCGAGGGCGCCGCGGTCGAAGGGGCGTCCGGGGTCCCCGTGGCCCTCAGGGACAGCAGGGCGTCGAGGGACAGCAGGGGCCGGGCGCCACTTCATTCAACATCCACGTGGAGCTCGGCGATAATCACGTGCTCTTCTACAGCGAGGGCGTGGGCGTCGGATTCGGATGTACAGCCAGCTACGTCGAAGTCTATCTTGTGGCTGCGCCCGACACCGTCTCCGTGAGTGGTACTCAGGCCGCCGATGGCAACCTGCAATCAATCCAAACCTCGTCCGGAGGTGGCGTGGGACCGATCGGAACGAACACGGTCAACATGGATGTCATCGGTATGGCTAATGGCACCTGGCAGCGGTTTGACCTCGGCGGTTACACGGATGGCAAGGCCTGCAACATTTGGGGCGTGGTAATGCCTGCGACGGACGACCCGAACATCCAATAGCGGGGGCCAGCCGGCGTGGGCTCGGACTGCCCTCCCCGGAGGCTTCGCCTGGCCGGGTGAATGGAGCCCATCCCATCCCGGTTTTTGGTCTGGGGCTGATTTGCTGCCGATGATGGAGTTGCCGTGAACGTCACGACCGAGGTCTTGAAGTCTCCCCCCTCATACAAGTTCCCGAAGAGCGCTCAGGGACTGCTCCCCTGGAGCTGGGTCGAGCACCAGCTCGAGGCAAGCCATGCCTACTGGCTGGTCACGGCCGGCCGGACCGGCAAACCGCACGCCACACCGGTCTGGGGCATCTGGATCGATGAGATGCTCTACTTCGACGGACATCCGCACACGAGGTGGTCCCGTAACCTCTCGGTCAACCCATACGCGACCGTCCACTTGGAAAGCACCAACGCGGTGGTGATCCTCGATGGCACGGTTGAAGATCTGACCCTTCCCGTTGAGGAGGGTAAGCGGCTTGTTCAAGTCTGGAATGCCAAGTACGGTCGTTTCGCCCCGGACCCCAGCGGCAGCGGGATCCTGAGACTGGTGCCCGAAGCCGCTCGCGCCTGGAGCCACGAAGACCTCCACGACGGGACCGGTTTCCGGCTTAGCCGCAGCGCGTTGCACTGAGACCGTTGCCCTTCAATCTCTCGCCGGTAGGACCCCGCTGGGAGCTGGTTCCGGACCTCTGGAGCCAAACCCAAGCGGCTTAGGGAGGCGGAGCGGAGGGAACATCCCGGAGGAACGCGACCGCGAAGGCGACCCCCAAAAAGGCCGAGACGATGCCACCGCTCAGTGACGCGCCGGCTCCCGCCTGGGTTCCCAGGGCCAGACGACCCAGCCCGTCGAGGATCAGGAGGGCCGCCGCCAGGAGGAATAGCGAGGCCCCGACCGTGGACGTGAAGCGCTCGGGCAGCACTCCAGGCCGGTGACGGTTGCCGCGGGTGAGCCGGAGCCACACCCACAGCCCGAGGACGAACAGCCCGAGCATGCCGGCTGCCACACGATTGGTCGTCACCTCGTCGAGGTGATGGAGGACGGCGGCCCGTTCACAGGTCGAGGCGTGGGCGAGGCGGAGGAGCTGCGCGCAGCGGTCCGGCGTGTAGGTATCTCCGGGAATGTCTCCCGTCACAGAGGCGGCGCCGAAGACGGCGGCCATCAACGCGCTCAGCAATCCGCTCACCCCGACCCCGACGAGCGCCACACCGCCCAGCAGAAAGCCCGGCCGGACCAGCGAGGGGATCACCGCCCGAAGCCGGTTCAACCATGCGTCCACAGTACGAGCCTAGAACGCCGGGCCATGCGTGGGTTCGCCTCGCTCTGTGAGCCTGGACACAGTCAGCCGACTCGCAGGGACAGTCCGATCCAGCAGCCGGCACCTTCACGCAGGTTTCGGCCGGCTGGCAACTGTCCTGCGGCCTTACCGCCGACGGTACAGCCAAGTGCTGGGGCTGGAATTATGCCGGCCGGAACTCTCCACCCCCTGGTACATACTCACAGGTCAGCGCCGGAAACGGTGGAGATAGCGCCTGCGGGCTCACGGACGGCACTATTCGCTGTTGGGGCAACGTGAACGCGAAAATCCCCTCCAACAACTGATGATCCGCTTCGCCTTTCTAGCTGCCCACCGAGTTGGAGCCGCCTAAAGGCCCAATGTGGCCAACAGTTCCGAGCCAGGCGGAACGAAGAGAGGCGCGGACCTGGAAGCCGGATTATCCCCTTACAGAGCGAGTCACGGCTCCCAAGTCACCCGCGGTATGTAATCGTCAGGGCCGTAGTCCCACGTTTTGCCGGGTCTAAACCGGACATCCCTTCCCGAGGGCCGGCGGGGCACGTATGAGATAGCCGCCAGGATCCCGGCTTCCTCGAGCTTGGCCATCAGGCGGCGTGCTTCGTCCTGCGTGAGGCGTGACCGAAGCGGGACGGGCGCCTGCGTCAAGAGCCGCTCCGACTCATGCCGGTCAACCCCGGCCGCTTGCATGATGAGCCTCACGTGCCTCGGTGCCGGAGACATGGGCAAGAGCACGACCGCCAGATCATCTCGCTCGCGGAGCGGCTCTGCGCGGGTCAACCGGGCCGACACGAGCTCCGTCTCTCCCTTGGTTGTGGACGTCAGGTGCTCGTTGTCTCGGCCCTTGAGACCAGTGATTCTCCAGGTATAGATGCAGGGAGGCACTCCTCGCAGTTCCGGAATGTGAATGTCCAGGAACACCTCCCCGGAGACGAAGTCGCCAACTGTGGGGCGCAGGAGGCCTCGAGTCTCTGTCTGCCCGCAGTCCACACGGTAGGTGTGCTCGCCCGGTTGATACAGCCGTGCCATGATCACGATGCCGCAGTCGAGCAGGCAATTCGGCATGGGAGACCAACATTCACACGCATCCTGCCAGAAGAAGTCACGCTTCGGCACGGCGACGACCGTGCCCGCGACCCGATAGCGGCCGTGGTCGTCCAACTTCGTCGCCCACCTCCCCGTACCCTCGGGCTGGACGAACAAGCCGCCAAGCGGGGCTACAGGCCAGGAGATTGACCAGTGCGTCGTATTGCTCGGTTCGTCGACCCAGTCCGGCGGACGTTCGGTCGACCAGCCGGTGGGAGAGGCCATGATCGCAAACTGGGTCAGGTAGCCGACGTGGAAGTGGGGGTACTCCATGTCTTCGAATTCCATGTAGCTCATTCGGAGCGTCCAGATATCCGGCAGACCGGGCGGAGTGTGCTTTTCATTACGCGACTGTCCGGTCTGCTGCCCGGTATCTTTGGACGGCGGCTTGCGATCGAGGGTCACGCCCGGGGTTCTCCTCGTATAGCATCGTCCGGCTATCTGTCATATTCTCTCCAGCAGCCTTAGTGGGTGGGCAGTTGCACAGGGTGGCCCTCCAAGGCTCGGCGTCAGGCTCAGTTCAGGGTCCGAGCGAAAGGCAGGCCAAAGACAACCTGTCTCGCCACCTATGGGCGGCCGGCAGTGCACCCGGCAAACGATTCGCCGCCGAGGCGCGGGCGACTAGAATGCGTCACGGCCGAACATATTGTCCGTTCGGCACGAGAGCGACGGGAGCCGGCGGTAATGGGAGCCCTTTGGAATCGGGTGCGGCGACTGTGGAAGAAGACCGAGATCGCGGCGGTTCAGGTTGATGGCAACCTTCAGCAGATGCAGGATGAGCAGATGGCCCTCGGCATGCGGCCGGGCGCCGGACCATTGGGCAGCTCTGCGGCGTCCGGTCTCGGGATGGTCGAGACAGCGCTGCACGGGCCGAACCCAATGTTCGAACAGGTCCGTGACATCGATGTCCGGAACACCGACCAGACGGTCGCCCGACTCCAATCAGAGATGGACGAGATTCCGGACGGTGCCGAAGCCGACGATAATCCGACCACGCCCTCGCAGTAGGCGCCGAAGAGACTCGACCCACCTTTTCCGAAGGGAACCTCGGGCCGCGCTCCGACTGGATGGTCGGAGCCTCTGGTCTATGAGAGCAGAGTTCGGGTGCGCACCCGATGGACCGAACACACACGGGTGACCAGAGTTGCTTCTTCATCGTTTGGCAGGCCTTCTCGCGAGTTGATGCCTCAATCCGAATCTCTGGCTCGAGACCCCGAACAGCCCTCTTCTCGAGGTCTGATCCGGTTCCTCATACCCAATCTCGTCGTCAATGCGGCGCTGCCGATCATCCTCTATCAAGTGCTCACGGCTCGTGGCGTTTCCCAGGTCCCGGCCTTGGTTTCGGGTTCCATCTTTCCGCTCGCATACAGCATCTGGGACTGGATCCGAACTCGTCAATTCGACGTGATTGCCTTGATCTCGCTGCTGTTCATTGGCATCAGCGCCGCGGCAAGCCTCATCTCCCAAAACCCGCGTTTCAGTCTCCTCAAGGAGTCAGTCTTCACGGGGATCTTTGGCCTTATTTTCTTTGGCTCGCTACTCACAAGCCGGCCGCTGATGTTTTACATCGCCGGCAAGTTCTCAACCGGCGGAGATCCGGAACGGTGGCGACACTGGAACGACCTCTGGCAATATCCCAGCTTTCGTCATGCCATGCGAGTCATCACCGTCACATGGGGCGTGGCCTTTGTCGGCGATGCCGTCGTTCGGGCGGCGCTTGTCTTCATCCTCTCGACATCCGCGTTCTTGGTGGCGTCGCAGGTCCTCTTTTACGGCATGTTCGCTGGGACATTTGCCCTGACGATGGCGTACGGCCGGCGAGTCCAGCGCAAGGCGCTTGCGCCGCAGGACGGATAAGAAAGAGAGCGAACAGGCTCACAACGGTGGCCGGATTGAGGGGCACGAGTGCAAGTCGGCGTTGTCGGTGACCAAGGCGAGGGAAGACACCGACGCGGAACCGCTCGCTTTGCCGAAATCCTGGACATGGCGCGCGCGACCGAGGATGCGGGCCTCGATTCCTTCTGGCTTGCGGATCACTTCCTGTTCAACGAGCCCGGCCGGCCCAACATCGGCGGCTGGGAAGCCTTCACATTTCTGAGCGGACTCGCGGCGTGCACGTCCCGCATCCAGCTTGGGCCAATGGTCGCCAGCACGGCGTTTCGAACGCCGGCTCTCCTGGCGAGAATGGCATCTACTCTCGACGAGATTAGCGGCGGCCGTTCGATCTTCGCGCTCGGCGCCGGGTGCAACGATACCGAGCACGAGATGTTCGGCTATCCGACTGATCACCGTGTCGATCGGTTCGAGGAGGCGCTTCGGATCATCATTCCCCTGATGCGGGAGGGACATGTCGATTTCGAGGGTGCCTACTACTCAGTCCACGACGCCTTTTCGCGTCCCCGCGGGCCCTCAGGCGATCAGCTTCCGATCTGGATCGCCGCCTGGCGGCCGCGCATGCTCCGACTTGCCGCCACCTACGCCGATGCTTGGACCACCAATGGACACGCGAACGGCGCGTCGGTCTCGTCTCTGTACGCCTCGTTCCTGGTTGCCTGTCGCGACGTCGGGCGCGATCCCGCCACGGTCCAACTCACGGCCGGCACAGACATGACGCTCCTCGGCGACAATGAGTCGGGTCAGCCCGGTGAATCGCAAATTACCGGCACCGTCGAGGAAGTGGCGGAGGCGCTTGGTGAGTTTGCGGACGCCGGGATCACGCACTTGGTCTGTACGATCCAGCCGAGCGACGTCACCGGGGTCGAGCGTTTGGGTGCCGCGGTGAGACTGATGAGATCGACCCTCCCGAGGCGTGACCCGCCGTCCCCAGGGTAGACTCCTGCGGCGGGGATAGATGAGCGTCCGGGCGCCGACGGGAAGGCTCACTTGGGGCGTTGGATTCGCTGGCGACTAGCCAGAGCGCTCTGCCCGGCTCTGCCACCGCCACGCACTCTCGACAATGCCGTCGAGGTCCTGATACCTGGCCTCCCAGCCCAGAAGTTCCCTCGCCCGGCTGGGGTCGGCAACCAGCTCCGCAGGGTCTCCGGGACGGCGCGCCATTTCGACCACCGGCACCGTTCGGCCGCTGACCTTCTCGACGGACTGCACCACCTCGCGCACCGAGTGGCCCTTCCCGGTCCCCAGATTCAGCGGCCCACTCTGTCCCCCGCCCTGCAGACGCTCGAGCGCCAGCAGATGGGCCGCTGCCAGGTCGTCGACATGAATGTAGTCCCGAACGGCTGAGCCGTCGGGGGTCGGGTAGTCGGTTCCAAAGATGCCAAGCTGCCGTTCTGCACCCAGGGCGGCCGCGATCGCGAGCGGGATCAGATGTGTCTCGGGCTCATGCTTCTCCCCAATATCTCCATCCGGACTCGCGCCGGCGGCGTTGAAGTAGCGCAGTGCCATCCAGCTCAAGCCATACGCGCGCTCGTGCCAGCCCAGCACGCGCTCGACGAAGAGCTTCGACTCCCCGTATGGGTTGACCGGCTTCGGAGGTTCTTCCTCGCGTATGGGGACACCGGCGGATGTGCCGTAGACGGAGCACGTCGACGAGAAGACAATGTGCCTGACCCCCGCGTCGAGCATCGCCGCCAAGAGGTTGAGGGTGTTGACGACGTTGGCTTGAAAGTACTCGCGAGGATTGGTTACCGATTCGCCCACATATGCCTTGGCGGCAAAGTGGATGACGCCGGCAACGTGGTGTTTCCGCAGCGTCGAAGCGATGAAGTCGCGATCGGCCAGGGTTCCCTCGACCAAGGGGCCCCACCGTACCAGATCGCGCCAGCCGGTGCTGAGGTCGTCGAGGGCGACCGGCTCAATGCCGGCAGCCGCAAGCGCCTTGCAGGTATGGCTGCCGATGTATCCAGCTCCCCCGGTGACGAGGATCTTCATCGGGCCCTCAACGGCGAGCACGCAACGTCGCGGAAGGAAATGAGGGAGACATTAACCTCCGTGATCGCCGCCTTGACCTCCCGACTACACAAAGCCTCCACCTCCAGGGCTCGTTCGCGGCCGTAGGCCGAGGGCAGCTTGTCGTCGAGGCCCGGGTGGCAGCCCAGCTCGGTGGTACCCGCGGGCAGCTCCGAGACACGTCGCACCAATGCCGCGACGCTGACCAGCTCCGGCAGCGGATTTCCCGTATCGTCTTGCCCGTAGAAGTCGCCGAGGTAGCGAATCTCCTCGGTCATGTCCCGAACCGGTATTCTCAACTCGGATGCCGCCGCGAGAACCGCCGAGCGGGCGGGCTGGTCTCGGTGAATGTGCTGGTGGCTGTCGATGTGCGTGGGATGCGTGCCCACGAGATCGTGAAACCGATCAAGCTGGCTCTCCACCTCCCGCTCGACCGCTTCGCTTTGATCCATCGGAACCACCTCATATCGGATCCTCCACTCCGCGCCACGAAACTCCCACTCTCCCAGGTCAAGGTGCAGGCCAACACTGAGACGAGGGGAGCGGCGTGCATACGACGCGGCCTCGGCTGCAGCCGCCTGACGGACCATGAGGCTGGCGCTGGTAACGATGCCCTCCTCATGAGACCGGATAATCCCCTCGTTCACGCCCGGCGAGAGCCCAAAATCGTCGGCGTTGACGATGAGGCGCCTCTCGACATTGGGCGCTGCTTCTCCCAATGCCACGGCTCCGTCGACAGAGGTTCGGCCCGGAGCCGATGAAGGGAGATCGCCACGCCCTTCACCGGCGGTACTACGGGGCACCTAGAGGCCCGCGTCGGCCAGCATGCGACTCAGCACGGTCTCCGCACGGAAATACTGCTGGGCGATGTCACGCGCCGCGCGGCTGTGTTCGGCGTAGTCCGCTTGAATGGCGGCAAAGGCGGCCAGAATATCCTCCATGCACCGAAAGGCGAACAGACCGCGGCCGGTGGGGAGCACGTCGCCGAAGCCGGTGTCTTGGGTGATGACCGGCCGTCCGGCGGCCAGGTATGAGGCGCTGCGATCGCTGAACCAGCCGGTTCGGAGCCGGACGTTGGCGTCCTTGGCCACCGTGAACTCACCCTTCGAGGCCCGGATGTAGTCGCGATAGGACCACGGATCGCCGGTCAGGGCCAGGGCATCGATCAGCCTCCATCCATGGCTCTCCAACACCTCTCGTGGTGTTCCGGCACCGGCCGGAAGGGAGCCGTTGCCAGGCGATTCCAGCTCGCCCGAGGGATCCAATGTGGTCGCCAGCTCTATCTGCATGCCGAGGCGCCGCGGCAGGTCGACGAACCTTAGGAACTCCCGATCCTTGCTCCAGAAGTATGTCTCGCCGCCGAATGCGATCTCCGTGCCTTCCTGATGCCAGTTGCCCACTGTCGTGAAGACATCCCGGGATGGAGCGCCTTGCGGTCCCCAGAAATCGAGAACCACGGGCTGGCGCGTCGTTCCGGCGAGATTGGGGAAGGCCGGCACGGGCGACCGGTCGGTCCCGATGTTCTCGCCAAAGGTGAAGCTGGCTCGGTGCGCCGAGATATGGCAGGCTGTGTCCTCGATGCCGGCGGCCAACCGGGCCTCCTCCACGACCGGATCGGTTCCCACGAGAATGAGATTCTCGCTCAAGCCCTCGGCGCGAACGTCCGTGGCGCCCGAGATGTTGAGCACGGCGTCGGCTTCCCGAAGTATGGCCTCGGCGCGCGTCCTCGGCAGGCCGAACCACTCGCCATCGGAGTAGCTCCGGCGGTAGGCCCAGCGGCCACGGAAATCGAAGTCGGCCGCAAGCCTCTGGAGGTAGCTCAGTGGATACGCGGAGTCGTCCACCGGACTCCGACGGTTCGGATCGTACGGCCACACGGAGGACACTTCGAAGTAGTAGACCTCATGGCCGAGACGCCGCAGGCCAATCAGGTATTGAAGGCATTGCCAGGCGATGCCGGCATAGGGATTACCCGCCATAACCCCAAGCACCACGATCACGCGCTTGGTCATTTCAGCTCGCGGGCCTGCCCGGCCCCTGCCGGGTTGGCCGAGGTGGCGCCTTCGGCACCTTCACCCCGAGGTGCCGTGCTTCAGATCGAAGAAAGCGCACCCGGCCCGGCTCGGTCGTGAGCCAGTAAAGCTGAACGTAGATCCGGGCGGCCAGGAAGCGGCGCTCGAATGATTCATCGCTCATCTTCTGCCGGCTCGCACTGCGGTAGTGCTGTACCATCCGGGCGGTCTGTCGATTTGACCAGGCGTCCGTGAGCATGGCCAGGTCGACCTCGGCCGCTCCGATCCTTGCACCCTGCCAGTCAACCGGAGCGATCCGGTCTCCCCGAACCAGAATGTTTTGCGGATAGTACTCGCCATGGGTGAGCACGGGATCGTCGGTGAGGATGGGCGCCAGATCGCAGTAGCGCTCGATGACCTCACCCAGCCAGTCGCCCTCGGCTCCGAAGAGATCCATGGATCCGATGGGCTCGATCGGAGCCAGATAGTCGTCGAGGACGAAACGGCGAATGAAGCGCGCTCGGGGGTCATCGAGAAGCGCTCGAGATTCGTCGTGGAACCGGGCGATCCAGGCCGCGGCCCGCAGATAGACATCGAGCGTTGGCGACTTGTCGAGCTGGGTGGCGCCGTCAAGATCCTCGATGAAAAGCCAGGGCGAATGCGGCAGTCCCGAGAGGATAGCCCCATGAAAAAGTGGAGTCGAGACTTGTAGTGTCGGAAGCACCGAGCGGTATATCTCGGTTTCGTAGCCCAGCAGCTTGGGATCCGCCCCTTGCTCGGCGGCATTACGGCCGGTGCCGTATTTGCAAAACAGGCGAACCACCTCGCCGTCGACCCGACACACCACTTTCTCCGAGGCAAAGGTGCTGGTGAATGGATTTAGCTGCCTCGACACGATCTCCAGTCGCGCATGGGGCCGGGCCCGCCGGAAAATACCTTCGAGCCCTTCACGCAGCGCTGAGTCGGCCGGGTAGGGCGGGCGCAAGTTCGAGTGCCCGGCAACAGCCACCCCTCGATCCCCAGCGGCACCTGCGCTGGCCTCAACCATTCGAGGAACGGAGAAACCCCAACTCGCGTGCCTCCTCCCGCAGGGACTCAAGTCGCCACTTCCTGCCGCGGCCGGGGACCCAGACAACGCCGACGGTTCTGAAGTGCAGCCACAGTCGAGCGGCAGTCAATCTGTCTAAGAGGTCAGCCGGCGGGTTTGCACCCCACCGGGCCAGACGATAGGCCGACACGATCGGTTCGACTTGAGAGCTCGGGCGAGCCTCGAGCAGCATCGCCAGGTCGATGACGCCGGGACCGGACCTTGCCGTATGCCAGTCAAGCGGACGTACCTGGCCCTGTTGGAACAGCACGTTCGGTCCGTAATAGTCGCCGTGAATGACCGTCGCGTCCTCCGCCAGGATCGGCGCCAGCCTCAGAAAATACCGAACCAGCCGGTACCACCAAACCGGCTCAGCCCCCCGAGGGAGCTGTTTGAGACGATCCAGCCACTCCGGCGGCGCGACGCAGTCGGCCTCGGCGAACTGACTGAGAAAGCCGGTGTCGAAGCGGCTCCCGGATGATTCCATGAGGCGGTGGAAGTTTCCGATCCACTTTGCGGCCGCGCAAACCGCCTCCGTCCCCTCCATGACGTCAATCGATTGGGCAGCCTCGATCGACTCCACGACCAGCCAGGGCGCCGAGGGGACGCCCTGATCAACCGATCCGTAATAGCGCGGGGTTGCGAGGTTGAGATGGCCAAGGATCGAGCGGTAGACCGCGATCTCGTAGGCGAGGCCCGCTGCCGGGTCCGGTTCTCCCACCCGGCTCACCGCGTACTTGCAGAAGAGACGGAGCTCGGTGCCGTCGACGCGGCAGGTGATGCGCTCACTGGCAAAGGTGGAGGCTTCGGGATTGGGCCTTCGGTCCACCAGCTCCAGCTTCCGAGGCTTCGACCCTGTCTCCGACAGAGCGATGGCTAGGCCGAAGAGAAGTTCGTCGTCGGTAGGCAGATCGGAAGGTGTCTCGCTCCGGGCGGCAGCAGTCGACAGCTCCTCTTGCGCAAGCACTTCGTCAGCTCGCGACGGTCACTGAATCGGGCGTCACTTCCCTCTTCTGAGACCGGAGCTGCCCGGAGTCGATTTCGAGGCGCAGGTCACACGACGAAAGGGTTGAGAGCCGGTGAGCGATGAGAAACGCCGTCTTGCCCTCCATCAAGCGTTCCATGTCTGCCATGATGGCAGCCTCGGTTCGCAGATCCACTGAGCTCGTCGGCTCGTCCAGGATCAGGATAGGCGCATCCTTGAGGAACGCTCTGGCCAGCGATATGCGCTGACGTTCGCCGCCCGACATGCGCATGCCGCGCTCTCCAACCTGCGTCTCGTAGCCCTCCGGCAGACTGCTGATGAAGTCATGAATGTTGGCCATCCGTGCGGCCTCCATGATCTCCTCCGGCCGGGCATCGGGCCGCCCATAGGCGATGTTCTCGGCGATGGTGGTCGAAAAGAGCACTGGATCCTGGAGCACGATGGCGAATTGATTGCGGAGATCGGCGAGCTTGTAATCACGGAGATCAATGCCGTCGAGCATGATCGAGCCCTGGGTAGGGTCATAGAAGCGGGTGAGCAGGCTGACCAGCGTGGTCTTACCGGCCCCGGTCGCGCCCGCGATTCCCACCTTGGTTCCGGGCGCCACGTGAAACGACACCGCGCTGAGAACCGGGCGTTCCTCGCCGTAGCGGAACCAAACATCATCGAAGCTGATGTCCCCCAGCGCCCGCATCAACGGCCGCGCATGGGGCTTCTCCACGACATCGGGAGCTTGGTCGAGTAGGGTGAAGGCTCGCTCCGCGCTCGCGAGGGAGGACTGCAGCATGGCGAAGCTTTGGCTGACCGTCTGCAGCGGTGCGTAGAGCTCGACCAGATAGCCCATGATCAGCAGCAGCAGTCCGACGGTGATGATGTGCGCCTCGACGTGAAGCATACCGATAAAGAGAACGGCCGCCGTGCCCAGGGCGGTAATCATGGAGATCGCCAGATCGAACCACCCGGCGATGATGGTCACCCGGATTCGGGCCCACATGCCGGCGCCGGAACGCTCGATGAACCGCTTTTGCTCTCGGTCTTCCTGCCCGAAGGCCTTGATCACCCGTATCGCCGAGAGCCCTTCGTGCACCACCGACATCGCAGAACTCTCCAGGTCCTTGACGTTGCGCCAGCGATCCCGGAGGCGCCGGCGGTAGGAACGCGCCACCAGGAAGAGCGCCGGAGATACGGTCATCGCCACCACGGCCAGGACCCAGTCGATCTGGACGGTCACCACAAACATGCCCACCAGCGTGAAGAGCGCGGACACGAAGGGGATGACGCCGTAAATGCCGATCCACTGGATCGAGGGAGCGTCGTACTGTATGCGGTAGACGGAATCGGTGGTGCCCTTCATGTCGTGATATGCCAGTGACAAGCGCTGGGCTTGGCGAAAGAGCTGCTCCCGAAAGCTGAGGACCATCTTCTCGCCGGCATAGGTGCTCAATGCGGTGGTCGCCAATTGCTGGAGCTGATTGAGGAAGGCCACCACGACGAAGATCACCGCCGCCAATGCGAGCACGGATAGGTGAGACCTCGCGACGGCCGATGGGATGAGCCAGGCGATGAAGCCCGGCAAGGGATGATGGCCGACGATGTTGTCCACCGCGATCTTGAGCGGCAGCGGAGTCAGCAGCGCGATGGGTGTGGCCAGCAGGCTCAGCAGAAACAGACCCCCGATGTGCGGCCAGTAAGGCCGGGCCTGCCGTGCCAACCGTCGATAGAGGAGAGAGTCGCTGTAGTTGCTCACGAGCTACCGCCGCTCGGGGTCTGCGGCGGAGTGTAACGCGGCAAGCACCGATCCAATGCTGCAGGACAGGTCTCTAACCATGTGAAAGAGGAAAAACGCCAGCACGACAGCCAGGCAGACTGACGCCACCACCGAGCCGGATACCGCCGCTGCCGCGCAGAGGAACAGGAGCACTCCCATGAGCGTCAGACCCGTGACCGAGGGAATGGGCCAGGCCCGAAACCGGAACAGCTGCGCGCCTTGACCGTGCTCCTCGACGGCCATCCTCAGCCGGGCACAGCCAAGGATGCCGGCGCACACCTGCATGTCCCAGCGGTCAAACCCACCGCCTGACCGGGTGGGAAGGCCGTGGCGTCTGACCCAGGAGTCCAGGCTGGTCAGCATCGTCTCGGGCGCTTCCCAGGTCTCGCGCCATATGTCGATCCGACGCGGCCTGGGCAGCGCGGGAGATATGTGCCGTGTCGCCCGCGAGCCGAGGCGCCATAGCGTCAATCCGTAGCGGAGTCTGCCCCAAAGCCTCGCCATCGGCTGCAGCACATGGAGCAGTGTGGTGATTGCGATCATGCCGCCCCTGCTGCGGCCGGCGGTAGCCGGAAACGACGCCCGAGAGGCGCTCAGCAGCGACTGCAGCAGCTGAATACCGATGGCGAGCCCGAACAACGGCAGCACCGCGAGCAGCGGCCGCCAGAGGAAACCCAGCAGCCCCAAGCCGCCCAGGAACACCGTCAGAAGATTCCACTCCGGCATCAGGGGCAATGATCCCAGGCCGCCGGGTACCCGTTCGTAAATGGACTGAAATGGCGCCGTCCCCCACACTCCTCCGTACACTCGGGCACGAAATGAAGGCAGTGCGCGCGTGGGACCGGCGCCGTAGATTCTGCCCTTCCAGCTCACATGGCCGAAGGTGTTGTACCGTTCCGGCCATTTGCTTTCCAGCAGCGCTTCGGCCCGACCATAGCCGACCTGCTGCTTCCAGTAGGCCTTGATGGAGTTTCTGCGGTGATGCCAAACCATCGCACCCGGACTGTAGCCGATGGTCCAACCGGCATCCTGGATCCGCCAGCACATGTCGACGTCGTCACCGGCGACGCGGAAGCGTCGATCGAAGCCCTGTAGCTGCCGCAAACATGACGATCGAACCGCAAAGTTGCATCCGGGTATGTGCTCGGCGGTTTGGTCGGTCAGAAGGACGTGAATCGGACCGCCCGGAGCGTTGGCCACGCACTGTGCGATGGGACCATCACTGGACGGCGCGATGTTCGGACCTCCGATGGCTGCGTGATTCGAGGTCATGAAGCTGTAGGCCAGGTACCGAAGCCATTGGGGGTCAGGTCGCGCGTCGTCGTCGAGATAGGCCACGATCTCCCCGGTTGCCAGCTGCAGGCCGGTATTGCGTGCTGCGCTCAGGCCGCGATTGCTGGTTCTGAACGCATGGAACCCGTAGCTCTCCACGATCTCGGCAGCGCCGTCGGTTGAGCCGTCGTCAACCACGATGACCTCGAACTCTGGATAGTCGAGCTGCAGCAGGCCCTCGCAACAATCCCCAATCGTCCGTGAGCCGTTGTGGGTGCACACGACCACCGAGATCCGTGGCCAAGCGACATCGGGGGGAAAGGGGATGTGTCCGAAGGAGGCAGAAACCGCAGTCAGGGCCGGCTTGGGCTTGCGCCTCCGGGTTGTCAACCCGAAGTCCCAGTCCATGATTTCTGCTCCGCCCCGATACCACTCGTCCGTCCAGGAGAAGACAAAAGCGCCGGCGAAACCCGCGGCGAAGACCCGTCTCACTTGGGATTCCAGAACTGGGCTTGCCGGGTCTCTCCATGACGGGAGCTGTCCAACCCGATCTCGGTCATGAGCAGGGGTCTGTTTCCGGCCAGATTGCTGAGTCGAGGCAGATAGGCGTCGAAGGCCTCGTCGGACTCCAGGTAGACATTGAAGCAGACCAGATCGAGAAAGGGAAGCTGTAGGTATTCGGTCGAGGGAAAGTTGACATAGGTGACCAGCGCATCGGGGTCCTGGCTCTTCGCCACTTGGTACAAGGTCCTGAGGAACCGCTCGATGTTTCGCCGGCCGTGCCACCGCACGATCGAGGCAGGGATCTCGTTCCCGATGGCATAGCAAAGTACGGCTGGATGGCCTGCGCATGCCGCCACACCGCTGCGGACCCGATCCCTGATTCGGCGCACCATGGCCGGGTCGTCGAGAAACGCGACGTGTTGTTCCCAGGGAATGCCGACCATGACGAGCAGCCCCTGCTGCTCCGCAAGGTCGAGCAGCCACCGAGGCGGGACCGTGTAGGTGCGCACCGCATTGATGCCCCGGGCGGCCATGGTTTGGAAGTCGCTCTTAACGGTCGCGGGTTCGGGATAATCGCAGCCGTCCGGACCCGGCGCAAAGGTCCCGTACGTTACCCCGCGCACGTAGAGCTTCTCGGCCCCCTGGAACAGGAACTTGCCGCGGCCTTCCGGCCGCGAGGGCGCCTCTGTCTCCGTGGGGGCCGCTTCGATGACCGTCCGCTGGAGTAGGGGCATGCTCGGTGCTCCTCCGTCCGCCGAGCTTCTCGCGGCGAGCCTCTACTGGGCTCCGCCGCACCCGCGAATCAGGGTTCTGTTGCCTGGGGTCGTCTGGGCACTACCCAGGCCATATCTTCAGTCATAAGAATCAAAGGTTGCGAAAGTCTGATTTCCTGTTGAACTTTCGGTGAAAGTTGCGGTGCGAGCACCTGCCATGGCCCTCGGCACGCTTCTGCGCTGGAGGGCATGCTCGGAGCTAGCGAACCGGCAGCGAGACAAACGTGACCAGATTGTCGAGGAGCTCCGAGATCCCGGCCTCGCGGATGGCTGGGTCGTCGATCCCATCCAGGAACGTACCCTGCTCGGTGTAGCTCAGTGCCGTCCTTTCCCCTTGCGGCGTTAGGACCACCGTGACGATTGACATCGAGTCGGGCCGCCCGTTGGCCGCCATCGCGTAGCGGTACACGAGCCTCCGGTCGGGAACAATGTCGAAGTACTGTGCGTCATATTCGTAGGTCACATCGTCGACCTTGAAGGCGAAGCGCTCGTGGCCCCCGACCCGGAAGTCGAACTCCAGGTAGTCGTCTCCGGCGTCGGGCTCGGCCGGCTCAACCTCCGGCGAGTCCTGCCAGCGGGTCTTCTGTCGCGGGTCGGCAAAGGCTTGAAAGACCCGCTCCACCCGAGCCTGGCAGAGCCGGTCGAACGTAAAGGTGACATGAGTGACCGATGGATCCGGCATGGGGGAACCTCGAGCATGGCTGCGGATTAGTGGATTGTAGACTGCCGATGTTGCGACCGCTGGATGACACCTTGTGCCGCCACCGTTTGGCTCTATCCCTTCCCCTGTCCCATCCGGAGTCTGGCCCTCGAATCAGCCGAAACACGCCCGCGGAAATGCCGCGAATACGGCCGAGGCGGACACTGTCCGAACAGAGACGAGAGCATGAGGTCGCCGAGGTCGGGCCTGCCCTGAGGACTACAATCTGGGAATCAATCTGAAGGAGCCTGTCATGCCTACCGTCACGCCGTTTCTGTGGTTTGAGAACCAGGCCGAGGAGGCGATGAATCTCTACCTCTCGGTCTTCAAGAATGCACGGTCGCTCGGCGTCGATCGTTGGGGGCCCGGCGCGCCATTTCCGGAGGGGAGCGTCCTGATGGCCCGAGTGGAGATCGAAGGACAGAAAATTCAGCTCTTCAATGGAGGTCCCGAGCAGAAGCTGACCCCCGCCTTTTCCTTCACTGTCGCCTGTAAGGACCAGGCGGAGATCGACTACTACTGGGACAAGCTGACCGCGGAAGGGGGAACCGAAGTGGCCTGCGGTTGGCTGACGGATCGATTCGGCCTTTCGTGGCAGATCGTTCCCGAGAACATTGGAGAGCTGCTGAGCCCTCCCGACCCGGCCCGGGCCGAACGCCGCATGAAAGCCATGATGGGCATGGTGAAACTCGACATCGCGGCTTTGGAAGCTGCCTAGACACTGCGGGCGGTCGAGTTGCCGGATACATTCGGCCGGCTGCCGGATTATCCCGGGATAGAGCCCCTAGGGCGTCTGAGGGGCGCGAGTGCGCCGGAGGATTCAGGGGGGACTATCTTGACGACCAGAACTCGGACCAATCCCCAGCAGTTGGGAAGGAGAGCAGTGGCCCTCCCGCTGCAGCCTGCCACTTGGCATTACGGACTCATTGCGAGATGGTGGGCCGAATTCAACCGTGCCGAACCGGAGGAGCTCGGGTTCTGGCGCTCGGCCGTCCGGAGGTTCGGTGAGCCGGCTCTTGACCTCGGATGTGGGTCGGGAAGGCTTCTCATCCCGCTCCGCGGCGAAGGGCTGGATGTCGACGGCTGCGACGTCTCGCCGGACATGATCGAGTTCTCCCGGCGCGAGCTTCTGAACCGGCATCTTCCCACCGGTAGACTGCACGTCCAACCAATGCACGAGCTGAACACGCCGCGTCGCTACCGCACCATCCTTATATGCGGAGCGTTTGGATTGGGCTCAACCCGAGAGCAGGATCGGGAGTCCCTTCGACGTGCGTACCGTCACCTCAAGCCCGGCGGAGCCCTCGTCATCGACCTGTGTCTGCCGTACATGAACATTGGCTGGTGGAACGCCTACCCGGCCCAGCAGCGAGAGCAGCTTCCTCGACCCTATCCCGACTGGGGAGAGCCAAAGACGGCCGCGAACGGTGAACAGCTGAACCTGCGGGCGCGGCTCGCCGCCATAGATCCGCTGGACCAGCGCATCACCCTCGAAATAGAAGCACGTCTGTATCGGGATGGAGCGGTCGTCCAGGAAGAACACCACCACCTCACCGAGAACGAGTACTTCAAGAACGAGCTGGCCCTCCTGCTGGAGCTGGCCAGATTTACAGACATCGAGATCGTTAAGGGGAATACGGACCGACCTCCGATGCCTGACGACGCATATGTGGCATTGATTGGCCGCAAGCCCGGGTAGATGCAGTAATGGCTCAGGCTCGCGGACACCGGTGCCCGCGAAACCTGAGCCATCGCGAGCGATCAAGGACGACCCGCTGCTGACCCGATGGAATCTCACCACCCTGACATGCTTCGGGGTCCTGCAGACCGGGACGGCCGCTCACCCAGCTCGCGTCAGTTACGCTGCCGTGCCCTCGGCCGTCGGAATCACACCCAGCTGCTCCAGCATGCCCAGTCGGTCCCAACAGACGTGATCCTCGCGCCACAGACCGTACTCGAAGCGGCTAATGATGATCGCGGAGACCTTGAACGACCGGCCGGTCGCCGGGATACCCAAGAACTCACCCCGCTGCGTTCCGCCCCCCTCGATCCGCCAGACGACCTTGTCGCCCTTGGCGATCAGATCCTGCATGGTGAATTGGAGATCAGGGAAGGCGCTCCGGAAGCCGTGAACGAAGTTCAGCAAACCCTGGGGACCGGTCCCGAAGGGCGGCGGCAGACCGTCCCACGAGTAAGAGGGTGAAAGAATTCGAGCCTGCCCGTCGATGTTTCCCTTGTTCCATGCCTCTTCCAGCCACGTCCTGACGACCTTCTCGTTCTGCTCTTCCGACATTGTTCTGCTCCTATCTCATCGTGAATTTGCCACATCGTCTCGATGCGCATAGGACCAGCGTAGGCGGAATGAGTCCTCGATTCATCGGTCATTTGGCCCATTTCCCGGATGAGCCGTGTCAACCGGCCGGCGCCGCTCGAGGGCATTCGGTAGTCCCGATGGAGCCGCGCGCTCAGGGTCGCCAGCGAGCTTCCGCCAGCAAATCATGCTCCATGGCATACATGGCTGCCGCCGCCCGCGTGGCGACGCCCACCTTGTCGTAAATGTGCTGGATGTGGTGGGCGGCCGTACGGTGTGAAATCACCAGCTGACGGCCAACCTCCTTCTGCGAGGCGCCTCGGGCAATGAGCCTTAGGACTTCCACCTCCCTATCGGTCAGACCATCCGGCCAGGCCGATCGCGTCTTCTTCGAATGGCCCGCGGCTGTCAACACGGCGGCAACCGCTTGCGCGTCCAGCCTTCCTTCTGCCACCTCCGTTTCCATCATCAAAGCAGCCTCGCTCGCATCACACGCAACGCGGTAGGGCCGGTCGCTCGTCAGCGCCTGGTATGTATCCGCGGCCGCAAGGACCCGCGCGGGCAGTGGTATCGCCGCTTTGGAGAGCTGGCGGTGGTATCCGCTGCCGTCCTGCCGCTCATGGTGCATGCCGGCAATGGGACCCAGGTGGGCCAGCGCGCCCGAGCGACACAGGATTCGCTCGGAGTAGTAGGGATGGAGGCGCACTCGTTCCCAATCGGAGGCTGAAAGCCGGCCGGCCTTTTCCCACACACCGTTCGGAATGGCGACACGGCCCAGGTCGTGGAGGAAGGCCGCGCGCGTTACGTTCGCCGCCTCGGTCGGATCCAGCCCAAGATGCGAGGCCGCGCCGGCCGACAGGCGTGCTACCTCGGATGAGTGGCCACGCGTGAACGTTAGCTTCAGGTCGGCCATGTCGGCGAACGCGCGGCAGATGCCGTCCAGCCGCGTCTCACCCGCAGTGCGATACGGCTCCGGTTCAGAAGCCAGTACGGTTTCCCAGGTGTCCTCCTCATGAGGCTGCTCCAGAATGCTCGAGCAATGATGCGAGAAGGTGGCCGCGATCTCCGGGTCGAGCATCCCTCCGGCACGCCTGCCCACCGCGTCTCGAGCAGGCTCTACGCCCGCAGCATCAACCAGGGCAATGCCGGCGTCCGCAACCGTAACGACGCGCACAGCGAGGCACAGACCCTCGCCTGAGAGGCGCCGGGGCCAGCCCTTGCCGTCCCAACGCTCATAGACCTGATTCAGCGCGGTCTGTACGGAGTCCGGAAGATCGAGGCGGCGCGCCATCATCGACCCCACCTCGCAGTTCGACGCGGCGAGGTCACTCATGGTTCGAGGCGTGCGGGTCAACGCCTTCGCTACCGCCACAGCACGTGGCAACGGCGCGAGGTGAGACCCGACGTTCGAAATCGTAAAGCCGACGATCTCCCGTGGATTGGCGGTGTCGAGAGGCGCCACGCCGCCGCGTATCGAGATCTCATCACCAGCGAACAGCTCCGCTTCTTCGTGGGCGTAGGCGGTGCAGCCGATGTGACGCAGCAGGGCGGCGAAGTAGATGCAAGCCCGGTCGCCCGCACTCAAACCGAGGAGGTCCGCCAGGCGCATGGCCACAACACAGACACGCATCGCAGTCTCAGGAGCTTGACCATGCCCCAGATCCGTGGAAATTGACAGGGCGGCCAGAATGTCGGCCAGGCGTAGTCGGGCCGCCTCCGGATCCCTCCGGGATGTCGTCGTATCAGCCGTCGCCTTCGGCCGCTCCCGGGGGGCGTCTTCTGAGCTACCCATCCAATCCATTGACCGACCCATCCGAAGGCGACCTGCTACCAGCTTCCTTTCGAGCGATTGAAGTGGACCGTCCGGCGATACCGGCGGGCAGCCTCGGCGTCCTACTCTAGCCGAAACCGGTGCTCGATGCGACAGACCCGGTCACTTCACACGCCGAGCTGATGCGAGAGACGATCATCGCGAAGGGGCATGGCAGTCATCGAGCCACGTAGATCACGGTATGCAGCGGAGGAGCATCCACCCGAAATGCCGCACGATAGCGCCGTCGAGGAAGGCCGGAGGCGAAGGTGGGGTCGAAGCTGCGGACGTTCGCGTCGATGCCGACGGCTGCGGGCTCTGCATCGGCAATCGCCCGGCCCAGCCGTCTCCACTCAGTGCACTGTGCGCCACGGCCTTGGCAGGATCGCGACATTGCGTGAAGGATGAACCAATCGGCTTGATCGTCCAGTTCCCGTCTGTGCGCGGCCACGGCGATCAGCGGGTTGACGAACACTCGTTGACCTGGCTTGGTGCCGGCATCGACCGCTGCGGCGGCTCGCGCGATCTGAGCGCCGTCATGCGTGTTGAGGATGGCGGCGCCGATGGGGACGGGGAGGGCGGACCGTCCCGCACCTGAGGCAAGGCTGACGGTGTGCAGCACGACGAACACCATGCAGATGCCGGCGAGAGCCCGGCTTCGCGCAGTGGCACGTCCCCACAGCTGCAGAGTGCCCGCGACTGCGGCGATCGCCACAAACGGCTCGAGCGGGATGAGCACGTTGAGAAAGGTGCCCTGCTTGAGCATGAGCAGTCCCGAGAACAAGCCGGCAACCGCCATGAGGCGAGATGATCGGTCAAGCGCGAAGCGTCCGGCCATGGCGGGAATGCCCAGCGACCACCAGCTCAGAACCACGATGATCAGGATACCGGGCAGGAGCGCCAACTGCAGCCCGCTGCCGGATTCACCCAGAACCGCCTGTTTCAGCATGTCTCCCGTGTGCCAGCCGAATGCCAGGATGCCGATCGAAACCAGCGTCGACGCGCTCAGGAACGCCAGGCCGGCGGAGCGAAGCGCGGCGCGAGGACCGGCCTCGGCCCCGATGGCAACCAGCCCCGCCAACGCGAATGGGGCCCAGGTCAGCTTGAACAGGAACCCCAGCCCGACGAGCAGGCCTGCCACTCCCGTGCGAGAACGCGAGGTGAGGATGGTCAGCGCCAGCGCCAGAGGCGACAGAAAGGCCTCGCCGTCGAGTCCGCCGTATTGCGCCCGAAGCGGCGCCGTGACGGCCACCGCTGCCGCCACCACAGCGGCCGGCCGTCCCAGGCCGAGCACTCGCGCGAGCGCGTACGTCAACAGGCCCGTAGTGACGAGCAGCGCCGCCAGGGCCAACCGGATCGACGAGACGGCCGGGGAGAGTCTCCAGATCATTGCGCCGAAGAGCACGACTCCGGGCGGCTGCGACAGAACCACCCGGTGGTAGAGAATCGCAGGCCCTGATCGGGCCACCGCTGCGGCGATATAGGTGTAGACGCCATCCGAGAAGGAGATGTAGTGAGCGTCGAACCTTTGGAGAACTGCCCAGATGGAAGCGACGGCCACGACGACCAGGGGAGCCAGAACCGAATCGCGGCTGTACCGGGTGGTGCGGGGAGTTGCCAGAAGTCGCGGACGCGGCGCGGATGTCGCAACGCTTTTAGGTGTGGCGCCGGCCGGCAGGGCTTCTGCGTTCGTCAGGGATCTCCGTGATGTGCCTGGATTTGGTAGCGATGCGGGAAGATGCATCGCGCCCTGCAGCACCCCAAAGCGCTTCAGCTCGTCCGCCTCAACCGGTGTCCGGAGGGCTGCTCCCCTCCACTCAGAGTTGCGGGTCGGCGCCTCGTCGGACATAGCCCAATGGATGGCGAAGGCGAGTAGCGTTAGGCTCTTCGGCGCCATCTACCCGCCTATCCTTGCGGCGGTGACAGCTCTGCACAAGGCCCCACGGCCGGCTGCCAAGCCGCAGGGTCGGGTCTGTGCGACTAGCGTTCCAGGGCCGCCCTGGCGTACTCCTGCTCGTCGACGTGTTCGAGCCAGCTCGCCGCGTTGCCCTGCTCGTCAACCTCGAGCATGGCGATGTGGACCATGAAGCGATCGGGCGCGGCGCCGTGCCAGTGCTCTTCGCCTGGTTCGAAAAAGACGCGGTCACCGGGACGGATCACTTCGATGGAGCCGCCTCGACGCTGGGCGAGGCCCACGCCCTCGACCACGAATATCGTCTGGCCCTTGGGATGGGTGTGCCAGGCGGTCCGAGCGCCCGGCGTGAAGTGAACGCTGCTCGCGCTGAGGCCGTGACCATCGGTGGGTTCGGCGATGGGATCGATGTACACCGAGCCGGTGAACCATTCCTTCGGGCCGGTGCCGGTGGGTTTCGTTTGTCGTGTTACCTTCATCGGCATCCTCCCTCTCTGTTTGAGTGGCTGACTCTCAAATGGGCTTCCCCACGCAGCGAAGTGGGTTCAGACCACAGGGGACGAGCGGGCCCCGCCCGCTGATGGAACTCGTTCAGCACCCCCATGTGTGTGGAGACCACCATCGAAATGAGGGTTCGTGAACCGGTCACTCAGATCCCTCACACGTCTTCGAGGGCCGGGTTCCAGATGACCTCCCAAAGGTGACCGTCCGGGTCTTTGAAGTAACCACTGTAGATTCCCCACGGACGGTCGTGCGGCTCGTCGGTCAGCGTGGCCCCGGCGGCCACGGCCCCGGCCAGCACCGCATCCACTTCCTCCCGAGACTTGACCGCGTGCCCCAGGCTGAACTGCCCCGACACCGCACCCTGAATGGGTATCCCGGCGTCCTTGGCAAGATCCGAGCAGGGGTAGAGACAGAGAAACAGTCCGCGGTCAAGCTCGAACAATGCGATGGCACCAGCTGGTGTAGTTTCCGTTTCGTGAAACTCCGTGCCGATGATCCGGCCCGACGCCAGACCGAGCCCGTCGCGATAGAAGCGGAGAGAACGCTCGAGATCATGGACCGCCAGGGTGATGACGTGGATGCGGGGTTTCACCGTCCCATCACTCGAACCGCGCCGCGTGGTGCTGAAGCGAAGGCATCCCCTTATCATGGCCGGCATCGTTCGGTTGTCGGTTCACGGTCAGATCAGCGACGGGCATAGCAGACCGTCCAGACGAGCAGCGACGCGTAGATCCCGTAGCTCAGTACCGACCACAGCCAGACGAATGTCGAGGTGGTAAGGCTCAGGGCGAGGACGACCCGGAGGAGCGCTTCGACGATCAGCCCGAAACCCCACACCATGGAGACGACGCGATTTCCGTACCGGAATCGTGGATACTCCCAAAGCGCATCCCAGCGCGACATGAGGTCCGGCTTCCCTCCGGTCATCATCCGCCGTCCCAGGTAAAAGGCCAACGGTCGCGGCAGTAACAGCGATGCAAGAAACGCCAATCCGAATGCACCAGTGATGATGGACCCCTTCATGAGGGTGAGGCGGGGATCCCCCGTGACCATGGTCGCTGCCAGCCCTGCCACGATGAACAGCAGACTGATGATGCCCAGAATATCCGGCCTCCGCTCACGGAACCAGCTGCCGAGGATGCCAGCGATGGGAAAGACAGTCGTGAGGCTCAGGGCCATGGTTGGAGAGGCCCCGCGACTGGCCAGCACCTGGTAACCGACAACGGGAAGCACGAAGTCGAGCAGGAGTGCCCAGCGGTTTCCGAAGAGCACCTGGAGTACCCCAACCGTGGGGACTTCCAAGGCAGCAGCTCCGGTTGCCATTTCTGCATCCGTCTGACCCGACTGTGCAGGGTTCTCGATGATGGTCATTTCGTCCCGTCGCTCATGTTCGTCGGACCGAAGAGGCGGAGGCCAAGGCCGGCCATGGCGTCCCAGATTGGAGACTCTTGGTTCCCACGCACATCCACCACCAAGCCGATACCATTGATGTAGCCAAGATAGGCGAGCGCTGTGGCGTGGGCATCACCGGGGACCAGTTGTCCCGCCCGCTGGCCATCCCGAATCAGCGCCACCAGCGATTCGCCGTACCGCTCCGTTTGCGCCAAGACTTCCGTGGCCGAATCCTGAAAACGTTCATAGTGGCCAAGGACGTACTGCACGAGGCGCAGATAGTCGCGGTGATGGGCCACGAATCTGACATGGTTAGCGATCACTTGCTGGAGCCGCTGCAGCGGTCTTCCCTCGGTCTCCTCGAAGCTGAACGCTCGCTCCATATCCCGGAGCGGCTCGACGACGGCCGAGAAAAAGAGCGCCTCTTTGTTTCGGAAGTAGAGAAAGACGGTGCCATGGCTCATACCGGCGGCCTGTGCAATCTCCGAGATTCCGGTATCCGAGAAGCCATTGGCGGCAAACAAGGGAATGGCGGCATCCAGAATCGCCTGACGTCGTTCCTCTCGGATACGCGCCTTTCGCACGCCGGCTGAGTCCACAGCCGGACTAGAACTGACTGACTGGTCGGTCATATGTTCATTCAATCACAGATGCCGCAGGAGGTCAACATGCATCAGCTATAAGGAGCAAACCTACGTTTCGACCCGGAGTCCTGCCGTAGATATCGAAGACGTTGCCAGGTTCGCCTCGACGCTCCCTGGCGTTCGCACCACCGAACCGAGAGGGCTTCCCGAGTGGCGATACCAGGGCAGGCTGGTGGTCCGGGCCTTGGACGAGAGACACATTGTGATTCGAGCCGACTTCGAATACCGTGATGCGATCCTCTGGCAATTTCCCCAAACCTTCAGCGTGCCGAAGCGGTACCGGAAGCACATGATGGTCATTGCCGATCTCACGGACGGGGTCCGAGGAGCTATCGAAGACGCGATCGAGGCCGCGTGGGAGCTTCAGAAGAGCGTCGGCTGAGCCTAAACCCCTTGCGGAGCCCAGGGCTGGGCGCCTCCGTCCACCGATCAGCAGGTCGCGGTACGGCGGGCCAGGCAGGCCAGGTGCCGCTTGTAGGCCACGCCCATGCCGGGATATGGTTTCCCGCTGTAGCTGGAGATCACACTGATGTCACCGTCCGGCCCCAGGTTCGGGCGGCAGCGATCGCCATACCAGGTGTCCCAGGTCCAGGCGAGGTAGCTCGCCTGATGCCGATCGAGCCAGGACATGACGCGGTTGATGTACCGACCGCTGCAGTCGTCCTCGCCAAGCTCGCCTGCTATCAGCGGCACCCGATGGGTAACCGGGGCGACGTGACGCTTCCAACAGTGGACCGAATCGCCACAGATGTTGAAGTTGTAGGGGTGCCAGCCGGCGGCGAGATTATGGAGCGGATCGTGCAGCCGGTGGGTCAGCCAGCCCGAAAGCGAGTCGGCATATGACACGCCGTCCGCCACGAGGACCTGACGCGCTCCTGCTCTCCGCACGACGTTGATCAGCGATTGCATGCCCACTGCCCGATAGGTCCGCCGCGTATCGCGCCCGGCGGCATTGTAATAGGTAACCCCCGGACATACCCGTTTACTCCCGGCCTCATGTCCCTGCCCTCCATGGAGCCAGCAATACCAGGCGCGGGCTGTGTCCCGATCGGCGTCGGGATAGGGCTCGTTGTAGAGGTCGAACAGCACGAAGGGGTTCTTCCGGAACGTGGCGGCGACGCTGCGCCAGAATGCCGGAGTGTGGTCAGCATCGGCCATGGGCTGCTGGCCCAGGGCCCTCAGCTTGCCGGGGCCGCTCCAGTGCAGATTCACCAGAACATCCATGCCATAGCGATTGAGGAGTCTGACATAGCGCACGATTGCCCGTCGATACCGTGCCCCGACATAGCGGCGATCAATCCCTCTCGTATTCACGTTGAGCCAGCAGTCCTCATTGAGGGGCAGGCGCACGGCATTGACATGCCACGCCGCCATCGCGCCAACGGACGCCGCATTGCTGGGACCATCGAAGATGCCGGTGTTCTGAATGCAGGCGTACTCCGTACCCGACCGGTTGACACCATGGAGCAACACCGGCCGACCGGCGCGATTCACGAGCAGGTGCCCCTGGACGTGCAGCCGGGGAGGGCTGAGGTGCGTCCGAGCCTTCCACGACAAGGCGTGGGCGGTGAGAGCGGCTCCCAGAGACAGGCCCACGAGCGCGCCGGCGTACGTCGTCATTGGGGCTCGAAGACGCATCCTTCGTTCAAGCTCCACAGCTCGGCACGGCCTCGGTCCCGAGTTGGTCTCCACACGTGGTCCTGATCTCCGGAGGGGCAGGCCGCATCTTTTGCTCTGTGCTGTCGGCGGTAATGGCTTGGCGCCTGCTTCGGAACGGGTGTGCTCTTGCCTAGAATACGGAATGCCTCAGGCGCGAATCGTCGACATCCAGATTCAACCGATCAAGGGAGGAGGCGCGGTCAAGCTGAGCCGAGCGCGTATGACGCGCTCGGGGCTGGAAAGCATGGACGGGCGGGTGTTGGATCACTCCCTGTTTGTCGTCGATGCGCGTCCCAATCCCGACGGTGATCACTCCTTTATCACGCAGCGGACGCGGCTGGTTCCTTCCTTGGGCCTGCACTTTCCGGGATCTCCCAAGCTGGCTCTGATACGTCCCTCCCTGGGGGACGCTGGTCTGAGCTTCACGTTCGAGGGCAAGGATGAGGTCTTGGATCCTGGACCGGACAAGGATGATCCGGCCAGGGCGATTCCCGTACGGCTTTTCAAGTACCGGGGACAGGCGTTGGAAGTCCCGGTACTGTCTCGCTGGCTGACCGAGCATCTGGGCCGGGCGGTCAGTGTGGTCCGAACGGCCGGACCATGGAACCGGATGACGGCGACGTACTTCATGGAGAACAATAACCCGCTACGCGCCCAGGACGGCTACCCGGTCCACGCGGTGATGCTGGGTGATGCCGAGGCGGCCTTCGCTGCGAGCGGTACCGCTCCGGATCCCAACAGGTTCCGTTATCAGCTTCTCCTGGACGGGCTTCCCTTGTGGGCCATCCACGACTACACGCAAGTCGTCGTCAACGGCGTGAAGGTCTGCCAGGCCAAGCCATGCGATCGATGCGAGGTGACCGCGATCGATCAGAATACCGGCGAACGAAGCATGATCAAGCCGCTCGCGGGCCTGAGGCCGGCAGGCTCACCGATCTGGATCAGGCCGGATACAAGTGGCCGCACGCGGATCATGGGCGAGAGCTGGATTCCGTTCCAAGAAACCATCGTCACCGTCGGCGACACAGTTCACTTCCGCGGTAGGCGGACGGACATGAACTTTGTACCCGGACGGAAGGCCCAGGCAGCCCAGCAGAATGAGGCCGATCAGATGTCGGACACAATGTGACCTACGAACGAGACCCGCTCGTCGATGCCTACATCGAGACCCTGCCGGATTGGCAGCAAACGATCTGTTACGGGGTGCGTGATCTCGTCCACGGTGCCGATCCCGAGGTAACGGAGACGATCAAGCGGAGCAGGTATCCGTACTTTGTGCTTCAGGGGAACATCTGCGCTCTGGTGGCTGCGAAGGACCACGTGAACATCTTCCTCTACGACGGCGCCATCGTCCCGGACCCGGAAGGAATCATTACGGGCGGCCACGGCAACCAGACGGCGCGCACGGTTGCCGTTCGCCAGGACGGCACCATCAACGCACGCGCACTCTCGACCATGTTCAGACAGATCATCGCCAACAACCGTGCGGGAGGTTGGCGCAAGCTCAAGCGCGAGCGGTGAGCCGAGGGGACGCGTGCCGGCTCAAGACATGTCCCTCAGAGTAACGTCACGGTGCCACCCGGACATGGCTGCTCGGTAATGCGACTGTCCGGCGAAGGTCGTGGATGGATGGGCGAATCGCCGTCGCTCCGTCGGACATTCATGGACTTGGCCTCCGTGCTACGGCGGCGGTCGCGAAGGGAGAGCTGCTGATTCGCTGGGGCGGTGAGATCGTTCCCAAGAGTCGACTTGAGGGGCTGAAAAGGCTGGCTCGCTATGACTGCGCCGCGATTTCCGAGGACGAGATCATCCTGTTTGCGCTCGACGACCCTGTGGTTCGCGGGAATCATTCCTGTGACTCGAACCTCTGGATGGCGGACGCTACCTCCATCTCTGCGAGACGCACGATCGGCCCCGGCGAGGAGCTGACAATTGACTACGGGCTTCTGAGCGACGACGCCGCATGGACCATGCAATGCGTGTGCGGCTCCGCAGCCTGCCGAGGTGTGGTTACCGGATGGGATTGGAAGCGGCCTGACCTGCAGGAGCGTTATGCCGGGCACTTTGTCCCCTATCTGGAACGTCGGTTTCGTGGCCCTGGGCGACCTTACTGAGCTCTTGCGCGAAGGGATTCACACGTCTCCCAGGTCAATTCCCGATTCCAACACTTCCTAACCCTGCCAAGGCATCAGTGCGCAGGACTTCGCGGCTCGGGTAGCCTCTCACGGCCTCATGTCCTGAGCCGGTCGATGTGATCCTCATCACAGTCGCACGCAGCGGCCACAAAGAGTCCAGCTTACGATGTATGCTTACTTTGTAAGCACTGCCTGGAATTATAAGCAAGGAGACACAGTGATGAACATCCCCTCGACAGAGCCGGCGACCAGGAACGACGATCGCACCGCCCAGGAGCTGCCGGCCACCATGCGCGCCATGCCCTTCGAGGGATATGGGAGCGCTGCCTGGAAGCCGGTCGACGTTGCGCTTCCGGATCTGGAACCGGATCGATTTCTGGTGGAAGTGCGCGCCGCATCGATCAATCCCGCTGACCTCCATATGTTGGGTGGATCTCTGGTGACGCGAGCCCTCAGCGGCTTCAAGAAACCGTCCAACCCCGCCCCGGGATCGGACGTCGCAGGGGTCGTCGTCCGGGTCGGCAGCGCGGCATCCGGCTTCCGCGTCGGAGACGAGGTGTTCGGAGGAGCGCGCGGCTCCCTGGCCGGCTTCGCGTCCGCCAAGGTACTGGCCCGCAAACCCGCTCGGCTCACGTTCGAACAGGCGGCGGCCATACCCATCGCCGGCCTGACGGCGCTCCAAGGGCTGCGCGACAAGGGCCGGCTCCAGCCCGGCAGTCGGGTTCTCATCAACGGCGCTGCCGGGGGTGTCGGCACCTTCGCGGTTCAGATCGCCAAGGCGCTCGGCGGTGAGGTGACCGCCGTGTGCGGCCCCGGAAATGGCGAACTGGTGCGCTCTCTCGGCGCCGATCGGGTATTCGACTACACCCGAGAGGACTTCGCACAAAGTGGGGAGCGATACGACCTGGTGTTTGACGTGGTCGGGAACCGCTCCCTTCGAGATCTTCGGCGGGTGCTGACGCCCAACGGCACGCTCGTGCTCGCCGGAGGAGGACATCAGGACGGGCATGGCAAGAACATGCTTCGCGCGCTCAGTAAGATCGGATGGTCCATGATGGTCCGACGGTTCATCAAGGGACGGATCGCCTTCTTCATCGCTCAGTTCAACCCGGAGGACCTCGCAACCCTGGCCAAGCTCGTCGACGAAGGAAAGCTGATGCCCTGCATCGACCGCACGTTTCCACTCGATCAAACGGCCGAGGCCTTCCGCTACCTGGCGACCGGGCATGCGAAGGCCAAGATCGTCATCACCACGAGCTGAGGCACTCGTGGACCGAAGCGTGAGAAAGAACCAGTTGCCACGGCCGGGCAGAACGACATTGCACCGTTGAGACCGAATCGCATCCAACGGTTCCCGGTATGACTGCGAGGCCGGTTGGCTCCAGCCCCGAGGCCGGACGTCGACGTCCGCTCAGTCGGGAGCGCGTCCTCGAAGCCGCCATGGAGCTGGCCGACGCCGGGGGTATCGAGTCAGTCAGCATGCGCAAGCTCGGTCACGCTCTCGGCGTCGAGGCCATGTCTCTCTACCGTCATGTCGCCAACAAAGAAGACCTGATCTATGGCCTGCTCGACCTGGTTGATGCCGAGATCGAAGTACCGGACGGGAACGGCGAGTGGAAAAGTGACGTTCGCCGGTTCGCCATCTCCGCTCACGATGCGATGATCCGGCATCGCTGGGCGTGCGCACTGATGTTGTCGACTGGGCCGTCCCGGATCCGGAGGGCACGACTCACCTACATGGAAGGTCTCCTGCGCACGCTTCGGAGCGCAGGCTTCTCCCCCGAGCTGACCCATCACGCCTATCACGCCATTGAGAGCCACATCATGGGCTTCACGCTCTGGCAGGTTAGCATTTCCCGTCACGCTGCCGAGATCCGAAAGGCCATCCCGATGCTGTTCCGGCAGATTTCCGACGAGGAGTTTCCCTACACCGTCGAACACGGACGGCAGCACCTGGCCTCCAATGCCCCGACGGGCAACGAGGAGTTCGCCTTCGGCCTCGACCTGATACTCGACGGTATCGAACGAATGAGAGAGGGCGGGCCAGCGACCTGACGCGCCTACGAGGTGACGTCGCGGAAGCGGAAGATGAGCGCGCTCACCATGCCCATGCCGGCCATGTAGATGATGCTGAGCGTCAGCCCTCGGCTCAAGCCGGCGACTGCAGTGTCACTCCGTAGCACCGACTCACCGTTGATGACCCCGCCCAGCAGTTTGCCGTACAGCCAGTTCGGCGCATCGGTCCAGACGGCACCGATTAGGTTCTCGAGAATGATGATGTATACCAGCGGCACCGCAACGGCCGCGGCGGGAGACCGGAAGAGTACAGCGCTGAAGTAGCCCAGAACCGAGTACCCGAGGATCGTGACGAGCAGCTCCCAATACAGAGTCACGAGGTTCGAGACTCCCGTAGAGCTGGTCCACGCGGCCGTGTCGACGCCCTGTCCAGGCGCCACCAGTAAGGCCGTGAGCACCCCGAGCCCCAGCGATAGTGTGCCGGCGATAAACACGAACGTCAGAAGACTGAGGAACTTGCCCGACAGCAGCTGAATGCGGCGCGGCTGACGGACGAGCAGGTTCCGCAGCGTTCCGTGAGGGTACTCGACCGCCATCGACGACGCTACGATGGCCAGCGCAATGACCGCCGACAGCGTCCCGCCGCGGCTGAGAAGAGTGGTGAGACCCTTGTCCCCTTCCAGAACCAGCTTCGTCAGGTCTCCCGGTCCGGCGAACCGGCCGCCGCCACCACCACTCAGTGCGCGTCTGATGCCGAGCGGCACGAAGATGATGGTCAGTAGCGGCATCAGACCGGCCCCGATCAGCATGGAGCGCCGCCGGTTCTTGATCCATTCGCTCCGGAACGCCTCAAGCATCGCCATCTCCGGAAATCATGTCAAGAAACGTTTGCTCCAAGGTTGGGCGGATAGGACGGATCTCCGTCAGCGTGATCCCCCCCCGCATGGACTGTTCGTTGATGAGAGCTGCGGCTTCGGGCGGTGCCGTAACCCGGACCGAGTCGCCCTCGACACGGCATTCGAAGCCCATACCCTCCATGAGGGACTCCAGGGCGGGGAGCTGCTCAACGGCGGCTCCGAGAACGAAGCCGCTGGTCTCATGTGAGCGCAGCTCACTGGTGGGACCGGCATAGAGGGCCTCGCCACTCTTGATCATCACCAGCCAGTCGGCCACCTGCTCCAGCTCGCCAAGCAGATGACTGCTGACGAAGAGCGTCTTCCCCTCGTCACGCAGACGACGCAGCAGCTCCCGCATCTCGATGATGCCTTCCGGATCGAGCCCGTTGGCCGGCTCGTCCAGGATGAGGAGCTCCGGATCCGGAAGCAGGGCCACGGCAACGCCCAGGCGCTGCTTCATCCCCAACGAATAGCTGCCCACCATGTCGCGCTCACGGCCCGAAAGACCGACGACGTCGAGGAGATGCGAGATTTGCCCGTAGCCAATGCCGCCCAGCGTGGCCAGCACTCGGAGATTCCCCACGCCGGAGAGTGTGGGGTAGAAGGCGGGCGTCTCGATGAGGGCACCCACGCGGCTCAGATATCGAGGGGGGTCCGCGATTGACTCTCCCAGCACCCGAGCGGTCCCCGAGGATGGACGGATCAGCCCCAGCATCATCCGAATGGTCGTCGTCTTTCCCGACCCGTTGGGACCGACGAATCCCACGACCCGCCCCGACGGCACTTCGATGGTGAGGTCCCTGACCGCCGAGCGATTCCCAAAGCGCTTGGAAAGTCCGCTTGTCGAGATAGCAGGGGTGATGGAAGGACGATTTGCTGAGGAGGCTAGATCGTCGGTCTCAATCATGGAGGCTCTCGACAAATGGTGTCTCTCGCCGCTCGCTGCTGAGCCATTCCGCTTCGCCGTGTTGTCATGCGAGTCACGATATCAGGCGTTCTGTCCCAACTGTGCCGGCGACGAGTCCCGCGTTCTCCACTCACGTTCCCTGTCCCTCGGTCCGCTCCATGCGGTCACGGTCAGGTGCCAGGCGGCGGCGAATCTGCATGATGAGCCCCGCGTTATCCGCGGCCCCCATCAGCTCCCAAGCGCGCGACAGGCCCACAAAGAACATGACCAGCACGCACATGAACAAGACGGGGATGGGCCCCTCGTCGGTCACCTTTCCCAGATACTTGACCCCGGCGTAAAGCTCTGCCGCGTATACGCCCGCGCTCACGAGCAGCAGGAAGACGGCCCGGCCCAGCCGCGCCTGTTCCCTCCATCGAGGCCAGAGAAACAGGAGCGAGGCCGTCTGGACGAGAGAAACGGCGGCGGCAACGATGGCGACGGCGCCCATGTTCACGTCGGGAATCAGACCGGCCATGGAGGTAAAAAACGCGTTCGCGAGCGCCGTAAAGGCGCTCAAGGCCTGCGCCCGGTGGCGAGCCGACGCCTCCGCGCCGAACACGCGGTCCGGAGCAAGGGAGACGGCCACAAAGAGCAACCCGATCAGCGCCGCGCTTGCCTGAGAGCTACCGATTAGAAAGTCGTGGTACTCGTGCGGGACCACCGGCCACCTCCCGTTTGGAGCCTTCCCTCAGACCATACCCCGTCAGCCGCCAAGGATTTCGCTCTTCCTCGCCGTCTTCAGACCTTTTCGAATCGGGCGGCCGAGGTCACAGCCGGGCGGGAGGAAGGACTCCGGGTCGATTGCTGGACGTTCTCGCCTTTGTCTTCGCCACACTGGAGAAGGGGCTCTGACGTCTTGGAGACGAGACCTCAAGGCTCGCTGCCTCGCCGACGGTCCCATCGAACTCACTGAACAGCAACCGGGAAGGAGATGACCATGCCTGAACACCACGTCGCGACTCGTGAGGAGTGGCGCACAGCTCGCATGCAGCTGCTCGAGGCCGAGAAGGCATTGACCCGTCAGGGCGACGAGGTCGCGGAGCAGCGCCGTCGCCTGCCTTGGGTACGGATGGACAAGGAATACCAGTTCGACACGGACGAGGGCCGAGCCTCACTCGCCGATCTCTTCAGGGGACGGTCACAGCTCCTCGTGTACCACTTTATGTTCGGACCCGAGTATCAGGCGGGCTGTCCCGCCTGCTCGGCCATTGCCGACGGCTTCAATGGCTTTGTGATCCATCTGGCCAACCATGACGTCATGCTGTGGGCCGTGTCTCGCGCCCCCCTGGCCAGGCTCCAGGCCTTCAAGCGACGAATGGGCTGGACATTTCCATGGGCCTCATCATTCAACACAGACTTCAACTTCGACTTTCAGGCCGCCATCACGCAAGAGCAGCAGCAGAGCGGCGCCGTCGAATACAACTTCCGAACGGTGGACTTGCGGCCGGACCCAAACGTCGAGGACGGCCCAAATGCCTCTCCCGTGGGCACCGACTGGGCCACCTACTCCCGACAGATGCCTGGCATGAGCGCCTTCGCCCTCGACAACGGGGAGGTTTATCATACCTACTCTGCATACGCTCGAGGCCTCGATGCCCTCTGGGGCGGTTATCAATGGCTCGACCGGGCGCCATTGGGACGGAACGAGGCCGACTTCTGGTGGCGCCGTCACGACGAGTACGAACGTGGCGACGTCGGAACTGGTGGGTAGCAAACTTGTCGCGCTCTCTCAGGATGCCCAGCCAGGTTGATCCGGGGTGGCTCTTCGGTGCCGTCCACACAACGGGATCCTTTGCGGAATGGGAGTGTCCGCTCGTGGTTGGTCGTGCTACGCTTCCACCATACCCGCCGCATGTCCTGGCAATTTCGCTGGCCCCGGTCCCATGGAGTATTCGATGAAAGGGAGGCCATGACTATGACCGACGATTCCCAAGAACAAAATGATGGTGCGCTGTTGGCCTTTCTGCAGGCCCAGCGAGGCGCGGTGCTTTCCATCGTGGATGGTCTGGACGAAGAGGGCTGGCACCAGTCGGTGGTGCCTTCCGGTTGGACGCCGGCTGGATTGGTCGAACATCTCGGCGGCGCAGAGTGGCACTGGTTTCAGGGCGTCGTGGCAGGCATTCGCCCGGCGCCACCGCCCGACGCGGATATGACACCCTATGACCCGACGGCGGCGTTTGTCTCCGAGCTGCCGTCGGCGGACATCGTCGCGTTCTACCGGGACCAATGCGCCCGGTCTGATGCAGTGCTGTCGGCGACACCGATGTCGTCCAAGCCGCTGGGAAGGCATGGCGACCCGGAGATGGAGGAACCGCCCGATGTGCGCTGGGTTGTGCTGCACATGATCGAAGAGACCGCCCGGCATGCCGGCCATCTGGACATCGCGCGAGAGCTGATCGACGGGCGCACCGGGTTGGGCCCGCGGTGACTTCCTCACCGCTCCTACCAGCGGTCCAAGTCGCCTGCGGACCTCGACCTGGCCGGCCTTTATGACTGCCTCCCGATGAAGCGCCAATCCGTCATATCAATTCGGTTCTTTTCGTACATGCCACGTTGCAGATCTCGGTGTATCTGTGCGCAGCGGGAGAAAACCGACTCGGAATAGCTCCGACCGCCGGACGCATCGCGGCAAAGGTCAGAAGAGAGGCTCAGAAGTGGGCCCAGGCAGGAGCGGGCAATGAGAGTACAGTCGGCCTAGAAGCGAGACGGCGCGGCACTGTCCGCTGAGATCAACTCCGGGCCAGCTTTGGAAGGCTGAGCCTTGCCAACTCGCCCAAACCATCGACGCTTCAATACAATCTGGAATGCAAGATGGCGGGACACATCGAGTGCCGGCCATCTCGGTGACGCTCTTCGGCCCTCCCAGAATCGAGCGCGGCGGCTTTCGGGTAGAGGTCGATACCCGGAAGGCGATTGCGCTGCTGGCGCTGCTGGCGGCCTCGGATAAGCCCCGATCTCGGGAGGAGCTGGTGGCTATGCTTTGGCCTGAGGCGGACGCCGCTTCCGCCAGGTCATCTCTGCGTCGAACGCTCTCCACGCTTCGAGGCGCGATTGGCTCGTCCGCCATCGTCACCGAGAGTCAATCGCTCCGTCTCGACCTTGAGCACCTGGCTCTCGACGTCGTACTGTTTCGAAGCTTGCTGAAAAGCGCTCGGGAACACATGGATGGCGCCCTGCCTCCAGGTTCGCGGTCCGTCCGCCTCCTTCTCGAGGCGATTTCGGCCTACAGCGGCGACTTCCTGACGGGGTTCTCAGCACACGCGGGCTCAGACTTCGATGCCTGGCAGACAACGCAGACAGATGCATATCGCCGAGAGCTCGCGTGGGCACTCGGTGCCTCCGCCCAAGGGCTCGCCGCTGCGAATGAGCTAGAGCAGGCAATCGCCATGGCACGGCGACTCGTCGACCTTGACCCACTCGACGAGTCGTCGCACCGGCTCCTTATGTCGACCTATGCCCAGAAGGGAGACCGTGCCGCGGCGATCCGCCAGTATCGCGAATGTCTCCGCATCCTCGAGGAAGAGCTGGCGGTCCCACCAGTGGAGGAGACGGAGTCCCTATATGCCGCGATTCGCGAGGGCCGTACCGCTCGTCCTGAATCGGCCATCGTCGGGCCGAGTCCCATTAGAAGTCCGGCAGCGGGCCGGCTTCCACTCACGGGACGAGCGGCCGAGGTCGATCGCCTCAGCAAAGCGCTGGATCATGCCACAGAGGCGGCACATGTCGTGGTCGTAAAGGGAGAGGCGGGCATCGGAAAGACCCGGCTCCTGGAGGAGCTGGAGGAACGGGCTCGGGTGCGCGGATTTCGAGTCCTGGCGGCACGATGTTATGAAGGCGAATCAGATCTGCCGTACGCGCCGCTAATCCAGCTCCTTCGAGTGGCCCTGCCGCAGTTGCATCACTCGAGCGTCGCCTCGCCCCTTTCCGTCAGCAATCGCAGAGAGCTCGGCCGCCTCGTGGCTATGGACGAGGACGTTGAGGACCCGGAGATCCGGACGCAAGGCGATCGCATGGAGCGACTGGCGGCCGAGACCCGCTTCCTCGAGTCCGTGACGTCGGCGATCCTGGCGTGCGCGCTGGACAAGCCCCTGCTGCTCATGGTTGACGACCTGCACTGGATTGACGACTCGACACTGGCCTGGCTTGCCTACCTCCTCCGGCGGATCGACCGGCAGAGACTCCTCGTCGCGCTGGCGTGGAGAGAGGAGGAACCCGCGGCAGCGGAGCCACTGCGACAGATAACCGTGAGTGCCCGACGTCTGGGAAATCTTACCGAGGTCCGGCCAGGGCGTCTTAAGTCAAATGAAATCAGGCAAATCGTCCAGTCAGTTGCTTCCAAAGAGCAGGCTGACCGGGCCGATCTACCCGACCGCCTCTTCGAAGAGAGTGAAGGCGTTCCCCTCTTTGTCAGTGAGTATCTCGCTGAGCTAGCGGAGGGGGAGCTGGCTACCATCCCCCAGAGCGTGCGGGATGTTCTGATTTCGCGGGTGACTCGCGTGAGTGAGGGGGCCCGGCAGGTACTCACCACGGCAGCCGTCATCGGTCATTCCTTCCAGTTCGCGACCCTGCAACAGGCGGCAGGACGCGACGAGGAGATGACCATCAGAGCACTGGAGGAGCTCGTCAGCCGCGGTTTGGTGGATCGCTCTCCGTCTGAACCGGATGGGGACGTTATCTACGACTTTAGCCACGACAAGCAGAGATCCGTCGTTCTGGAATCGGCGAGTGCTCCGCGGCTTCGTCTGTTACACCGACGTACGGCCGACGCACTCGCACAACTGAACTCCTCTGCGCAGCTGTCGGCCTCCGCGGGCGAAATCGCACGGCATTATCGTGCGGGTGGCTCGGACGCGGAAGCTGCCCTGTGGCACGCCAAGGCCGGCGAGCGATCCGCGAGCCTGTTCGCCGCCGCGGACGCCATCGAACACTTTCGTGCAGCATTGGATCTTGGGCATTCGGACCCGGCCCACCTCTGGGAATCTATCGGAGATCTCCGGCTTACGCTTGGCGAGTACCAGACTGCGGTGTTGTCATACGAAAGCGCGCTGGAAGTGAACGGAGGCACGAATGCCCGGCTGGAGTCCAAGCTGGGCGCCGCGCAGGACCGATGGGGCGATCATGAGCGCGCCGAAGGGCACTTCAAGAGGGCTGTCGACCTGGGTCCCGAACTGGGTCCATCTGAGCTGGCCGGCATCTATTCGGGTTGGAGCATGTCCATTTACCATCAAGGCGACGCAAAGCGCGCTCTGCCGCTCGCGCACCGTGCCCTCGATCTGGCCCAGAAAACCGGTGATGGCCGAGCGGCTGTGCTGGCAAACGGCACCGTGGGAATCGTCGCAGCCGGAGTCGGTGATCTGGCGAGGGCCAGGAAGCACCTGCAAGCAAGTCTCGAACTGGCGCGTGAACTGGACGATTCGGCGCTGCGGGTGCGCTCCCTGCAAAATCTGGCGCTCGTGGCACGACGAATGGGCGACGCTGAGACTTCATGCAGCCTCGCCGTCGAAGCTCTCCATCTCAGCGCCTCCTGCGGAGACCGGCATCGCGAAGCGGCCTTACACAATCTTCTGGCCGATCTGGCACATGATCTAGGCAACGGCGAGGACGCGATGGGCCACCTGAAAGCGGCCGTCTCGATTTATGCCGAGATCGGAGTGGAGTCCGGGGAGCTGAGGCCAGAGGTGTGGAAGCTAACCGAATGGTGATCGCAATGCGCGAGGCTGAGGGCAACCTGGCTCCCGCACCGATCGGAGACCAACGCTAGACGTCCCACCTCCTCGTGCAGTCACGTTGGCCGGACAGAATATCCCGGAGATGCTCGTTCGGGTGGCGGTTGGGCCACAACTCGCCTGACAACTTTCCGGATTGGCCCTCATGCCCGGTCTTTGAAGGTGCGGCTGAATGAGTGATGCCCAACCGAACTCACTTCATGTCATGGCAGCGCCGGCCTCCGCCTCTGCAGCCTCGGACTTCGTGAATGGCCAGTAGGGTCGTGTCCGGATGATGAGACCCATTGCCAGGCCGGTAACGATCAATGCGTTGACGCCGTGAAAGGCAGCGACCCAACGAGTGCCGGCCGAATCGTTGAAGAAGGGCAGCACGAACTGGATGACCATGAAGACGAATAGAGCTACGCTCATGCCCAGAAGCCGGCGTGTCGGACGGGCGGGGAGAGCAGCCAGGAGCACCAGAAGCGACACCAGCAGCATGATCGTACCGAATGAGGCATGCGGGTCCCACCCAGTCTTCATGGGCCTGATCCCTTTGTCGGCGGCATGTGCTCCTTCCATTGCTCCGTGGCCCGCCAGGTAGAACTGAATCGGAATCATGATCATAAACAACCAGATGAGTGACGCCCAGACGACTCGAAACGCTCGTACCACCTGTTCTCCTCCTTACACTTTGTTTGACGACGGTGAATCGGGTACCCAGAAACCTGGTTGGATACCGGCTCAAATGCCGCTACTGTTGGCAGGCCCGAGCCGGACAGGCCCGACGTCATGACATCTCCCCGCTCAGCCAAATCGACACGTGCTCTGGACGCAGCGTCTCCTGTACTACCGAGGTCATGTCCTGCGTGAGATTCATCAGGTCCACCTCCTGCCGAAGCCGGTCACCGAAGGCGGAAAGGATTCGGGCGGTGTCGTATCTGGCTCGATAGAAGCGCCGGTCGATGGCATCCTGAATTCGCCGTCGAAGCGGCCCGAAGAGGGCGGCAATGGCGAGCGTCGAAACGACGATCGCTGGCGCCGCGCTGCCCCGTATGAAGAGTCTGAACAGCGCCTCGAGCCCCAGAACGCCGCCCACATAGGCGACGGCCAGCGCGATGCTGAGGACGCCGTAAACGAGAGCGCGGTTGATGATGCGGTCGATATCCCAAAGGCCGCTGCGAAAGATGGCCGCCCCCACGGAGAGCGGAATGAGCGTCGTGACAATCGGCACCAGGGTGATGGTGAGCACCTCATATCCGGTGCCTGAATACCCAACCTTTGGATCCACGCTGAATGGGACCACCGCCACGGCGACAAACAGCAGTATGGAAACCAACAGGCCGGCCACTGTCCACTTGGTCTGCTGTCGCTCTTTCCAAGAGGACACCATGCGGAAGCGATAAATCTGACTGCCAGAAACACTGAGGAAAAACACGAGGAGCATCGGCCCGAGGAGCCATGGCAGGAAGTTGGAAATCAGCCCTAAAGGAATGAGGGCGATGGGGACGAAGCGAAACCAGCGTGGGGCGAAGCTGCCATTGGGGAAGAGCAGGTAGAACATGGTTAACGCCAGGAACGCAACGGCTCCCATGAGCTGGGAGCCGTTGCCGCTGGGAAACCAAAAGCTGATCTCGAACAGCGGGAAGAGGACCATGAAGAAGGCGGATACCACGGCTCCCACCTCTCGCGGGCGCCGCCAGACGATCAGTCCACCAAGTCCACACCATACCGCCCACACCAGTGCCAGCCCCAGAGCGGTGTACACCCCGTACACTTCCGGCTGAATGCCGTGGGCGGCCAACAGATGGGCGGTGGCCTCGTCCATCTGGAAGTTCGTGCAGCTGGATGCTCGATGACATACCGAGGTCAGCGATTTCCATTGAGCCGCCACGGCCACTGCCCAGGTGATGGTAACGGCGCTCGCCACCAGCGCCCAGGCCACTCTGATGCCGAGCTCCGTCTCCCGGCCAAACATGCGTCCCGAGGCCCCGTTCCCGCTACTCACGCCAGCGACCTCTCCGCGACGAGCCCAAAGGAAACTGGAACGGCGACTCACGACTTTGCCTCGGTGCGCACCCAGAGCGTTACTCGCTCGGGCCTGAGCGCTTCTTCGACCACGCCGGTGAGGTCGCGGCTCACGGCATCCAAATCGACTTCACGTCGAAGCCGGTCGCCGAAGGCCGCCAAGGTGCGCGCGGCATCGTACTTCGCACGATAGAAGTACCGGTCAATACCCGTCTGGATTCGGCGCCGCAGCGGTCCAAACAGGGCCACGACCGTAAGCGTCGACAGCGCAATGGGGGCGTCAGAGCCACTGGGCGTGAAGACCTGGACGAGCTGTTCCAGGAGGATGACGCCGGCGATGTAAAGACCCGCCAACATCGCCGTCAGGAGCGCATAGCCGAGGGTGAGGCTGACGACGCGGTCGATGTCCCACAGGTGGTAGCGCAAGATGGCGATGCCGGTGCTTATGGGAATTGGGGACGCTGCCAGGGCGAGACCGGTGCTGTTCGCGAAGCTTCGGTATAGTCCGCCGGGTCCGGTCTGAGCGGCAGGCACGACCAGGAATCCCGCCGCCAGCGTGGCGAAGGCAACGGCGGCCGCGATCACACCATAGAGCGCCCACTTGGTCTGCTGACGCTGAGCCGAGGATGATATCGTCCGGAAGCGAGCAACCTGGGCAGCCACCACCGACGCCAGCGCGATGGCCAGGACGACGCCTCGCGGGAGCAGAGGCAGATAGGCCGAGAGACCTCCCGCCAGAGCCAAAGGCACGAGCCATCGGGCCCAACCGGGAGCGAAGGTGCCATCCGGGAACAGGAGACAGAAGAGCAGGAGCACCGCGACGCCGGTCGCCGGTAATAGGCTCTTCAGCCCTGACGGTGCGCTTGGGATCCAGGTCGCGACCTCCAAGAGCGGGAAGGCGACGAGGAAGAAGGCGGCCATGACCGCCCCCCGGTTGTCCGGCTCGCGCAGGATGATGAGTCCGGCCAGGCCATACCAGACGACGGATAAGAAGCCCAGGACGAGGACAGTGAAGACGGCATAGGCCGTGAGGGATATGCCGTGGCCGGAGAGCGTCGAGGCGGCCGGCGCACCCAGCTGATAGGAGCTACAGGAGAGAGGGCGACAAATCGACCGGATTCTCAGCGACTGTGAGGCAGGGCCCGCGAGCCACAATACCGCGCCCCAAAGCGCGAGGAGTAGCCAGGCGACCTGTCTCCAGCGCTGCTCCGAGACGATGTATGTCATTGCTCCCTAAGCCAAAGCGAGACGTGTGAAGGATGGAGGGCCTGGCGCACGATCGAGGACAAGTCGGTTGAGAGCCGGTCTACGTCTACTTCGTCCCGTAGTTGCTCGGCAAAGCTCCTGACCATTCGCGCGGCGTCATACTGGGACCTGTAAAAGCGGCTATCGATAAGATTCTGGAGGCGGCGACGGAGTGGGCCAAAGAGAGCGGCCACCACTAGCGTCGACAGTACGACGGCCGCGGCTGAGCCGTTTCCGGCGATCAAGCCGATCAGTCCCTGGAGGCCAATCACTCCGCCGATGTAGATAGCCCCGAGGATCACGGTCAACACTGAGTACCCCAGTGCGCGACTAACCACCCTATCTATGTCCCAGAGGCCGCTGCGCAAAATCGCAATGCCTATTGAAAGCGGCACCGGGCCGATGCCGATTACAAACACGGGAGTTACCAGTGCACCCGCCAGCGTGCCACCGCCCAAGGTGCCGTTGCTACTATTACCGGCCCCAACGAAATTCAGGGTGACGATGATGGAAAGGAAAGCCGCCAGACCGGTCCCGAGGCCCAGAAAGACCCACTTGCTACGCTGACGCTCACGCCACGAGGAAATGGCGCGGAACCGATAGATCTGAAGCGCGGCTATGAGAAGCGGAACGACGAAAAGCGGGATGACCCAATAAAACGACGAGTTGGCGAAGACCGGAATCGCCAAGAAACCGCATGCCGCCACCACGCCTATCCCCAGCCAGCGGGTCCAACGGGGTGAGAATCGTCCGTCGGGGAACAGGAGGCCAAAGAGGTTCAGCGCCGCGAGAGAGGCCAGGGCTAGAAGCAGCCCCCACGAAACCCAGAGGGCGACGGCTGCCAGGGGCATGACCAAGAGAAAGAAGGCGGATATCAACGCTGCCCGCTCCCCGGGCTTGCGATAGATGACGAGCGCCGACATGCCGTACCAGATCGTCCAGCCTGTGGCGAGAACGATGCCCGTAAACATCGCGTAATCGTCGAGCGAGACCCCGCGCTGCTGGAGGAGGCCAGCGGAGGCTGCGTCGAGCTGAAACTGGGCACAGGTTGAGACGGGCCGGCACACGCGCAGTAGGCGGCCCCACTGAGAGATTGGAATGCCAGCCCACAGAGCGCTGCCGAACAGCGCCATCGCAAGCCACAGTGCCTGCACCGCCCGCTCGTGACGCACTCCTCGGAAGCGGCTCCTCCTTGCGTCTAGTCGGACAGGCCTCATGGCTCCCTCAACGTGATGGAGACTGACGCGGGGTGCAAGGCCCAGACCAGAGCTCCTTGGACAGCCGGTCGTTGTCCAGTTCCCCATGTAGGTGCTCGGCACGGCGTGCGAATATCTTTTGCGTGTCCGTCACCCTTCCCTCATCTCTCGGAGCCACAACGATACATGCTCCGGATGAAGGGCCTCATGGACGACGGCGGTCAAGCCGGAGGAAAGCTGGCCCAGATCGACCTGGTCACGCAGCCGCTCGCCGAAAGTGGCGAGTGTGCGGGACGCATCGTATCTACTTCGATAGAACCGTCGATCGACAATTTGCTGGATGCGTCTGCGCAGGGGGCCAAACAGCGCCACAATTGCCAGGGTGGACAGGGCAATGGCAACAGGGGAGCCGTCGTGAGCGAACAGCCCAAAGAGTGACTGGAAGCCGACGACACCTCCGACGTATGCGCCCACGGTGACCGCGCTCAGGAGGGCATAGCCCAGGGCGCGGCTGATGATCCGGTCGATATCCCACAGGCGGTTCCGAAGCACGGACAGGGCCATGGAGACCGGCATTATCGTGATAACGGTAATGAAGCCGAGGTTCTGGAGAAGTACGCCGCCCAGGGAGCCGGCTCCGAATTTGAAGATCGGCAGCAGCACAATGAAGCCGAGCACGGTCGCGGTTAGCCCGAAGACGGCCCACTTGGTTTGCTGGCGTTGCTCCCAGGTCGACACCTTCCGAAAGCGGTAGATTTGGAGCGGGATCGCTGCCAGAAGCAGGACCAGAGAAGCGATGCCGGCGGGGGCACCGGCAAATGGGGAAGCGGCGGCGCCGACAAGCGCGGCCGCAGCCAGCCATCTCGCCCACCCAGGCTGGAAGTGTCCGTCAGGAAACAGCAGGCCAAAGAGAATCAGGGCCGTGAAGGTGACGGCGAGCGGGATCTGTGAATCGAGCAACAGGGGAAAGACGGCCAGAAAGTAAGCAGCGACCAGGGCTCCTCGATCGTCGGGCTTGAGCCACACGATGAGGCCACCCAGGAGGACCCATATCGCGAGCACGGTGGTCGAGAACATGACGATGAGCGACGCAAAGACCGGTAGGGAAATGCCGTGTCGGATGAGGGTGTGAGCCGCCGACGCGTCGAGACCGCCCCGATTCGCACAGGCAGCCGCTCCGCGGCAGACGGTCGCGAGGGAGCTCCACTCCTCCGGAATTTGCGAGACGAAGACGGCTAGAACGATCGCGGTCAGTGCGACCCATACCAACCGGGCCAGCAGCCGCGAGTGCCGGCGCAAGACAGCTTCGACTGTCGCTCTCATCCTGGAGCTCGCAGCCGCAGCGAAACGTGCTCAGGGTGCAGGGTCTCGTGAACAACACCCGTCAGGTCATGAGAGAGCTCTCCGAGATCGACCTGATCCCGAAGCCGCTTGCCGAAGGCGGCCAATGTGAGCGAGGCATCGTACCGGCTTCGGTAGAAGCGCCGGTCAACGACGTGCTGGATCCGTCTCCGGAGTGGACCAAACGAAGCGACGATGGCGAGTGTCGACAGGGCGATCGCCGGCGGAGAGCCATTGTGCACGAATAACGCGAAGAGGGACTGGAGGCCGACAACGCCACCGATGTACGCCCCCACGATGACCGCGCTCAAGACGGCGTAGGCCAGAGCCCGACTGATGATGTGGTCAACGTCCCAGAGCCCGCTCCTCAGGACGGCGATCGCTAAGGTGATGGGAATGGCCGATGTGGTGAGGGCGAGAAGGATGTCGACGAAGTCTGAGTAGAGCGAATTCGTAGCGACCTTGCCGATGAGTATGGGCAGCAGCGTCGCGGCGAAGCCGATGACGCAGGCACAGAGCCCCAGTGTGGCCCACTTCGTCTGCTGGCGCTCCCGCCACGATGATATGGAGCGAAATCGATGAATCTGCAGGCCCATCGCAATCAGGAGGACAATGACGGCTCCGAACGGGCCGAGGGCCTTGTGCAACAAGTGCCCCCTCGTCAGTTGACCGTAGGCCACCAGGATCGAAACGAAGGTGAGGAATACCCAGGTCCAGCGCGGGACGAACCGGCCGTTCGGAAACAGCAGCAGGAGTGGAATCAGCGAGAAGATGGCGATTCCGGAGAAGAGCTTCGTTTGCGCCGTCGTCGCCGCCCAAAGCGACGCGAACATCAGGGGAAAGACGGCAAGGAACAGCGCCGAGATGTAGGCTCCGCGATCCCGCGGTCTCCTCCAGACCAGCAGGACCCCCAGCCCAAACCAGACCAGCCAGGCTCCGACTGTGACTACAGCCGTGATGCCGGCATAGAGGGCGAGCGGGATGCCATGGTCCGTAAGCACACGGGACGCCGGGCCATCGAGCTGATAGCTCGAGCATGCGGAGGCGACATGACACACCGACATTAGTCGGCCGATGCCGGCGGTGAAGGCTTGAGCCCAGACGACTGAAACCCCGATGGCGACCGCGGACCAGACGGCGCGGAGTGCGAATATCTTCTGCCTGTCCGTCACCCTTCCCTCATCTCTCGGAGCCACAACGATACATGCTCCGGATGAAGGGCCTCATGGACAACGGCGGTCAAGCCGGAGGAAAGCTGGCCCAGATCGACCTGGTCACGCAGCCGCTCGCCGAAGGTGGCAACCGTGCGGGCGGCGTCATACCGGCTCCGATAGAACCTTCGGTCCACAATGCGCTGGATGCGTCTGAGCATTGGGCCGAAGAGTGCCACGATTGCGAGCGTCGATAGGGCGATGGCCGCCGGCGAGCCGTTGTGGGCGAACAGCGCGAAGAGGGACTGGAGGCCGACAACGCCACCGATGTACGCCCCCACGATGACCGCGCTCAAGACGGCGTAGGCCAGAGCCCGACTGATGATGTGGTCAATGTCCCATAGGTTGCTCCGAAGCAGCGCGATGGTGATCGAGACGGGAATGGCGAGCGGAAAGATAACGATTCCGGCGCTGACCCAGAGTCCCGACAGGTCGCCGCCGCCCATTCCGGCCGTGGTCGAAGGCTGGGTGATCGTGCCGGTAACAAAGACGAGGATGATACCCAGAATCCCTGAAATAATGCCGAAGAACGCCCACTTCGAGCGTTGACGCTCAGACCACGTCGACAACTTGCGATACCGGTAAATCTGCGTCCCGACCACGGCGGCGGGAAGCACAAGGACGGGGACGACCCACAGGAAGTTCCCGTTCCCGCTGCTGGAACCTGGAGTAAATGAAATGGCCACAAGCATGACGAAGACCCCGAGTGCCCACCACCGGGTCCATCGGGGCTTGAAGTGACCGTCCGGAAACAGGAGACCGAAGATGATCAGCGCTACCAGCCCAATAGAGGCGTCGGCTCCAGCATCCCAGTTGGTAATTGTGCCAAGCGGGAGCTGAGGAAACAGGGCAAGGAAAAAGGCCGCCACGATTGCGCCCCGGTCTCCGGGCCGCTTCCAGAGGATCAAAGCCGCCAGCGCGTACCATACGAGCGTGGTGAGGATCAGGAGGAAGGCAAGGCCGGTTGCATAAGCGCTGAGGCTGATGTCGTGCCGGCTCAGGAATTGGGCCGATGCCGAGTCAAGCTGGTATTGCTGACACGTCGTAAGCCGTGCGCATGGGTGGACCATGCCAGGCCACATCCAGACGAGGGCAGCCACGAGCAGGGCGACCCCTCCGGCGATCAACACAAGGCACACAATCTGGGCGATTCGAGCCGTCCGCGGCGACAGGTCAGCAGTCGATACGCTCCGAGTGCTCATCGGGTACGGATCAAGGGAGAGAACTGCTCAGGCCAAAAGGCGCCGGCGCCGAAGGGGTCGGTCCACACGCCCAAAATGTCCGCGGCGACCGTTTCCCAAGTGGCGGGGGCTGGGAAACGTTTTCGCCAGCCCGTCATCCTTGTCACGTCTGGCGCAGCCAAAGCGACACATGCTCGGGATGAAGAGTGTCCCGGACAACACCGGTCAGGCCGTGACTAAGCTGTTCAAGATCAACTTGGTCTCGAAGGCGCTCCCCGAAAGCAGCCACCGTACGAGCCGCGTCGTAGCGGGCCCGGTAGAACCTTCGCTCGACGGTGCGCTGGATCCGCCTGTGCAGCGGGCCAAACAGGGCGACGATGGCGAGAGTCGAGAGCCCGATGGCGACGGGCGAGCCGTTGTGAGCGAAGAGCGCCAAGAGAGACTGAAGCCCGACCACGCTCCCGACGTAGACGCCGATGACCACGGCTGTCAGGACGGCATAGGCCAGAGCCCGACTCATGACTCGGTCAATGTCCCACAATCGGTTCCGGAGGACGGCCACGGCCATCGAGACTGGGATGACCGACATCACCATAGCGGTGCCCACCTGGTTGTCGACAGCGCTGAAGATCGAGCCGGATCCGGTTGGGATTGGCAGGATTGAGCCGAGGAGCCAGGTGGTCATCACCCCGGCAACGGCCGCTGTCAGACCCAACACGGCCCACTTCGTTCTCTGACGCTCGGACCAGGACGACACGGTCCGAAACCGGTGCACCTGGGCGACGACCACCAGCGCAACCAGACCAACGAACATGACCAGTCCCAGAGGCCCATTCAGGAAGGAGAGCGATGACAGAAAGTTGAGGCCGAAGAACAACGCTACTGCGACGGCAAGCCACTTGGTCCAGGGCGGCTGAAATCTCCCGTCTGGGAAGATCAGGGCGAAGAGCAGCAGCACTCCCACGAAGACTCCTCCGAGCCATCCCCACCAGGGCACGAGATCGCTGTACTCCCACATCGGAAAGATGACCAAGAAGAAGGCCGCCAGCAGTGCGCCCCTGTCCTCGGGACGTTTGAACACCAGGAGGGCCGCAAGCCCGTACCAGAGGACCCAGAGAAGGGCCAGCATGGCGAACGAACCCAACGCGTAGTCCACGAGCGAGACGTGGTGCTGCGTGAGGGTCCGCGCGGCCATGACGTTGAGCTGCGTGTTCAAGCAGCGAGACTCATGGTGACAAACGGTCTGCAGACGCGTCCACTCCACGATCGGGCCTGCGATCCAGACGGCGGTTCCGGTGGCGGCAGTGATGAACCAGACCGGCACCCAGAGACGTGGCCTGTTTGCCGGTTTGACCATCATCGGAATGCGCCTCCTGTGGCAGCGCGACCGAGTCCTCGCACCCCCGGCTCAGAAACCAGCCGCCGGTAGGCCGGCTGGAGATTCATCGGCTCCCGCACAAACGACCCGAGTCGCTGAGAAAGCCGGCCGAGACGGATCTGTCGCGGCCATTCTCCAATAGGGGTCATGTCCGTGGTGCGCCTGAACTCCCCGAGGAGCGGAGCCGCAGCGTCTGAAGGGCTCAACTGGACCACGTGAGGGGAATTACCAATTTGTCATGCCCCGCTTGCCCTCTCGATTGGTGCACACCCCGGTGACGAACCCAGACAGCTCTGGTTGACGACGGGCTATGCGCCCGTGCGAGGACGGGAGAATGGCCGCGCGACGAAGCGCACGGGCGTCGTCATCACGTACATGCCCGACCGAATTCCGGCGTTGTACCAGATGTTTCCCGCCCGCCTCCACTGGGGCCTCCGGTCGACACACTGGCAATTGGTGTCGACCTGCGCTTCGACGCCGAAGTGCTTCGCTACGGAGGCCAGCGTCCACTCCCAGATGCGGTCCTCTTGCTTATGGCCGCCGAACCGCATGCCAACCGCATAAAGTGGGTCATTGGCGCGCATCAGCACCTGCGCTTGGGCCACGGTGCACGTCATACCTCCCTCCGACTCGACGGTCGCGCTGAAGGTCACCCAACCGGAGAAGGGATGGCCCTGGGTGGTCATCAGGGTGAATGACTCATCGTCCGCGTAGAGCACCATCACCCCCGTCGAGAGCGGCATTCCTCCAGGCAGTGAGGAGTTGATCAAGGCCGCCTCTCCTGGAGCAATGCCGGTGAGCGGCGCATAGAACGTGTTGCCCGGCGGCCAGAATTTGGGGAAGTTCTCCTTCCAGGCCGCGATGACATCCTTGGGCGTGGCGTCGCTTCCCTGGAGACGGACACGGTAGGTCTTTTGCCACATTGGTCCGAAGCCCTGAAGTGGACCGACTGCCTGCTTCCCTTCTACGTTGAGATTCCGGGCCCCGGTTGGGACCGCCGACAGCCTGACGGCATCAGTTTGTGTCGCCCAGTTGGCCGCGTCACGAGGTATCTGCGAGGCTCTTTGCTCTCGGCTTTCGGTCATGGTTATCCTCCACTTGGTCTTCGGCGTCCGTCAGTGGACGCCGCTATCGATCGCTCCCTAACGCGTCCGCTTCGGTTTCATAGATCTTCATCGCATCGTCGAGCTTCGTGATCTGGAAGATATGCCGGTAGTGGTCAGACAGGCCGCAGATCGCGAGGCGCTTCTTCTGCCGATTGGCCCGAATGAGCAGCGTAACGAGGAGGCCAATGCCCGAGCTATTCATGTACTCGAGACCCGCGAAGTTGAGGAGGATCAGCCCGCTCAGCTCGGACGCCTGGGCATAGGCATCGGAAAGTGCGGGGTCGCTCGAGGCATTGAGTTCGCCGGTGATGTCGATGACCGCTGCACCCTCAGTTGCCCGGACGCCGAACGTCTGTGTTTGGTCCATGGTTTCCTCTCGTTTGCACAGTGGTGTGGTAGCTGACGCGGATCCCGGGGGCGCCTCTTCCTCTATCCGGCGCCCAGAGCAGCCTCACTGACTGCTGCTTCCTCATTCGGAAACACGGACATGAAGTCGGCCAGCCGGGTGATGTTGAAAATCTCGACATAGTGCTCGCTGAGGCCACAGGCGCGCAGCTCGCGACCACTCGCTCGTGCGCGTCCGAGCAGGCTGACGATCAGGGCGATGCCGGTACTGTTGATATAGTCCACGCCCGAAAAATTGAGCAATACGGTCCGTGGCCCTGCACCCTCCGCGTCTGCGTAAGCGTGATTGAGTCGTGACTCGGCCAAGCCGTTGATCTCTCCCTCGAGGTCCAGAACCGTCAGGGCCGGGAGCCGGCGAACCGTTACTTCAAGAGGCTCATTAGCCATCAGTGGCTCCTTTCCCGGTGAACAGTCAGCTGCAGGGTATGGCCGACCGCATCGTCCACCACCTGCATGTCGTCCACCATGTTTTTGATGAGAAACATGCCCCAGCCGCGGGGGCTCTGCATCCCGGCCAGCTTCAGCTCTAGGTCAGGCTCCTCAGTCTCGAGGGGGATCGGTTCCCCCTGGTCTGTAACTCCGATCCGAATCGCTCGGGGAGAAAGCTCGACGCAAATGACGACGGTGACATCGGACTGATACTTGTTGCCGTGCTCCATGGCATTCATCGTCGCCTCGCCTACCGCCGTCTCCAAACGCTCACATGTTCGGGCCGGAAGATCGACGCTTCTTAACGCCTCGCGCACTCGCTCAATTGCGACGCGCTCATTTCCTGGCCGGCTGGCGATTTCGAACTTTGTGATCCTGTCCCAGATCGCCCCGTCGTCGGCGGGTCGAACGGCAGACATCGGAGCATCTGTGGAACTCGCCTTGCCGCTTGCGTCCGTGCCAGGCGTCTCCTCGCCATATGCAGCCTGGGTCTCGTCGCTCGGAGGCGGTTCGACCTCCTCCAGCATGCTCGTGGCAAATGCCGTGTGGCGAGCGACATTGTGCACGCGCTGGAGCGTGACCAAGGTGATGTCGTCTTCCTGATCCCATTCACGTCCGGTGAAGCGAGCCAGGTTGTCGAGCAGGAAGTCAACGAGCTCGTCCGGCGTCGACATGACGTGCCGAGCAAGCAGCTCGCGCAACCGCGGAAAGCTGAACATTTCCCGGTTTGAGTTGTGTGCTTCAACCAACCCATCGCTGTAGAAGAGGATGGCATCGCCCGGAGCCAGCTGGGTCTCAAGCTCCTCATACTCCATATCGGGCATGAGACCGAGCGGCATACCGCGAGCTCGCAGCTCGACCACGCCCGCCTCGGATCGCTGATAGGGCGCATCGTGGCCGGCGTTGGCGTAGACGAGCCGACCTTCAACCGGATCGAGGAGGGCAAACAGACAGGTGACGAACATGTTTTCTGGAATGTCGGGACACAGCTTGTTATTGGCTTGTCGCAGGACCTCGCCCGGGCGGGCCATGGATTCCGCCGCTGCTCGCAGCACGCTGCGAGTGGTCGCCATGACCAGTGCGGCGGGAACTCCCTTGTCCGTAACATCTCCGACGACGAGCCCCAGCCGACCATCCTCCATTTCGATGAAATCGTAAAAGTCACCGCCGACGGCCCGTGCGGGCTGGTAGTGCGCTGCGACGTGCCAACCCTCAACCTGTGGGAGGTTCTTGGGAAGGAGCGTATGCTGGATGAGCCGCGCGACTTGTAGCTCCTGTTCGATGCGCTGCCGCTCCTTGGCTTCCGCCTGTTGCTGGCGAACCAGCTGGGCCACTCGCAATGCCGGGGTGGCTTGAGCAGCGAGATTGTTCAGCAATGCGCGATCGTCGGATGAGTACTCTTGTTCACTCATTCGTTGCCCGAGATTCAGCATGCCGATAAGCTCACCCTGAGAGACCAGCGGCACGGCCAGCTTGATGCCCGCTGCCTTCATCGACCGTACGGCGGGTGAATCCAGCTCCAACTGCTGGATGTCCACGGCGCCGGGGGACGACACCAAGTAGGCCAGCAGCGGATCGTTCGGCGCGATGTCGAGCGGTTCAATGACCGACTTCGCCGACATTTGGGGAGCCGCGGACGGGACGGGTTCCGACCCCGCTCTCTTGCGGAATATCGGAAGCCGCGAAACTCGAAGTCCTGCCGCCATTTCATCGTCAGTCTATCGAAGTGGCGTCCAAGATTCGTTACGGAAACCGTTACGAGACTGCGGGATTCGCAGTACGCCTGTCGATGCGGCACATTGAGCCCGAGCCGATTGGAAACCCCGTGCCGCGATGGCCCCGTTCGACGGTGATGGCCCCCACGGCGCGCACCGAGGGGGGTATTGAAGGAGAAGGCATTGGGAGGCCCCACGTGGGGCCGCCCCAAGCGGCTGAAGAGGATACGTAGCATGGCGTTCGCGTCTGTGGCGGTCCCGACGTGGAGCGTGGATCAGCCCCCATGCGCTGCTGATCCCTGATGACGGTGGTCAGGCCCTCGAGCACGTCGACATCCGGTCGCGTCAGCGCCGGCATAAAGCCCTGCACGCACGCGCTGTAGGTTTCATTGATCAGCCGCTGGGATTATGGTATCGAACACCAGCGAGCTCTTGCCCAAGCCCGAGACGCCCGTGAACACCGTCAGACGGCGCTTGGGGATGTCGATGCTCACGTCTTGGAGGTTGTTCTCTCGTGGTCCCTGCACCCGGATGAAGTCATGGCTGTCGGCGATATGCGAGACCGATTGGTCGACCTTATCTGCGGCGGCATTGGCCGTGTGCCCCATCGCCAGGCTCAGGATGTGGGGAATGCGCGCCGCGATTCCGGCGCCTCTTTTTCGAGGACGGTAAGATCGCGTTCCGCATAGAGTCGGTGCTCCCACTCCTCGTTAATCACGATGAGGAGACACTCCTTGAACGGAAAGGTCTCGACTTGCGGCCAGCCGGGCTCTGTCCGGGTCACCTCGGAGGCAAGCTGCTCTTGCGTCAGGGAAGCGAGGACCCGGGCCACTGTGGCCTGGCGTCGACCGCGGACCGCCAGCACCTCATCGAGGGAAGGTCGAGCCTCCCGGTCCCAGGGAATGCCCTCCCAACCCGGAGCCTCGTCCCAGGGGAGGTCCAGCGGGTGCCAGGGAGAGCGGTTGCCGAGGACCATCCGTTCCACCCAGGCGGCAGTGGCAAAGTTCAGGTGCCGAAGGGTTTGGATGAAGGACCATTCGCCGTTCGCGCTCTGATGCAGTGTCTCTTCCGGGAAGGTACGGGCACGCTCAATGGTTCCGGCCCACAACCCTTCGAGGATGGCCCACGCCTCCCGAAACGCCTCAGGACTTTCGGGGCGCATCTTCGCCCGCTCGGGCATCCGCCGATTCAACTCCGCGTCGATGAGCGGCGCGATATTGACGCCATTCACGACCACGTTCTGCAGCTCGGCGCTGATCTCCACGTCAATCAGCTCGGCCCCACGAAGCCGGACTCCTTCCAGCAGGCTGCCACGTATCACCGCGCCGCTGAAGTCAACTCTGGTAAACCTTGCATCCGTGAGGTTCACGCGCTCAAAGGTGGCGCCTGATAGATCTTGGTCGTGAAATTCCGTCATCGATGCGTCTCCATTCCATGGATATCGTTCGGTGAGGCTCGGCATCGAACAGGTCCGGCGAGACCAGTACGATTCTCCTCCAGGAGGCGGAAGCAGCAGGCCAGTCCCGGCTATGGCCCCAAGTCCCGGTTCTGGTGTCTACTGCCGGCTGGGAGCCTCATCCGAGCGGACCTGCTAAGACTCGCCAGGCCACTGGACGTCGCCCTCGTAACTGCTTCGAACCACGACATTCATACCAGGCCCTGCAGCCGCGATCCTGGGCGGGCATGTGCCGGGAGACACCTCCTCGAGCTCAGCCAGCGGGCTGGGCTCGAGGAGTGGTCATCCGCTACTTCAGCTTGGTCGAGGCGAAGGGCACATTCGCGGCGCTGCCGAACGTGAGGGCAGTGTAGCCGATGCCGTTCTCCACGTGATCGATCTCCATGGGATAGGTTCCGGCTACGGGGAAGTGCACAACGATGATGTTGATCCGGGACGGCAAATGTGAGGCATTGTCGCCGAACATGAGCGGCAGATGACTGGCAAAGCTCTTCGCCCCATGTTTGAAGCCCCGGCGCGGGCCCGAAACATAGGTCGGTCGCTTCCCGTGGCTCGACCCGAACGCTGCCTCGAAGCCGTCGTCGGCAGAGACGGCGAACGTGTGATCTCCCGCGGAGTCGACATGGAGCGACGCGACCATCGTGTCCTCGAATGCCTTCGGCTTGACGAATATCGTATGTCCATTCCCTGTCGCGGGCTGCAGCGTGCAGGTTGTCTTGGCCTTGCCGTAATGAGGGACCACATCGGTGAAGGGCGCCGTCTTCTCGTTGACCGAGTTCCCGGGGCTACAGCTCGGAGCGTTCGGTGGATCTCCCTTTTTGACGCCCTTGGGCGTGTCGAAGTCGATGGCTCCGAATGTCTTGCTGAACAGCGGTTTCGAGGACGGCGGCTGGAATGTTCCGGAGCCCGAGGGGTTCTTGTAGAACGTACCGGTGACGCTTCCCATCTCAGCTCCGACCGTCGAAGCCAGGGGCGTGTTCGGGGCCTGGCCGAACGTGAGCGACGTAGCGGCAATCCCGTTCTCTGCGTGATCCATCTCCATCGGGTAGGTGCCGGCGGCCGGGAAGTGCACCACCAGCACGTAGATCTGGGTTGGAAAGTGGCCGGTGTTGTCTCCAAACATCAAGGGCACGTGACTGGCGAAGCTCTTGTCCCCGACGGTGAATCCGTTCTGTGGTCCGGCAACGAACGTGGGCGTGCGGCCACCACTCTTTCCGAAGCCGAGGACGAACCCGTCATCGGCCGACACGTTGAAGACCTGGTTTCCGGCACTGTTCACCTGAATCGACGTCACCATGGTGTCCTCAAAGGCCACGGGATTCACAAACGCCTGATACCCGTTGCCCTCCGCGACTTGGAGGGTACAGTGCACCTTTCCGCCCGCATACCGTGGGATCACGTCGGTGAAGGGGGCCGTCAGCTCTGTCACCTTGCTGGGAGGGCTGCAATTGGGGGCATTCTTGGGATCGCCACTATGCGCCCCGACCGGCGGATCGAAGTCGATGACCGGGAAGACGGTCGAGAAGAGCGCCTTAGTGCTCGGGGGGACAAAGCTATCTGAACCGCTTGGATTGGCATAGAACGTCCCGGTGACATTGCCCATCTTGACGGTTCTTGCCGGAGTGGGAAATGAAGAAACAAGCGGCTTCCCCGCGGCCGTTCCGAAGGTGAGTGCCAAGCCGAGCGTTCCCTCTTCCGCATAGTCGAACTCGAGGGGATAGGTGCCGGCCTTGGGAAAGCTGATCGCGATCCGATAGATAGTTGTGGCAGAGTGGCCGGAATTGTCTCCCGCCAGTGTCGGAAATCCGCCTATAAATGTGGCCTGAGGAAGATTGGTCTGCGGTCCGGCGACCAGCGTGGGTTGAGATGAACCGGTGGGACCAAGACCCATGACGAACCCGTCGTCGGACGATACAACAAACTTCACAGTGCCCGGTCCACTTACCTTCAGCTCGCTGAGGAAGCTTGCCTCAAACGCAGCCGGGCTCTTTCCGGCGCTGTATCCGTTGCCCTTGGCGACAACCTTGGCGCAGCTTCCATTGCCTCGCGGGATCACATCCGTAAAAGGACGTGTGGACTCGTTGACATGCGTGTTGTTGGAACACTGAGGAGCGTTTGTCACATCGCCGGCATAGGCGCCCGTTGGTGGGTTGAAGTCAATCGCCTTGAAATCTTGCTGGAACAGCTCGAATCCCGGAGTCAGGAAGCTGCCCGAGGAATTCCCAGCGAAGAATGTGCCGTGAACGGTGCCCATACGAACCGAGGGCGTCGAAGCGCTGACAGCGGCGGGGATGAAACCCACGCCACCGAGGATTGCGGTTGCGGCCACGGCAAGGATACGGCGTTTCACTATTCGTCTCCAGTTCCAAGGATATGTCTGGTCGATTGGTACGACGGAGCGGTAAGTGCGCATGACGTCATGGCGGCAGTGGCCGCCTCCCTCAGGCGGGCTCGGCTCATGCCCAAGATCGGCACAAGACGCTCAAGGGGCGATGGCAGAGAACGAGGGCCCGAACATGCATGACAAGAATGCGCAAACCCGGCTGGCCAACCGCCTCCACATTGGGTCGCAACGACTCCCCTCATCCGCCTCACTACGGGTGGCGTTCGCCTGGCCGCAATTGTCAATCAGGACAACCCCGGATGCTAGCAGCAGCCGATGAAGGTTGTCAAATGTGGCCGGCTGGGCCATGAGCCGGGCGACTCGAGAGCGGAGGATGTACGCCCCGAATGGCTCGCCGCGGCGGGCGTCGAGTCGGGTGAGTTAATGACCCACCCGAGTCGACGCCTCTTGTGAGCTACGACGCCGCCGGCTGCCCGGCCGCCTGAAGCATACGGAATTCGTTCCCTGATGGGTCGCGGAACGAGGCGTCGATACCATAGCCCCGATTGTCCGCCGGACGCGTGAACTCGATGCCCTTTGACTTCAGCTCCTCGTACGCTCCAAAGCAGTCGTCGGTGGAGAACACGATGGTGCTGAGCATGCCCTTGGCAACGGCGTTCTCAACCAACTCGGCCGTCTCAGAGTCCATGGGGAACCCGGGCTTGGCCAGAACCACGGCGACGTTGGGATCCTCCCTTGACGCGACGGACAGCCACCGAAAATCGCCGTTCCTCACGTCCTCGCGGACCTCAAAGTCCAGCTTCCGAAAGAACTCCAAGGCCTCGTCCTGATCGCGCACCCACAATGTTGCGTGGCTCACCTGCAGGATCATACGACTCTCCTCTCGCTGATTGGACTACCCCTCGTTCTACCGGTCGATCCCGGGCCGCGTCTTCTCCTATCCTGCTCAGTTTCCGGCCGTCGAGTGGCTGGAGAGTGCGCACACGAGCCAGTACAGGGCATCGCTACCCAGGAAGTCCGAGGAGAGCCGCCGAAGGTTCGAGTGCTAGGAGCCACCGACAACCATGAGCTGGTTTCCGTCCAGGTCACGGAAGAAGAACAGTGGCGGCACCGTCCCGTCTCCGCCCATGAGCTGATCGTCGACGTCCACGCCCTTGGCCCGAAGATCGGCGTGGGCGGACCGGGCATCGGATGATTGCAACGAGATTCCGGTCATGCGGCCGGGTTGATACTCACCCTGCGGCGGAGTCAGCGCAATGGCGGCCCCACCGTCGGGAGGCATGACTTCCACCCAACGGCTGCCCTCCCCATAGGGAATGTCGGCGGTGACACTGAACCCCAGCTTGTCGCGATAGAACTCGATGGCAGCATCCTGGTCGTTAACGGGGACCAACACGCGGCCGATGTGCGTGACTGACGGCATTTGGGTGCTCCTTTCCATTCCGTAGTACTCGATCATATGACCGGATGTACCAGCCGCTATCTGTCATGTTCGGGCCAGCTTGACTCATTTGATCGAGGTGGTCTGCCTCAGCTTTCGGTCGCCACAGTTGGGCCATGCTGCGCCAATGGGTCTCGGGCTTGAGATACCTCCGATGCCCTCTTAGGCCGGGGCCGGTCGACCAATTCGAGCACGCACGGCGGAATGAGCCGGGCGATGAGTGCCGGCAGGTGCCGGGTTCGATAGCGAGTCGGCGTCATGCCGTACGCTCGACCGAAGGCCGAGGTAAATGACCCAACACTGGTGAACCCTACCGACAGACATACATGCGCAACCGAGTAATCCGTATTGCGTAACAGGTATGCTGCTCGTTCGAGTCGCCGGCTGCTGAGGTACTGGTGGGGCGTCTCCCCAAACTCGGCCCGAAATCGGCGCGCAAAGTGAGCGCTTGACACATGTGCGGCCCTGGCCACCTCGGCTACGGACAGCGGATGCTCATAGTGTGCATCGATGAAGTCGCGGGCTCGAAGCAAATGCCGCGACAGGTCTGGGTCCGGTCTCTGAGGCCGGCTTTGCTCTGTGGCTGCGCGCATCACGACATTCTCCACGCCGCCTTGGGCCGGCTGCGCGTCTGACCACTCAACCTTCAGAACCTGCGACGAGCCGCCCTCGCTCCATGACCAGGACTTGATCGGCTCGGCTCAGGACGGCCGGGCGATGCGTGACCACCAGGTATGTCGCCGAGCCACGCCGCTGGAAGAGACGGCGCCAAAGTTCCCGCTCCGTCTCGGCGTCGAGGGCCGACGATACATCGTCGAAGACCAGGAGCTCGGGGTCAGGGAGGAGGGCGCGAGCCGCGGCCACGCGATGCATCTGACCACCCGAGAGCCGCAGCCCCCGAGGCCCGACGAGCGTGTCGAGTCCCCGGGGGAAGTCGTCGACCTCACGTTCGAGTACCGCCGTTTCGATCGCCTGGCTCAGGGCTCCATCGTCGGCAGGCCGACCCAGCACAATGTTCTCCCGAATTGTCCAGCTGAATAGCCTGGGCACCTGAGGGACGAACGCAGCTCGAGGAGGCACGAAGAACGTGGCCGGGTCCTCAACGGGCCGCCCGTTCCAGCGGATCTCGCCCGCGTCGCGCCGGCGCAGGCCCAGGAGGATCTCAAGGACGGTGGTCTTCCCGGCGCCGATCTTTCCGGTAATGGCGGTGAGGGTGCCGGCCTCCAGGGTGAACGAGACATGTTCGACCGCGGGCGCCTCGCCGGGATGGGCGTAGGTCAAGCCCAAGACCTCGAGTCTCTGCAGAGTATCGCTGAGCGAGAAGGACGGGGGCTCTCCATCCTCTTTGCAGCCTGCCGCGTACGAAGCGCCATGCAGCGAGAGGGCTCCAGGAGCCGCGAAGGTAGCCTTGGCTTCGCCGGGAGCCACAGCGTGCATGCGCTCCAGAGATACCTCCATCTGCTGTAGCCCTCCGATGAGGCGGCTGATCTCGTCCGGAAACCACGTCAGTGCATCCAGGTAGACGACGAACAGACCGAGATCTCCGACCGTGAAGGTGCCGGACCGTAACCCCTGCGCACCCAGGAGCAGGACGATGCCGGCGCCGACATTGCCGAGATTGAGGTCGAATGCATCCAGAATGGCCCCGAACACAGTGTCGCGAACTTCCGCTCTCCGCCTGACCTCACCCAGCTCCTCCAACCGGTTGACGACCCGGCCTGTGGCTCCCGCCACTTTCACAGCCAGCTGGGCCGCCACCAGCTCGGCGAGAAACTCGGTCATCCGGCCCGTGGCCACACGAGATGCGGCCCGATACGCCCTGATCCGCCGTCCGAGCGCCCTTGTGATGAACGAGCACAGCACCAAAGGCACAAAAAGGACCGCCGTGACTTGCGGGCTGATCCGCCACATCACGATGAACGCCACGGCTGCGAACAAGGTTCGACCCACGAGATCGCAGAAAGCGTCAAGGGTGTCGGCGCTCAGCTCCGGATCATCACGGAAGCGGGTCACGATCTCGCCCGCGGGATGGGAGAGGCCGTGCCTCCCATATCCTCGCAGGACGCCGGCAAACAGATTCCACCGCAGGAGCGCCTGAGCCTTCTGCTGCATGGAACTCCAGGGACTGCGAAAGATGACGCCTGACATCGCGTCCGCCACCTGCACCGCCACCAGGACCGCAATGGCTCCCCAGGTGCTCAGGGAGGCATGCTTGCCGGCCAGACCGTCAAAGAACGCCTGCGTGGCGAATCCCAGCAGCAGGGGCCCAATCAAAAAGCTGGCAACCGCGTAGCCGAGACAAAGGACTGTATAGTGGCCACTGAACCGGAGGAGTCGGAGGAGGATCCTCAGGGAGCCTGCGGCCGGCATGTCCCGCCGCGGTTCAGGCAGCGAAGGGGGAGCGGCTCCGCCCAGTCTCCCCGATCTCGGACCCTGAGTCGCAACAGCACCGGTTTGCAGTAGTTCGCTCATGCCAGCGCCTCGGCCATGCCCGCCCGAAGCAGCCGGGAGTAGTGAGACAGAGGATCAGCGCCGAGCTGCCGGCGGGGGCCTAGCTCGGTGATACAACCTGCTTCGAGAATCAAAATCGTATCGGCCCGCTGCACAGTCTCCAGCCGGTGCGCGATCACGATCGCTGTGCGGCCCAACAGGAGCCGCGACATGCCCTCCTCGAGGAGCGCCTGGGTGTATGGATCCAGGCGTGACGACGCCTCATCGAGCACCACCAGACCTGGGTCCTTCAGAAACAGACGCGCCAGCGCGATGAGCTGAGCCTCGCCGGCGGATACACCGCGGCCGCCGGTTCCCAGTAGAGTGTCGAGCCCTGCCGGCAGACCAGCAAGCCACTCGCGAAGACCCAGCGCTCGGAACGCGTCTCGAAGCGTCCGATCGGGCAGAGTGCCGTCAAACATGGTCACGTTGTCACGCAGGGTGCCTTGCAGCAGCTGCACATCCTGGGTGACGAGTCCGATTCGGGCACGGAGATCGTCGAGCGTGGCGTTGCGGATGTCGATGCCGTTGAGCCGGATCTTGCCTCTGGTCGGATCATGCAGCCGGAAGAGCAGCCGCGAGATCGTCGTCTTCCCTGAGCCGGTACGCCCCAGCAGGCCCAGCACCTCACCCGCCTCCAATCGGAAGGAGACATCGTCGAGAACCGGCAGTTCGCCGTAGCTGAAGGACACATGCTCCAGCTGGAGGGTCGGCCGTCCGGCAGGCAGCGAGACACCACTGCCATCAGGCACACGAGGCTTGGTGTCCAGGAGGCCTCGCACCCGCACCACGCCGCCGAGCGCCTGCTGAAGCCTGTTCATCTGATACGTGAGACGACCCAATGGCACCTGGAGCATGCCGGCGTAGCGGAACACCAGGAATACGGTCCCGATGGTCATGGCGCCGGCGGCGTGGAGGCCGATGCTCAACGCCAGGGCGGCTCCAGTACCGGCCGCGAAGATCACGCCGATAACGCCGTTGAAGAGTGATCCGCCCTGGGCGGCCCGCCAGGCGCGATGAAATCGGGTTGCGAGGCGTTCGTTCATACGGCGCATCGCGTACGCATCCGCGCCATTGGCCTTCAGGTCCGGCAGCGCTCCCAAGGACTCCTCCAGATAGCCGGTGAGCGCTGCCGCCGCCTGCCGAGCCGCGCCCGCTCGCCCGGCCACGAAGCCTCCACCACGAATCATGAAGCCGACTCCAACGAGGCTGCAGACGGTCAAGACAGCCCCGACACGCCAATCGGCAGCGTAGAGGAGGACGAGCACGCCGACCAGAAAGAGGCCGCTACCCAGAATCTGAACGACAAAGCGGGCGAAGAAGTCGGCGATGGCCGACACGTCGCCGTCGATCCGTTCGATCAGCTCCCCGGAGCTGTGCTCGGCGTGAAACGAGCCGTCGAGTGAAAGCACGTGGCGGGTTAGGTCGGCACGGAGGGCGTTGGTCGTGCGCCACCCGAGATCCTCGGCGAGGTAGGTCTCGGCGACCGTGGCGACTTGAGCGAGGACCGCAACCACGAGGAACAGCACGGCGGTCGTGGCCAGCTGAGCCGGCGACGCACCGGCAACGGCTCGGTCGATGAAAACCTTGACGATTTGGGGATTGGCCAGCTGGAGGCCAATGCCGGCGAGCAGCAAGACGCCCAGCACGGCAGTGCGCCGCCACTCCGGACGGAGGTACGAGAAGAGCAAAGAACGGGCAAGCTTTGGCAACGGTCGGCTCCTTGTTGCAGCACGAATTCTGGGTAGCCGAAACGAAGGTGCTGCAGGCCGGCCGGCGATGGGCTCTGCAATGTGCCAGGTCACCACCCAGGTGACCGATCAAGCCGAATCCGCCGCTCAGCGCCTCAAGGCGCGAGACCGCCTTCTAGGAAGGCGCGGGCATCATCTGGGTCTTAGGCGAGTACCGCCGGAACGGGGGCCTGCAGGAAGCCAGTTGCCATGGGAACGCTCCCGTCGGTGTTCTGTCACGCATTGTAGCAACCAGGGGATATCCGCCACCCAGCTGCGGCGGGACTTCTAGGTCACCTTGCCGTTAGCGGAAAACTCCGAAGTGTAGCCGCGTCCAGGATCCGTGACCGTCGCCGTCACTCGCTCACCATTGGTCAGACCCACAGTCGGGACGATGGACCACTTGTTCCCGACCACTCCGGATCGACCGATGAAAGCCTTGGCCTGGCCGTGATTCGTGCCGTCCGGTTGCTTGGGAACGAGGAAGAGCTGCACGACGCAGTGGTCGTTGCAGGACGCCGTGCCTGCCACATGTCCCGGTATCGCCGTCTGAATAACGGGGCAGGGAAGATAGGCGTTTGGAGCGCCCGGCTTGAGGCCGGCGGTGCAGCTGCCGGGTGCCTGTCCGGCGAGGTTGATCCCACCTCTGGCGTTCTTATAGATGCGGTTCCCGCTCACGATCACCGTGGAACTGTCCGTGGCGGAGCTGCCGACGGTGATGCCGAAGCCGCCGTTACTCGTGAGCGTGTCGGCCTTGCTGCCGCCGATCCGCACGGACGTCGATTCGCTGACGTCGATCCCATCGGCGGTAAAGTTCTTGACCGTCAGGCCCGTCACGACGACCCCATTCCCATTGATCACCAGGCCACGAGGGATCGCGTGCCGCCCAAGGATGATTGTCTTCCCGCCACCGGAGATGGCGAGGCCGGTCGCTTGAATCGCGGGCAGGGGGCTCTGCAGCTTGATGGAACACGAGGAGCACTTCTTAAAAGTGATGACGTGGTGGAAGGTTCCGGCGAGCGCGTCGTTGTCCGCGTCGGCGATGGCACAACGCAGGCTGTAGGAAGGATTGGCGACGTCTCCGCCCGGGGTGTTGGAGCAGAGCGGCGTGATCCCCAGCGATGGCACCGAGTCGGCAGTGGAATTGACGGGCAGCTTGGTCGGGCGGTGGAAGGCGACCGTGCAGACATCGGTCGCGTTACTCCATTCCTGTTGAATCAGGTAGGGATCACCGTGAAGGACGACATCCCCGTGATCCGGATTCAGTGTGGCAAAGTTATAGGCGCAGGTGTCGCCGATCTCATTGGTGTTCCCGGTGTCGTACCAACCGGTCGAGCCCGATGGATCGGTCACCGTCTCCGCCATCTCGTGCGAAGCGGGATTGATTTCGTAGTCCGCGACGGCGTCGCCGTTTGGGCCGTAGCCGTCGTACGGTCCCACGGACATTCCGCCGACCTGCCAGTTGGGCCCTCCGCACGCTGTCGAATAGCCGGCGTCGAACATGTTGGAGTACAGGACCGTCCCCGCGGCGACGGCGAAGCTGGAGTGGTAAGCACAGTATGCGCCGGACCCGGTATCGATCTCGGCGTCGCAGCTCATCGACGAATAACAGCTCTGCACCGTCGCAGGCGTGAACACCAAGTACTGAACGTTGGGACTGCCCAACGGCCAGGATTCATCCTTCGCCGCCCTCTTGATGACGGCCTGAATGTCCGAGTCCATGAGTGGCTGCGCGGCGGTGCCCAGATCTCCCTTTTTGAACTGGTTGAGCTTCCCGATGTCGACGAACGACCCTCCGAAAGTGACGGCGTTGCGCACCGGACCGGTCTGATCCGAGTACTGCGTCAGGGTGTTGTAGAAGGGCGTGCTTCCCACGTCAGTGACGAAGCGGTTGATCAGGCTCTCAAAGCGCCGGTCGGCCACGGTTGAGCCAGGCGTGCCGTCATAGGCGGCTTCGAAGTGATAGCCGGGCGCCAGCCAAAAGATCGTGTACACCGTGACCGCATGCATCACCGGGCCGCCGCCGTAGCTCAGATGGGCATCTGCCGGGGGACACCCCGTCGAGGGGCAACCGTCCCGCCGCCCGCGGTGGTAAACCGGGGGCCGGAGGAATACGGGATGACTCGTTCGAGGACCGTCATACGTACGCGCAGCTGCCGCCGTCGGTCCCGCCACGGCGGTGAGACCGAGGGAAGCCATCAGAATGGCAACTGAGCCGATCATCCGCGGGAGCATTCGACTCTTCTCCGTCTGCGATAGCATCCTGGCCACTCCGACACCTCACCAATCGTCCAGGTTTGACAACCCGGACATTTGGACCATACTCACCCCGACCACTGCACCACGTCAAGCCCTCAGTGTCTAGATCATTGGCCGACCGGCAGTCACCGGCTGCTTGAATCGCCTATGTCGAGAGCGAAAAGGGGGGGTACTGATCGGTGACCAGCATGAAGGCATAACCCACCACTCGGTTGTTCCACCGCATCACGCCTTCCACATAGTCGAAGATGCCGCGTGGATAGGTGCCGGTGAAGAGGATCGCGAACCACGAGAAGATGACCGCGAAGAAGGCGCCCAGATTCAGGAAAATGAGCACGATGTAGTGCGGAGTGGCCAGGAGCCACTTGACGATGGGTAGAAAGCGATTGAGGTCGGCGGCCGCATCCGGGTAGACGACGTTCAGATGGACGTACTGCTCCTCGTCGGTCGAGGGGTACTGATCGCTCATGAGCGAGAAGTAGGCGAAGACCCGACTGCTGAAGGCCAGAAGCTGAACGTTCCAGTCAAACCACCAGCGTGGATACTTCTGCCGGAAGATGATCATGAGCGCCGGAGCGAGCGTCAACAATCCCCCGAATTCGAGTGAGCTGGCCGAGGCGTGGAACCCATGAGCGCTGCTGGCGCCCTGCCACTCGCTGTGGGAAAGCGTGGCGAGGATGATGAAGATCGGAATAGCGTAGAAGAAGCGAAGCAATGTGGACATACGGTCAAGGGGTCTGGCCGGATAATCGACTGCGAAAGACACGGGATAGGGCTGGTTCATCGGTCGCCTCCAGGATTTCGATTACTCCAGTCTGCGGCAGCGGGGAGGTTTCACGTGGCTATCGGCGGGTGCCTACGCGATTCCGTTGCGCACGAGTGACGGCGGCCTCGGGTTGGCCGATGTCGCGGCATCTTCTGATACACATAGCGTGTGGACCGATCACTCGTCGAAACGAGCTGCATCCTGGGACGAGACGGGGAACACGTTGACTGAGTCATCGGCGTCCGGCGAGCGAGAGTTACTCCTTCGAGCCCTGACCAGTCAACGAGATCACGTGCTGGGAATCCTGGAAGGCCTTTCAGACGTCGACCTCCGACGGCCTGTCCTGCCTTCGGCATGGACCTGCGTCGGCCTGCTTCGACACCTTGCGCTCGACGTTGAGCGATTCTGGTTCGGCGTCATCATGGCGGGAGAATCTGAGGAGGTTCCGGGGTCTCCGGACACCGCAGGCGAAGCGGCGTGGCGAGTGCCGGAATCCGTCGCGCCTCAAGAGGTAATCGCGCGATACCGATTGGAGGTCGAGCGGTCAAATCAGGTCATCGCCCGTACCAGCCTCGAGGCTGGGCCGGCCTGGTGGCCCGAAGACCGGTGGTCGAGCTGGCGCTTCCAGAACCTCCGGCAGGTCATGCTCCACGTCATCGCCGAGACCGCTTGTCATGCCGGCCATGCGGACGCTGCACGTGAGCTCATCGACGGTCGGCGGTGGATGGTACTCGAGTGAGGTCGGCGCCACGCCCTTCCTCCCAGCGTGCGGGCCTTCCAGCCTTAGCGATCCCGTAGCGCGGGGCCGGCCGGCTTCATTCTTCGGGCTGGCGACCGCTTCCGGACCGCGGAATCGAGGCCGACTCTCCTAAGACGGCCCTCGGACTCACACCCCTCAGGTCCTCACCAAATGTTTGACAGTAGCCTGCTTGGGCTTACCGAGCCTGGCTATGTCGAATTGTGACTGGGTTCGCCCGGATGAGATTGCAATCTCAATCTCTACCCAAGGCTCCTGATGAAACGGATTCTTCTCCCGCTGGCTCTCCTTTCCCTGCTCATTCCGTTCACCACGCCCGATCGCATTGCCGCCGCCTCAAGTCCCACCGACGGCGCACGGCAGAGCATGCCTGTTGAGCGTTCACAGATTCAGACCCGACTCGAGGCTCCCTCGGTCGTGAATGTGCCCGTGGGCACGCCGGCACGCATCACCGTTCGGGTGACGGCAAGCGGTGGGCGAATCCCCAAAGGGCGCGTCGTGCTGTGGGATGTCGACATCCCAAACGCCGCCACCTTCGCTTCGCACACCATCACTTTGGACAAGCGGGGCACGGCGACCTTTGTCGTGCGCGAGGAGCTACCCGGCGTTCCCTTCGACGTCAAGGATGTAACCGTCTACTACGTCCCCAAGAGTGGAAGCCGCTTCGCCGCAGCTACCAGCAATGCCTTCGAGCTGGGGATGTACCTGTGGCCCTCATCGCTTGCGATGTCGCTCGGTCGCAACGACGGCAACGGCCAGGCGGTCCCACTCGACCTGAGTCTCACAAGCCCCACGGGTGGCTACGCGCCCTCAGGAGATGTCACGATCACCGACGTCGCTCCAAGCGGCACGTGTCAAACCCGCATCAGCAGCGCCTTTCCCTTTCGGGACACGGGACAGGCCGTGGTACTCGCCGATCTGCCCGCCGGCCAAAACACCGTCAGCGCCGCCTATGCCGGGGACGCCTACTACGGCGCCACCAACACGCCCGATACGACGGTGAATATCACCGCGGGTGGTCGTCAGGACGGCTCCTGCCCATCCGGGTGGGCTAGGCTGCAGTCAAGCAGCGCTTCCCCACTATCCGGCTCCTACATTCCCATGCGACGGTACGGCTTCCCGGAGCCGTATGGCGAATACGACCAGACGGCCCTCGCCAATCCCAACGTGGGGACGCTCGTCGTCCAGCTGGACTGGGCCGATGTCGAGCCCCAACCGGGTGTCTTCAATTTTGCGCCGGCCGACGCGGAGGTTCAGGCTGCCATCGCCCAGGGCAAGCAGGTCGCCCTGCTCCTTCGTTTCCAGGCCGGCCTCATTCTCAGCGGCAGCAGCACCACCTGCTCATGGAACTATGGCCACGCTCAGCTCATGCCGAGATGGGTGGGCGACAGCCTCGGGGAGAGCGACTCGTTCTGCAGTCATGGCACAGCGCTCACCATTCCCCGCTATTGGGGCGCGCCATTTCTGAGCTTGTGGACGGCCTTCGTCGACGAGGTCGCCGCTCACTTCGCTCCCGATGCCTCCCACATTGCCTATGTCCGGGCTCCGGTTGGACTGGGAGACGAGGCGGAGCCCATGACCGGCCCCAATTCCAAGCCCATCTCCTCAGACATGCGCCAGCTCCTCGCCTGGGGCTACACCCCCCAGCTCTGGGAGGCATGGCAGGAAGACATGCTGACCTACTACCAAAGAGCGTTCTCATATGCACCGTGGGTGCTCTACACCATCAATCACCAGGCCGTAAACGATCAGTGCACCTCCGCCGCCACCATTACCATCCCTACGTTTGCCGGCTTGACTGTGCCCTGCACCGGGCGACCAGTCGAAGTGGATGTGGCGGAGTGGGCAGTCGACCATGGCTTCGGTCTGGGGCAGAACAGTCTTGACTCGTCTTGGATCTGGCGCAATCCGGCCAAGGACGATCCGCCGGCCGGCGACGTCAACACCATCTTTGCCTACGCCATGCAGCACACGCCCCGACCATTCATGGAGCTGCAGACCTTCCAGGCCGAGTCCTACTGGTGCAAACTGAGCGTTCCCACCGGCTTGCCGCCCTGCCGCGTAAACCACCACGCGTTTCCCAACGTCGAACAGGACGTCAGTTACGCTCGTTCGCACGGCGCTGGGACGGTTGAGTGGTACGGCGACGACCTCGATAATCCCGAGCTCCAGCCGGCGATCGGCCTTTGGACGCAGCTTGCCCGCATGCCAGGAACGGACCGGATACCGACATGTGTCGAGGTGACGCCGTCTCAGTTCACTGCTGCAGCGCGATCTCGGATCAAGGTCACCATCGGCATTTCGGCGCCAGGAATCTCCGGGTTCATTCCCGGTGGGACGGTCGTACTGTCCGACGACATCACCGGAAAGCATCTCGCAACCCTCCACATTGCGCCCGACGTGGGAACCGCGACCGTCAGCGTCACGGTTCCGAAGACCAAGTACCATCACATCAACCTGTCCGCGGCGTACGAGGACACGTTCAAGCTCGCCGGGCGCACCAGTGGAACCCTGCTCTGGCTGCCCAGCACCTCCAGCAACGTCCGGGTCGACGTGACCCGGGTGGGCTAGGTGGGGCGCATCGGCACGGAGGCATCAGGCGTCTTCATACCCGTAAGATCTCCCAAGCTGCGAAAGAGGGCTAGCCCAGATGCCGGTAGGCGGCAGCGCTCACCGCAGGAATCACCGTCTTCGGCATGCAGCCGACAAATAGGCCCAGCGCCGCGCGCTTGATGCCGTCGTCGGATGAACGCGCGGGTGCACCCTTCGGATCGACGGTGAAGTAAGGGAGCGGCTTCTGCTCCGTTCCCCATCCCTGCTTGAAATGGGCCAGGCCCGCTGAGCCTTCGTCGGTGCGGCCGAGGTTGTACCACTGGTAGCCGCGACGGCAGGCCTCTTCGACACTCGTCCACAGAGCCAGATGAGCCGCCCGAAGGCGTCGCGCCTCCGGAAGAGAGCCAGAGTGACTCCCCACCACGATGGGTCCGTGGCCGAGCGAGAGCAGCGCTGTGACTGCTCGTCCGCCATGCTCGGCCACTACCAGGAAGCCGTTATCATGGCCGATGATGCCGCTGAAGATCTGCTCGATGAACGCCCGAGGCTGCGGCAGGAGGCCCTGCTTCTTGCGAAGCGCAACATAGAGGCCATAGAAGAGATCGCTATCTGCCGGGGTCCCAATCCGAGCCGTGACGCCCTCGCGAGAAGCGCGACGGATGGAGTACCGCATGTCTTTGTCAACGCGCTTGAGGACCGATTCCGGGCCGTGACTCAGGTCAATGAGGTGCTCCTGATGGATTACCGTCGGAACCAGCTGCCTCAAAGGCGGCACTCGCGGGCTCCATCCCCGACCGTCGAGGCGGCCGAGATGGTGCCGCCGGACTGCCGCGAGGGCGGCCACCAGCAAGTGTTCCGCATGCTCTTGGGTCTCTAGGAGTGGGCCGACGTGATGGGAAAACGGCAAGGAGACCAGTCTTGAACCGGTCAGCCGGCTCCGAACGATCATGAATGGCCAGCCGGCCCGGATGCCCGCTCCGTGGTCTTCAAGAACCAGCGCCACCGGCTCATAGCCGTACACATCTCGCAGCGCCTGCAGCCAGCTCGGCTGGTGGAAGATTAACGAGTCAGGATGAGAACCGGCAAACATGCCCCATCGAGGATCCTCGACGGGGTCTATTTCGCTATGCGTGGTCTGAGGGGTAGAAGACGTGCGAGGCGCCTCGATTGCAGCCATGCTTCCCCAAAGTCGTTCTTGACGGACTCACCGCCCCGTCACTGCCATAGCCTAGCCCGATCCAAGAAGTTCACAATCGCCCGGAGTGGCCGCCCGTGCTCAGAACTCCGTCGTAACCAGTACGAAAGGCAGGTTCAATGCCGAGCGTTGTCGGGAGCTCTTCATGGGTGATGCCCCAGGTGATGACTCGAGAGGTTTGCGTCTACGCGACTACCCTGCAGCCATCGGTGATCTCGAGACCCTCATGGAGCCAAGCGTCCCTGACGACCCAGCCTTCGCCATTGACGGCTGGATGTGGTGTGAGCGGTGCGAGCGCGTCAACCGGGTGGGCGACATCCGCATCGATAAGCGCGGTGAGGGATGGTCGTACTTCGAGTGGGCCCTCGTGTGCCCAACCCGCGACTGCGAAGGCACTCGATATGATTGGCATCCGTGGCATCCGCACGAGCTTCCCCGCGCGCTTCATCCCGAGTATCCGGCCGAACCTCAACCGGGCCGACGATATCCGGTCTGACGCTTTCGCGGCCCTATGCCTACGACGCACTGGGCAGCGCCGCGAGCTTTGCGCCATTTCCATCCGTCGAAATGTCAAGCTCTTCACCTCAGCGGTAGGGCAACCCCGTGGCAAGAGCGGGCGTCCTGCAGGCTGCCACCACTCTTGACGGATGTGTGGTTGAACAGTATACTCCTGACAGGTCCTCAGCCCGGGCGGGCAACGAGGTGGGACCAACTTTGGCAAGGAGGACGGGATGTCCCGTGACGCGTCGCAAGATTCAATTCAGGCGCTGCAGGATCTCCTAGAACGGCAAGCGGCTGAGCTGGAGGAGCTCAGGGAAAGAGTCAGCAGGCTAGGGGCCGGAGAATCCGGAGCGCCCCGGACGGGATTGGGCAAGCGGGTTTCGCGTGCCGGCTTGATACGGGGCGCGGCCATCGGGGCGGCGGGTGTGGCCGCGGCGGGCGTCGCCGGGGCGATGAGTGCCGGAACCGCTCTGGCCTACTCAGAGGTGGATGGCACCACCTTCATCGCCGAAGGCAACGGCGGTACAGCGAACCAGCCCGCCGGCACCGGCTTTGAAACAGCCGGAGGGACGTTCGATAACGCCCACTACCTGACCGGCGGCATCTTCAGCGGGTACTACAGCGGGGTGACCGGGTCCACCACTGGCGGCTACAGCCGGGCCGTCGGCGTGTTGGGCAACTTCGGCGGCACACTTTCCCAGAGCATCCCCGGACCGGCCGCGGTTTACGGGGACGGCAGCAGCTCCGGAGTGGGTGTCTACGGCGTGTCTTCCGGCGGGCCGGGCATCCAAGGCGTGACCTATGGGAACGGCTCCGCCGCGATCGCCGGCAACGACTCCTCCAGCATGGGTGGATACGGCATCACCGCCACGTCGAGCCACGGTATCGGACTCAAGGCGAGCAGCTCCGCAAATGACGCGCTCCAGAGCAATACCACCGCCAACGGTCGCAGCGGACTCTACGCCACGGACAACTCCACCGGAGCCGGCGGGTTTGGCGTGTACGCGACATCCACGAAGGGCGTCGGCGTCTACGCGTACAGCGGGGCCGGTGATGGCCTTCAGGCCAGTACAGCCGGCACGGGCCACAACGCCGTGTCTGCGAACGACATCTCCAGCGGCGGCGGATATGGCGTTTATGCGTCCTCCACAGCGGGTACGGCCATCTACGGACATGAGAACAACAGCAACGCCAACGCCTACGCCGTGAAAGGCGAGATTGTTCCCACCACCTCGGGTACTGCCTCGGCGGGGGTGTACGGCCTCAACAACGGCACCAACGGCTCCGGTTACGGCGTCTACGGCAACCATCTCGGTGGGGGATCCGGCGGGTATTTCAGCAGCCACTCCGGGAATGGAATCTATGGGTTCAGCACCACCGGCCGCGGGGGCAGGTTTGCCGGCAGCATCCAACTCAGCCTCAAACCGGGTGTCGGCACCGGTCATCCCACGGCCGGCGCACACGTCGCGGGTGACATCTATATGGATAGTGCCTGCAACATCTTTGTCTGCACGACCGCGGGAACACCCGGATCCTGGAAACAGGTGACGCTCCAGTAGCCGGAGTCGGGCCCGAATTTCCGTTTGCTGGGGTGGACTCCCTGATTCGCCGTTCTGTCGGCGATGGGGCTCCGCCCGCTTAACCTGCCCACACGTCATCGCTGCAGTTTGTGCCATCGGTGCAACCCGCACATTCTGACCAATTGGACAGGAGCTCATTGCCGCACAGGGTATTGGGCGGACTCAGGCGCCGACGTGCCTGGGGTCGAATCTCCCAGCCACCGCGGTTCCTCCGGGATGGAATGCCGTGAGGGGCGTCGACAAGCCCTTTTTCCGGAAATTCGGCTTTCCCCCACCGTTCTTCCGGGAGATAAGTCCAAATTCCCGGACAATTGGCTAGACACAATGGCCACACGAGAGTGATCATCGGACAGGGAGCGCCTCTGCTTCCCGGGGCGGACGATGATTTGGAAGTCCGCCTCTCTTCTTTCGAAAACACCGTGGAATGGAGAGCGCACAATGCTGGGACTTCGTCGCAGATCCGGCAGTCCGGGACTTGGCCGAGCTGCCATGGCCGTCGCACTCGTCGCCATCTTCGCCGCTGCTCAGGTCACACCGTCGCTGGCATCCCCGGCAGCAAAGCACATCAAGATCGGCGGAACCGTCGTCATCGACAACGTTCAGGGCAACCTGTGGCCCTGCGACTTCAATCCCTACAGCGCGACTGCATCGCTTCTGTCGGCCGGCATCATCTATGAGCCACTGTGGTATGTCAACCAGGACACCAACAGAGGTCACTCCTGGCTGGCCAAGACCTATCGATGGTCCAACGGCAACAAGAAACTGACCTTCACGCTGAGGCCGGGTCTCCGGTGGAGTGACGGCAAGAAGCTCACGGCAAAGGATGCCATCTTCACCTTCAATCTGCTCAGGAAGTTTCGGGCCCTGGACGTGAACGCGATCTGGACCGTCCTTTCGAGGGTCTCCGCGAGCGGCAACAAGGTGGTCTTCACCTTCAAGCACCGCGCCGTGCCGTTCTTCTTCTACATTGCCGATCAGACCTTCATCCTGCCCCAGCACCTGTGGGCCAAGGTCAAGAACCCGGTCACCTACACCGACCCCAACCCGGTCGGCTCCGGCGCATTTCTCCTCAACCGCTGTTCACCGCAAAACATCGAGTACGTTCGCAATCCGCATTACTGGCAGCACGGCAAGCCCTACCTCTCGAAGATCGAGTATCCGGGATACATCAGCAATGACACCGGAAACCGTGACCTGCAAAACGGGACGGCGAACTGGGGCGCGCAGTATATCCCCAACATCAGGTCCTACTATCTGAGCCAGGGCCCCAACCGGCACGCCTGGTTCCCACCGCAGGGCTACGACATCTTCATCTTCCCAAACCTCAAGAAGTGGCCCACCAGTGTGCTTGCGGTCCGGCAGGCCATCTCCCTGGGACTTGACCGCGTCAACGTTTCGAAGCGCGGCGTGTACCACTACCTGCCTCCAGCGAATCAGTCGGGCGTGATCACTCCCAACTGGAAGAGCTGGTACGACAAGAAGCTCGCGGCCAAGTACAAGTACACCTACCAGCCCAAGCGAGCTATCAAACTCCTCAAGAAGGCCGGCTTCAAGCGGGGTTCTGACGGCATCTTCCAGAAGCATGGACGGAAGCTCAGCCTGACCCTCAACAACGTGGGTGGGTACACCGACTGGGTCGGCGAAGTAAGCATCATTGCACAGGACCTCAAGAAGATCGGGATCAACGTCACGCCGGCAAATCTCTCCGGCAATACCCACTCTTCCGACGAGCAGCTCGGCCAGTTCCAGCTCGACTATGAATCGCCCCTCGGCGGACCGACGCCGTACTACCAGTTCCGGCAGCTACTGGACAGCTCCAATACTGCCCCCATCGGCAAGATGGCGTCCAGCAACTACGAGCGCTTCCGTTCCAAGGCGGTCGACCGACTGTTCAATCAGTACGCCGCAACCACCAACCCCAAGGTTCAACACCGCATCATCAACCAGATCCAGGCCGTCATGCTCAAGCAGGTTCCCGTCATTCCGGTCCTTGAAGGTGTCAATTGGTACGAGTACGACACCTCCAAGCTCACCGGATGGGTGACCAAGAAGAATGACTACGCCGCTCCGGCAGCCTATAACTTCCCCGATCAGGCTCAGGTGCTGCTGCATCTGCATCTCAAGTAGGGCGACTTCACCGTCGAGGGCCAGCGCCCGGGCGGTCGCCGATAATCGTCACAGACGAGCCGAGCGCCGGTCCCATCGAGGGATCGGCCCCGGCCGCCGGAGCGAGCCACCATTCGCGTTGTTCTAAAGCGTCTGCAGTTCTTCGTGATCACCCTCTGGGCAGCGGTGACCCTCAACTTCCTGCTGCCTCGCATGATGCCCGGCAGCCCCATGACCGCTCTCATGGCCCAGTACAAGGGCCGGCTGAGTCCGGCCACGGTCAAGGCATTTGAGGTAGCCTTCGGCATCCACCCCCACGAGGGCTTCTTCAGCCAGTACCTCGACTACTTGAACAACATGGCTCACCTGCAGTTTGGCCTCTCAATCGGCTACTTCCCGGAACCCGTGAGCCATGTGGTGATGGAAGCCCTCCCTTGGACACTGGCCCTGGCGGGCGTAACCACCGTCATCGGTTTCGTCCTGGGAACCTTCATCGGCATGGTGGTCGCCTGGCGGCGCGCCGGAATACTCGATGCCCTCCTGACGCCATCCTTCATCGTTTTGAACACGGTGCCATATTTCTGGATCGGGCTCCTGGCCATCTACTTCTTCTCAGTGCTCAACCACTGGCTTCCGAGCGGAGCCGGATACGACATCAACGGCGGGATCTCTCTCTCGTGGTCCTTCATCCGGCAGGCCGTTGTCCATGCCATCCTCCCGGCCGGGACCATCATCATCACTGCGATCGGCGGGTGGATCCTAACCATGCGCAACAACATGATCGGAACCCTCTCTGAGGATTACGTCCGAATGGCCCGCGCCAAGGGTCTGTCGCCGATGCGCATCATGCTGCAGTACGCCGGGCGAAATGCGGTTCTTCCCAACCTGGCAGGATTCGCGATGTCACTGGGCTTCGTCGTCAGCGGTCTGCTCCTGGTGGAGATCGTGTTCAACTACCCGGGAGTCGGCTTTCTCTTCTTTCAATCAGTACAGAACAACGATTATCCGCTGATGCAGGCGCTGTTCTTGATGGTTACGGTCGCGGTACTCTGCGCCATCCTCCTCGCGGACATAGCCAACGCCATTCTTGACCCGCGAACGCGCAGCGCAGACTAGGCTCGAGTCATGTATCAGCATGTCGCCCTCGACGAGCCATCGACGCAGATTCTGCGAGCCCCCCCAGGCGGGTCGGTTCTTGGCGCCGTCGCGCGCGTTGCCACGATGGCAACTTCCAACCTCAAGGTCCTGCTGGGTGTCGTGATTCTTGGCGGGTTCGTCGCCATGGCCCTCTTGGCCCCGCTCATCTCGCCGTACGATCCAAACGCGGCCGTGTACTCGCTCTCGTCGGCACCGTCGGCCGCCCACTTGCTGGGAACGACGCAATCAGGGCAGGACATCTTCTCCCAGCTGATATGGGGCGCTCGCGAGACACTGGCCATTGGCTTTCTCGCCGGCCTCTTTGCCACGGTGCTGGCCGTGCTGATTGGAGTGACGGCCGCCTATCTCGGCGGTGCGGTCGACGGGGTGCTCTCCTCGATCACCGACATCTTCCTGGTGATCCCTGCACTCCCGTTGATGATCATCATCGCCAAGTACGCCCAGGGCGGAGGGATGTGGGTCCTGATCGCCGTGATTTCCATTACGGGGTGGTCGTATGGCGCTCGTCAGATCCGACCTCAGGCCCTCTCGCTCCGTAACCGTGACTTCTTGGAATCGGCGCGCGTCCGCGGGGAGCACGCCGGATACATCATCCTCTGGGAAGTACTCCCCAACATGGTCAGCCTCATCGTCGCCATATTCCTGGGCGCGGCGTTGTATGGAGTGCTCGCAGCGGCCGGTCTGCAGTTCATCGGCCTGGGCAATCCCAACGACCTGAGCTGGGGCACCATGCTTTACTGGGCCCAAAATTCGGAAGCGCTGCTGTCCGGCTCCCCGCTCTGGGTCATCGCACCGGGTCTCTGCATTGCCCTCTTGGGCGCCGGCGTGGCGCTCATCAACTACGCCGTCGACGAGATCGGTAATCCTGCCTTGCGCGCAAAGAAGAGGAAGCGTGGACGAACCCAAGCCGCTGCTTGAGGTCCGAAACCTGGCCGTGGAGTATGGTGGCTCGGTCAGTACGCGAGCAGTAGACGGCGTCAACCTGAGCGTGTATCCGGGGGAGTTCCTCGGCCTCGTCGGGGAGTCGGCGTGTGGAAAGTCCACTCTACTGTTTGCGATCTCCCGACTGCTGATGGAGCCGGCGGAGATCGTCTCAGGGGAAGTGCTCTTTCGGGGGGCGAACCTGGTTCTGCTGCGCGAGAAGCAGCTTCGCCGGCTCCGGTGGCGCAACTTTTCCGTGGTCATGCAGAGCTCGATGAACGCGCTGAATCCGGTCCTGACCGTGGAGGCCCAGCTGCTGGACGCGATGGCTGCTCACGAGCGAGCCGATAAGCGGCAGGCCAAGGCACGCGCTGCCGAAATGCTACGGCTGGTCGGAATCGACCCGGTGCACCTGGTCAGCTATCCCCACCAGCTTTCTGGCGGCATGCGGCAGCGAGCCATGATCGCCATGGCCCTGTTGTTTACCCCGGAGCTAATCCTGGCGGATGAGCCAACCTCGGCCCTCGACGTGGTGGCCCAGCGGTCACTCATGATCCAGCTCAAGGAGCTGCAGCGCAAGCTGGGCTTTGCCGTCATCTTCGTGACTCACGACATGTCGCTCGTGGGGCGTTATGCCGATCGGATGGCCATCATGTACGCGGGACAGATGGTCGAGCTTGCTTCCACCAGAGAGGTTTTTGATGATCCCAAGCACCCGTACACTCAAGGCTTGCTCCGTGCCTACCCATCGGTCCGAGGTCCTAAGCAGGAGCTGAAGGGTATTCCGGGTCGCCCGCCTGATCTCCGGTTCCCCCCTCAAGGGTGTCGGTTCAATCCTCGCTGTCCCCATGTCATGCCTGTCTGCACTCAGGACCCGCCGGATTTGTACTCCCCGCGGGGAGAAGATGCCGTGCGCTGCTTCCTCTATGGCCCGGCAGTCACCGAAAATGAGCCGCTGATGGCAGGCACCTGATCAAGGAAGCATCGTTGGTCCAACCCTCGCCGCCTCGCGAGGCTGTCCAGGACATGCTCCTCGAAGCCCACGGGTTAACCAAACATTTCCGGGTGGGTGGCTTTCTTCGACGAGGCGCACTTCATGCCGCCGACGACGTTGATCTGACAATCGCGCCGCGCGAGATCGTCGCGCTGGTTGGAGAGAGCGGCAGCGGCAAGAGCACCGTGGCTCGTCTCTTGGCGCGGGTATATCAGCCAACGAGCGGGAGCATCGATCTGGCGGGCCGTACGGCCTCCAGCATCCCCCTTCGTGAATACCGGCGCCAGGTTCAGATGGTGTTTCAAGATCCCTACAGCTCGCTGAACCCCGTTTTTCGCGCCTCCCACGGCCTCCTACGTGCTCTCAAGCTTCACCATCCGAGGCAGTCAACAACAAAGCGGCGCGAGATGGCCGCCGGCCTGTTGGAAGAGGTCGGGCTCACGCCCGGCGATGAGATGCTGCGCAAGTATCCGTACGAGCTGTCCGGCGGCCAGCGTCAGCGATTCGGGTTCGCCCAGGCCCTGGCCTGCCGTCCGAAGCTCATCCTGGCCGATGAGCCGGTCTCCATGCTCGACGTCTCCATACGTATCGGCGTGCTGAATCTGATGCAAGAACTGCGAGTGCGAGAGGGCGTGTCCTTCCTGTACATCACCCACGACATCGCCAGTGCGCGCTATATTGCCGACCGTCTCTTGGTTATGTACGCGGGGCGGGTGGTGGAGCAGGGGCCGACCGAAGACGTCCTGCAATTCCCGAAGCATCCCTACACCCAGCTGCTCCTCTCAGCCGTACCCGACCCCTATGACCTCGATGAGCCGGTTTCGTCCGACAGCGGAGAGCCACCACGTGTGATCGACCCCGGTGAAGGTTGTCGCTTCCGGTGGCGCTGCCCCGTTGCCCAGCCGGTCTGTTCCCAGCAGACCCCGCCACTTCGTAGGCTTCGCCCGGCGCACCTCGCCGCCTGCCACGTCGCCCAGGCAGACTCGTAGATGGCGGTGCTTGCCCCGCGCGACGTCCAGTTCTTCCTGACGGCGGAGGAATTCCGAGAGTGGCTTCGGGCCAACCACGATCGGGCCGATGAGGTTTGGGTCGCGTTCCGCAAGAAGTCTTCGCAATTGCCCTCGATCAGCTATGTCGACGCGGTAGACGAGGCGTTGTGCTTCGGGTGGATCGACGGCATTCAGAAGCCGCTCGACGCGGAGACCTATTGCCATCGCTTCACGCCCAGAAGCCGGCGTAGCCGTTGGAGCGAGCGCAACACCGGGCGATTCGCCGAACTGGAGGCGATGGGTCGAGTCCATGCCTCCGGCCGTCGTGCGTACGAGGCGCGCGACATCCAACGGGATCGGGAGTACTCATACGAGCGGCGCGTGGCTGAGCTGGCCCCGGAGTACCGATCGCTCCTCGATGCGAATGAGGCGGCGCGTTCCTGGTTTGGGGCGCAATCGGCCTCATATCGAAAAGCCGCGGCATGGTGGGTTATGAGCGCGAAGCGGGAGGAGACGCGGCGCCGGCGAGTCCAAACGTTGATCGAGGCCTCCGCAAATGGACGGAGGATGGACGCACCCCGACCCGGGGATCCGGCCGAGGCTTCCCGCTGACACCGCTCTTCCGTCGCCTGCCGGCGAGGGTTAATCCGTCTGCACCCGCTCCAGCTCGGCCGCTTCCTCCTCAGCTCAATCGAGTCGAGCAGGTCATGGGTATGCCCATCGGCATCGAGGTTCATGACCTCGATATGGCGCCTGGCGTTCTCGAGGACGCGTTCGACTGGCTGCGGCATGTCGACGATGTGTTTAGTACCTACAAATCCGAGAGCGAGGTCATGCGGTTCAACCGGGCCGAGCTGGACGCCAGTCAGCTCACGGCCGAGGTGGTTGAGGTACTCGACCGGTGTGAGCAGCTGCGTCAGGAGACTGGTGGATACTTCGACATCAGGCGGCCGGATGGCGAGGGAGTCGACCCATCAGGATACGTAAAGGGGTGGTCGGTAGATCGCGCCGCCGAGATCCTGCGGAAGGGAGGAGCGAGCAATTTCTGTGTCAACGCCGGTGGGGATGTGATCGTTGCCGGATCGCCTCAGGGTGAGAGGGATTGGAAGGTCGGGATCCAACACCCTCTGGAACGCGGCATGCTGGCAGCCGTGGTGGTGGGTAGCGACCTGTCAATTGCCACCTCCGGCGCCTATGAGCGAGGCGCGCACATTCACAATCCTCTCACGGGAAAGTCCCCGTCGGGTCTCCTCTCCGTCACGATCACTGGCCCAGAGCTTGGCACTGCCGATGCCTTCGCCACAGCGGCGTTCGCCATGGGGCGGGACGCAGTGGACTGGGTGGCACATCTGGTGGCTTGGGATGCCATGGTCATCGAGGAGGATCAGACCGTCACCATGACGCCTGGCTTCCCGGACGAACGCGTGTTTGGGGAGCCGCCTACACCCGAGAACTCCGTTGCCCCATGAGCAGTCTAAGCGATATGCGCCTTTTTCAGGGCGGAGACCAGCGACTGGTAATACGCCTCGCTCGTCACGGTTGCACCAGAAACCGCGTTGATGTTGGCGCTCTGCACTCGCAATGTTTCCTTGCGCAGGAGGGGAACGGCGATCGAGTTGATGTATTGCGATGTCGGGTTGTCTTTCGGTGCGCTGATGGCGATGTTGGTAATTCTGCCACCGAGGACGGTGATGCGAGCCTGAACGGGGCCAAACATGCCTTGGACGACCGGGCCACTGAAAGAGCCGGAGGGGCGCTGACCGCCGGATGATGGCGGTCCCCCCCTACGACCAGGTGGGGACGCCGAACCGCCGGCTCCGGTCGACGGCGGAGCGGAGACCCTGCTTAAACCGACGTGAGAGAGGATCTCCATCGTGATTCCCACCGGCAGCACGAGGCCTGCGGCGGCGAGGATGGTGGAAACAATGCGGTGACCCTTCATAACTGCTCCCTAGGCGAGCGCGAAGCGCTCGACGTGAATGTGTGCGGAAGATACACCCGCGGCTCGAATGTTTGGCTCCAAGGTGTCCACCATAGCAGGTGGGCCGCAGAGATAGACGTCTCGCCTGGCCAGATCGGGCACCATCCTGCGCAAATGATCCGGCGATAGCAGGTCTCGGTTCTTTGGATCCCGGTGATCGCCGACAACATAGTGAATCTTGAAATGCCTTCGGGAGGCAAGGGCTTCAAGCTCTTCGCGAAACACGATGTCGCTGTCGTGCAGCACTCGATAGATGAGCACGACGTCGCCGGTCAGCACTCCCGCCATCGCCCGCAATGGCGTGATGCCGATGCCTCCGGCAATGAGGGCCACCCCGGTATGCGACCGGGTGTCTTCCGTAACCCCCCCGAATGGGCCTTCGGCAAACACCCGAGTTCCCTGTCGCAGGGTCGAGAGCTTTCTCGTAAAGTCTCCCAACTGCCGTACGGTGATGCGAAATGCCTTCCCGTCGGGGGCCGCCGACAGCGAAAACGGGTGGGACTCGAGCGCCAGCCCCGGCGCCAGGAAGCGCCACAGAAAGAACTGCCCGGCGCGCGGGCTGAGCCAGTCGAGGTGCTTGCCCGTCATGTGGACGGACACGACCCCGGGAGCTTCGGTCACCACTCTGGTAACCCGAAGCTGGTGCACGAAGGCACGAATGACGGGCTGTGCGATGCGGAACAGGATCAGGAGCTGCAGAGTCAGTAGATACAAGCCCGTCCACCAGGCGGTCGCCCAGGGATTCGCGATGAAGTCCAGCCCGGTCGCCGTCTCATGGAACCAAACCAAGGCGAGTCCGACGTAGGTGAGCAGGTGAACGAGGTACCACCACTCGTAGCGGACGCGGCCACGCACGATGGCGATCGAGGTACCAGATACCACGATTAGGAACGCCGTTCCGATGACGGCGGCCACCATGCCGTAGTACCCCGAGAGCAATAGCGGGATCTCGGCAAAGATTGAGACGCCTCGTGTCATCGCGTAGCCGATGGTTATCAAGACAACATGAGCGACGATGACGTAAAAAGTGGCCTTTCCATTGAGTCCGTGCCATCGGGTCAGGCGGTCGAATCCCGCGGTCCACTCGAGAACCGGAAGGCGCGCCAGCAGCAGTACCTGCAGAGCGAGGAGGTACCCGGCGATGAGGCCCGTGATTCGACCGAAGCTTGTGAATCCCTCGCCGACGTTGTGGACGCCGCTGATCCCGCCATCACGCCACCACAACCAGACAATGGCCGTGAGGCCTGCGATCAATAGAGCCTGGAGTATCCGGAGACAGAATCCCTTCCAACGAAGCCTCGCCGCGTTGCGTCGGACGATCTCCTCGGTGGATGGCGGCCGGCCCTGCGAGGTCCTTGCACGAGAGGTGGTCCGGGCTGGCTTGCGAGCAGGCCGCATCCTGGTCGAACGGACCGTCGGGTTCATGTGCCTGCCGTAGTAGACATCTGTCGCTCGCTTTCTCCCCCTCACGATGACTATGCCTGGACCGCATTAGCGCCATCTTGGAGCGGCAGCCGGACCATGGCAAAGATGGCGCCACGCAGGGCAGTGGGAGCTTGCGGGTCTGGTGTGAAGACGTGTCGCCCAGCAGTCTCTGGCTCCGGTGCCGCGTTGGGGGAAGCACCGTCAGCATGGCACCGCCTTAACCGGAATGGCACCATCGGCCATTGGGACTGGCCCCGACGATCAAGTTGTACTGAGCTTCCCTCGAGTCGGGGAGCGCCACATGCCGTCACCCTGTCCGCGCGTTTCGAACGCAACCGAACTACTTCGCGAATGCACCGGGTAGTCGACAGGCTCTGAATGGTAGATGCTCATCAAATGATCATGAACTTCTCACGCGCCTGTCATGCCCCCTTTCTACGGTGAAGGTAGAAGCAGCCTTTGGAAATAAACACCGAAGGCGAAATGGAGGGGTCAGATTGAGTACCACACTCGAACAAGCCCAGCATCGGCCGTGGCTTCGGTGGGCCACCCCTACCGCCGGATCCGTGCAAGCCAATCGCGAGGGTCCCCAGACGACCAGTACCGCACTCATCCGGGCCGCCAAATCGGCGATGGGATGGATCATCCGTCTTGTCCTGCTCGCCGTGGGCGGGGTGATCATCGGCATCTGGGCGCATAGTGGCGGCTTAACGGGCGTCACAAACACGGCAACTCTCCTTATTAGTGCAGGCCGCCTTACCGGCCTCTTCGGAGCGTATCTACTGCTCTTGCAGATCCTGTCTCTGGCCCGACTGCCCTTCTTCGAATGGGTTGCGGGCTTCGACCGACTCACAGCCTTGCACCGCATCAACGGGAAGGTCTGCCTTGGTCTGATACTCGCTCACATCGCCCTGATTACATCCGGCTATGCTTTGCTGTCTAAGATCCCTATCGGGACTCAGCTCGCGGTGTTCGTGACGGGCTACCACGCCATGGTGGCAGCGGTTATCGGCACGGCTCTCCTCATCCTGGTAGTCGTGACGTCGGTCGTCATCGTGAAACGGCGTCTCCGGTATGAGACCTGGTACGCCGTTCACCTCGCCGCGTATGTGGGCGCGCTCCTCACGTGGTTTCATCAGATTCCGACCGGCATGGTGGTCTTCAGCAACCCCTTGGTGACGATGCTCTGGACCGGCCTCTATGTCTTCACGCTTCAGCTTGTCATCATCTTCCGCTTCCTTCAGCCGGCGCTTCGCAGTTGGCTGCATCAGTTGCGGGTGGCCGAGGTTGTACCGGAGGGCGAGGGGGTGGTTTCCATTCGGATCGTGGGACGCCACTTGGAATATCTCAACGCGCATGCGGGGCAGTTCTTCCAGTGGCGCTTCCTGGATCGACACCGGTGGTGGGAGTCGCACCCGTTCTCACTTTCGGAAGCCCCCGACGGTCGGTCATTGAGAATCACGATAAAGGATCTCGGAGACTTCAGCCGGAGAGCGGGCCTGATCCGGCCTGGGACCCGGGTTATTGCCGAGGGGCCATTCGGGTCGTTCACGGTCGGTGCCCGCATCGGCGACAGGGTCGCGCTGATCGCCGGCGGCGTTGGTATCACTCCCATCCGGGCGCTCCTGGAGTCTATGCGGGGCGACATTGCCGTCATTTACCGAGCCAGCCGGTACGATGATCTCATTTTCCGCCACGAGCTGGAAATGCTCGCGGCTGAGCGATGCGCCGAGCTTCACTACCTGACCGGCGATCGCTCCCGCCCGGAGAACAGCGAATTCCTCACACCCCGGCATCTGCGCCGTCTGATTCCAGACATCCGGAGGCGAGATGTCTACCTCTGTGGACCGCCCGCCATGATGGCGCTTATAGAAGACAGCCTTCGCCGGGTGGGCGTACCACCCGTCCGTATTCATCGAGACGATTTCAGCCTGTAAACAATCCGTAACAAAGGAGAATCCAGTCATGGCACGAATCAAAGCGCACCAAGTCATCCCGGTGCTGGTCATTGGGGCCGCCACTGGGATTCCGGCGGCGGCGACGGTAGAGTTCCTCAACCAACCCTCGTCTCAGACCGGGGCCGGGCCGGCGTCCTCCGCCGCACCATTTCCCCCAACAAGGCCTCCCGCGACCCCGAGTCCGTCCGGCAAGCCTGCGGCTGCCCCGAGCACGAAATCAGTCTTCCAAAGGCGCTCCTCCTCAAGCGCCGTCTCGTCGATTCATCTGCCTTCCTCCATGAGCGACGAGAGTGGCGGGGACGACGCTAGCGGGAATGATGGTGCCTGGGGCGGAGGCCACGCCCGGGTGCGCAGACACCCGACTACCACCTCCACGTCTCGCTCCGCCCCTGCCCATGGCTCGCCTGCCGTCCCGCCACCCAACCCGGGCGGCAGGCACACAGGAGCCCTCAGCAGCAGTTTTGCCGGTACGGCCGTGAACGAGCCCTTCGGAACCGTCCAGACCACGATCACCGTTACACGGGGAAGAATCACCTCCGTCACGGCGTCAGCTCCGATGGGCAACCAAATGTCGGCGGCGATCAACCAGCAGGCGATTCCGATACTCAGAAACGAGACTCTGCAGGCTCAGAGCGCAAACGTCAATCTCGTCTCGGGGGCGACGGTCACCAGCGAAGCCTATGTCCAGTCGCTCCAAGCTGCGCTCTCACGGGCACGCATCTGATCGGAACATTTAACTTCGAGGTTAACCTTGATTACGAAGCTTGAGCCGCTCCACCGCATCGAGCTCATCATGGGCATGCCGGTCGAGATCGACGTCCGAGACGCGGACGTCGATCCGGCCGCCCTCGACCGGGCGTTCGACTGGCTCCGTTGGGTGGACGCAACCTTCAGCACATACAAGCTTGATAGCCAGATCAGCCGGCTGAATGCCGGCTTCGCCGTCGATCCGGACGCCCAAGGCGCCGTGAAGAGCTGCTCCGTCGGTGCGAATCGGGATAATCTGGGCCTGCAAAGATCGAAGCAGGTGGAAGGTCATGGAGTGGTCGCAGCGGTCCTCACGGCCGGTGGAACATTCTGACTGTCCTGATGACGGCCGACTAAACCGATGTCATCCGGCGACAGAACGCCAGGTCCAAGTGGTGGCGAGGTAGGGAACGCACGCCTTACGTCGCTAACAGGTCTCGCGCTGCTGGTGCTCCTGTTCCTCGAGGGGCTGACCCTTTTGTCGCTGCACCACCTCTTGACGGTTCACCTATTCCTGGGGATCGTTCTGATCCCAACTATCCTGCTGAAGCTGGCCAGTTCCGGATATCGGTTCGTCATGTATTATGCCGGGAGCCGGAGGTACAGAGCGTTGGGGCCTCCGCCTCCACTCCTACGCCTGGCCGGCCCCTTTCTGGTGCTTGCAACCCTGGTCTTGTTTGGAAGCGGATCGAGCTGTTAGTGCTTGGGCCTGCGCCGGGCGAGACCTGGCGGAGACTGCATCAACTATCCTTCATTTGCTGGTTTGGACTCATGAGCCTCCATGTGTTGGCTCATGTTTGGAAGGCTGTTCAACTCGGCCTCGGTGAGGTGCTCGGGCGCACTGGATCCTCAATGTTCCGGATCGCCATGCTTGGTGGGAGGGCCACCAGGAGTGGTCTTGTAATTGGGAGCCTAGTACTCGGCGTGGCTCTGGCAATTGGCGCTCTTCCCTTGGACCATTCGTGGTCGGTCTGGATGTCACGGATGGATCGATGAGGGTAACGGAAGGCGAACCGATATGCCTTCCTTCTCTGCATAGGCGAGTGAAGCTTCACGACTCCCGGCTCGCCCGCCACATGGTGACTCCTTTGTCAAGCCATCGCTACAGCCAGGGACAGGGTTAGAAGGAGGAGTCGGTCGATTCGGAGGGATAAATCACATGCGGCCGATGAGACGTTCCAAATCCCCAGATGACGCGCTGCTATCGCAACTTCAACGCTTTCGGTGGTGGAGTCCGCATGCTCGTACGAACCGGCCGCGGCCGCCATCATCGTCCAACTCGTTGGTCCCCACGCGACGTTGGGCTGGCTAGAGTGTGCAGTTGCACGCAGGCGCGTCGGCTCTGGCAGCCGCACGACACGACCGCCGCTAGCGCAGTGTGGGCAAGAACTCCGGGTTGAACCGAGCCTGCGTCGCCTGCTCAAATGCGTAAGCGAGTCGAAGCAATGTCAGCTCGGAGAAGGCGCGGCCCACGAATGTCAGCCCCACGGGAAGTCCCGACACTTCGCCGGCAGGCACGGTGATGGCCGGGTACCCTGCCATCGCCGCAGCCGACGATGCTCCGCCCACGTAGTGGTCGCCGTTGATCAAATCGATGCAGAAGGCCGGGCCAGTGGTGGGCATGACCAACGCATCGAGCTGATGCTTCTCGAGTACCGCGTCGATGCCTTCCGTTCGTGAGAGACGGCGACATTCGTCCAAAGCAGCGACGTACTCTTGCTCGCTCAGATCGCCCTTTGCCTCTGACTGGACCATCAGCTCCTGCTCGAAGTAGGGCATCTCCTGCACCCGATGGTCCTCATTGAAGGCAATGACGTCCGCCAAGGTCTTCGGTCCGGTCCCCTCCCGACCTTGGAGATAGGCCGCCAAGTCGTGCTTGAATTCGTACAGCAACAGCGTGAACTCCGACTCGGTGCTCTTCAGCTCTCGAGCGGTCGGGATATCGGCAGGATCAACCAGGGTTGCCCCCGCATTGCGCATCGCCACGATGGACTCTTCGATGACCGCATCCGTCTTGGGACTGTAGCCGAAAAAGCTCTCCCGGGCGACGCCGATCCGAGCCGAGGTTAGGCCGTCAGGTCGCAAAGCGCCGGCGAGATCCTGCCTCGAGAACGGGCTTACCGAGGCTGCCGCCGGGTCCTCGGCGTCCGGGCCAGCGATCACACTGAGCAGCAGAGCTGCGTCCGCAACGGTCCGGGCAAACGGACCAACCGTGTCTTGCGTGTGAGAGATGGGAACGACGCCGCTCCTGCTGGTGAGCCCCACGGTCGGCTTGATCCCTACCACGCCGTTGACGGCGGCGGGACAGAGAATAGAACCGTTCGTCTCCGTGCCCAGGGATAGCGGCACCAGCCCTGCCGCCACCGCCGACGCCGAACCCGAGCTCGAGCCGCACGGTGAGCGGTCCAGCACGTATGGGTTCCGGGCCTGACCGCCTCTGGCGCTCCAACCGCTCGAAGAGTGGCTCGAGCGGAAGTTGGCCCACTCGCTCATGTTCGCCTTTCCCAGAATGAGAGCTCCCGCCTCGCCGAGCCTTCGCACCACGAAAGCATCGCGCCGCGGTCGGGAGCTCATGAGCGCCAACGATCCGGCCGTGGTAGCCGTAGCATCGACCGTATCGATGTTGTCTTTGAGCAGCACGAGCATTCCGTGCAGCGGTCCTCGAGGCCGACTGCGTTCCAGCTCCGCGGCATCCTCAAGAAGCGAGGGGCTTGTCTCGATGATCGAGCGGAGAGTCGGACCCGCGTGGTCGAGCGCGGCGATCCTGTCCAGGCACGCCTGGGCGAGATCAACCAGGCCAAGGTCCCCCGAATCCAAAAGCGCCCGCAGCTCTGCCAGCGACGCGTAGGCGACCGACCCCTCGGTTACCTGCGGGGGGGCGCCGTTCCCGCTAGGCGTTCCGGCTTCGGGCAAACCAGATCAAGGCCAGGACCACCACGATCACGACGATGATGATCAACCAGTAGCGCGTGCGCAGTCCCAGGAAAGCGGCGACGAACTCCGAGTACAGCCAGCTACCCATTCCTCACCTCGAAGGTCCATTCAGCTACAGCCTATCAGCGTGCGCTTGACTGTTTGCTGGCGCCTGAACGCCAACTCGGCAACGGCTGACTGCGCTTCGCAGCTGATCGCCGTGCTTCAGCCTCCGGAAGTGGCGCCCGCGCCGGAGGCCTGAGGGCAGAGGAAGGAAGTGCCGGGGAGTGCGAGGCACGCTCCGGCCGCGATGGGTTGAGGCGGCTCCACGGACGTGAGAATTCTGATTCTCCACGGTCCGGGGAAGTGCAGTGTCCGGGTATTGAAAAGACCGGCAATCCGAATGTGCTCGCCGACAACCAGGTCGGCAAACGTACCGGTGCCACCACCCGGCAGGAGGATCGACGTCCCCTTGGGGACGTGAACCGTAACTTCACCGGACCGGTACCAGATCGAGAGATTCCGCTTCTTCTCCCGGATGTTGCTGATGACGGCCTTGCCTCGAGAGACCACGGCGTCTCGATCCTCCAACAGCATCGCCGTATAGGTGAGAGCAGCGTTGGGGGAGGGCCTAGCCCGAACGACGATCTCATCGCCGGGCTGCAGAGCCACAACATGCATTGTGTGGCCGTCGGCGGCTTGGAGGATGCTTCCCGGCAAGATGTTGACGGTCGCGATCGCGCTCACTTGCTTGATGCGAAGCTTGACAGCCGGCTGCTCGCCGTTCACCACTCTGACGATCCTGCCCTGGAGGATGCTGGAGCGTTGGTAGGCGCCCGGCGGACACTTTCGAGTGTGCAGCAGCAGCGGCTTAAGCGGCGCTTGCGCAAAGTCGAAGCTGCCGGACATGCTTGCCGCTCGCCGATCGAAGCTCGTCAATGGCTTCACCTGGAAGCGATCCTCAATGAAGCGAAGAATTGAGCTGAAGTCGTAGGTTGCGTGGTCTACGAAGTGAGGCCGCGCGTACGGCGAGATGACAATCGTTGGCACCCGAGGGCCCAGAGCAAGGAGGTTGTATCGAGGCGGTGGCACGTGGTCGTAGAAGCCTCCGAAGTCATCCCACGTAAGGAATACCGCCGTGTGCGGCCACTCGCGGCTCCGCATGAGGGCATTGAGGACACGGACTGTCCAGTTCTCTCCGGCACACGCGCTGTGCGGTGGGTGCTCGCTCTCGATCTCGTTCGTCACCAGCCAGCTGACTGCCGGCAAACGGTTATGCAGCGCGTCGGGGATGAACGTTTTGTCCGATGGAACGTGGCTGGTCCACAGGTTGGAATAGCGGATGTGTCGAATGGCGTCGAGGGCGGACCAGATGTACCCGGATCGAAACCGTGGTGGAGCGTAGTACTTCCAGTTCACATGCGCGCGCTGGAGCTCATCCGGCAGCGTGAGGACGTTGAAGCAGGGTTTGACCTTGCGATGGGCTCCGCTCGTGGGGTTGATCTGATCCACCCAGGCGGTTGGGCCGCTGTCACACCCCCAGGCGTAGTGAGCAATGTTGCGGGGATTGTCGTCGGTGTTGACCGATTGCCCCGCGACCGTGACCAGGTGGTTGGGAAAGCTTGGTCCATTGATGGTCGAAAAAAAGTGGTCGTCCAGTGTGAAGTATCCCGCGTATCGCCAGTAATTGGGGATATCGCGGCGCCACATCTGGCTCATGGCGATGTCGACACCGTTCTGAATCGCACCTGGATTGAGGTTGAACTGATTCATCAGCCCCCCGTTGACGGCTCTTCGCGCCGCCCTTCCCGAGTGGGCAATGTCGAGCAGTGTGTGGTCCGGAGTGTGGCCCAATGGCACGCGGGTTCCATTCGCCAGCTCACCGGAGGTCGTACCGTCGGCGCCTGGGAAACGCCCGAAATACTCGTCAAAAGAGCGATTCTCTTTGTCAATGATGACAATATGCGTAATCGCCTGCGATGGGGGCGGTCCAGTGGGGCTCGGGCTCGGACTGGGCGAAGGCCGAACCGTTGGTTGGGGCTTCAGGCGAGAGGAGTGCTGGGCAGACACCGAGTGGGCACGGGTCTGCCGCGGCTTGGGGGTGCCGTGGCGCGGTTCAGCGGCGGTGGCCCTTACGGCTGTTCCGGTGCGGTTCCGCTTGTGGCGCCTGTTTGGGTGTGTTCGCCTCGTAGGTTTCGCGGCAACCGACCGAGTCGGCGTCGCAGTATGCCGGCGGCGTACCCGCGGACGCGGCGATGGCGTTGGGGCCGACGGCACGAGCGTGGGTGAAGTTACCGGCGGGCGCGAAGCTCGGGTTGAGACCGGTGCCGGCGAATATGATCGTGCGCAGCCGGCGATCACGAGGCCGGCACCTATGATAAGGCAGCAACCGGCGGCTGCCGGCGCCAGCGCAGTCTTGGCCTTGGCGGCTCGGTTCGTGGACTACCTCCTACCGTCCCCAGAGAGGGCTTTATGCGTCCCCATTCCCCAGCAACGTCAGGCCGATCGTGGACGGCGCCCGGCGCAGTTCTGACCCACCCTACCACCCCCGTTCGCACCCTTTCAGTCGGGATTCTTGGTCTGACGCTCCTTGCAGGCTGTCTCGGTGCAGCCAGTCACTCGAAGCACCCGCCCCGTGTCGCCGGTTCAGGTAGCGGATCCATCGCCGCCTTGGTCCACCACATGACCCTGCGTCAGAAGCTTGGCCAGATGCTGATGATTAGCTTCTCGGGAACGAGTCTCAGCAACCAAGAAGCAAAGCTGCTGCGGCACTTTCACCCCGGCGGTATCACCATTTTTGGAGACAACTTCGCGTCTCCATCACAGCTCAAGGCGCTCGACGGATCGATTCAGCGACAGGGCCACATTCCGCTCTTCATTTCGGTGGATCAGGAAGGCGGAGAGGTCATCCGCATCACCCGAGGAGTGAAGCAGCTTCCATCCGAGAGCTATTACGGACAGCTCAACAATGCCGGTAGAGTCTATTCCGATTGCTCAACCGAGGCGACGCAGATTCGTAAGCTCGGCATCAATATGAACCTGGCGCCGGTTCTCGACGTGGCGAGCAACCCAAACAGCATCATGGCACAAGAGCGGCGGTCGTTTGGGCCGAACGCGAACATTGATGCCAGCCTTGGAACGGCAGAGATCCGCGCCTATCAGCATCACGGAGTCGCCGCGACTGCCAAGCACGTGCTGGGCCTCGGTGTCACGTCGGTCAATCCGGAGACCCAGCTGCCGACGATACGATTATCGAAGGCAGGCCTCCAGAATCAGCTCCTGCCCTTCCGGAAAGCGGTGTCGGCCCACGTCGATTCGATCATGGTTACACACGTACTGCTTCCTGGCATAACGGGAGCCCACACACCTGCCTCACTCTCCTATAAGGTCGTCACCGGTTTGCTCCGTGATCAGCTGCACTTTGGTGGCGTCTTGATGACGGACAGCCTCACCATGGGCTCGGTGTCGGGTCACTTTGGGATTGCCACCGCGAGCCTGATGGCGCTTCAGGCGGGCGAGGATGTGCTCTTGATTGCCGGCGGCCCCGTGACCTGGGCAACGGCCAATGACGTTGAGAACCGGATCATCCAGGCATCCAAAGGCCATCCGCACATCCTTGGGCGTGTCAACGCGTCTGTTACCCGCATCCTGAAGCTCAAAAAGAAGCTCGGATTGCACCTGCCTACTCGGTAGGCAACGCTCGATCGGGACGCCGATGGGGATAATGTGCCGTGCATCTTGACCTGCTGGGAAACCCGAGCAGCGGCGGCAATTGCTATCTCGTGTCCGACCGGCGAGACACTCTCATGCTGGACGCGGGACTTGCCTGGAGCCAGGACCGCGATCTCGGAGTCGACTTCAGCGTGCCGCGGCTTACGACAGAACAGGCCGAAACCGTCCAAACCGTCGCCCTGACGCACTCGCACGAAGACCACGTCGGCGCGCTGCCCTACATCCTGCGCCAGCTGCCGCGTGGCCCCCGAATCGTGGCCGGACCCGTAACAGCCGCCATTATTCGTGCACGGCTGGGCGAGGCGCGGATTGACGTTCCCGTGGAAACGGTCGGTCCCTACGAGTGGGCCATGACCGAGCGATTTCGTTTCCAGATGGTACCCGTGCCCCACTCGGCCAGTGAATCGATGGCGCTGTACATTGAAACTCCAAAGAAGCGACTGTTTTACTCGGGCGATCTGCGCGGGAGTGATGAGTCGGGATATGGTCGCCTGCCCGCGCAGAGCCTCCGCCAGTACAAGTCCATCGATGTCCTGCTCCTCGAAGCCGTCAGAGCTGACGTGGATGAACCGGATCCCACACTGGCGGATCTGAAAGAAGGCCTCCTCCTTGCGCTCAGGCGGTTGGCTGGCCGTCGGGTCATTGTCTCCGCGTTTGCCAGCAACCTGACGCGACTTCAAATCGTCATCGAGCTCGCTCAGGCGGTCGGACGGCATTGCTACGTTCTTGGCCGATCCATGCGAAATGCCGTAGAGATGGCCCAGGAATTCGAGCGGATGCCAAGCCATGCCTGGACCATTGGCCCACCACCCCGCGACGCCGCGGACTCCAAGGTGCTGATCATGGTCGCGGGAGCGCAGGGAGAGCCGGACGCAGGGCTCTCCCGCCTCATCCGTGGCCACTACCCGGTGCAGGCGCGTCGCGGTGACGGGCTCATCATGTCCAGCACGCCCATCCCCGGCAACGAGGAGCCGTTCTGGTCCCTCGTCGAAATGGCAATGCGAAAGGGCGTCGAAGTCATCACGTATCGCGACTACCTCGTCCACATCTCCGGCCACAGCACTGGCCAGGAGCTGCAGAGAGTGATGAAGCTGATCAGGCCGGGCTGGGTCATCCCGTTTCACGGCGACTACTACCGACATGCGGTCATGCGAGAGCTTGGGGCCCGATGTGGCATTCCCAGCGAGCGCATTGTTCAGGCGGCAAACGGTGATCGGGTGCTGCTGGATGACAAGCCGCGCGTCATCAAAGGGAACGGATCGGTCGACTACTATCAGCTCGCCAAGGGCAAACAGCGATCCGCTTCACGTCTGTCCGAAACGGTGCTCGACGAGCGAGCCCGGATTCGCGATGCCGGACTTGTCGTTATCCGACCGGGGCGCAATCGCCTCGTGACCGATTGCATGGACTGTCGAGCCGACGTGACTGCTTGGGTCGAGCGTCACGGCCGAGACATCGGCAGTCCGGATGACCTGAGCCTGGCCCTCAAACGCCGATTCCGACCGCCGCCGGCGGTGGTCCTGCTTGCCTAGGCAGCGGGTCCGGGTTCTCATCTTGGACGGGCCCGGCCGAGTTGACGGCGTCGCTGGGGTGGTCATCGGCCGCGGTTGGTCCGTGCTGGTCAATCTGACACCTGAGGAGGCGGGCCGCAATTGGCCGCATCTTGCAGACTCCTGGCAGCGCAGGTCTACGGGTTCCATCTATCTCAGGCAAGCGGGGTCAGCCGGAGCCGAGGGTGGGATTGACAACGATGACTGCCGCATGGAGAGTGCCGTCGACGACCGCCGCGCGGGTCTTCGCGGATACGTTATCGGAGCACAGGATCTGGCCGTGGGCTTCAACATCACGGCGGATTTGCGAGAACTTTCCGCTGCCACGAATCGGGTCGTGATCGTCGACGCGAGCTGGACACACATCGTGAGCTTTCCTGACCAGGAGCAAATCGCCCAGGCCTTTGAAGACGCGTGCCGCGATGCGAGTGGTCGAGTCCACTACGTGACCAACCTTCCTTGGGATGCTGAGCTCTTCACAGCCACCGCTGCCGGATTTGAGCACCTCGACGCACGGGTCGTTGCAATCGACGGGCATGGTAAGGACGTCCTCCCGCAGGTCCGATCCCGGCTGTCCGACTTCGGCCGAAAGGACACCGTTCTCATCGGCTTGACGCCTGGACGGGACGATCGGGGGGCGTTTCAACAGCTGCGCAGCGACATCGCTGCCCGAACGACTCGCGTTTGGGCATTTCCCAGTCATCCCCTCAGCAGCGGACCCGGACCATCGCGAGAAGAGGCGCTGGAGATGGTGGGAATGTGGCTGCCGGCCGAGGTGCTCATCGCGGCGGGACCGATCTCAGAACAGATTCTCCTCGCCCGTTACCTCTCTGAGAACACCGGTGCATCAGTCATTCGCGTGGCGGCAGCCGGAGGTGAATATCGGCTCCCCGGCCTCGAGCTGATTCACCAGCGCAATGTCGAGCGACCCGTCGAAGACCCGTCTGCGCGGCGCCTAGCGGCCGCCCGGGCGGGGTTGGTCTTGGTGAGGATCGTCGGAGATGAGTCTGTCCGGCTTGCCGGTGTAGGGTTGACCGAAGAAACCGCCCAGGCGTTGGAGCATCTCCGTGTGACCGGCAAGTCGAGGTCTGGAGAAAAGGTAATCCGAGACATCCAGTCTGCATTCAGCAGCCGGGGGCTGACTCCACCAGAGGTGCGACTCGTCGGCTAGAGCCCCTATTCTCCTTGGATGGGCTGGAAATCGGCGGCGACATACACCCGGTGAATCAATGGCCAGGCCGTTGGAGCATCCAGGTTTGACCAACCCGACCGGCCGATCAGGCGGGCAGTCTTCCGGTTCATCCATAGCCGCATGACAACCATCTCCCGGACGCGGCCCCGCTGCATGCTGGGATAGGTTCCGATGAGGTTCACGCGTCGCACACGCAACGCGCTCGAGAACAACCGGTCAAATGCAAGGTAGGCATCGACCTGAGCCCCATTGCCGATGCTTCCCGCGGATAGGTCGCTGTTGATCGCCCATCGAACGGTAAGAATCCGCCCGGACGGGGTTGAGCGCATCTTGAGGATTCGGAAGCGCTGCACGCCGCGGTCACTTGGTCCCAATGCCTGGCTGAGTGCTCTATCCACCCGGCCGCCAAAGGAGTGCGGTGTGGCAATGGAGAGCCGCCGGGTGGCGGGACTCGCAACGCTGAATACGATCTGTTCGACCAGGAGGGCCAGCCCGAGCGCGACGATCAGCCCTGCCTTGAGAACTGCGCCCCGCCGTCGAAGGAAGGGCAAACCTTGCCACCTCGAGTCTGCGACGGGGCTAGCCGGAAGCACGGATCAGGTCGACTGGTCCTGCGGCGCCGGCGGATAGACCGGCGGCGGGAAGTACTCGCCGTGATACTTGGGCAGATTCTTGAGCAGCCCGTTGGCCTTCTCTCTGTGATAGAGTGCGGTCGCCCAACGCTTAAATGCGGCGTGCGAGACGATTCGCATCCGGCTGCGCATATACCCGTGATACAGTCCGCATAGCTCGTTACACGCCACCCAGTTCTGTCCGTACTGATTGCTTCTGGCCGTGTGCGTGGCGTTCAAAAAGGCATGGTTCACGACGCCGGGAACCGCATCCTCCTTGATGTCCAAGGAGTAGATCCAAAGGCTGTGCACGACATCGATGGACGTCACGTCCAGCTCGATCGAGCGATGGACGGGAAGAACCAGCACGCTCGACTCGGCGCCGCCGTAGGTGGGGTAGCGATACGTCCAGTACCATTGCTGTCCGATGACCTGTATGTGAAGGGGCTTGCCACCGTCCGGCTGGGTGATCTCGTGGAGTGTAAAGGTGCCCCAGCCGGCCAGGAAAATGACCGTAACGAAGCTGATGCCGGCCCACAGCAGGAGAAGCGGGGTGCTGTCGGTGACGGGCGGGCCGTCACCGCTATCCGCATCCCTGGCACGGAATGTCGGCAGGATGTAAAGCAGCATGGCCCATATGAAGGTGAAGAACGGGATGGCGACATAGAAGAGCATGTAGACCGTTTGATGCTCGCCGAGACCCTCGTCCGAGCCGGTGGGCGATGGGACCGGCAGCTTGGCAACCAGAAACTCCAGGATGATCGTGAGTACCAGCCAGATAGCCAGAATTCGCAGCCCGTGGCGTCGCATCTCAAGCCTCCCTGTCGCTAGACGACATGAAACAGCCCATTCATGTATCCAAACTGAGACATGGGATCCCCGAACCCATAGGTGCCGCCGCCACAGGGCACAATGCACTGCCAGCGGAACGTGCCCTTGTTGGGAGCCCTGAACGTGAACTTCATGCTGATATAGCCGTTGCTGCCGCCGATCCCACCGATCGGAACCGTCACGCCCAGGTCCGGAATCGTAAATGTGTGGGACGTCATGTCGAGCGGCATGACCTTGAATGGCTTGCCGCTGCAGAAGCTCGTGTCGGGTTTTGTCAACGCGGCATCCCTGGTCGCCGCACAGGAGGCGACACCACCCACGGTCCCCTGGACCTGCGTGAAGAATGGGTTCCTGAGTGCCGTCTGGCTGTCGTAGTTGTGAATGATGACGGTTACGAGAGCATGAGCCGGGATGGTGAGCACGGTCGCGCCGTACTGGTACTTGGCCAGGCGTGACGCAGCACTCGACGAGAGGCCACTCGAGACCGCATTCGGGGGATTGGGCTGAAGAGACGCCGGAGGCTGCAGCTGGTAGCCAAGCCAATCACCGTGCGGCCCTCTGTTGGTTGTCTGTTGAATGCTGAGCCGGATGGTAACGTGCTTCGGCCTGGTCGTCCACTTGTGTGGTGAGACGGCCAGCTGACCGTGATCCGGATAACTGTAGGCGAACGGCGTGTAATTGAGGGCGAGTACCCAGAATATGGCCACCAATAGCACTGCGGTCCCGCTGGCGGCAATCACAATCAAGGCCTTGCTGTTGTTCATCGTGTTGCCCTTCTTCCTTCGCTTTGCGCACTCACTCTCCGAAGCGGATGAATAACCTTGTGTCTCATCGCCGTATTACCTCGCTGCTCAAAGATCCATCAAGCAGGCGATATGCCGGAACCGTCCCAACCTCGGTGCTCCGTTGCTCATCCCCCAGCCACTTGTAGAGGCAGATGCAGAAAGCGATGGCGAAAACGAACAGCACGGGGACCCACATCAGGGCACCCGCGAGCTGTTGGTCCATTAGTGCTCCCATTCCGAAGGGCCGTGGAAACAGGTTGGCGTACTGGGCATAGAGCGGCCGTTGCGCGAACACGAAGTACATCGCGAGCAGGTTGCCCGCAGCTCCGACCAGCAGGATGTAGCCCGCCCTCGCCAGGTACGTCATGCGCGCATGGATCGGCTTTTGATCAATGATCTGGCTCCAGAGGAGCAATGCGGTGCTCAGAAAGCACACATGCTCCAGATCGTGCACGGCCTGGTTCCGCAGCGTCAAGTTGAACAGGACATCCCAGTGCCACAGGTACAGATCGACCAAAAAGACCAGGGCCGCCGTCCACGGTGAGGTAAGAAAGGCAAGCACTGCGCCGGCATCGCGGGACCATGGTTGCTGGGTTACCAGGCGGAGAAAGCGGCGGCGCGGCTTGAGGGGCCACGCACGCAGGATCGGCATGGCTGGATCGCCCAGGATGATGAGCGGGGCAGCCACCATGATGAGGATCAAGTGCTGGAGCATGTGTACCCAGAACAGCCGTCCGTCCAATCCGTCGATGGGCGACTCGAGCGCCAAGAAGATCGCGAGGAGCCCCGCGTAGTAGCACAGCGAGCGCCATAGGGGCCGTGCAGCAGATGTCCACTCGCCAAACCAATAGAGCATGGCCGCAAGTGCCAGGGAGACAAGCACGATTGGCTCGAAGCTCCAATATCCGGTCAGCACGCTCCAGCTCACGGCCGGCTACTCCTTACCCGCTGTGGAAGAACGGCTGCACGTACAGAGCCAGGAAATTGAGCAGTGCCACAGCCGCCATGAATCCCCAGAACTCTCCGAAGGCCTCGACGGCCACGGCCGACTTCGCGAATCGGCCCAAGCGAGCGCGGTTCGCGATACCGAAGAGCACGAACAGGCTCGCTCCGAGAAGGATGGTGAACACCCCCTCCGTCACCGTGAAGACGCTCGTGTAACCCGTTTGCAGCTGGGAAACGTGGACCGCGGGATACTTCGCGCCGGGAAGCGGGGGTGCGAGGGAATTGAATCCAGGCTGATGCAGCTCGTAGATGTGGAACCCGAACGATGCGAGACCCAGAAGAGCCGCCACCCACAGACCGAGGGTGAGGATATTGAATTTGCGCTGGTAGAGGCCGGCCCACTGTCCCCAGAAGTAGACGATTCCTGAAGCCTGGATGAGGCCCATCTCGAACAGTCCGACCAGCAGTGTGGGCTGGTGCACTCCCGGAGGCTTCCACATGCCGTTCTCGTTAATGAGCTGGAGGTAGACGAGGCCGAACCAGAAGCATGCTAGGCCAAATGCCAGGGCAATGTAAACCATACGCGCCTGGAGCAGGGTGAGCCGGTCATCCAGAGAGCGGGTCTCCCGAGCCAGAGCAGTTGCGGTTGTGCCGGTCGCATCCAAAGCGTCACTCGCGCCGGGATTGACAGTCGCCACGGCCTAGCCCTCCTTCCTCACGTTGGTTGTCATCACTCAGCTCCCGCCGTTGCACCGGCGGCCGTGACTTGAGAAGGCCGCAGGATTGCCATGGGCCGCGAGGGGACGACGCCATAGTCGTACGGCCCAGCCACAACTTGAGGAATCTCGTCGAAGTTCTCAATCGGAGGCGGAGTCGTGGTTTGCCACTCCAGGCTTCGCGCCTGCCAGGGGTTCTCGTTCACCTGCTTGCCCCAGACGATTCCGTACACCAGGTTCGCCAGGAACGGGAAGATTGAGGCGCCAAGAATAAAGGCAAATACGGAGGCAATGAAGTTGGTCGTGTGCAGGTACGGTGGGTAATAGGGCACCCTACGGGGCATGCCCAAGAGACCGACGACAGCCAGCGTTATGAAGGTGCCGTTGAATCCGAGGAACATGGTCCAGAAGTGGATCTTGCCCAAGAGATCGTTGAACTGCCTGCCGGTCCACTTCGGAAGCCAGTAATACACACCGGCGAAGAATGCGAAGAGTGTGCCGCCCATCAGCACGAAGTGGAAGTGCGCCTGAACGAAGTAGGATCCATGAAGCTGGATGTCTGCCGGAACGTCTGACAGAAAGACCCCAGAGATCCCTCCCAAGAGGAAGTTGGGGAAAAAGGCGAGCGCAAACAGCATGGGCAGTGTGAACCGCACCTTGCCCAGGAACAGCGTGCCCAATGCGGAGAGGAAGATGATGCCGGTCGGGAACGAGATCATCTCGGTCGAGAACATGAAGAAGGGACGCAGCCCAGGGGTCAACCCGCTCACGAAGAGGTGGTGCTGCCACACGAACCAGCTCAAGAGCCCGATGCCGAACATCGAGACGACGGCAGCGCGATAGCCGAAGAGCGGCTTGCGGCTGAAGACGGACAGAATATCCAGCACCACGCCGAAGGCGGGCACGGCAAGGATGTATACCTCCGGGTGACCAAAGGTCCAGAACAGGTTCTCGTAGAGGAAGGCGCTCCCTCCCCAGGCCGGCACGAAGAGCCCCGTCTCAAAGGCCCGATCGAACCCGACCATCGTCAGCACCCCAATGAGAATCGGCGCCGCCAGCCAGGCCAGAATTGACGCCACCACAACCGCCCAAGTCGTGGCATTGATTCGCGTCCAGATGACGCCCGGGGCGCGCATGAGGAGAACCGTCGCGACGATGTTGATTCCCGAAACGATCATGCTGGTGCCGGCTAGCCCAAACGCCACCAGATAGGCGTCCATGCCGAGGTGCGCCTGGTCCGCGAGCGGAGCGTACCCCGTCCAGCCGGTCGGGAAACCGTCATAGAAGATGGCCGTCAACAGCACCAGACCTGAGAGCAGGAACAGCCAGAACGAGAGTGCCTCAATCCGTGGGTAGGCCATCCGTTTCGCGCCGATCATCAGGGGCACGAAGTAGTTTCCAAACGGTCCGATGATGATGCTGCTGGCCATGATGAGCATCATCACGCTGTGCTCGCCCACCAGCGTCAGATACGTCTGCGGCGAAAAGTAATGAGCATTGGAGCCGGTGAGCTCCAGACGGATGAGCATTGCGTTGAAGCCGCCGACGCAGAAGAACAGCAGCACCGTGAACAGATACTGCGCTCCGATGATCTTGTGGTCCAGCGTTAGCCGGAAGTACTTTCCAATTCCGGGAACCGCGCCATATCGATAGAGTCGCTCCTCCTGCGTCTCATCTCCGCCCAAGATCCACTTGAAGGGGTAGGTGAAGAACCCGAGAACGGCGAGATACAGGAGAACGCCGACGATGTAGGCGAGGAGCAGTGTCGAATTGGGACTCAGACCGAACGCCCATAACGGCCCGCCACCCCGTCCGATGACGTACTCAATGAACAAGAAGCCGAGCACCGCGACCAACAATGCCGTGAAGACATTGGACGTGAACAACGTGCTCCGTCGCTCGACAGGCGCCGCCACAGCCATGCGATCCTCCCGCTCTAGGACCTAGATCTTGCCTACCTCAGCTCACCGGGCAGAAACCCGCCTCTGCCCGACCCGCAACTCTTGCATCATCCCCCGATATGCTTCCTTCCTCTTGAATGTAGTACGACGAAATGCTTCGGCCCAATGAGGGACTCAAACCGGCCCCGCGGCCAGCGCCCGAATGCTCTCGGCAAGCTGGCCGGGCAGAAGCGGGATCGCATCTGCCACGCGGATGTGTCCCCGAGGATCCACAAGGTAAACCACGGTCGTGTGTTCGATGTCGCCCTTGATCGGACGAACGAGTATTCCGTACGAGCGCCATACCTTGGAGAGCTGATCATAGGAGCCCGTCAACCAGAACCACCGACCATGAATGTGGGCACGATGGACGAATCGCTGCGCCTCCCCGGGTGTGTTCCGGGGAGTGATGGCGACCACCACCAAGTCCAAACGTCCTCGTGCAGAACCGAGATCGCGCTCCATAGACGCCAGCTCCGCGCCCTCGATGGGGCAGTTCTTCCGGCAGTTGGCATCCATGAAAGTGATCGCAACCACCTTGCCGCGGGTCTGGGACAAACGAAACCGCTTCCCTTGCTGGTCGCGGAGTGTGAAGCGCGGGGCCAGACGGCCAGGTGCGCTGAATACCTCTGTTCCACGGAGATCCAGCCGGTGGGGTCCACCTGTCGCGAACGTGACGCCGAGGCTGAGCGCGATGATCGTGGCCGCGACGGCCAGGCCTGCGATACAGGCGCTCAGATAGGCCAAACGCCGGGTTGTCATGAACGGCTTCCCGGAACCATCCTGAGGAGACGCGGCGGGTCAACCCGAGCGACGGCTCGTCCCATTCGGAATTGCACCAGCAGGAGCGCAAGGCTAAAGAAGGCGAGTACCACCGAGACCGCCGCTTCAGACCGAAAACTGAAGTCCTCAAAGGCAATGCTCACGTTCAGCATGTAAAGGAGCGGGCTCAAAGTCCCAACGGTGGCGTGAGGAACGAGCACCTTCAGGCGCGACTCCGCGATCGTTCCCTTCATCAGCAGATAGAAGCCCCAGAAGTAGGCGGCGCACACGACGATCGCCGTTATGCCGGTCCAGACGAAGGCGACCTCGGCGCCCAGCACAGTGCCGTTCACATAGGCGCCTACATCCATCCCGCAGAGCAATGTGGCGAAGCTGAGGGCGGAGATGACCAGATAGAAGTGCGGGGTATGCCGGCGCCGGAAGCGGTACTGACGCCGCTTCAAAATTGGTTCGTTCGGGACAAGGACCGGCGCGCGAAGAGGCTGCCCCATCGATCTCCCACGAAAAGAGGAGGCGGACTGCTTGCCTCAAACTATCACGAAGCTGTTGGCCGCCTTCGGCAGCGAAGCATGACGTGGTACGACAGGGAACCGATGCTCAGCTGATCCTCGATCACATAGCCGGCGAAGTAGACGTACTGCAGGATCGAATACCAGCGGGCGCTTCCGAGGGCACGACGCACGGTCATTAGGAGGACCAGGTTGATGATCTCTGCCAGGCCAATGCCACTAAACCGAACTGCCTCCACTTGGAAGTTGTCTCCAAGTATCGTCCGCAACCCTTCCAGGGAATAGTGCCGATGATGCGGTGATGCTGGCCAGGATGGATCCTCCGTCGGAAACGGCGGGTCGGCACCAACCAAAGCTCGATACAGATTCAACGAGTCGAGCTGAGCCAAGATGCCCTGATGCGGTACAGACAGAACCAATGTGCCGCCCGGCCGTAGGGTCCGTGCCACCTCCCGTAGCACAGGCTCCTCGTCGATGACGTGCTCCAGCACGTCAAGCATGACCACCCCGTCGAAGGAGTGATCCGGATAGGGAAGGCTCTCGGCCGGCCCACAGCTCAAGTCGACTCCAGGCAGTCGGTGCCTCGCCCGATCGATGTATCCGGCATCCAGATCTCTCCCCACGACTCGATAGCAGCGCGCCAGTCGTTGGGTGCCATAGCCGAAGGCGCACCCAAGATCCAGCACCCGAGAGCCGCTCGGGAGGTCCAGCATCCTAAGGGCTCTACCCCAGCGGGCCATCCGTGCCGTACACACCCCGAAGTCGTTCGGGAAGCAGCTCCGCGATCGTCTGCATCTGCTCGGCACAACCGGGAATCGCCGCCCTCAGCTCCCCAAACCTAACCGTGATGACGCCGTCGTCTTCCCAGATGCCGACTGGTAGCACGCCGACTTCGTACCGGCTGAGCAGGATTCCAGAAAGCCGCTCGAAGCCGCGCTCTGGAGGCGACAGCCCGCGGCTGCTGCCCCCCAATCCCTCCGGGAAAACGGCGAGCGCGCCCCCACTCTCCAGGACGGCCATCCAGCTTCGGACCCGGCCCGCCCGCCTACGGGTATCGGATAGCGGCATGCAAACCAACCCATAGGTGTGGGCAACGCGATCAAACAGCCATTGGGACGCCGGCAGAACGGGCCCCGAGTTGCGCCATTGGAACAGACGGAGACCACCGGTGACCAGCCAGCATGGCGGCCGGCCTCGGCGCCGCGTCACCGCCGTGGTGATCAGTGCGGCAGGATAGCCGATCCATAGACCGCGCCGCTGATAGTGGTTCGCGATCAGGAGAACAGGACCCTCTGCAGGAATGTTTTCCATGCCCACCACCTTCGGGGCCGGATCGATGCCGCTCCACAACGCTCGTGCGTCGTCAGCCTGGGATCGCGGCGCCCCGCTCACCAGTGAGCCTGTCAAACTCATGAGTCCGCTCCACGGGACTGGGTATCTCATGCGAGCCTTCGGCCTCGCCAGTGCTGAGCTCCAAGCAGAGATTTCACCAGACTCCGTATGGCGATGAGCTGAAATGCCGCCGCGGCAATGGGGTATGCAAACGCCCATCGGCCGTCCAACCCGAATTCGCGGTACCACGGAGCGATGAGACGGGAACAAGCAAGCCAGGAACCGATGGCCGGCCACAGGGGCCGCCGGAGCAGTCTCGATGTCTGTGAGAGCGCGGTCACCAGCAGCCCCACCACCACGATCCCACTTCCCAATCGAAAGAACGCAAACGAAGCCGCATTCTTAGAGAAACCCTCCACGATGTCGCCTAGGCTCTGATACATCCGCACTGAGACGTCACTCTGCGCTCGAAACACCCGTACCGTCCCGCCGACAGAAATGACTCGTGCGGCCAGTGCCAGATCCTCGACAATCGACGACCGCACGGCCGAATGGCCTTCACATTCGAGATAGACGCGCTTGGAAATCAGGATGTACTGGCCGTTTGCCAAGGCGTCTCGAGGGCCCGTGTTCACCAAGTCGGGACGAATGCCGGCAAAGTACAGACAGTAAGCGAAGGGCAGGATGATCCGCTCCCAGAGGGTACGACACTCCTGACAAGGGAACACAGACAGCATGTCGGCACCGGTCCGATTCGCCGTGGACACTGCCCGCCCCAGTGAGACCGGCCCGTGCACGGTGTCCGCATCGGTGAACAGAATCCACTTGCTCTCGGAACGAAGCGCTCCATTCCAGCAGGCCCAGCTCTTCCCCAGCCAACCTTCCGGTAGCGCTCTCAGCCGAACCACCTCACAGCGGCGCTCGAGCGCGACATGTGCGGTACCGTCCTCCGACGCGTCATCGACGACCAGAACCCGGAAGGCGGGATAATCCAGGCGGCTGAGACTATCCAGCAAACGCGGCAGCCGGCCGGCTTCGTTGCGGGCGGGAATGACAATGGTCACCGACTCCTCTGGAGCCGGCGGCTCAGGCCGGTTCTCCAACTCCGGAAGAGAGGCATAGTGACGCCAACTCTGCTGGAACCCGACGACCTGAATGACGAAGGCGGGCAGCGAGCGCCATGCCGCCCGTGAACTAGCGAGACTCATGACCGTCCGGCGAGACCATGCCTATACGCGCCCGCTCCAGGACGCGTATCCGCCGGCGCCACTGGGATACACGCCCCGGGCAGCGCCGGCTTGGAGATGTCCCAGCCCATCAATAGCCCGCGCCTCGATGTGCACGTGACCCGAGACGGTGACACTCCCCTGCCAGACACGCCAAGCGTCCTTGGAGAGGACTGGACCGATGAGCGTCGCGTTCGCCCAGTGGTCGCCATTCACCCGCAGCTGGACCCCGCGTATGCCTCGGTTTCCGGCAAAGGCCATCCCGCTCACGATCGCCCGCCCTCCGCGCAGGATGACCCGATCGATTCGAGTCGTCGTTCGAACGGTAGCATCCTCAGTCCACCCGAGCCGCTGCCACAGACCCCTTTCCAGCTCTGACCCCAGCGTGAGGCCCGTCACCCACTTCACACTCTTGAAGCCATACCTACCCGGCACGACGAGCCGCACAGGGTAGCCATGGTCTCGGGATAGCGTCGACCCGTTCATGCCGGTGGCCAGCAAGACGTCAGGATCGCCGGCCAGATCCAGCGGGATCGACTGGTCGAAGCCGTCAGCCCCATGGACGACGAGGGCCGTGGCGTCCTGATGGGGATCGACGAGGAGGAGGACGTCATGCAGTCGCACACCGCTCCAAAGTGCGGTTCCGATGAGGGGTCCTCCAACCGGATTGTCCACGCACTCCATGGTGCTGTAATGACGGATTTGCGGCAGCCGCTCCAAGGCTGCGGCATCCATGGTGAGCGGACGTTTGACCCGGCCCGAGATGGCAATCGAGAGTGGCCGAGGCGCAGGAGCCAACAGATTCTTGCTGTTGACGTAGAAGGCGTCCACGGCAGTTACCAGTCGGAGACGGTCCCCATGGGGCTCGAAGCGGAACAGGCGCCTGCCAGGTGCCGAGAGCATCAGGCTCGCCAGATCAGGTGTGGCTGCCAGGACCGCGGCAGCGGCCACCACGAGGAAAAACTCACGAAGAAAGCGCTGTCGGGAACGATCAGAGGCAACCAGATCTCGCCCATGGACGGCAATAGGGATTCCGAAAATCAGTGCCGCGACAAGGCCGTACACACATGTGAGGAAGAGCAGCGGTCGCCAGTCCAATGGCGGGAAGAACAGGGCGTTGATCCCCAGGAACACAACGCCGGGGAGCATGATCCGAATGCCGGCCGCTGAGGTGATGCCAACGGCAACGCCAGCCAGGCCGCCGAGGACCAGGGCGAGAGCGGTCGCGCCCAGAAAGGCGGCATGGACGGCTTGACCATGTAGATTGAGCAGAAGGAAGGTGGCGACCGGGATCGGGGTCCACTGGATGACACGCTCTCCCAGGGCCTCTAGGGGCGAGGCCCACCCCATTGCGAGGCACAAGAGATCCACGGGAATGAGGGCAAGCGCCATCGCCAGCACTCCTCGCCGGTACCGGCCTAGGAGCCGTCTCCAGGTGGGTAGCGAATGAGCTATTGGCTGTTCCTCATCCTTTTCCTGGGTCTTCCCATTGCCATACTCGCGGCGGCCAATCGCCTTGCGTTCCCCGGTCGTCTCGCGGTGCTGCTCCTGGCGCTTTCGGGCCTCGCCGTGTTGTACACCGGGCCCTGGGACAATCTGCTCGTGGCCGAGCACGTGTGGTCGTATCGGATGTCGTTGGTCTCCGGTGTCCGCATCGGCTTGGTGCCCATCGAGGAGTACTCGTTCTATGTGCTTCAGGTCGTTGCAACGGGGCTCTGGCTCCTCTGGCTTCGCAGGCGGATTCGCTCGTCATGATGCTGGGTCACGCGACATACATCGCCCTTGAGCTTGGCTGGGGTCTCCCAATTCTTGCCATTCAATGGCTCCTGGGTCATCGAGTGCTCCGGCGAGAGGCCAAGCTTCTGGCCATCGGTGCCATGGTTCCAATCGTGTACCTCTCGATTGCGGACGGTACGGCCATACACCAGGGGATATGGTCGATTCGATCGTCCGCTGTACTTGGCATCACATTCTTTGACCTACCCGTGGAAGAGATCATTTTCTTCTCGCTGACCACGCTGATGGTCGTACAGACCTTGATCCTCGTCCCGGCATATCGAGAGTTGGGCCTGCCGCTTGTGCAGAAATCTCGAGGCAATCCCATGCCCCAGGCCTCCCTGGCTCGTCCAACCAGCCGGCCATTCCTGAGTTTCGATTCGGCCGAGGAAGAGTGACTCGCAAGCGCGCCGTCATCGTGGGAGCGGGCCTTGGCGGACTGGCGACTTCCATCCGGCTGGCGCACGCAGGGCTCGACGTGACGGTCCTAGAGAAGAACCCAACGACCGGGGGACGGTGTAGCCGGCTGGAGGTTGCCGGCCATCGCTTTGATACCGGACCAACCATGCTCCTAATGCGGGACGCGGTGGAAGAGCTGTTTTCGGCTGTGGGAAGACGCCTCGACGATTACGTCTCCCTCGAACGTATGCATACCAACTACCGAATCCACTTTGGTGTGGACGGAACCTCACTGGACGTGACCTCGGATCCGGAAGAGCTGGCTCACAACCTGGACCTGTTTTCGCCAGGAGCAGTCCCGGGGTTTAAGCGATTCCTTGCCGATGCCGGCTACAAGTACCGAGTCGCGCGAGCCCGTTTCGTCGAGCGAAACTTTACCTCGATCGCTCAGTTCGCTACGCTGCCGAACCTCTACTATCTCCTGCGCACCAACACCCTTCGCAGCCTCGCGGCTCACGCCGGTCGCTACTTCCCCGACCCACGCCTGCAAGCGGCCTTCACCTTCCAAAGCATGTATCTCGGCCTCTCGCCTGCCATCTCGCCGGCGGTGTATGCCCTGCTTCCCTATACCGAGATCGCTGAGGGTATATGGTTCCCGAAAGGCGGGATGTACGCGCTCACCCAGGCCCTGGAGCGGCTGGCTCTAGAGCTCGGCGTCGGTGTCCGAACAGACCAGGAGGTGGAGGCGGTCACCGTCAGGGGATCCCGTGCCCGCGCCGTACGGGTAGCGGGCGAGGATGTTCCTGCAGACGTCGTGGTCAGTAATGCCGACCTGCCCTACACCTACCGACGTCTACTACCGCAGGACCAACCGCGGCGCCGCTTTGTCTCATCACGATCGCTACGTCACGGCTGCTCCGTCTATCTACTTTTCGTAGCGGCGCCCCGTGAATTTCCCCAGGCACGTCACCATACGGTCTTTCTCTCGTCGGATGTGTCCGCCAATTACCGAGCCGTGTTCGCGGACCGCCGCCTGCCTGCAGACCCCTCGCTCTACGTCTGCGTGGCGTCTCGAACGGACCGCAGCCTCAGCCCCAATGGCCAGGATGGCGTGTACACGTTGGTTCCTGTGCCGGAACAAACGGCCGGAATCTGCTGGTCGTCGGCGGCCCCGGAGCTCCGGCAGAAGGTGCTTGCTCGGTTGCAGCTCCTGGGATTCGGAGACCTTGGCCGTTCTCCCATGGAGATGCAAACTCCAGAGTATTTGGCGGCACAGTACAACCTGAGCCGGGGAGCCGCGTTCGGCCTGGCGCACAACTTCACTCAAGTGGGCTACTTTCGGCCATCCAACCGCCACCGGTCCATCACGAACGTGTATTTCGTGGGCGCCAGCACAGTCCCCGGCGGGGGTGTCCCCATGGTCATCATTGGTTCTCGTTTGACGGCGGAGCGTGTCCTCATGGATCTTGCCCATGGATAGGCAAGAAGCACGTGGCGTCCTGCGTTCCAAGTCGCGGACATTCTACATCGCTTCCCGGCTCCTGCCCCCCTCGAGCCGTCGTGACGTCGAGATCCTGTACGCCTACTTTCGCTGGATCGACGACTTGACCGATGAGCCCGGGAACCCCCATGCCCTCCAACAGCTGGATGAGATCCAGTGCGATCTGGAGGCGCCGGTTGCCAGATATCCGCTCGTTCGTGCAGTTCAATCCATCGCCACCGAGCACGGGATTCCCCGTGCGGTCCTCACCGAGATCATCACCGGCGCCCGGTTCGACCTCGCCCACAGCAGACTCACGACCTTCGATGAGCTGCTGCGCTACTCCGATCTGGTTGCGGGGAGCGTGGGCGCTGCCCTTTGCTACATCCTCGGGACCCCATCTCCGCAAGCCCTCGATTCGGCCCGCAAGCTTGGGGTCGCCATGCAGATCACCAATGTCTTGAGAGACGTTGGCGAGGATCTACGTCGCGGCCGCATCTACCTCCCACTGACCGACCTCTCTCGGTTTGGCTATCGGGAGACGGATCTCGAGAGGGAGAAAATCGACGACTGTTTCCGGAGGCTCATGAGACTGGAGATCGATCGCACCCGCACCCTCTACCGGGTGGCCATGGCCGGGACCCGATACCTACGGCCCGAGTGTCGGCCGGCCATCCACCTGGCCGCGGCCCTCTACTCGGGCATCCTTTGGAAGATCGAACGCAACGGCCTCGATGTCTTTGCCCGCAGGGCGAGTCTATCCGCCATCGAAAAACTCGTAATCGGAGCTTGTTGCCTTCCCGGGGCGCTTGGCGGCAGGTCCAAGCACGAAGAAATGATGGCCGATCCGCCTCCGGGACGATTGTTTTCCTACGGCGAGAGCGTGCGAACGGACCCATCGGCGTAGCCGATCAGCGCCTCTGCCGCGAGATGGCGGAACACGCCATGCTCCACCACTCCGGTCAGCTGCTTGACCGCATCGACAAAGGCAAACAGGTCTCCGGTCGGAGGCATCACATCGATGATGAAGTTGCCGCTCTCCGTCACATAGGGACGATCGCCGCCCCTGATCTGCCATGCTGCCCCCAATGATGCGATGGCATCGGCGGCTCCGCGCCAGCCGAAGGCCACAACCTCAACCGGTATTCCCCGGGTCGTCCCCAGCCGCGGAACGAGCTTCGTCTCATCCGCGATGAGCACCAGCCGGTCGGAGGCAAGGGCCACGATCTTCTCGTGCAGGAAGGCGCCACCCCCACCCTTGATCGCGTTCAGAGCTGGATCAATCTCGTCGGCCCCATCCACGTCAAGGTCAAGACGCGGCCGGCTTTCCAAATCCGTCAAGGGGAGGCCGAGGCTGATGGCAAGCTCCTTGGTGGCCACCGAGGTCGGCACCCCCACGACGGAAAGACCGCTTCGACACCGTTCGGCGAGCGCCTCGACAAAGTAAAGGGCGGTGGACCCGGATCCCAGACCCAGGACCGCGCCACTCTCGATACGAGCGGCGGCCCGCCAAGCCGCGGCTCGCTTTGCCCCGTCCAGGCCACTCATCGGGATGGGAGTGGCTCAGCGCCAGGCAGCGGCAGATTGAGCCGACAGGGCAGACGAAATCGGAGACCAGACTAAACGGATCGAAGCCGGGGCCCGTGCCGGTTTCGGCGGGTTCGTGAAGTGGTAGATGGCGAGGGCAATCAAAACGGCCAGGACCACAGCTACCACCACACTTACGGCGCCAATCAGGAGCTGGCCCAGGCAGCCAGCCTTAGCGAACGGCACCCGTCTCTCCGTTCCTATCCGGTTCGGTAGTTCCTCCGGAGCGAGGACCGTACCACAGGAGCAGGACGAATCCGATCAAGGCAAGAAGGACCGCGATTACCGTTACGAGCACTACCTGCCGGCCGGCCACCGCCATCAATACCAGCAACGCGCACCCACACCAAGCGGAGGCTCGTCCGTACCAGACGCCATCAAACCGTCCCACTGGCCGCATTCACCTCCTCTGAAGGAAGGACAGCTTGTTCCAGAGCGAAGCGCACCTCTCGGTCGGTTTCGAGCCGGCCCACGATAGCCTTCCATGCATCACGGTACTCGGGATATCGGCGTATTTCCTCAACGGCCAAGCGCTCCGCCCGATTCCAGAACTCCCGAGGCGAATCGTCCAAACCAAGCTCGGCGCGCTGTGCCGGGCTCGTTTCCGAGAAGATGCGCTCGGTCACTTCCCGGGCGGCATCGTCGAGGTCGTCAGTGAGAAACTCACCCGGATACGGCCAGAGGTCAGCAGCTGTTAGGGCGGTTCCCAGATCCTGAGAGCGGCGAATCTTCTCGCGCTCGTATGCGAATCTCAAGATGTCCTGTACAACCTTATGGTGAGCCACGTCCCGGTAGGAGCCGCCCGAGGGTGGAAGGTGCAAGATCGTCAGCGCCTTGTTCATGAAGAACCACCGACCCTCCAGGCGTGCGTTGATGAGGTAATCGATGTCCTCTCCCCGAGTGATCCCGGGATCAAAGAAGGTGGAGCGAGCCAGATCCCTGGAAAAGATCATGTTGCCCCCAAAGCAGAACGGGGTTGGCACGATCTCTCCGGGAAGACGGTTCAGGTAGTCCGTCGCTTCGTTCATGATGACGGCCTTGCGGTCGAACATGTTTCGTGCCGAGGCCGCCGCTTCGTCTACATCCAGCAGTACTCTCCCCGTTTCATCCTGGGCATAGTAGCCTCCGACGCCGTCCACGGTGTGACCATGGTGAACGCCTCCGAGTGGCGAAACGGCCCGATCGATGAAATCCGCGTCGGTCACCACCTCGTCGTCGTCGACGGCGACGATGGCGTCTGCACGCAGGAGCAGTGGAACGGCCAGCTGGAGATTGCGGACCGCGGCGTAACCGTGAAGACCGAGGAGGTGCCTCGTCAGCGGGATCCGTTCAGACAGGGTGGTCAAGGCGTCGTCAATCGCGCGTGGCCCAACCATCAGGATCGGGAACTGACGGCGTCCCTCAAGAAGCGCATGGACTCGTCTCTCGGCCGCCTCTTCCACATCGGGACCGACGACGGCGACCAAGACAAGGACGAAGAAGTCCGGCCCGCTCAAGCGCTCAAGGCTGTCGAGCAGGCGGCCGAGAGTCCCGTCCTCGTCGACCGGGGTCGGATGGTCATAGACCGCGTCCCCCGGCATGGAAGCACTGCCTGCCCGCGTCCAGTAGGTGGGAACGACGAGCGCCACATTCGGCAGCCCACTCACGGGCAATCCTATCACGGTGCCGATTGCCGGGGCTTTCCCAGCCTGCGGCCCATCGAGCTCATCCCCAGCCGTTGAGTAACCGCGTTCCCTTTCGTCACCGCCTCCTACCCGGTGACGTCCGGATACACCTCGTCGAGTCCGGCTCCTCGGCCGCCACTCCGCTGGTCTTTCTGCACGGCATCGGGATGGATTGGCGGGTTTGGCAATCTCTTTCACGACGACTTCAGGAGTTTCGGCTTCTCCTCGTCGATCTGCGCGGGCACGGGCAGAGCGCGAAACCCAATGCGGGCTACGGCCTGATCGACTATGCTTCCGACATCGAACGGCTCATGAGCGACCTCGATCTCTCAGACGCGACAATAGTCGGCAGTTCACTGGGTGCCCTGGTGGCCATCGCCATTGAGCCGGAGCCCGGAAGGATCAGCCACCGGGTGCTGGTGGACCCGCCACTTCACCGCTCCAGAAACCGAAGACTGTTTCGAGAAATCCTCGAGGCCAAGCGATCCGGCGACGGGTCGCAATCCCCCGAGCCGCGAATTGCAGCCGCCTTGAGGCGTGACGATTCAACAGCCGGCAGGTTGATCGTCGACTACATGACCGAGACTTGGATGGCCGCGGCGCCCGGCGTTCTCGTCGAGGCCCTCGAGCCATCCGAAGGCTTCCAAGAGATCGAGTCGGCATTGGGAGCGATCGATGAGCCGACCCTCATCATGCACGGGGACCCAAGGCAGGGATCGGTGCTCACTCCGGATGACGCCCGGCTCGCTGCCAGCACCCTACCCAAGGGGATGGCCAGGTACTATTCCCACTCTGGGCACGCCATCCACGCCACCGAGCCATTGCGATTCGTTGCCGACCTCAAGGCGTTCGTCGAAGACCGGCTGACGGCAAACACACCCTCGTCAGAGGAACGATCCTGACCGGGGCAGGTGCTCTCGAGATACGAGTGGCGGGGGTCGCACACGGAAACCCCGGTCTCGCCGGTGCAGCCGCCGAGATTCTTGACTCCCGAGGCAAGACGCTGGAGCGCGTGTCCAAGTATCTCGGCATTGCCACCTCCGCCCAAGCCGCCTTCCAGGCGGTCATCCTCGGTTTGGAGCAGGCACGTCGCTGGAGGCCCGACTCGGTCAGGCTGTTGTTGGAAAATGACGCCGTACGCCGCCAGTTGACCGGCAAGAGCCGCGCCCATATTCCGGAGACCATTGATCTGCTCGCTCGCGCAGAGGCGCTGCTGGCCGATCAGCCCGACGTTGTACTGCCGGTCCCCGACCCAAAGGTGATGTCGGTCGCAGAGCGGTTAGCTATCCTGGCTGTCGAGACTCGAGGGCGCCGACTCGCACTGGACTGACTCAGGGATAGACGACATATACTCGACTGGCTCGAGCAAGCGAGGCGATCGCGAGCCATTCGGCTCGAGGAAAGTCCGAGCTCCACAGAGCAGGGCGCTGGGTAACGCCCAGTGGGGGCAACCCTAAGGAAAGTGCCACAGAAACATACCGCCCGAGTCGCGAGACTTGGGTAAGGGTGAAATGGCGAGGTAAGAGCTCACCGGCAGGCGGGTGACTGTCTGGCCGGGTAAACCCCGTCCGGAGCAAGACCAAGTAGGGAGGCGTGGCGCGGACTGCGCGTCTAAGGGCTGCTCGTCCGAGACCTCCGGGTTCGGTCGCTCGAGGCGGCGGGAAACCGTCACCCTAGATAGATGATCGCCGCCGGTGGTGACGGAAGAATCCACCGGAACAGAACTCGGCTTATCGCTTGCTCGGGCCTCTTACCGCCGGCTATAGCTCTGATACGTGGCGCGGCGGCGCTCCCGCACCAGCTCCACCTCTGCGATCCGAGTCTCCCGATTCTGTCTCTGAACGGCGGTGAGCCGCGCCAGAATCGAATCGACAATGACCCTTGCGGACGTACCGCCTTCACGATACTGAGCGAGCGCCTCCACGTCGAGAATCACGATCGAGCGTTCGTTCTCATCACTGGCGATAATCCCCTCGCGTCGCCAGCTCCCGAGGGCCATCGTCACGCTCTCGCGACGCGTTCCTGCAAGCGCCGCAAGCTGCTCATGCGTCATTGCCGGTGAGATGACCAAACCACGTGAGGTTGCAACTCCCTCCTTGTGTCCCAGCATGAGGATGGCGTTGGCGAGCCTGCCCCGGACATCATGAAAGGCCCGCGTCTCCGCCTGATCCATGAGGTCCTGTGTCTGCATCCAAAGTGATCGGACCACATGGCTCATGAGCTCGGGATGGCGAGCAGCCACCAGCCCAAAATCCTGTCGGGGGACAGACACGACGACCGTGTCTTGATCCAGTGCCTCCGCATCGTGCCCCCACGGCGGTGCATCTCCAGCCGCATGGGCGATTGCGTCGACTCCGAACAGCTGACCCGGCTCGACGAGAAAGAGCGTCACGTCCTTACCCTGGGGAGTGATGCGCAATGTCCGTATCCGCCCGGCCTGGAGCGCGAACACCTCGGTTGGCTCGTCAAACTCGCTGTAGACTCGTTCCCCACGGTCGTATCGGCGGCACCGGATCCTGCCGCCCGCCGTCTCGAGGAGATCACGGAGCGAGGAGCGAAAGGGTGGAATCGTCCCCAGTAATGAGGCTCGGTACTCGGCGCCGATGGCAATCCCCATGGGGGCTCCTCCCTGCGCTGGGCTCTTCACCAATAACGACGCATGAACGTTACTTAGCGTAACGCCCGATGATCCCTACAGCACAGATTGAACCAGGTGGTCTGCAAGCCGGATACTGTAGTTCTGTCCACGATCCTGAGGGAAGATCTGGAACATGTTGGCCACATAGAGCCCCGTGACGGGTGTGAGGTGTGGCGCCCGTCGTCTACCATACCCCGGCGTCACGATGGGTTGCGCGAAGGGTGCCCGGAACAGCCAGGTCTCCATCACCCAGGATGTCCGGAACGACGGATTTATGCGCTTCAGGTGTGGCTCGAAGGCCGCCAGAAGTTGGGCGGGTGAGGCTCGAAGCAGCTCCGAAGCTACCGGCAGGTAATTCCCCAGATAGACAATATGTCTTCCATCGTAGTCGCCGGTGCCCACCAGGTTCGTGTGTTCAACCAACGGCTGAAAGGGAAACCCGTCGTCATTCAAATTGAGCCAGTAGATATCCGTGAGCCGGCGGTCTAACGCCAAAACGAGGCACATCGCCGCCAGTCCGTCGACCGTTGCGTACCGCTCTTTGTAAACCTCAGGCAATGACGGAACGAGTCGCAGGGTGAGCGGCCCCGGCAACGTCGATACGACCGCATCGAACCGGTCGTTTCCTCGGTTCGTTCTCACCTGCAGTTTCCCGGCCTCGGGCCTGACCTCTTCCACCGTCGTATCAAGCATGACCGTGGACCCGAGGCCGGCAATCCGGTGTGCCAGGCTGTCGTAGAGCTGCTGAAATCCTCCACGGAGATACCCCAGCCGAGAGGTGCGGAGATGCACCCGCGCCCAGAACCAGGGCATGGCGATGGAGTCATGATGCTCACCGAACTTCGAACGGAGCAGCGGCTCCCACAGCGTCCGATATGCCTCATTCCCCATCCACCGCCGAATCCACTCGCTTGCGGTCTCTGCGTTGTCCGGGGACGAAGGGCTCAGCTTGAGGTATGCGAGCCCCGCGCTGAGGCGGGCCCGTTCCAGTGGTGACAGTGGTCCGAACTGGAGGACCGACCGGGCTGAGTCCATCGGCCATGCCCTTCCCTCTCGAAACACCGCTGTTACGGGTCGGTGCCATTCAAGTCGGTCCCCCAAGCCCAGCTCGTCAATGAGACCGACAGCTGAGTGGTCGGTCCGAAACAAGTGGTGATAGAACTTCTCCAGGTGCGCGGCACCCAGAGGGAACCCCGCGGCAAGCCCGCCCGGCTCTGATTCCCGCTCATAGATGATGACCTCGTCGCCTCGCTCGGCCAACCGAAGCGCAACCGTGAGGCCGAGAGCGCCGGCGCCAAGCACGGCCCACCGCTGCATCCCGGTGGCGCGTCTCACGAGCCGATCGTGTCTGACCGATCGTTCTCCAGCAGTTCTCGCTGCGCCATCACGATGGATGCAAACTCCTCAGCCTTCAGACTTGCCCCGCCAACCAGGGCGCCGTCGATATCGGGTTGAGCGAGGAGATCGAACGCGTTTGCTGCGCTAACGCTGCCACCGTACTGGATGGACGTCCCGGCCGCCACTTCATAGGACCAGCGGTCTCCAAGCCATGCCCTGATGAAGGCGTGGGCGGCCTGGGCTTGCTCGGGGGTTGCCGTGCGACCCGTGCCGATTGCCCATACGGGCTCGTAGGCAATCACCAGCCGCGCTCCGGCCGGCTTGTCGACTCCGTCCAGTGAACGGCCAAGCTGACTGGCCAGCACGTATTGTGTCTCGTTCGCCTCACGTTGCGACTCCGTTTCCCCTACCGCGAGAACGACATCGAGACCGGTAGAAAGCGCCAGCCTCAGCTTGGCGTTCACCACCTCGTCAGACTCTCCAATGATGTGCCTGCGCTCCGAATGACCGACGATGACCCAGCGCGCTCCGACGCTCTTGAGCATGGCCGCCGAAACTTCACCCGTGTAGGCGCCCTTCTCCGCCCAGAACACATCTTGGGCCCCCAGCTGCAGGCGCGTGTCTCGGATGACTGTGTCAACCGCGTGAAGGTTGGGGAACGGCGGAAAGATCACCACATCTGGGTGCCCCACCGACCCGATGCGCGTCGTGAGCTCGGCCGCCAACTCCGTTGCCTCGGCGAGGGTGGTGTTCATCTTCCAATTCCCGCCGATAACAGCGCTTCGCCTGCTCATGCGTGCTCGATGCCCGAGTACATGACTGACAGCTTCTTCGTCGTCGGTCCAGTCTTGGAACGGAACTCCACGCTAATCTCCTCATCTCCACCGGTCAGCTGGCTGGCCAGCACGGTTCCGAGACCAAAATGCTTGTGGTAAACCCTGTCGCCCCGCCGAAACGATGCTTCGCTAATCACCGGGACCGGTGTGGGGGTCGTCTCGGATTCGAATCCGAACGACGACACAATCGACCGAGCCGCCGCCCGTCGAGGCAGGTTGGACTGGGGGTCCAGTAGATCCTCAGGCACGTCAAGCAAAAACCGGGAGGGCGGATTGGCTTGTGTGCGTCCGAAAAGCGTTCGCCGCATCGCATAGGTCAAGTACAGCTGCTTGCGTGCCCGGGTAAACCCGACGTAGCAGAGCCTGCGCTCCTCCTCGAGCTCGGAGCGCTCTTCGGCATCGTCCATTCCTCGCGCGTGCGGAAACAGGCCCTCCTCCATGCCCGTCAAGAACACGGCGTCGAACTCGAGTCCCTTCGCGAGATGCAAGGTCATTAGGGTTGCGTACACCGCCGACTCGCTGACGAGGTCGGCATCGCTCACCAAGGCGACGTGCTCCAGCATCCGCTGCAGACCCTCTGACGGCTCCAGATCTTCGAACAGCTCCGCTACCGTACGCAACTCTTCCACGTTGGCTCGCCGCTCGAGTCCTTCCGGTTCGCTCTCGAGCCACCGGAGATAGCCCGTTCCTTCCAAGATCCAGTCGAGAGTCTCCACGACGTTGTGCGAGCTCGCAAACTGCCGCATTTGTCGGAAGAGCCGCGTTACTACGGCCAGCTGCTGAATAGCGGCAGCCCGCAGCCCTGGAATCTCGGCTGCACGACCCACCGCATCCCAAAGCGAGAGGTCATGAGCTGCCGCCCAGTCACCAAGCACCTGAAGCGACTTCGCCCCGATCTTGCGCGGCGGAACGTTGATGATCCGTTGGAGGCTGAGGCCGTCCGAGGGATTGGCTACGAAGCGCAGGTAGGCCAGAGCGTCCTTGACCTCGCGGCGCTCGTAGAACTTGGTGCTGCCCACGATTCGGTAGGCGACGCCCTCGCGGATGAATGCATCTTCGAGTGCACGAGACTGCGCATTGGTGCGATACATGACGGCACAGCTGAAGGCCTCGCCCGCCCGACGGTGTATTAGTCGCCGTACTTCACGGGCAATGAATTGAGCTTCTTCTTCCCCATTCCGCGCCTCGTAGACGCGGAGAAGCGCTCCCGGGCCGCTATCGGTCCAGAGCCGCTTATCGGGCCGCTCAGGGTTCGCAACGATGATGGCGTGAGCCGCGTCGAGGATGTTCTGAGTCGAGCGATAGTTCTGGTCGAGGGTGATCGTCCGGGCATCTTGAAACTCGGCCTCGAATTGCAGGATGTTCCGAATATCGGCACCCCGCCACCCATAGATCGACTGGTCCGGATCCCCCACCGCGAACAGATTGCGGCTCTGGGAAGCCAACAGACTCACCAGAACGTACTGCGCGTGATTCGTGTCTTGGTATTCGTCCACGAGGACATGAAGATAGCGCGAGGCATAGCGCTCGAGGATTGCCGGTTCGTCGCGAAAGAGCCGCACCGTTGCGAAGATGAGATCGTCGAAGTCGTAGGCGTTGCTGCGCTGCAACAACTGCTCATAGACCGGGTAGACGCGATGCACGAGCTCCTCGAGGTAGCCGGATGGCCTAAACGCCTCGGGGCCAATGAGCTCGCTCTTAAGTCGAGAGATGGCGTCGAGAGCCACGGCCGGTGTCAGGCGCGGATCGGTAACACCGGCATCGCCCAGCGCTTGCTTCATCAATCGTCGTTGGTCGTCCGAGTCATAGATGGTGAAGTCGGCGGAGCGTCCTTGGGCCGGGTCTCGTCGGAGCATCCGCGAGCAAATGGCGTGAAAGGTGCCCATCGTGACCGAGCGACCGGCATCGCCCACGAGGGCCGCGACTCGCTGCCGCATCTCCGCCGCAGCCTTATTCGTAAAGGTGACGGCAATAATGCGCCACGGTGCAACTGATCGCTCCGATATGAGATGTGCGATGCGGCGAGTCAACACCCGAGTCTTCCCGGATCCTGCCCCCGCGAGCACCAAAATCGGGCCCTCGCCCTCGATGACGGCGGAGGCCTGTGGCGGGTTCAGACCGGCGATCAGATCCTGAGCCTCCACACGGAGTTCGTGCGCCTCCGACCTCACAGAATCCTCCCCAAATACCAGCCCGACTGCCACCGTTCCCGGCCCTCGGGGCATACTACAATTGTCACGGGCTGGCCCAGCCGGTTCCCGCTTCACTCCAGGGAGGCCGTGACATTGAAGCTCTTGATCAAGGCGCTCGCCTTTCTCGTCCTCGGTCCCATCGTTTTGGCGCTCCTGGTGGTGGTCGCGGCGGCCGCCGTCGTCGCCGCCCCCATGCTCTTGGATCGGGCGAAGGAGATGCTCGGGATGGCCTCCGGCCCGACGTCGGGCGGCCCCGAAGCAGTCTAGGTTCATAGCATCCAGGTTCCTGCCGACTTCGCCTTCATCGGGCGGAGGCGTCGACATTCATCGAAAGTCGGGGAGTGGCGCAGCCCGGTAGCGCACAGCGTTTGGGACGCTGGGGTCGCAGGTTCGAATCCTGTCTCCCCGACCAACTTTTCGGGCGACTCGCCTATTGACGCGACCCGGTCAGAGTCGGTATACAGCAGGCGGGATGGTGCTGAACTGAGAATTCACTCGATCAATGATTAAGCGCTTGCCCTCGGTGCGGGTTCGAGCCTTCATTGCCATGGCGACCGCCCTCGCGGGGTTCATGAACATCCTTTCGGCGCTGTTCCCTGCCTTCCATTGGCGCTACCTCCTGCTTCGGGATCTTGTTCCCGTTCGGGTCATCAACGACTCCGACGTGGCCACCGTGCTGCTTGGCGTCGTGTTGATCCTGCTGGCGAACGGGCTGGCGAAACGCCACAGGCGAGCGATGCAGCTCACGCTGGGTGTTCTGGCCCTGTCAGCGGTGCTTCACATCACCAAAGGTCTCGACTACGAGGAGGCCCTCGTCTGCCTAGGCCTCGCCGGCATTCTGTTCTCCAGACGTGCAGACTACGTGGTACCGAGCCGCCCCATCAATCTGAGCAGCGCGTTCACCAACACCCTAGCCTTCGGACTCCTGTACTATGCATATGCCCTCATCGGCTTCCGAATCCTGGCGCGCTGGATCACGCCTACACCGACGTTGGCGGGCTCCGCGCTCGAGCCCCTGCGGCTGGCAGTCGATACGCCGATGTACCACTACCACGGCTATCAGGCGCACTGGTTCGGCGGGTCCTTGATTGCGCTGGGAATCGCGGCCGTAGGCTTTTCTGCTCTCTTGGTCTTGAGACCACTCATTCCGATTCCACCCTCAACCGCTGCCGACAGAGATCGAGTGTGGGAGCTGATTCGTCGTTTCGGCCACGATACTCTGTCCTACTTCGCCCTCCGCGACGACCGCAGTTACTTCTTCGACGAGTCCCGCCAGGCCTTTCTGTCATACAAGATTTGGCGGAACGTAGCCCTGGTGGGCGGCGACCCTGTGGGTCCCGCGGGGCGAATTGGTCCACTCACCGTGGCCTTCGTGGAGTTCTGTCGAGCCAATGGCTTGATTCCCTGCTTCTTGGGCACCAACGGCCGGCACTTGTCCATGTATCAGGCCTTGGGTCTGCGAGTCCTGAAAATCGGCGAGGAAGCCGTCATCAGGCTGGCGGGATTCAACCCCGCAGCCCTCAAGCGCAAGGTCCGGCGGGCCGAGCGCCACTGCACGGAAGCAGGCATATCGGCAGAGATGTTTTCGGCAGACAGGCTGCCTGCCGAGCTTCGGGAGCAGGCCCTCCGGATCTCTCGAGGGTGGGTCAATGAACGAGGCAAGCTCGAACGCGGCTTCTCGATGACGCTGGGCAGAGTCCCACGGCAGCAGGATCCGGACGCACGGGTGCTCATTGCTCGACAGTCAGAACGGGTCGTCGGCTTCCTCACATTCGTCCCGGTATTCGGAGCAAACGGCTGGTCCCTGGACATGATGCGGCGGGATTCCGACACTCCGAACGGGCTCACCGAGTTCATGGTCATTCAGGCGGCACGGCAGCTTCAGTCCGAAGGGTTTGACTTCATGAGCCTCAACTTCGCCTCTCTTTCCAGCACCGAAGCGACAATCCGCGAGCCTCGGGTCGTCACGACCCTGCGCAGATTTCTCTTTGAGAACCTTTCGAGCGTCTACCAGCTCAAGTCGCTCTACCAGTTCAACACCAAGTTCGAGCCCGAGTGGGCCAGCCGCTACCTGGTATATGGAGATCTGGTGAGCACCGGGAAGATCATCATGGCCGTGGTGCAGGCCGAGGATCCGATCCGGTTCTCGACGCTGGCATCCGTGTTTCGGCGCTAGGCCGGCTCAGCGGAGATTCTAATCGAGCGCTCTAAGCCGAGCGCGTAGCGCCGGCCGGCTGGCGACCCTGGATACTGACCCATGAAGAGGCGGCTCTTCACGCATTGGCAGTACGGCGTCCTCGTTCTGCTGATCGTGGTCGCCTTAGCCTTGCGTTTGTATGGCTTCAACTTCGATGACGGCCAGCTCATCCACCCAGATGAGCTTGCTATTGATCAGGCGGTGACGTCCCTCGGCTGCTGCTCGGGCACCGGTGCGGGTTCATTTGCCTCTTGGCCGAATCCCCTCAGTCATGCGTTCGACCCGGCAGTCGCTCCATACAACCCGCATCTGTTCAACTACGGCTCCCTGCCGCTGTACCTTTTGGCCCTCGTGACCCGCACGGTAGCGGCGATCGGCGGGCTGATTCCCGTGCTTCATGGCTGGAGCAGCGCCGACGATCTCGTCCACACCAACTGGATCGGGCGCTGGCTCTCAGCCATCTTCGACACTGCCTCTCTGCTGGTTCTCTTCCGGATCGGCGTGCGACTCTTCGATCGTTCGGTGGCCTTGGTTGCGGTGTTCTTCGCCGCCTTCAGCGTTCTGTCCATCCAGCTGTCCCATTTCTATGCCGTGGACACGGTGCTAGGGTTCTTCGTTCTGGTAACCCTGCTTGGGGCCGTCGGGGTCGCCGCTCAGAATCAGACAAGAAGCTACATACTTGCGGGACTCGGACTCGGGGCGGCGTTGGCCACCAAGACCAGCGGGCTGCCGCTACTGCTTCCGCTCCTCGCAGCGCCAATCGTCTACCATCTACAACCACCGCAACAAGAGCGCGAGAACGATGGCTCGCTTCGGAGCAGGCACCGCCTGGCGGCGTGGTACCAATCCAATGTTCAAATACTCAACCGCGAGCTGGCCCGGGCGGTGGCCTCCATTGTTGTCGCAGCTCTCGTCTTTGCCGTCTGCGATCCCTACGGGCTCATCGACCACGATCATCTCGTGACGGCCATTGAGCAGCAAAACGGCATCATCGTCACCCACGCGATTCAGGCCCCGTACACGATTCAGTTCGTGCACACCACTCCCTACCTGTTCTTCATCAAGAACCTTATCCTCTGGTATCTGGGACCGGCTCTGGGTGTGGCGGCCTGTTTCGCAGTACTTTGGCTCTTGGCGCGGCTCTTCCTGGGGCGACACATCGACGCCGCTGCGATCCTGCTTTTGTGGGTGATCCCGTACTTCCTGATCGTGGGTAACTTCTGGGCCAAGTTTGGCCGCTACTTGCTGCCCATCATCCCCTGTCTGTGCCTGTTTGCGTCTGCGCTCCTTCTCTCTCTCGCCCGATCACTTCCTGGCCGTTGGAAGCTGGCCGGCAAGGCGGCACTTGCCTCCGTTATCGTGGCCACCGCCTGTTGGGCCCTGGCGTTCATGCACATCTACACCACGACCGATACCCAAATCGGCGCCAGTCGCTGGATCTATCACCACCTGCGACCGGATACACCCTTTGCCACCGAGGGTGCGTGGGACCGCAGTCTTCCCCTCTGCCTTCCGCAGCCCGGTCAATGTCCGCCCGGTTACTCCAGCTTCCCGCTCAACCTGTACTCTTCCGACAATCGGGCCAAGATTCGCCGCCTGACCTACGCACTCCGGCATGAGCAGTTCATAGTTATGTCGACACAGCGGTTCTTTGACTCCATCCCTCGGGAGCCGACGGTCTATCCCATCACCAACCGCTACTATCGCCTCCTGTTCCACAACCGCCTCAACTTCCGGCTCGTCAGGCGCTTCACCTCGCATCCCCAACTGGGTCCATGGGTGATCGACGACTATAGCGCCGACGAAAACTTCACCGTCTTCGACCATCCCGACGTCAGAGTATTCGAGCGCTCAGGGATGCTCTCCCGTGCACGGCTGCACCAATTGCTGAGCAGAGCCCCCATCAGTCGCCCGGGTCTACCTGAACCGGACGCGACTCCACCCTCATCTCCCCGGGCCTCTGTTGCCCCCGTGCATCGACAATCGGGATCCGCGGCGATGCGACTAGCCGGGCTCCCGTCCGCGTCCAATAGGAGTGACGCTCTCCCACCGATCCGCTCCACACGGGGCCCATCAGATCAGCGGTTGATGCTGACAGGGCCGGAGTGGGCAGAGGATCAACGCGGTCCCACATACGACCAGATGTTTCCGCCACACGGGCTCGGCATGTCGCACCCAATCCTGACCTGGCTCGTTCTTGTTGAGCTTCTTGGGATGGCAGCCTTTCCGGTCACATCTCTGGTCTTCCAACCGCTTGCCGACCGGGGTTGGATTGTCGCGAAGATCGTGGCCTTCATCGTCCTGGGATGGCTCGTCTGGATTGCGGCAATTTCGCAAGTGTTCGTCTTCGATCGGCTGCTCATCTGGTCCGCCATCGGCTTGCTGGTGCTTGCCGGCGCTTTCTTGGCGGTCATGTGGCGAAACCGCCTTTTGACACTCATTGAGGCACACGGCCGCGGCGTCCTGGCCGCGGAGCTGGTCTTCCTATTGGGCTTTGCGTTCTCGGTCCTGCTCCGGATGTGGTACCCGGACCTGGGCCACCAGTTCGCTCCTGTGTCTCCCACAAACGTGGGAGCGGGACGCATGGGCGAGAAACAGCTGGAATTGGCATTCCTCAACGCCATCGTCCGCAGCCGGACGTTCCCGCCGCTCGATCCCTTCTTTGCCGGCGGCTCGATCAACTACTACTACTTTGGGTACGTCATCGTCGCGACACTGTCCAAAGCTACCGGCATCGCCCCGGCTACTGCCTTCAACCTCGCAATACCCACCTTCTTCGGCTTGTTTCTGGGCATCGCGTACTCGATCGGCCGCGCGCTGTCGCGGTCGACGATCTTTGGACTCATCACGGCACTCTTCACGGGATGCATCGGCAACCTCAATGGACTCGTTCAGGGGATAGGAGATCTTCAGGCGGTTGCGGCAGTCCACAGTGGAGTACCGGTGATCGGCGGCCTGATTGAGTTGGTCGATGGTCTCGTTGAAGCTTTGTTCTTTGGCCGGGCGCCTCCGGCGTTCGACTTCTGGCAAAGCACCAGGGTGCTTCCCCCCGCCGGCATTGACTTTGCCGAGTTCCCATATTTCACCTATGTGTTCGCCGACCTGCACGCGCATCTCATTGCATTTCCGATGACGCTGGCCGTCATCGCCCTATCACTGACCCCAGTCCTCTCCTGGAGAACCCTCTCTCGAGGACGGGTCATCGGTTTGCTGCTCATGGCGGGCGTGCTGCTCGGCGGCATCGAAGCCACCAACCCTCTGGACCTTCCGGCATACCTGTTGGTTCTTGGGCTGGGCATGCTGGTCGCCGTGTGGTGCCGGGCCAGAGCTGGCGGAAGTGCAACCTGGGCGGGCCTGTGGCGATGTGTCGGCTTGGCGGCGATGGGAGTCGTGGCTGCCCTCGTTGTGGCGCTCGTGCTGTTTCCCCCGCAGCTGCAGGGGTATCACCCCGTCTTCGACACCGGATTGGCGACAGTCCTAAGCCAGTCGCAGCCCATTGGGTCCGCGCTTGCCGCAACCGACCCAACCCTCGTGGGGACTAGCCTGCGGCAGGCCGTACACAACACGATTGTGACGCCGCTCTCTGACTACGTCGAGATTTTCGGTCTCTTCCTCTTCCTGTGCGCATCCTGGCTGATTCTCCTGTGTGCGCATCTGGTGCCGAAGCCACACCTCCATCCCGCCCCAGGAAACCGCTCCCGGCTGGTGCTTGGCTCACTGCTCTCGCTGGGCGCGCTCACCGTCGTCGTCGCGCTCGCCGCCCGAGATCTGTGGCTGCTCGCGCTTCTCTTCACCTCAATCGCGACGATCACAATGATCGCGACTCGCGGAGCCCGCCGCCTTCCCGCCCGCGTTCTATGGCTTCTCGGCATCATCCTGCTGCCTCTGCTGCTCACCTCCTTCGCCGAGATCTTTTACATTCCCGACTACCTCAACGGCGGCTTGGCCTTCCGGATGAACACCATGGCAAAGGTCTACAACCAGTCGTGGATACTCTTTGCCGTGGGGGCGGCTGGCTCCATGTTCTGCCTGATGGCCTCCAGGCACGGTCGGCACGCCGGCCGGTCGCGTCGTTACGCCGCATCGGCGCTTTTTGCGGTTCGCAATCACCGAGCGTGGGGCGTTGCTCTGTGCATCCTCATGGCCGGATCACTCATCTATGACGTGGCTGGAACCGTCTCGCGAGAGACGTACCGTCAGACATGGCTCCCGCCCCACAGTGTTCCGTTCACCCTCGATGGCATGGCCTTTATGAGAGTCGCCTATCCGGGGGACTATGGCGCAATTCAGTGGTTGGACGCCCACGTACGTGGAGCGCCCGTCATCTTGGAGGCCGACCAAGCCGATTACAACTGGCGCTCCCGCATCGTGCAATTCACCGGCTTGCCGACACTCTACGGCGGCATCTACGAGCCGGCCCAGCGATATGCCGACGAAATCGGCCCCCGGCAAGCTGCACTGGAGGAGATCTACGGCGCCACGAGTCCAGCTGTCACGCCGGACACAGTGCGCGCATTTGGTGCGGACCGTTGTCGCGGCAGATCCGCCGACCGCGCCGCGTGTCTCACGACCTTTCTTCTCCGCCGATACCAAGTGCGCTACGTGATCGTCGGCTCACCTGAGCGCCAGCTCTGGCCTGCGGGATCGAGAAAGTTCGCCAGACTGCGGTCCGTGCGACCGGTCTTTCATAAGCAAGGCACCACCATCTATCGGGTCGAGGGCGCCTAGTTGCTGCCGGTAGTCCAGTGGCTCCTAGTTGTCGAGGCCCTGGCGCTGGGAGCGGCCCCTCTCACGGCCCGAATCTTTCGCCCCCTCGCGGATCGCGGCATCCCCTTCTCCCGCGTGATTGGACTCCTGACGGCCACCTGGCTCGTCTGGGTCATCGGCAGCCTCTTGCCGGTAGGAGGAAGCTGGGTTGCCCCATGGATCGCCGTCGCCTCTGTGAGCGGGATCTCATGGCTGGCATTCGGAAGGCTCGCTTGGGCAGCGACGAAGGGAACCATGCGCGTCATCCTCCTTGAGGAGGCGGTATTCGTCCTGGCCTTTCTTGGGTGGGCACTCATCCGGTCGCTGCACCCGGATATCGCCGGCACCGAGAAGCCCATGGACCTCATGTACCTACAGACGGCGAGCCGGTCAGCCAGCTATCCACCCCAGGACCTATGGCTGGCGGGCCATTCGGTCAATTACTACTACTTCGGCTACCTGCTTATGGCGTTCCTCGGTCATCTGGCCGGAACGACGCCGCTCGTCACATTCAATCTCGCGCTTGCATTCCTGTTCGGGGTCGCAGTGAGCGGCAGCTATAGCCTGCTCTTCTGCCTCACTCGTTCCCGCGCCTGGGCGGTGCTATCTCCGGTCCTTGTGGTTCTCCTCGGCAACGCACACGGCTTCTTCCAACAGGTGCTCGTCGGAAGATTTCCGTGGACGGCGGCGGGCTGGTATTGGGACAGCTCGCGAGTGGTGGGAGAGACCTCACCTGGTGCCGCCACCACGATCAACGAATTTCCCATGTTCTCGTTCATCCTCGGCGATCTTCATCCCCACCTGCTCGCCGTCCCGCTCTGCTTGCTGGCCGTCGCCACTGCGCTTGCCATCGTCCTTTCCAACGGTCATAACCCGCGCCTTCTCTGTCCGGAGCTGGTCCTGCTGGGCGGCTTGATTGCCGGCTCCCTTGTTGCCACGAATACCTGGGATGTGCCGACGTATGGTTTGATTCTCGTCGTAGCTCTAGCGGTCGCCAGTTACAGACGTCGACCTGGCACAGCTCGTGGATGGCTCGTGCCGTTGCTCGGCGCCTCGACGCTGCTGGTAACTGTTGGCCTGATCACTTCACTGCCGTTCACCCTCCATTACGTCTCTCCCACTCACGGAATCGGCAGAGTAACGACCATTACAAGCGCATCGCAGTTTATGGTGGTCTTCGGTTTCCAGCTCTGTTTGACGGTGGGTCTCCTCGCTGTACTTGTTCATGAAGCAGGCTTCGTCAGAACGGCGGGCAGACGGGTGATCGCGGCAATTCCGGAAGCGGGAAGCATTGACTTCAGCGCCCCCTGGCGACTCGAGTGGATCGTCGCCCTTGTCGCGCTCATTACGGTCATTGCAGTGATTCTGCTGCAGTTGTGGGTCCTTCTCTTGGCGTTCATCCTCGGCTTCGGAGGTCTTGCGGGGCTGACTCGACTCCGGAACGAGCCCCAAGACTCCTTTGTGCTCGTGCTGCTCCTGGTCGCGGGCGTGCTCATCCTGACGACTGAAACGGTGTATGTGCGAGACGTGTTCGACGGAAGCTCTGCCTACCGCTTGAACACGGTCTTCAAGCTCTACTTCCAGCTTTGGATACTGCTCGGCATCGCCGGCAGCTACGCGGCGTTTCGGACCATCACGCGCCTGTGGACGCTCCAGCGCCTCCTCGTGACGCCCGCCATCCTGATTCTCTCGATCGGAACGGCAATCGGCGGCGTGTATACGGTGCTCGGGCCCATATCTTTCTACGGAGCATCGTCGGGCAAAACCATCGCCTTCGGCATCCATGACCTATCGGGCCTGGAGACGGTGCACGCCACGGATCCCAGTGACTATGACGCCATCCGTTGGATGCAGGCTCACATGAGAGGTAACGCTCGAGTATTGGAAGCCACCGGCGGCGAGTACACAACCTTCAGTCGCGTCTCGACCTATACCGGGCTCCCCACGCTCCTAGGATGGGCGGGACACGAGATCCAGTGGCGCGGCAACACTCCCGTTATTGGCTACCGCCATGCTCTGATCGACCGCATTTACTCAACGGGCGATGCGCGCCTCGCGAGCCGTCTGCTCCGTTCGGCCGGTGTTGATTTCGTCTACATCGGACCGTGTGAACGACAGGTCTACGCTGGTGGTCCGGTGCTCTGTGGCCCAGCGCCGGCAGTGCCTTCTGCTCCAAACGCGCTCTCAAAGTTCGCCGGTTTTTTCGCTCGGGTCTACAACCGAGAGGGAGTGCAGATTTACCGCGTGAAACCAAGATAGCCAGGGAAGTCACTGGCCGGGACCGTGATACACTCGAACACATTTTCCACTTCCGCAGAGACGCCATAGACCCTCACCCGGACGCGAGATAGATATGCCGAGCTTAGGAGATGGAACGCCCCGCCGCGCGCTCCTCGTCGCCGTTGAACAGACCCGCAACGGCAGTTCCTTTCTGCCGCCCGAGGAGTCTCTCGACGAGCTGGAACAGTTGGTCCGAAGTGCTGGCGACACCGTGGTTGGTCGCGTCGTCCAAAGACTTGACCAGCCGCACCCAGTTTCCTATCTGGGACGGGGCAAGGTCCATGAGCTACGATCCCTGCATGATGAGCTTCGCTTCGATGCGGTTGTCGCCGACGACGAGCTGACTCCCGGGCAGCAGCGGCACCTGGAGAGTGAGCTCGAGGCCGAGATCGCCGATCGCACGGCCGTCATTCTCCATCTCTTCGCGAAGCATGCTCGAACCCGCGAAGGTCGGCTCCAAGTCGAGCTGGCCCAGTACCGCTACCGACTGCCGCGCTTGACTGGTCGGGGCGTGGAGCTCTCTCGCCTGGGGGCCGGTATCAACACCCGGGGTCCCGGAGAAACCAAGCTTGAAACCGATCGACGGAGAATCCGCAAACGCATCGGGGATCTAACCGAGGCCATTGACGACATCCGCAAGCAGCGCTTGATGCATCGAAGGCAGCGCTCCGAGGCCGGCCTTCCCGTGCTGGCGTTGGCCGGGTACACGAATGCCGGCAAATCAACGTTGATGAACCGGCTCACCGCGGCCGGCGTGCTCCAGTCAAACGTCATGTTCGCCACCCTCGACCCGACAACGAGACAGCTGGAGCTGCCCAACAACCTCCAGGTGTTGTTGACGGATACCGTCGGATTCATCCAGAAGCTTCCGACGGATCTGGTCGCCGCCTTTCGGGCCACCCTCGAGGAGATCCAGGATGCCGATGCCATCCTGCATGTCGTCGACGTCTCCCATCCAGATCGCGATGCACAGGCGTCCGCCGTGGAGGAGGAACTGGAGGACCTCGGCGTCGCGGGGCGGCCACGCATCACCGTCCTGAACAAGATCGACCTCATCGAGATGGCGCAACTCCCGCTCCTGCTGAAGCGACATCCGAGCGCTGTGGGCGTCTCGGCCGCGACAGGGCAGGGAGTCGAAGGACTGGAGCGCAGAATGGCGCAGCTGGTCGCTGAGGCGTACATTCCCGTCAAGGTCAGGATTCCATACGCGCAGGCCGATGCGGTCAATCTCTTCCACCGACGGGGCATGATCGAACGTGAAGATCATCGCACCGCCGGGACCGTCATCGTGGGCAGGCTGCCGGCCTCCCTCATATCGCGGTTCGAGGAGTTCCTGACCGCGTAGTCGTTCGCGAAGCACGAAATCGGTCCCGCGCGCGGACCGTCGCAGGCCGCTCCCATGGACCGGTTTTCAGTCGGTGCGGGAGGTGGCCTCCCCAAAGCCGGTGCCTTGAACGTCTTCAAGGCCGTCGGCGACTACGACCAGCGACAGTGTGGTCAGAAAGATGAGAATCCCGGGAAAGAGGTACCACCACCAGAGGCCGGCCCCGAAATAGTTCGAGGCGCCTGCCAGAGCCGTTCCCCAGCTCACGTCGGGAGGTCGCAGACCCAGGCCAAAGAAGTCGATGGTGGTTTCCAGCCCGATGAGCGTTATGAGAAGAAGCGCGACATATCCAACGGACCGGCGAAGCAGATCGGGTAAGACATGGCCCAGGACGATGCCTGATACAGGAGCGCCGGAGACGAGAGCCACGTCGTCTCGCCGATCTGCGAGGCGCCGATCCAACAGATTCGAAACATGCTCACACACGCCGGGGGCCGTCGCCAATCCCAGGATCAGCATGATCCACCAAGGGCTTCCGCCCGCCACATATGCCACCAGTACGAGGGCCAGCGGGAAGAGCGGGAGGGTCATGGCCAGCGCGACAACGCCGGTGAAGATGTAGCGGCACCAACTCCCCAAAGCAGCCGCAAACATCGCCGTTATGCCGCCTACGCCGAGGGCTACCAGGGCCGAGCCCGCGGTTATCATGAGCGTTCCGCGGGCACCCAAAATCAGGTACATCAGAATCGAGTGTCCATAGACATCGGTTCCGAGCAGGTATCGCCAACCGATATGGGGGTGGAGAGACCCCTGGGTGAAATCGTAGCCACTGTAGGTCTCGGGCGTGATCACCGGCGCGACGATCGCCACCAGAGATATGACGACAAGGAAGAGAATCGCGGCCATGCGCCATTTGCGCTTGGAAAGCCGTTGCAGTGGAGAGGGCCGTCGGGAAGCCGAGGAGCCTGCCGAGGGCGAGACCGGCCGCGTGGGCAGCCGCTCACCGGGCGCTCTTGCTTCCAGGTTCATCCCACCCGCATCTGATTCCTGGCGCCGGCCCACCACCGCACGCCCGGTCATATTCAGTCTAAGGCGTCCGGGCTGTTTTGTTTCCTCCCATCTGCTCGCCCGAAGCAGCTGGCCGTGGGTGCTAAAATCCACCACATGAGCGGCACGCCCCGGCACCTTGGTCTGGGACCCAGGGCCATCCTGCTGGCTCTCTTGGCACCGCTTCTGCTGAGCGTGGCCGCCTGCGGATCGGACTCGGCCACGCGACGGTACGTCGACCGGAAGCTTCACTTCTCCTTCCGGTACCCCTCATCCTGGACTCCGCCTCCTCACGGCGGTACGTTCACGACGACGCCGGCCAATACCTACATCCTGCACTTTGTGAAGCCGCCCGGATTCCGGGTCGTGGTTCATGCCCCTATTCCGCTGCTGAACAAGGTGCCAAACGGCAAGGTGATCAGCAGGACGGCAACATGCCCGTTTGTCTGCACGTTCTTTCGGATCCACGTCTCCGGATTGCCTGCAGTTTTTGTGCGTCAGACCAATGGCTCGCGAATCGTAGAGGAGGACGCGGATATCAATTCGCGGCTCTATGGTTGGGAGTTGAACTTCCCCAACTATCCGAACATGTCCAAGGCGGAGATCGCCCAGTTCGCCAAGTTGCTGAAGACCTTCCGGATCCCCAAGTTCGCCTAGACGCCGCCGAATAGACGGAAAGGCTAGATCAGGGTCAGCCGGTTCTCGATGCCACCGATGGCCCACATTGCGGCGATGAAGTAGAACGCCGTGAGTGCCAGAGCGGCCGCCCGGAAAACCGGCTCCTGTTCCCGCATACCCACTCGATTGACCCAGTAGCCCACAAATACCGCTCCCCCCACGGCGAGCGCGCTCGATGGCTGGCTCAACGGCCTCACAAGAAGCATCCAATTACTGGCGAACGTCCTGGTGGCAAATAGGAGGCTCAGAACGGCCGCGACGACACCGCCATAGACGATCCAATTGAAGCGGTCGGGAAGCAGCTTACCGATGGGCAGCCAGGCGAATAGCAGCGGCAGCAGGATGAAGCCGTTGATCATCGTGAGCACTGCGCCCGCCAGCAGCGATCCGATTAGCAGAATGGTCAGGTCGACGAGAGGGCTTCCCAATCCCAGACCCAGGTTCTGAATGCCGCTTGCGGCCACATGACCTCGGTCGGTACTCGACTGGAAGACGGCCGAGCCGCCCGTGCCTTCTTCCCAGATGACCCGGGAGCGGCCCGCAGACACCCCAGTTACCGGATTCATGTCAGACCCCAGCGTCCCATAGCTGACGCGATAGGAGGCCACGGGAAATCCCTGCCTATTGAAGCGGGTCGACGCGAGGTAGAAGCCCACGGCGCCCCCGGTCGCGTAGTACAACCAGCCCTCGTTGTGATTCAGGCCCAGGCTCACGGCAAGATTCGATTGGTCGAACCCGTTCGCGACCAGGATGGTTCTCACGAAAGACAGCTTTCCGGCCGCTGACCACCGAGCCAGCTTCAGCGCAGAGCTGTTGATCCAGGTCGCCCAGACCGATCCACCGGGCCCTGTTCGGACGTCGAGACCCCACTCATCCGGAGCCGCACTGGATGTCGCAAGCAGGTCGAGGAACCGAGGCGCACCCAGTGGCCTTAGCGTCCACGAGAGCCGCTGGTAAACCACGTGGAGATAGTTGCTTCGGCAGCACTGATTGAGGTAGAGGAGCGTCAGTTGATGTCCGTTCCAAGTCGCTCGCGGATAGTAGTCGTAGATTACGGCGTTGGAGAGTCGGACCAAGCGCCCCAACAGTCTTCCGGTCGACGAAAGGCGTGCCGCGTAGATGTCGAAGTTCGATTTGGCCGGCTGCCACCCGAAGAACACGTCGAACTGATGCCGTCGCGGGTTGGCAACGACAAACGGGTGCTCGGCGAAACCGGAGGTGGTCAGGGCTCTCCGGTAGACGTGATTGGGAGTTACAGCTGCGATCTCCAGGGTCTGGGTCGATCCACCGGGATTGTTGACCCAGGCGCCCAGATCGGATCCGGCTCCCCAGGCCATTGCCGGCCAGCTCAGGTTGCTGGCAGACTGACCAACAACTCGCTGCCAGAGCGTCCGCCCGGTCGATCCAATGCGCCGCAGTACCAGATTGCCGTGCAGATCCGGGCTGAAGAGCTGCCAACCTTGTCCATCGGGAACGGCTGAATACCCCGTCGCCCCCGAGCTCTGTCCGTCGTTCGTGGGGGCAGAGAACCGCTGCGAGTACGTCGTCCGGGCATGAGTCACTTCGACCACAAATCCGACGCCGAGGAAGACCGCCAGAATCGGCAGCCAGACTACGGCGATGCGTCCGAGTACCCTGCCAACCCGACGGAGTAGCGCACGCATGGCTCTAGATCGTCACGCAAAGTGGCATGCGGCCCAATGCCCCGATTCGACCTGCCGTAGCTGCGGCTCCTGCTCGGCACAGATACTCTGTGCGAGCCAGCAGCGAGTCCGAAACCGGCAGCCGCTGGGCGGATTGATAGGGCTCGGAACATCTCCATGGAGCACGATCCTCTGCTTCTTAACCGTCGGGTCCGGGATGGGAATGGCCGAAAGGAGAGCCTGTGTGTACGGGTGCTTCGGATTGGCGTAGAGGCGCTCCGAGTCGGCCACCTCCGCAACCTTGCCCAGATACATGACCACGACCCGATCGCTGATGTATTCGACGACGCTCAGGTCATGGGCGATGAATAGATAGGTGAGCCCGAACTCCTTCTGCAGATCGCTGAGCAGATTGAGCACCTGAGACTGAATCGACACGTCAAGGGCCGACACCGGCTCATCACACACGACCAGCTTTGGACGCAGGGCAAGGGCTCGCGCGATTCCGATTCGCTGTCGCTGGCCGCCGCTGAATTCATGCGGATACCGGCGGACGTATTCCTTGCGAAGACCCACCACCTCCAGGTAGTACTGAACGCGTTCCTCGCGCTCTTTGCGACTCTTCATCCCGTGCACCATCAAGCCCTCGCCGATGATGTCGCCGACCGGCATTCGCGGATTCAGTGACGCGTACGGGTCCTGGAAGATGATCTGCATGTTGCGGCGCATACGTTTGAGCTCTTGCCCGCGGAGCGACAGGATGTCGCGCCCCTCGAACATGACCTTGCCGCCCGTGGCGTCGACGAGGCGAACCACCGTTCTGCCGATGGTGCTCTTCCCGCATCCGGACTCGCCCACCATGCCCAGGGTCTCGCCTGACTTGATGGAGAAGCTCACGCCGTCAACGGCCTTGACCCAGCCCACACGACGCCGGAGGACTCCACCCAGAATCGGGTAGTACGTCTTGAGGTCACGGACGTCCAGGAGAAGATTACCGTTGGCGTCCGAGTGCTGCTGAATGGCTTCGGATTCGATTGTCATGCGGCTCTCATCAGTACAACCAACAGCGGACTTTCCGCTCCCCATGTTCGCCCTGGGTCAGAAGCTCGGGCTCCTCATTTCGGCACACATCCATGACATAGGGGCAGCGCGGCGCAAACTTGCAGCCCTGCGGCATGCGCAGCGGATTGGGAACGGCGCCGGCGATGACGTTTAGGCGCTGATTCTTCTTGCCGAGGGAAGGGATAGAGGCAAGCAGGCCCTTCGTGTAGGGATGCAGCGGGTCCTTCAGCACAGAGAGGACGTCGCCGTCCTCGACCACCCGGCCCGCGTACATGACGATGATGCGATCAGACATCTCCGTTACGACCCCGAGGTCGTGAGTGATGAGCATGACCGCCGTATTGACTCGTTGTTGCAGGTCCTTCACGAGCTCTAGAATCTGTGCCTGAATCGTGACGTCCAGGGCCGTTGTGGGCTCGTCCAGGATCAACAGGTCTGGGTCGTTGGCAAGAGCCATGGCGATCATGACGCGCTGGCGCATACCCCCACTCATGTTGTGGGGGTAATCCTTGATCCGCCGTTCCGGCGATGGGATGCCCACCAGCTTGAACAACTCGATGGCCCGGTTCATCGCCTCCTTGCGGCTGACCTTTCGGTGAACCCGCACCACTTCGGCCACCTGGTCTCCCAGCGTGTAGACCGGGTTCAGCGACGTCATCGGCTCCTGGAAAACCATGGAGATGTCGTCGCCACGAATCTGACGCATCTGCTCCTCGGGCAGATGGAGCAAATCTTTGTCATGAAACCAGATGCGACCACCGGCAATCCATCCCGGCCGCTCGACCAGCCGCATTATGGAAAGCGAAGTAACACTCTTCCCGCAGCCGGATTCGCCGACGATGCCCAGGCTGGATCCCTCCGGCATGTCGAAGGACACGCCGTCCACAGCCTTGACGATCCCGTCCATCGTCTTGAAGTAGGTTCGCAGGCCCTCGACTCGAAGCAGACGTCCGTTGTGGGTCTCCTGCATCAGTTCGTGCTGACTAATCTCCGTAGACAATCTGCCTCCTAGGCAGGCAACAATCGGCGGACAGCCCTCCGTGCATGGGCAAGTCTACTCGGATGTCTTGGCGCGAACGTCTAGCGCATCCCGAAGGCCGTCACCCAGGAAGTTGATGGCGAGAACCACGAGCAGCAGGCAGACCCCGGGGAAGAATGCCCACCACCAGTTCCCCAAGATCAGATTGTTTTGGGCACCCGCGAGGGCGATGCCCCAGCTGACGGACGGCGGCCTGATTCCGACCGTGAGGAAGTCGATGGCGGCCTCGCCAACGATAAACCCGGCGACGGCCAGAGTGAACGAGACGATCACCGGGCTGAGGGCATTGGGCAAGATGTGCCGGAACATGATCCGAGAATGCGACACGCCCACCGCCCGAGCCGCGTCCACGAACTCTTGCTCCCGGAGCGTCAGATAGTAACTCCGTATCAACCGGGCGACACTCGACCAGCCCAGGAACCCGAAGATGGCCACGATGATGTAGGCGTTGCCGCCGCCCAGATAGGCCGAGACAAGGATGACCAGCGGGAGAAACGGCAAGGTAAGGAACACGTCAGTGATGCGCATCCATACCGCGTCCACCCAGCCCCCGAAATAGCCCGAAACTGCGCCGACCAGAATCCCAATGAGCGTGGCGACGAACGCGCTAAGAACGCCCACCTCCAGAGACGTGCGCGCCCCAAGCAGGACGTACATCAGGATGGAGTGACCGTTCGCGTCAGTCCCCATGAGGTAGTGCCAGCTCCACTGCGGCGCCCAGTTTAGAGCGACCGGGTTCCATCCGGACCCTTCGTAGGTTTCCGGGCTGATATAGGGCCCGATAATGGCCAGAACCACGAAGAAGGCAAGGATCACGGCGCCCACGAGGGCTACCTTGTGCCGCCGAAAGCGGATCCAGAAGAGCTGCATCTGCGAGAGCTGCCGGATTCCCAGCTGGTCATCCTCCGCCCCCATGAGCATCCGAGAAGAGTCGGATGGTGCAATCGGAGTCGGCTCCTGATCAGATAGGACCGCAGTTTCCATAAGCTCAGGATCTTGCATGATTCCCTTTCCCTCTCACGCCGCTCCTGGTCCTTCGCCTAGTCGTACCGAATGCGCGGGTCGACCCAGGCATAGGTCAGATCGGCGAGCAGATTGGCCAGAAGCACCGCTATCGCGCTCAGCATGAGCAGCGCCTGCACCACCCCGTAATCGTGCGACGTTATCGACTGCACAAACAGGTTGCCCACTCCGGCGTAGCTGAAGATCGCTTCCGTGATCACAAACCCGCCCACCAGGGTGGGGAGATAGAGCGCGATGTTGGTGATGATGGGCAACACCGCATTCCGAAAGGCGTGCTTGAAGATCACCGTTCGCCGCTTGAGCCCCTTTGCCTTGGCGGTGCGAATGTAGTCCTGATGGATCACGTCCAGCATGGAGGCCCGCATGAAGCGGCTATCCGCGGCCACGCCCACCACCATCAGGGTTATCGCCGGAAGCACGAGATGCCGCGCTAGATCGCCAATGATGAGTGGCGGATCGTGCGCGAGCGCGACGAACCAATCATGCGTCCAGAAAACCGGCAGGTGGGTGTCAGTCACCAATCCGACGGGGAAGACTGCGAAATGCACGCCGAAGAGGTAGATGAGCATCAGTCCGAGCCAGAACGTCGGCATCGAGAGCCCCACGTACGACATGAAGGTGAAGACCGTATCGAAGAACGAGTACTGGCGCAGCGCGGAGAACATGCCCAGCGGCAGAGCGATGATCTGCTGGAAGAAGTAGCTGACAGTGGCCAGCAGGACGGTAACGGGAAGGGCAGCCAATATGGTACTGCTGACCAGCTGGCCTCCTGTGGTCTTGCCGAAATTGCCGTGCAGGTACCCACTGATCCAATACCAGTACTGGACGGGCAGCGGCTTATGAAGCCCCAGCGTCTTGACGCAGAGCTCGTGTTGGATCACCTGACGCTGGCTCTGGATAAAGACATCACAAGGCCCACCAGGCGCCAGGTGAAGCATGAAGAAGAAGATGATTGAAAGCCCGAACATGATGATCGTCGACTGAATAAGCCGGCGAATGATGTAGGTAGTCAACTCGGGCCCCCCTTACTGGAATACCGTCACTACTGAAATCATATGTGACCCAGTTCACAGTTGAAGTGCTGTGGCGCACACTGGGCATTTCGGGATCCGCCCATGACCTTGGGCTCGTGGTTTCTGCACACTCTTTGGAGACGAAGAACCGGGAGGGCGACTCCCTCCCGGTTCTTGTTCGGCTCGACGATTATCCGAGGCTTATGGGTACGACGCTTACGCGGCGCTCCATACCCACGGATCCCAGTTCGCCTCGCCGGCAACGCTCGCGTCACCGGTCACGTTCTTGACCTTGCCGTCGTTCGTCTGGATGCCGGCTCGCTCGTAGAGAGCGATCCAGTAGGCTTCCTTGGCGATGACGCTCTGCGCGGTGTCGAACGCCTTGTGGCGCTTGCCGAAGCTGGTCGTGTGCTGCGCGGCAACATAGGCGTGGTCTAGCGTCTTGTTGCGGATGCAGCTGTCGTTCTGATCGTTGCCGTTGGGGTTCTTGTAGAGCTGCGGGCAGAACTGGCCACCAAGCAGGAAGTACGCCCAGTCCGGATAGTCCGGCAGGTTGGTGTACGCGTGAATGGCGACCTCGTAGTGACCACCCGACAGGAGGTCAGTGAAGAAGAACTCCTGCGCGGACACGCAGTTGGGAACGACCTTGACGCCGATCGCGCCCCAGGCCTTGCTGGAGGCGAGATAGGTCACCGAGGCCTGACGTGCCGGGTTGCTGCAGTTGGTCGAGATGTAGACCTTGGCGCCTGCGAAGCCTGCCTGCTTCAGCAGCTTCTTGGCGTCCTTGCGGGCAGCCTTGGTGTTTGGCTTCACGTACTTGTGCTTGAGGGGATCCCACGCGCCGCGGATGGCCAGGTCAGCATAGGAGCTGCGGTGCGCCTTTGCGCTCATGACCGGAACGGTGTAGGACACGAAGCGCGAGGCCACCTTGTGGCTCACACTAAGCACGTTGGCGATGAGGGCAGCGCGATCGAACGAGAGGCCGAGCGCCAATCGAACCTTCGCGTTATCGATGGGATTGCGGGTCTTCGCAGGAATGCCATGGGTGCCGCCCTTAATGATCTTGTTGAAGTCATTAAAGAACAGCGCCTCGAAGTCATTGCTGCCGAACGTCTGGATCTTGTACTTGCCCTTGTTCGCCTTCAGCTGAGGCAGATTCACCAGCGTGTAGTCGGTGGTGACGTCGGTCGAGTGGGAGGCGGCCGCCGCGATCATGTCCGGCTGGCTGCCGTAGCTCTGGAAGATCAGCGTCTTGATGGGCCGAACAGCCTTGGCGCCGACATACCAGTTGTGCCACTGCTTGTTGGGCTTGAAGCTCACTCGGTTGATGTTACCGGCGTCCGAGAAGCTGGTGATCTGATACGGGCCCGACGTGATGTAGTGGTCGTTTGTGTAGTCGAAGCTCGTGTCGCTGATGAGCTTGGTGCCGATGGCATCACAGTTGGAGATCTTCTTGACGCAAGCGGCGATCTGCGCCTTCGTTCCCATGTTGTTCCAGCCCTTCTTAAAGGTGGAGGGGAACAGGGAGGGCAGAGCCTGCTGGATGAAGACCGAGTAGACGCTCTTGAGCTTGAAGGTGATCCCGTACTTGCCGTGCAGCGAGATGCTCTTGATCACGTCGCAGGTGCCGGCGCAGTAGGGGCCAGTCTTGGGGTTCATCAGGACGTGCCACGCGAACAGCAGGTCGCGGCCAATGATGGGCGCGCCGTCGGACCAGTGCATACCCTTCCGCAGATGGAAGTTGTAGGTCTTGCCGTGGTTCGTCGGGTTGGGGATGTTCGTGAACATCGCCGGGATGAGCTTGGTCTTGTTGTTGTAGAACGGCTCGATCCCGAACGGATCGGTGTTCGAGTTGATCTCCGCTGCCGCCACGCCGTTGGCGTTGGGCAGGAAGATGTTCAGCGTGTTCGCGGACTCATAGTCCGAGTAGATGACCGTGCCCCTCGCCTTAGCGTTGTGGTGCACGCTCGTGTGAGCGCTCACCGCGGCGGCGCTGAATCCCGCCATCCCCAGGACGACGGCCAGCGTGGCCGCGACGTTCAACGGCTTTCGCCAAAAATGGCTCATGCGTTGTTTCTCCTACAGTTCTGAAATCGACTAGTTTGGTTGCGACAGTGCTACTGCTCGCGCGAACGAACTTGACACAGCTTCTCCCCGCGCACCTCCTATTTCCCTGATCTCGTACTCGGTGGCATCGCTGTTGTTGCGAATCAGGAGGCAAAACTCCTGACATATACCTAGACGGACAGACAGTGCGATGCGTAACAGTGTGAGCCGATTCACACAAAATTCCGTCCCATATCTTTTACCTCATGACCGGGAGACGGTGCCCGAACGCCTGTCGCGTGGGCCCTGTCGCGACCGACGAGCGACGAGCTACAGAGGCATCAAGGGGGTGTGTCCCTGGCGTCGCGGAGGCGTCGGCTTGCCGGTCTTGGGGCCAGAAGCCGAGCGGGATACATTCCGTCCCGCCCCCGAGTGCTCCATGGAAAGGAACTTCTGCCGAAGGAACCGCTTCGCCGGTTTGACGACCGGCGTGGACGCACGAGATGAAGGGGTTGTCGGGCCGGAAGCATGATGGAGAAATCCCGAGCCGATGAAGAGCAGCACGGCGGCCGCCACGGTTCCCACCGCCGCCGGCATGGAACGAGCTGAGGCCACGATCCCAATTCGCCCGGTGGTCCGGCCGCGGCTGGTGTCGAGCCGCACAGACTCCGAAACCTCCATCGGCACCCGAACCACGCGCGAGCCGACCTCCGTCACCCGCTGGTTCACGGACTGAAAATCCGCGACCGTTCCCCGACAGTCCTCGCAATCCCCCAGGTGCGCTTCGACCCTTAGCGCCATCGCCGGGTCGAGGTCGCCGTCGACAAATTGAGATAGCGTGAGCACGTCATGCTCCCGCTGCTCAGGATGCCGAAATAGAAGCCTCATACCTCTCCCGGGCGCTTGCCTTGAACCTTGTCATGAGTATCGACGGTCGAGCAGGTGAAATGCAACACCGTAGAAGAGCAGCGCTGAGCTCAGGGGAGGCGCTAGGGCTGAGCGCCCATGAGATTTGCCGCTCCAATTTCTTGTGGGAGCAGCGGAGCCGGACCCTAGACCGAGCGGGCTGGAAGGTACTGGGCGATCTCGACAAGAGACGCCTTGGCTTCCCCACCGGAGAAGGCCGCCAGAGCCTGAATGGCCTCTGAGGATGCTCGGCGCGCGAATTCTCGCGCTTCGGCCAATGCTCCCGACTCCCGAATCAAGTCGGCGGCCAGCTCACTATCCTCGCCATGTTGAAGGCGCTGCCGAAGCGGCGCTCCATGGGGTAGCTTCTGCATAAACAAGATGGCCGGAAGTGTGATGGTTCCATGGCGAAGATCATTGCCGGCTGGCTTTCCGATGGCGACCTCATCCGCCACGAAGTCCAGAATGTCGTCAACGATCTGGAAAGCCAGCCCGACATTGAACCCATATGTGTAGAGCGCTTCGATGTGGGCCTCGGACTGACCCGTGGTGACGCCCGCCCCGGCGCAACACATCGCAAACAAGCTCGCCGTCTTCGCGCCGATTCTTTCGAGATACTCCTCCACGGAGATCTCCCAATTGTTGGTGGCGGCGTGCTGTCTCATCTCACCGGAGCACATGGCCATGACCGTTTCGCTCAGCATGCGCATGATCCGAACGCTGTTCATCTTCGAGGCCAGCTCGGCCGACTTGGCGAAAAGGAAATCGCCGGTGACGATCGCCGTGTGCCGGTCCCACACGCTGTTCAGCGTCGTGATCCCCCGACGGGTCATCGCTTCGTCAATGGTGTCGTCGTGAACTAGGCTCGCCGTGTGAACGACCTCGAGGGAGGACGCCAGCAGGATGAGACGGTCTTCGTCGTAGTCGCCAAGCGCTCCGGACAAGAGGACGAGCGCCGGACGCAGACGCTTGCCCCGCGTATCGAAGACGTACCGAAGAGCCTCGCCCAGCATGGGGTGCTGGCCGTCCGCCGAAGCTAGGATGCACCGCTCGACGCCGGCCAGACCGGAGGCAACGGGAGCGAAAAGCAGGCGCGTATCGGTCACAGGGTCAGGACCACCGAAACAGTCGCGCCGCGTTCCGACTCGTGGAGGAAGCCGCCTGATCAAAAGAGACCTGCCGGAGTCGAGCCATCTCCTCGACTACATCTCGAACATTGGCGGGTTCGTTTCGTCGTCCTCGCGTGCGCCGGGGACTGAGAAAGGGTGCGTCCGTCTCCGCCAGCAGGGACGGTTCGGGCAGCTCCCGAATCACATCCCGAAGAGAGCTGGACTTGGGATAGGTGATGTTACCCGCTACCGAAACGAACATACCCAACTCGATCGCCCGTTCGGCCATCCTCATCCCACCCGAAAAACAGTGAAGGACACCCCGCGGTCGGAACTCCTCCAAATCCTCCAGCACGTCTTCATGTGCCTCTCTATCATGCACGACGACCGGCAGATCTACTTCCGACGCGGTCGCAAGCTGGGCTCGGAACGCTCGCCGTTGTACGGCGGCTGAGACCCGACACCGAAAGTAATCCAAGCCGATCTCGCCGATGGCCCGAACGTGGCCGGTCGTCAGCAGCGTCTGTATTCCCGCCCACTCTTGGAGGAAGACATCGGCGTGGGACGGATGGATGCCGATTGCCGCCTCAACCGAAGGGTGCTCGGTTGACATCTCAACGGCTCGTCGACTGGAGGCCAGATCGACCCCGACTGAGAGAACAACGCTGACGCCCGACTCGACCGCCCTCTCAACGACGCCCGAGCGGTCGCCGTCGAAGGCCTCGTCGTCCAGGTGCGCATGGGTGTCCACAAGCCTTCCGTCGGTGCTCATCGGTGAACACTGCGCCGCGTAGTCCCCGCGTCCACCTCAAGCCCGTTCATCACGGTTCATCCGCAAGTAGATCGAGTAAACGTGCCCTCGTGCGAGATGTAGGTCACGAGCCGTCTGAGCGACCGCGTCTCGGCCCGTCATCCCGGAAGCAAGGAGACGCAAGAGCGCACGCTCGATCGCCTGGTCGTCCGGCATCTGAGTTCCATGGACGGAGGGCCCTACGACGAAAGTCCACTCGCCTCGAGCCTCGCTCTCCTCCAGGCGGCGAGCCAGATCAGTCAGGTCGGTACGGATGGCCTCCTCGTGGATCTTGGACAGCTCCCGGACAGCGACGACGTCGCGATTACCCAAGGCGCCGAGCAGTGCCTGCGCCGTCTTCAAGACCCGGTGCGGAGCTTCAAAGAAGACCAGGCTGTATTCGAGATCAGCCACCTCCGCCAGCCGCCTGCGGGCTTCAGCCGCCCGACGAGGGAGATAGCCCAGGAATACGAATCCACGAGCGGGCAGGGCGGCAAGGGCGACCGCCGTCGTGACCGCGCTGGGGCCGGGCAAAACTTCGACTCGGTAACCGGCACGCAAGGCCGCACGGATCAGTTCCCATCCCGGATCGGCAATCGCGGGCATCCCCGCATCCGAGACGAGCGCCACGTCCTCCACCTCGAGCAGCTGCAAGATGCGGGGAATCGCCGAACGCTTGTTGTGCTGGTGATATGCCACCATCCGCTTTCGAAGCTGATAGTGATTCAGGAGAACCGTGGCGTGACGGGTGTCCTCGGCCGCCACATGTCCCACCTCGCCAAGAACCCTGAGGCCGCGAATTGTCATGTCCTCCAGATTGCCGATGGGCGTCGGAACGACGATCAGCGCATGGCTCACCCGGGTGGCCAGCCGAGCCGACGACCTCCGAGCACATGGATGTGCAGGTGGTCGACCGTTTGGCCGCCATTCAGCCCCGTATTGACCACCAGCCGGAATCCATCCACGTCTAGCCCCTCGCTTCGTGCGGTCGCAACTGCAAAGTTGACCAGCCGCCCGAGCGACTCAGGGTCGCCGGCCGACATCTGGGCGATATCTCGCACATGCCGCCTGGGCAATGCGAGCAGGTGCACGGGTGCTTGTGGCCGCAAGTCGCGGATGACTAGGTATTCTTCAGATGACGCCACAACCTCGGCTGGGGCCAGACCCGCTGCAATTCGACAGAACGGACACGCAGCCAGCAGCTCGTCGGCGTTTCCAGGTTCGGGGCTGAGGCCTGCCCCCATGGACCAGCGGCTTAGTCCGCGGAAGCTGATGCGGGCGAGCCGCTGGGGACAGGTACCGGCTGGGGCGGCGCAGCCTCACCGTGTCCCGGTTGCGGCCCGGTCGGGGGAGGAGCACCGAGTGGTGGAAGCCGGATCTCGCGGACCAAGGCATTGCTCGGCACTCGAAGCCACAACCAGAGTCCGAGTCCGGCGGCCGGGATCAGGGCCACCACGAACACATCGTGAATCGAAAGCGTCAGCCACCGCTGCAGGTGGCCAACCCAGATCTGACCGAAGATGCCGGCCAACCAGAAGCGGCCAAACGGGCTCAGAAGCTGAGAAGCGTTGGTAACACTGCTGAGCTGCGCATACCCTTCGAGTCTCCAGGTCTGAAAGGCGGAGAGGCTGGCGGCCGCGATCGCTGCAGAGAGGCTCATGGCCACGTTTCCGAGACCTCCGGCCAAACCCTGATCTCGGTCCGACAAGCTGGACTGGGCAAGAACCAACATGTTCGGGTTGATCATTCCGGCCCCCAGTCCCACGAGAGCCAGTCCCGGAGCGACCGTCCACGCGTCAAACCCGTAATGCATGAAGTAGATGTAGATCAGTCCCAGGATGATGGGCGGCACGCCGACCAGAGCCACGTTGCGGAATCCCCGCCGCTGCCCAAATCGAACCGCAATGTTGGCCGTCGTGGCCCACGTCAGCATCAAGGGAATGAGGATCAGACCCGCGCCTTGAGCGTCTGCCATCAGGCCGGCTTGAGCGTACTCCGGCATGAACAGGATCAGTGAGGTGGTAACCCAGGCAAGCAGAGAAACGGTCAAGAGTGCCCCGCCAAGGCCGCGGTGCTTGAGGATTCTTAGAGGCAGCAGCGGGCGCCTCGAGGTTGTGTGCAGCTCCACGTAGCCGAACAACACCAGCATGGTGGCTCCTGCGACGAGCATGACCACCTCTTCCCAAGAGGCCCAATCCCAGTCGTTCCCACCCGTGGTGAGCGCGATAAGGAGAGTGACCAAGCCGCCAAACAGCAAAACGATGCCTGGGTAATCGAGATCGCGCAGACGAAAGTGCCCCTGCTGTGGGCGGGCCTTGTACGTGTAGAGCAGGAGCGAGATGGCGCTTAAGACCACCGGAATGTTGACAAAGAAGATCCAGCGCCAGCCGACTGACTGAGCCAGGAAGCCCCCAGCAAGCGGTCCGGTGACGCTGGCGATGGCGAAGGTCGTGGGCACGATCGCGAATCCCTGGGCGCGACGCTCGATGGGATATGTGTCGGCAATGATGCCGATCGCCAGCGGGAAGGTGGCCCCTCCGAACAGTCCCTGTATGGCCCGGAATCCCACCAGCAGGGGCATGTTCGGAGCGAACCCGCAGAGGATCGAGCCGAAGAGGAAGCCGGACATGGCAATGATGAAGAGCGTTCGCCGGCTGGTGAGATCCGCCAGACGCCCGTACAAGAGCGTCATCGCCGTCGCGGCGATGGTGTAGGCGGAAAAGACCCATCCATACAGCGAGATGCCCTGAAGCTGACTCACGATCGTGGGCAACGCGCTGGCAACGATGGTCTGATCGAGGGCATAGATGAATACGGCGATGCCTACGGCTATGGTGACGAGCAGAACGTTGGACTCACCGCGTGCTTCCGCGGCAAGCCTGCCCGAATAGCGCTCGTGAACGGCAACCGCCCGCTCAAAGCGGGCGTATGCGATGGGATTGGTCGCCCGCTCGCGCTCCACGACGGGCCGTAGCGACGCCCACATCCGATCGATGGGCCAGAGTGAGAAGAGGGTTGACCGATCCGCCCCAAAGCGCATGGCCAGCCCGCCGAGCGCGTCGCAGAGATCGAGGGCCGTCGACACGTCCGCCCTCGTCTCGGCGTCTGCATTCGCGAGGGCGTCGGGATCAATAGGGCGGCCCGATGCAATCAGCTCGTGAAGCTCCGGGTTACCTTTCCACAGGCTGGCGAGCTGCTGCCACAGCTGGCGGATGGCGTCGTCGCTGACCTTTTGACGGGCAATCCAGACGGCAAGTATTGCCACGTTCGAGATCAGGAAGATCGAGAACGGAACCATGAGAGCGAACGGAGCGGCCGCGCCGGCTCCGCCCGCAGCACCTGGAGGCAAGCGCACCCCCGAGTTGTCTAGCGAATATCCATATATGGTACCAATGTGGCCAGGCCGAATGGAGCGGCAACCCGCCCGAATTCAGGGACCAGAGTCGCTCGCGGCTCCCGTGCAGAGACGCCATCCCGGGCCGCATTCCCGGCAGTGAACAGATCGCTCAACGGCTATCCTTGAGTGGGAATGGGAAGTACGCCGGCGACCGTTCTGCCCGCCCTTTTCCCCCGCGAGGCACGTCCATGAAGTATCTGGCCGGAGTAGCGGCCATTGTCGCCCTCATCCTGGGATTGGTTGCTGCCAACAGCGCCGGTCTCGGCCCGTTTGAGTCCGGCCTCCAAACGTCGCTGGCCCCACCAACAGGACTGGGTCAGATAAGCGCGCAGCACACCTGGAGAATTCGTCCGGCTGGCTGGATCAAGTCCAGCAGCGTTCGATTCTCGGTTGCCAGCTTCCGATTAACCTCACAGAAGCGTCTGCAGGTTCAGCTCGTTCGCGGAGGCGCGTCTCCATCGGGGAATCCGACTGCGTCAGGCCGGCCGGGACAGCCATCCCTGACGCTTCGACACCTCGGAAACGGAACCTACCGGTGGTGGGCAAGATTCTTCACCGGCAAGTCGATCAGCCCATGGAAAGCCTTCGTCGGGGGCACTGCCTTCGGCATCGATACCGTTCCTCCGTCGGCTCCGACAATATCCTCGTCAACCAACCCCAGCCCGCGGACGGTGAGTAGATCTTCCACCGTCCGGTTTGGCTGGTCGAGCCACGATGGCGGTTCGGGGATCGTGGGCTATTGGTATACCTTCGGCCCTCCCGGCCAAACACCCAGCGCCCCGCATCTCATGACCCGCCGGCCATCGTTGGCGCTCCACTCAGTTCCCACGGGAACCTTCGTCCTCGACGTTCGTGCTCGAGATCGGGCCGGAAACTGGAGTCCAGCCTCGACCTACACCGTGAGGGTCGACAGCACACCACCCACGGTCACCAATGCCGGCTTCTCGACCTTTGCCTTCAATCCCATCTACAACTCGATGACCCTCAATTACGCGGTGAATCGCCCTTCGAAGATCCGGATCGGCATCTACGGCAGCCAGGGTCATCTGATTCGGCTCGTGAAGACCGCCTCCTCGAAGCCCAACCAGATCCTCCACTACACCTGGCATGGACGTGACAACCAGAGCCGTATCGTGCCGCCCGGCGTCTACAACTTCTTTGTGCGAACTACCGACTCCTTCGGCAATTCCTCCGTCAAGGAGTATTCCGGGCTTCAGGTCATCGACAAGAGCATAGTGGTTTCCCTCTCACAGCAGCGGCTGTGGGCATACTCGGGGCGGCAGCTCTTCCTGACGTCGTTAGTCACCACCGGCAACCACCGGCTGCCGACCCCGGTCGGACACTACACGATCTTGGGCCGCTATCACCCCTTCACGTTCGTCAGCCCGTTTCCCAAGGGCTCCTGGGATTGGTATCCGCCCTCGAAGGTTGAGTACGCCATGCTCTTCCGAGCGGGAGGCTATTACATCCATGACGCCCCATGGCGTTCGGTATTCGGCCCCGGGAGCAACGGCGCCAGCGGCGTGCCGGGACAGAACTACACCGGTACGCACGGCTGCGTAAATGTCCCGGCCAATGTCGCTTACCGGTTGTTCTACTGGGCCCCAGACGGCACTGCCGTCATCGTTCGTCACTAGCCTCGCCGGCCCCAGGACCCAGCAGCACCAGGGCCGAGGCGGCGATTGCGGCGGTTTCGGCTCGAAGGGTTCGAGGTCCCAGTGACGCCGCCACCATTCCCACCCGCGCAGCTTGCGTAATCTCTTCGTCTGCGAATCCACCCTCTGGTCCGATGAAGAGCCGGACCTCAGCCCTTGGGCTGGCCCGGAGAGCCTCGTCAAATCTGATTGGAGCGTTCCCGGTCAGCATCACGGCAGGTGACGCCGCCTCGACCGCCCGCGTGAGATCAATCGTGTCGTGGATGACCGGCAGGCACCCGCGGCCCGACTGCTCGGCCGCCTCGCGAACAATGGTCTCGTAGCGCTCCCTTGGGAGCCGGTCGCTCGTGGAGATACAGCGGGCCGAGCGGATCGGTGTGAAGGCCGATACGCCGACTTCCGTGCACTTCTGGAGCACAATCTCCATGCGTCTCGACTTCAGGAGTGCGACAAAGAGATGGACCCCGATCGGCGCCTCAGCCTCATTCTGTCGCCGGCATGTGACCAATCCAGTCGCCAGGCTCGGGCTCAGGATCACCCCGTACTCCATGCCGGTTCCGTCCAGGACGGTGACTTCGTCGCCTTCCGACAGACGGAGCACGCGGGCCATCTGGCCACTGAGAGCATGAGGAAACTCCACCTGCCCGCCGCGGATGCACTCCGGTCGTACGAAGAAGCGATATTGGGCCTTCAAGGAACGGGTCCTTAAGTCAGGAGACCGCGGCCGCAAGACAGAGCCAGTCGCCGCGACTTGACTGCTCCAGAATTCGCAGGTTGGCGCTCTCAAAGGCACGGCGAACAAGGTCTGCTCGCTCGGCGATGATGCCGGACGCGAGTAGCACCGATTCTGCGCGCATCCGTCGAACGAACTCCGGAGCCAGCTCGGCGATAACGGAGGCAATGATGTTGGCGGCGATGACGTCGAATTCACCTGACGAAGCGTCGATGGACCCCTCGCCGATCGAGAGTCGATCGGCAACGCCGTTTCGGGTCGCGTTCTCCCGAGCCACCCGGCAGGACACGGCGTCCGTGTCGACTCCCACAACGGTCCCAGCTCCCAACTTGGCCGCGGCGATGGCTAGTATTCCGGAGCCGGTTCCCACATCCAGAACGCGGGCGCCCGACTGGACGCGAGCCTCCAACGCTTCCATCATCAGGGCCGTTGACGGATGTAGACCGGTCCCGAAGGCGACTCCGGGATCCAGCTCGATCACCACGTCGCCGGCCCGAGGCCAATGCTCCCGCCACGACGGCTTGACGACCAGGTGTCGCCCCAGTCTGATGGGGTGAAAGTGTTCCTTCCAGGCGTTGGCCCAATCTGACTCCACCACGACACGCCGGCGGAGCGGAGAGATCGGGGCGAGATCAAAGGCCGACAGATGCCACAGGTCCTCTTCTATCGACGACTCGGCGCTCGAATCAGTGCCAGCGCTGGGCAGATACGCCTTGAGAACACACTCGGGACCAGCCTCCCACCCTTCGTCCGAACCCGAAACGAATTGCGGCTCGACCGCCACGCCGCGGGCGCCGTGGCGCCGGAACACTTCCGAAATCGCATCCACCGCCTCAACCCCTGCTCGAACCGAGAACTCGAGCCAGCCGGGAGCATCGGCCTCAGCCGCCAAGCGCTTCCTTAACCTTCTCGAAGAAGCTCTTCTCCTCGCTCTCTTGCTGAAGACCTCCCAGAAGCGCTTGGAAATGGGCCCGTTGTTCGTCGGTGAGCTTTGTCGGGACCATCACCCGCACGATCACAAACATGTCGCCACGGCCGGAGCCTCGAAGGTAGGGGATGCCGCGACCCCTCAGGCGGATGGTGTGCCCCGACTGGGTTCCCGCCGGCACCCGGATCTTCTCCGACCCTTCAAGCGTCGGCACGGCAACCTCATCGCCGAGCGCCGCTTGAGCCACGTTTATGGGCATCTCATACTGAATGTCGAAGCCATCCCGCTGGAAGAGAGGGTGCTCCGCGACCTCGAGGACGACGTAGAGGTCACCCGGCGGCCCGCCGCGCGGTCCCGACTCACCCTCGCCCGAGAGTCGGATTTGCTGACCGTTGTCGACTCCTGCCGGAATCTTGACGGTCACCTCTCGCACTCCCCGCTCTCGTCCCTGCCCACGACACTTTTGGCACGGCTCGCCAGGGACCCGTCCCTCACCTTGGCACCGGTCGCACATGACCACGTTCACGAACTGTCCGAAGACGGACTGCTGAACACGTCGAATCTCTCCAGAGCCGTGACAGATGGGGCAAACTGTGGGCTCAGAATTGGGCTCGGCGCCTGAGCCGTCGCATCGGTCGCAGGTTCGGAGGGCCGGTATCCGAATGGCGCGCTCTCCTCCGAATACCGCCTCTTCGAAGCTTATTTCCAGGTCATACCGAAGGTCAGATCCCCGCTGTGGGCCCCGCTGACTTCGGCGCCCGGCAGTGCCGAAAAACTGATCAAAGATGTCGGCGAAACCGTCAAATGGGGAAGAGTAGGACTGGAACCCGGCAGATCCCAGGCCCGCGTGCCCAAAGCGGTCATACGTGGCCCGCTTTCCGGCATCGCTCAAGACCTCATAGGCCTCGTTGATCTCCTTGAACCGCATCTCGGCGCCCGGTTCCTTATTGACGTCGGGATGGTGCTGCCGGGCTCGAGCACGGAAGGCCTTCTTGATGTCGGCATCGGACGCATCTCGCGGGAGCCCGAGAACCTCGTAGTAGTCGCGTTTCGTGGTCATGAGCTAGTGAAAGCCAATCGGACGAGGGGCAGGAGAGCGCATTCTCTAGCCGGACTCCGAGCCATGGTCCGAGCCCTCCTCGTCTGCGAGAGCACCAGCCTCAGAGTCTGCCGTACCGGCGGGCTCGTCCTCAGCAGCGACAGATGCGGCTCCTGCCGCCTTTGCTACCTTGGCGAGCGTCGGGCGGATGACTCGACCGTGCATGGTGTAGCCTCTCTGCAACTCTTCCAAAACGGTGCCAGGTTCAGCCTCTGAGGACTCTTCCTCCACGATTGCCTCGTGGAGAGTCGGGTTGAACTTCGCTCCCTTTGCCTCAATGACCTCGACCCCTTGGCGCTCCAGGATCGCGCGCAGATGCCGTTCGATGAGGGCGATTCCCTGGAGCCACGAAAACATCTCGAGCTCCTGAGGGATAGTGGTCAAGGCCCGCTCGAAGTTGTCGAGCACGGGTAAGAGGTCGGCGACGAGAAGCATGCTCGCAAATTTGGCCATCTCTTCGCGATCGGCCTCTTGCCGCTTCCGGTAGTTGGAGAGATCGGCCATGGAACGCTGCAGGCGCTCATAAAGGTCATTGGCTCGAGCCCGCTCCTTCTGCAGCTCTTCCACCGGATCGGCCACCACAACGTCTCGCTCTTGGGGTCCGGCGTTCGGGCTCGTCGATCGCTTTGACCACTTGCGCGCAAAGCGGCCCTGGCCGGCGCTATCCGCTTCTTCCGGCTGATCTATCTCCTCAGGCGCAACCGCCGCGTCGCTTGCTTCGGCCTCCACCTTCTCCGCTTCTCTGTCGCTCACGATGACTCCTCGCTCACAAAGCGAGAGCCAAAGACAACGTCAGTCATCAACTCGGTCATGTATCTCACCAGAGAGATCGCTCTCCCATAGTCCATGCGGGTGGGGCCCAGAAGACCGAGAACGCCGCGGCCCTCCGACTCTGACCCATAGCCACCAACAACCATGCTGTACTCGTGGAGGTTGTCGAGGGGCGTCTCGCCCCCGATCACCACGTGAACTCCCGCTTCCATGGCCATGACCGACAACAGATCCTCCATGGCCAGGCCCTGCTGCAGGAAGTCCAGCACCCGTCGAATCCGTTCTCCCGACGCGGGGCCTTGAGGAGAAGCGGAGAACGAGTCATGAGCAAGCATCTCACTCAGCCCTTCGTGGTACACCTGCACGCCACGATTCCGGGCTCGGCCCATGAGCCGCAGCACGGCATCTGAGTACGGCATCATATGGTCTGGAAGGCGGGAGCATGAGCGCTTCACCCGGGCATAGGATCCGGCAGATCCCAACCGCTGATTGAGCTGGTCGGCGTATGATCTCAGCACCTCCTGACTGAGCGCCTCGTCAGTCGCCATCATCTCCTGGAGAACAGACCCGTCCGAGAGGACGACGATGATCAGCACGGTGTGGGGTTGTGCCTCGATCAACTCAACATGTTTGAATTGCACCTCGTCCACACGTGGGGGCGTCACCAGGGCCACCGTGTGTGCGCGGTGGGCAAGCACGGCGGCCGCAAGCTTGAGCCACTCCTGCAGCTCGGTGTGTGCCTGATGGAACTGGTGACGTATGGTGATCTGGTCGTCGTCGGGTACCGTCTGCGCGGGCAGCAACCGCTCGATGTAGTAGCGGTACCCGGCCGTGGTGGGGATGCGGCCACCCGATGTATGCAGCTGGATCACCAGGCCGTGCTGTTCCAAGAGCGCCAGCTCATTACGCACCGTAGCAGGGCTTACCTGGAGACCCGCCTTCTCGAGCACCAGAGCGGATCCGGCGGGCCGGCCCGAGGTGACATACTCCTGGACGACCGTCTGCAGAATGCGCTTCTCTCGCTCAGTCAGATCCATATCTTGAAAGTCCCGCCCAGACGGTTTAGCACTCTCGTAACGAGAGTGCTAACATCATCGAAATATAGCCCAGCTTCGGGTCGGTCGTCAAGTCGATGTCGAGGTGTGCATCGCCCCGGGGCGACCATGGTCAGTCAGCACGGAACCGCCCTTGGGGCCGCCTCGCACCTATAATTCCACGATGAATGCCGTCGAGGCAGACGCACTCTCGCAGCTGCAGAATCCTGCCGCGACCGTACAGCTTTCCGTGGTGGTTCCGCTGCTCGACGAACAGGGGAGCGTTGTCGAGCTGCATCGACAGCTCACCCCCGTACTCGATGAGCTGGATTTGGCGTCCGAGATACTGTTTGTCGACGACGGGAGCAGCGACGGGACCTTCGAAGAGCTCGAGGGGCTCCACGGCTTGGATCCGCGCGTGCGGGTGATTGCTCTCCGCCGTCACTTCGGGAAGACAGCGGCTCTGGTGGCCGGCTTTCGCGAGGCCCGAGGAGAAATCGTCATCACCATGGATGGCGACCTGCAAGACGACCCTGCCGAGATTCCTCGCTTTCTGGCTCTCTTGCGGCAGGGCTACGACCTTGTCGTGGGGTGGAAGCGGGAGCGACACGATCCTCCCACCAAAACCGTCCCGTCAAAGATCTTCAACGCCGTCGTCAGGGCAGCCAGCGGGATAACCCTACACGACTTCAATTGCGGATTCAAAGCCTATCGTCGTGCCGTCCTCGACGACCTGCGCCTTTACGGTGACATGCATCGATTCGTCCCCGTCATGGCCGCTTGGAAGGGATATCGAGTTGCCGAGATAGAGGTGCATCACCGCGAGCGGCGATTCGGTCGGTCCAAGTTCGGCGCGGGCCGGGTCATGGCCGGGGTCATTGATCTGATTCGGGTCCTGTTCCTCACCCGCTACATGCAGAAGCCACTGTCGCTCTTCGGGACGACCGGACTGGTGCTCTTCCTCTTGGGTGTAGTCGGCGGCATTTACCTGGCGGTGCTCAAGCTGATGGGTCAATCGATCGGCGTCAGCCACCTTCCGCTCTTGTTCCTTACCGTGATGCTCATTCTGTTCGGCACCATCCTGCTTGCGATCGGGCTGATCGGTGAGATGCAGCGGCATTATGGCTACCACGCCTCGGATGAGTACAGCATCAGGACCCGCTTGGAGCACTAGAGCCGTCCGCGGTTGTGTCTCAGGTGAGCGGCATGCTCTGAGATCGTGGAACCGCTTCGAACGCGCGCCTCGCCTCGCTGACGAATCGTTCCATGGCCAGCGCGTCCTTCACTCCCGGCGCCGCCTCGATGCCACTGGAGACGTCCACACCCGCCGGCTTCACATGCGCGATAGCCGATCCGACGTTCTCGGGAGTCAGGCCGCCGCTAAGGGTAATGGGAACAGACGCCAAGCCCACCAGCATAGCCGCAAGTCTCCAGGATGCCGATGAGCCCGTTCCTCCGGGCATGGCGCGTGTTCCGGCATCAATGACGACGCGGCCGGCGCCGGCTGCGATGTAGTCACGCAGCTGCCGCTCGGCGTCTGCGGCATCCTCACCCTCGGTCGCTGGAATATGGAGGACCTTCCACCAGCCGGTGTCCGGAAACCGAGCGATTAGGCGAGCAACGCGATCAGGTTCCTCATATCCTGATAGTTGAACGGCTGCCGGCCTGACGACGTCAATCACTTCTGCGGCGAGTGAGTCATCGGGATCGACCACGACTGCAACCAGCCGATCCGACTCAACCGCGAGCTCTGCCGCCTCTTGAATCGAGATCGACCGAGGGCTCCTGGGATAGCCGATCACGGTCCCGATCCAGTCAGCGCCCAGTTGTAGCGCTTCTCTCACGTCGGACCGTCGCTTCATCCCGCAAAGCTTTACGCCGCCTGCCATTTCATTGGACTCTATACTCTTTCGAGAGGGCACCTTGAATCTGTGGAAAGAGCTGCGGATTCGCTGGATGTACTGGCGCTTCCGGAACATCACCCGGAACCGCCAACGGCTTGCGGCTCGATGGGCAAGCCGGCGCAGAGCCCGTCCCGCCTACCAGACGGCAAGCTATCGTGGGGGTCGCGGAGCGCCAGCGATCGCCTGGGGCAGGCGGAGCGCCCGCTCCTGGATAATCCTGATCGCGGCGATCCTCGCCATCTCAGTGATCCAGCATTACTCCCAGAGTACCGACCTGACCTTTGTTGCCGATTTAGGGGTTCTGGCGGCCGCCTACTTCATCTGGCTTCGACTGGGTGGCTGGTAGCAGCCAGGTAGTCAGGTAGTCAGAGAAGACGCCGGGGGACGATCGCATGAGGGTCCCCTAGCTCTCGCATGAGGGTCCCCTAGCTCTCGCCCGAAGTCTCCTCCGAGCTGGCTTCCTCTCCCTGGGGAGCTTCGGCAGCCGCGGCCGGCGCTTCTTCCGCGGCCTCCTCTTCCTCGCGAACGACCTGAGGTGCCGCAATCAACACCACGGTCTCGTCTGGGTCGATCTTGACTGAGCAGAGCTCACGATCGAGCTGAAGATCTCGAACATGGATGGCGGAGCCCACCTCTTCCAGCCCTGACACATCCACCTCAATGTGCGGAGGCAGATCCGTGGGAAGGCATTCCACGTCCACTCCGTCAAGGATATGCAAGACCATCAGGCCATGGCGAACTGCCGGTGACTCACCGACGAAGTGAATCGGAATACGTGCAGTCAACTTTTCACGGAGATTGGCTTGATAGAACTCCACATGCATGGCGGTGTGACGTCGCGGATCGACTTGCGTGGTGTGGATCAGCACCGGCCGAGGGCGTTGACCGTCGAGTACCAAATCGACGAGCTGGTTGTCTCCCGCCTGAGAATGCACCCGCCGGAACGAACGAGCATCGACGTCGATGGACTGGGGCTCGACGTCATGACCGTACACGGTGGCCGGAATGCGGCCCTCGCGGCGAAGCCGCTTTACTCGCTTCCCAAGAAGCGTTCGAGGACGGGCATCCAGCACTGCTCGATCGGCCATGTTGCTCCTTTAATTCACCGTCCAGCCGTTCCCGCCAGAATACCATTGAGTCCCTTGCCTGCCGCCTCGGTGGCGCGCGTCGCCATTGCCAATGGCCATCCAATCTCCCGTATCTACGCTTCGTACAGAAGGCTATGGCACCGAAGCTGCCAGGCCCATTCGGAGAAGGGTAGCCCGGCCTGGACGGGCGGAGCACAAGATGAAGTATGAGGTGGTGGTTCTTGACAGGGGCCGCCCGATCGCGAAGCATAGCGACCTCGAGAAGCACGAAGCCGCCGAGGTGGCCGAGATGTATGTGGCCCTCGGCTGGTTGCCGGAGAAGGTGCTGATCCAAGCAGAGTCTCGGCCCCTCACCAAGGCCGCTTAACGCCACTCGCCCACCAGGCCATAGGCCATTAACGGGTGGGATTCGGCCCCACGCTGGCATAATGAGCTATGACTCGCCGGGCCGGTGGGGCGTGGCCAAGCGGTAAGGCAGCGGACTTTGGATCCGCGATTCGCAGGTTCGAATCCTGCCGCCCCAGCCACGCCAGGTCGGCGGGAATCGGTCGTTTGGGTGAGACGCCTATCATGGTACCGGAATACCTCCGGCAAGCCCACTGACGCTGCCTGTCACGAGGTACCACCTTCATATCTCTGGAGCCTGGTAAACGCCGGATTGACGCGGCCGTAGGGGGCGACACAGCAGCCGTCATCCTTGCCGCCGGACGCGGCACCAGGATGAACGCCTCGACTCCGAAGGTGCTCCAGCCGGTCTTGGACCGCCCCATGATCTGGTACGTCTTGAACGCCCTCAGAGAGCTCGGGTTCGGCGAATCGGCTCCCAAGCCCCTGCTCGTCGTCGGCCATGGGGCCGAACAGGTCCGCGCAGCCGTCGGGTCTCACGCCACCTTCGCGGACCAAACGGAACAGCGCGGAACCGGCCACGCCGCTGCCGTTGGTGTTGCTGCACTGCCCCAGTCCATCAACACCGTGCTGGTTCTCCATGGGGACGAGCCGCTCGTCGAAGCCGAAACGTTGGCTGCCATGCTTCAAACTGCCCAGAAAACGGGCGCCCCGATTGTGCTCTTGACTGGATCAGTGCCGGACAGCCATGGGCTTGGGGTAGTGAGACGATCGGCGGCCGGAAGGGTGGTGGATCTCCTCCAACGCTCGGAGATGCCCGAACCCGGCGAGGGCGCCGTGGAGATCAACTTCGGCGCGTACGTGTTCGATCGTCGGGTCTTGGAGGAGGCGCTACCGCTCCTGCCCGTGAATCCAGATGGCGAATATTACCTCACCCATGTCGTACGCTGGGCAGCCCAACGAGGGGTCGAAATTGAGACGGTTCCCATGCCTGAGCCCGGCGATCGGATGGGCATCAATGATCCCGATCAGCTGAGGCGGGCCGAGGCATTTCTCCGACGGGACACCGTCGTACACTCAGGCAATTCCGGGTAGCGGGGGCGGGATGGAGACGCAAGAGCTGAAGATATTCAGTGGCAGCGCGCATCCGGAGCTGGCTGAACTGATCTGCCAGCAGCTCGAGACCCGGCTGGGAGAAGCTCTGGTCGGGACGTTCAAGAACGGGGAGACTCGGATTCGGATCGAGGAGCACGTTCGAGGACGCGACGTGTTCGTGGTTCAACCCACTTCGACGCCCTCTGACCACCACATCATGGAGCTGTTGCTTATGATCGACGCCCTCAAGCGGGCGTCGGCCGGCCGCATCACGGCCGTGGTTCCCTACTACGCCTACGCCAAGCAAGAAAAGAAGACCACCGGTCGCGAGCCCATCTCGGCAAAACTGGTTGCCAATATCATCACCGAGGCGGGAGCTGACCGGGTCCTGGCCGTGGATCTCCACGCCCCGGCCATACAGGGCTTCTTCGACATCCCCGTCGACAACCTCACTGCAATGCCCCTGCTTGCGGATCACTTCTATTACCGCCAGTTCCAGAACGTCGTGATCGTCTCTCCAGATACGGGTGGCGTGGCCCGCGCAAACGACTTCCGCACTCGGGTAGGAGCAAGTCTGGCCATCATCTCCAAGCACCGTCCGGTTCCCGACACCTCCGAAGTGATCGACATGGTGGGCGATGTCGACGGCAAAGTGGCGATCATCGTGGACGACATGATCTCGACCGGCGGCACCCTACGAGAAGCCGCGGACCTCTTGTACTCGCGAGGCGCCCGGGAGATACACGTCTACGCCACGCATGCCATCCTAGCCGACGAGGCTCCCGAGATGATTCAGGAGAGCCGCTTGGAGAGCGTCACGGTGACTGACACCATTCCCATTCCCCACGAGCTCATCGACGGCAAGATCAAGCGCCTAAGCGTGGCACCACTGCTCGCCTCGGCAATCCGCAGAATCCATGAAGACAGCTCGGTGAGCGAACTCTTCAAACAGGCCCGCTTCCGCCAGGCAGAGCTGCTGTAAGTTCGTGAACACCGCCAGCTGGATCGAGCTCGCGATCCTCGCCGCCTGCCTCGTGCTGGCCGCGCTTGCCTCGGGGGCCGAAACGGCTCTGACCGCCATCGGCCGGATCACCGCCCGCTCCCTGGAGGAACGAGACACACCGAGCAGTCGAGCCGTCGCCTACCTCCGGCACGATCCAAGCCTTTTCCTGTCGACCATTCTGATCATCAATTCGGTTGCACTCATCGTCGCTTCCAGCGTCGGCACTCTCTTGCTGACCCACAATCTGGCCTCCCCGTGGGGCGAAATCGTCGCCACAGTCGGCATATCCATCACGGTCCTGATCTTCGCTGAGCTCACTCCCAAGAACTTCGCGGTCCGCCAGCCGGAAAGGGTAGCGCTGGCCCTCGGCCGGCCCGTGCGCGTCGCCTCGCTGCTCCTGCGGCCCGCCATCATCGTGCTTGGATGGGCTGTCGCGACGCTCATGAAACTTCTTGGGCAGGGCGGCTACAACAAGCCAACGCCGCTGATCACGGAGGAGCAGCTCCGTGAGATCGTCAGCGTGAGCGAGGCGGAGGGCGTGCTTGAAGAGGACGAGCACGAGATGATTCGAGGGATTTTCGAGTTCGGGGAGACCACCGTCGGCGAAGTCAAGATTCCCCGCGTCGACATGATCACGCTTCCCGTCGAGACACCACTCCTCGAAGCGCTGGACGTCATTCTCCAGCAGGGTCACTCCCGCATCCCCATCTACGAGGAGAACGTCGACAACATCGTGGGGATCCTCTATGACAAGGATCTGCTCAAATACGTCCGGGAGAACCAGATCGAAGTCAGCCTGAATGATGTTGTCCGGCCGGCTCTGTTTATTCCGGAATCAAAGCGGGTGGACGAGCTGTTCCGTGAGCTTCAGCAGCGCAAGGTGCACATGGCCATCGTCCTCGACGAGTACGGCGGCACGGATGGGCTGGTCACGCTCGAGGACCTTCTCGAGGAGATCGTGGGCGAGATTCAGGACGAGACCGATCGGGAACAGCCATTGGTCGATCAGGTCGAAGAAGGCGTCTGGGACGTGAGCGCCATGATCGACATGGAGCAGCTCAATGAGGAGCTGGGCTTGGAGCTACCCAGCAACGGCGTGGAAACTCTGGGCGGCTTCGTGTACGAGCAGCTTGGCGAGGTGCCGGTTTCCGGCGCCGTCGTGACAGTGGACGGCATCACGATCGAGGTGCGAGAGGTTGAGGGGCGTCGTATTCGCACCTTGCGGATTGCGAAGCGTCCGGTCGACCTTGAGCTGCCGAATGGGCAAGCCGGCTAGCGACCCCGCAATCGCCGCGCCTTCCCCGGCTTTTAGGCAAGACCCCCTTCGGTAATCGCCCAGGCCAAAGCCCCCGCCGCCGTCGCGAAGTCGGGGTGGTTCTCCTGTCCGGTTTCGCTGTCGAACCACTCATAGACCGTGTCCGGCTGCCCATGGAAGAGACCACACACGAGCCGTCGGGCCCGATCACGGTGTCCGGCTTTGGCCCAACCCAAGGCGTAGTAGGCGGTGATCCATGGCCAGATTCCCGTGTTCTGGTACTGTCCGAGCCGGTACGTGCCCGGGCCGATCTCGTCTGTCGCAAAGCCCGGACAAATGACCGAAATTCCGTGCCGGCCCTTCAGTGACTCGAGATTACCGAGCAGCTGGACGGCATCGTCGACCAGGTGGAACCCCACGAGGAGGGACGAATCCAGTGACAGACGGGTCGAGGCAAAGCCGTTGCTTCGATAATCCACATACGATCCATCACCGGTCCGGAGCCGAGAACGGAGGGCTGATGTCGCGCGGTCCTTCTCCACGCAGCATTGCTGAGACTTCTCGGCGTCACCGCAGCTGCCCAGTAGTCGGGCTGCCGCTTCCAGGGCTCGGCACCACAATGCCTGTGTGTAGGTAACCGTGCCATGCCGAAGCAGGGTGTCGGCCCAGTCTTCATTGGGCCCCTGTTCCAATAGGCCGTCACCGTCCACATCACGGGAGCGGAGATAGTCGACGGCTAGGTGGATAGCCGTGGACAGCCGGCATACGGTCTCGACGTCCTTGCTATGCCAGAGATAGTCGTCCAAGGCGACGATCAGCCAGCAGGCGCTGTCCAGATCGCAGCGGGTTGTGTACACCTCACGGGTTCCGGCGGGAAACATGGGGTTATCGATGTAGACGCTGGTGGGGAAACCACCTACCTCCTTCAATAGCTGCTCCCGGCTGGGGGTAAACGCCATGTCCTCGGTCCAACGTGCCCTTCCCTTGTTCCGAAAGATGAATTGGCTCGGCTTGCAATGCGGCGTGATCTGAAATCCCCAGTACCGGACGAGCAGCTCTCGAGCGAGATCGCGCTTCCCAAGCCGGTTGAGGCCAAGCGCGATGATCCCCGTGTCCCGCGCCCACATTCCCAGGTAGTTTGGCGCCGGCATGATGATTCGGCCGATGGCTGAGTCGACCGTCTGGCGGTCCATGACCGCGACGAGGGTCTCAAGAAGCCGGCTCATATCAATCGCTTCGTTGCGCTTCAATCCATTTGCTCCACTGGATGTGAGATTTGAGAGGAGGGGTGCAGATCACGCCTCCTGAGACAATGAGCCAGGCACGGTGGGACGAGGCTTCCCACCATTCGGGATGCGCGAAGGGAGACCCGATGCAGCTGGGCATGATCGGGCTGGGACGGATGGGGGCCAACATGGTCCGCCGACTCTTGAAGGCCGGACATGAATGTGTGGTGTACGACGTACATCCCGACGCGGTCAAGGGCTTGGCAGCCGAGGGAGCGACCGGATCGGAATCGCTGAGGGACTTTGTCGGCCGGCTCGACCCACATCGTTCAATCTGGATGATGGTACCGGCCGGCATTGTCGATCAGGAGGTACGGGAACTGTCTCCGTTGGTGGCAGAAGGCGACACCATCATCGACGGAGGCAACTCCTACTACATCGATGACATCGAGCGGGCTTCGCAGCTCAGCAGCCTGGGGGTCCACTACGTGGATGTGGGCGTCAGCGGCGGGGTGTTCGGCCTGACTCGCGGGTACTCTCTGATGATCGGAGGCGAGCCCGAAATCGTGGCCCACCTTGACCCAATCTTCGACGCTCTTGCTCCCGGTCGCGACGCCGCGCCTCCCACCCCTGGCAGGGAACCCGACCGCGGCACGGCCGACCGCGGCTACCTTCACTGTGGTCCCAACGGAGCGGGGCACTTCGTGAAGATGGTGCATAACGGGATCGAGTACGGGATCATGGAGGCCTACGCGGAGGGCTTGAACATTCTTCACAACGCGAATGTCGGTTCCCGGAAGGAAGAGGTTAGCGCCGAAACCACCCCACTCCGAAACCCGGAGCATTATCGATACGACTTCCCACTCGATGAGGTCGCGGAGGTCTGGCGTCGTGGGAGCGTGATCGCCTCTTGGCTCCTGGATCTCACGGCCCAGGCGCTCCTCGAGAGCCCCGATCTATCCAACTTCAAGGGCCGTGTCTCGGATTCGGGTGAGGGCCGTTGGACCGTTCATGCGGCCATCGATGAGGGTGTTCCGGCTCCCGTCTTGAGCGCGGCGCTGTACCAGCGTTTTGCCTCGCGAGGTGAGGCGGACTTTGCGAACCGATTGCTGTCCGCCATGCGCTACGAGTTCGGGGGCCACCAGGAACAGTCGGACCAACGCTAGGGGCTCAGACCGCCCGTCTTCGGCCAATGACTCGGGTGAAGCCAAGGTTCGTGCCTCGATCGGCCCTTAGCATCTCCGTCTCGGACTCGCTCGACGGATACCCGTTGTCGGCAGCCACCTCCAGCCAGGTTAGCCAGTGCCGCCAGCCCTCGGGCATCATATCCGCCTGCTCGACTGACATGAGCCCGGTCTTCTCCCAGTGACGCCGCCACCACTCCGGACTGTGAAATGAGCAAAAATCCCACTCCCAACGACTGACAAGATGATCCGGAAGTGCCTCTCCTAGCTCCCTGACCAGCCCCGGAACCACGATACCGAGCCGGCCGCCCCTCCGAAGAAAGCGCCGGCAGTATCCGATATAGAGATCGTCGGTTCCAAAGTAGTGGTATGCATCCAGGCTCACCATTGCATCGAAGTACTCATCGGCAAAGGGCAGGTTATGGGCCTCGGCGTGAATCGGCATGACCAACTCGGCCGCGTTCGCTTCCTGTATCCGTTTCCAGTTGGAAGCGGCGTCGATCCAGAGGTCCACGGCTGCCACGTGAACGTCAAATTCCTTGGCGAGGAAGATAGAGCTCAAGGCCTTCCCGCAGCCCAAGTCGAGGACTCGCATGCCGGCTGAGAGCTCAAGACTTTCCGCGAGCCATTCCGTGAGCCAAAGGACATTCGGCCCCATCAAGTTCGACAGCGCCCACTCTGGGCTGTAGCGGATGGAACGCGGAAACTGAGAGATCTTCAAACGCCCAAAGCGGCGACGTTTCGGTTTCCGTTCGAGTTCCGCCCTGTCCGTTTTAGTCAGGCCGGATCATCCTGGATCAGCTCCGGCTCCAACAAGATCCTCTTGCACGGTCGCGGTCCGGAACCACTGAATCGTATTCTCCAAACCGGCCTGGAGCGACACGCGTGGGCTCCAATCGAGCAGCTGTCGGGCCTTCGAGATGTCCGGACAGCGCCGAGCCGGATCGTCTTCCGGTAGATCCCTCGCAACCGATTGAAACCCGACTCCGCATAGTTGCGCGATCATTTGGGCAAACTGGATGACGGAATGCTCCTCTGGGTTACCGATGTTGATGACCTCACCAGAGGGAATGTCGGCTTCCATCGTGCTGATAATGCCCTCAACCGTGTCATCCACGTAGCAGAGGCTTCTCGTCTGATTCCCCGTTCCATAGACGGTGAGGGGCCGGCCGGTCAGAGCCTGGCATATGAAGTTCGGAACCATGCGTCCGTCATCCGGCCGGCTGTGCGGCCCAAAGGTGTTGAAGATGCGCACAATCCGTGCATCGGTCCCCCCCTCACGGACGTGTGCCATGGTGAGAGCCTCCCCGAACCGCTTCCCCTCGTCATAGCAGCTTCGGACGCCAGTCGGATTGACGTGGCCCCAGTATTCCTCCCGTTGCGGGTGCTGCTCAGGATCCCCGTAAACCTCCGACGTGGACGCAAAGACGAACCGCGCATGCTCACGGTCGGCCAGTCGCAGTAGGTTGGCGGTCCCCCTGCTGTTAACGGCAAGCGTCGCCAGCGGCGTCCGCAGATAGTCCGGTGGACTGGCCGGACTGGCCAGGTGGTAGATGCGATCAACAGGCCCATCGATGGCAATGGCCTCCGAGACATCGGCATTCACAAAAGTGAATCCGGAGGAAGACTCGAGATCCGTGACGTTGCTCCGCGACCCGGTTGAGAGATTGTCCACGCAGACGACTTCGTTGCCCGCGTTCAGGAGTCTGCCGCACAGTATGGAGCCGATCTGGCCAGCTCCTCCCGTGACTACAATCCTCAAGGCGTGACCCCGACCGGACTTCCCAGTCTCCGGCCACCCCGACCCACGCCGACATACTTCAGACCGGCAGCCTCGACCTGCTCCGGATCAAGCAGGTTACGGCCATCAAACACCAGCCTTCCCCGCATCACCGAACGAACCTTGTTCCAGTCCACGCCCCTGAACTCGCTCCAATCAGTTGCCAGCAGAATTGCATCGGCACTTTCCGCGGTGGACTCCACCGACGAGCAGACAACCGCTCCGCCTACACGCCCGCGAACCACGGGGTCGTAGACGCGAATCTCCGCGCCCAGGGCGCTGAGTCGCGAGGCGATGTCCAGAGCAGGAGCACCCCGGAGATCGTCCGTCTCGGGTTTGAACGAGAGGCCAAAAATGGCCACCACCTTCCCCTGGATGCCGCCGAGCTCCCTTTCCAACCGCTCCACCACCCACCGCCGCTGGTCGTCATTGATCTCAGCGACCGCCATCAGGAGCTGTGGATGCAGACCCGCGTCGGCGGCCATAGCTCGGAGCGCCGCGACATCCTTGGGAAAGCACGACCCGCCGTAACCAAGTCCCGCGCGCAAGAACTCCTGGCCGATCCGCGGATCGAGTCCCATGCCTTGGGCAACCGTCGAGACGTCGGCATCAAGTGCGTCACAAATGCGGGCCACTTCATTAATGAAAGAGATGCGTGTGGCCAGAAAGGCATTCGAAGCGTACTTGATCATCTCGGCCGAATTGAGATCCGTCTTGATGACCGGGCATCGAAGATCGGCATAGAGCTCCGCAACTGCCTCCAGAGTGGGCTCATCGGTTCCACCGAGAACAATCCGTGCCGGATGGAGGCAGTCGAATACCGCGCAACCTTCCCTCAGGAACTCCGGATTGGAGACCACGCGCCAGGGCGACAGGCGTGGATTTTCCTCTTCCAGAATTCGACTGATGGCGCATCCGGTGCCGATGGGGCTCGTGCTCTTGTTGATCACGATAGCTGGAGCCATTAGGTGGCGGCCGATATCTCGGACCGCCGAGTGGACGAATCGGAGGTCGGCTGAACGCCCATCGTCTGCCATAGGGGTGCCCACCGCGATGAAAACGAATTCGACATCGGCGAGCGCTTCACCGAAGTCGGTGGTGAACGTGAGGCGACCTGTCCTCTGGTTGTCTGCGACGATGTCCGTCAACCCCGGCTCAAAGATGGGTACCACTCCCCGCCGAAGGCCCTCGATCCTGGCGTGGTCGACGTCGACACAAGCCACAACATGTCCGGATTGGGCCAGGCAGGCCCCGGTCGTCAGACCGACGTACCCCACGCCGACAATAGCGATCCGCGCCATATTTCTCCTCGAAAACGCTTTCGCTTATATCACGGCCCCTATAGGCGCACCGTCCAACGCGGTCGCGCTTTCAGGGCTCAGAGAATGAACATCGCATCACCGAAGCTGTAGAAGCGGTACTGATTGTGTACCGCGTAATCGTAGGCCTTGCTGGTGAGGGGCCAGCCTGCGAACGCTGCGACGAGCATCAGAAGCGTCGAGCGGGGCAGGTGGAAGTTCGTGATTAAGCCGTCGACCACGTGGAACGAGAACGGCGGTCGAATGAACAAGTCGACTTCGCCCGCCCACTCCCGAATCTCACCCATCTGTTCGTAGACGCCTTCAAGCAGGCGCGTCGTGGTAGTGCCGACGGCCACAACCCGTCTCCCCTCTTGTTTAGCCCTGACGATGGCTTCCGCGGCCTCGGCCGAGATGCTGCCCTGCTCCGGCTCCATGGCGATCTCACTCAGGTCCTCCTCGCGGACCGGCTGGAACGTGCCGGGTCCCACATGGAGGGCCAAGAAGTGAACTTGCACGCCTGCGTCGCGGATTCGTTCCAGCAGCGGCGAAGTGAAATGGAGTCCGGCGGTTGGAGCTGCGATTGAGCCTCGATTCCGAGAGTAGACCGTTTGGTACCGCTCGGGATCACCCTCATATGAGCGGATGTAGGGAGGAATCGGCAGCTTTCCCGCTCGGTTCAACCAGCTCTCGAACTCCGGAGTGCCCCAGAAACGGACATGCCGGCGTCCACGCTGGGCAGTGGCCACCACCTCCGCCGTGACATCTCCCGGGAAGACCACCACGGACCCCGGCCGCAGTCGCCGCGCCGGCTTGGCCATGACCTCCCACACATCCGGCTCCAGTCTGCGGATGAGGAGCAGCTCCACGGGAGTCGCGGGTGGCAGCACGCCTTCGAGCCGGGCCGCGACCACCCGACTCTCATTGGCGACGAGGACATCTCCTGAGACGAGATAGTCGGGTAGCCGGGAAAAGACCGTATCGATCAGTTCGCCGGTCCCTCGGGAAACAATCAGGAGGCGAGAAGCATCCCGCGGATCTGCCGGCTGCTGCGCGATGAGCTCGGGTGGAAGGTCATAGTGAAAGTCGCTCGTCTGCACGATTTCCTCCTTCCGCCCTGACCCGCATCATGCCCGAGCCATCCAAGGCTCATAATCGCGTTGAGGGTCTATCCATATGCGCATCGTCATCGTCGGGGCCGGCCGGGTCGGGGCGAGGCTCGCCAACCTACTGCATGAGCAGCACGACGTCACGGTTATTGACGTCGACGAGCACGCGTTCCGGCGCCTCACTCCTACCTTTCGAGGGTTGACCATCCAAGGCAATGGGATTGATGTCGACACCCTCCGGGCCGGCGGGGCCGAGGGAGCAGATATTCTGCTTGCCATGACCAATGGCGATAACCGCAATCTCATGGCCGCGCAGGTTGCCAAAGCGATCCTTGATGTGGAAACGGTGATTGCGCGCGTCTATGACCCCGTTCGGGCAGTCACCTTCTCCGAAATGGGCTTGAACACCATCTGTCCAACGATGACCGGAGCCAAACGACTGTTCGAAAAGATCACTGGTGGAGAAGTATGTACATCGTAGTTGTGGGCGCCGGCAAAGTCGGTTACTACCTCACCAAGGCGCTGCTCAGTGAGGACGAGGAAGTTCTGGTTATCGAGAAGGATGCCGCCAAGGCTGAGGCGATCGTCAACCACTTGAACGGCACCGCCGTGCATGGAGACGGGGCCGAAGCCTCGACGCAGAGCGACGCCGGCGTGGAACGAGCCGACGTCGTGGTTGCCGTAACGGGGCATGATGAAGACAATCTCGTTATCTGTCAGGTCGCCAAACATCGCTTCAAGGTGCCGCGAACCATTGCCCGCGTCAACAACCCTCGGAACCGCGCCATCTTCGATCGTTTGGGCATCGACGCCACCGTTAGCGCGACGGATATGCTCCTGTCGGTGCTTCAGCAGGAAATCCCGGCACATCCGATTGTCCATCTCCTCTCTCTGGAGGAGGGAGGCGCCGAGGTGGTCGAGCTTGAGCTTCATGAGGGGGCGCAGCTCGTCGGCAAGACCTGTCGGGACGTGCAGCTCCCGGCTCACAGCGTTCTGGCGGCTATCGTTCGTGGGCGCCATGCCTCTGTTCCTGAGCCGGATGTTGTCCTCGAAGCAGGCGATCGCTTGGTTCTCGTCACGGAGGCCGCCAATGAACCTGCCCTGCGAGGCATGTGCCTGGGACACCAGACAGCGCTCAGATAAGTTCTCGTCGCTCCTTTAAGTTGAGTGACTGTGACGGGTCCGGCCGTGCAGCAGGTCGACCGCGTGCGTTAGCACCGACACGATTACTTCGGCCCCCTCTCGGGCAGCATTGGGGCTGCCCGCCAGATTGACGATGAGTGTCTGGTTGCGAAATCCGGCAACCCCCCGGGAAAGCATGGCCGTGGCGATGTGCTCCATCCCTCGCTGACGGATAGACTCTTCGATTCCCGGGATGCGCCCGGAGATCACCGCCTCGGTCGCCTGAGGAGTAATGTCGCGTGGACCCAGTCCAGTGCCTCCGGTCGTGACGACGGCATCGAGATGCTCTACATCGCTCCAGCCGATGAGGATCCGCCGGATGTCTTCGAGCTCGTCGGCCACGGTGGCCCGGGTGATATCGACGCCCTCCACTGTTCGTCGGAGGACATTGACGACCTCGTCGCCCCCGGTGTCGGCCATTTCTCCTCGCGACACCCGATCGCTGATTGTCAGAACCCCCACCCGAATCGGCATGCTATGCCCCTGTTAGAGGACAGAGGGTAGTTCGAGCGGCGGCCTCACGCTGCTTCAGCCAATTGGCAAACCGTCGGTAACCAATGGCTCGTGACACCTTGTCGGTTTCGATCTGCTCGCTCTCGATGAAGCGAAAGCGGGCCTGGCTGGTTCGCAACTTCGCCAGGAATCGTTCGAATGCCTGCTCTCCGCCGGCATTCTGGACGAGCTGATGTTCTCGGGCAAGCGCTCGATTCCAGTCGGCACCCGTCGGAAGCAGATTGTGTTGGGCCGCATAGTCTCCGACGATCTGCTGGTCAATCATTCGCTGGCGCAGCCTCTTTCGCAGCGATACACAGTCGGCATGCAGAGACGGATCGCCGCAGATATTCCGGTGATAGTAGCGCGAGGTGCGATCGGCCCGCTCGTAAAAGGCGAGCGTGTAGCGCAGCAGTAGTCGGTATTGCGCTGTAGAGATGGCGGTGTTGCCGACCACGGCGACGTTCCCTACGCAGGCCGGATCGGCTGACTTTCCGCAAGCTGCCAGCAGCACCATCGCCCCCACTACCAACAGCAATAGACGTCGGAAACGCCAGAGACGGCATGCAGGCGGCCTCATCCCGCGGTCCGGATCCGGTCCAGCGTGCCGGTCGTCGAGTAACCGGACTCGTATGGAATGACCCGTACCGTTCCGCCATATCGGCTCACGATTGCGGCTTCCGGAGGGTATCGAGTCGACACGGGATCTGCATCGTAGTCGCCGCCCTTCACGTACACTGCCGGATGTACCTGGGCGACCAGCTCGCCGGCGGTGTCTTCGTCGAATATCGTAACCAGGTCCACCATCTCCAGGGCCGCCACCACCCCTGCACGGTCGCATTCCGTGTTGATGGGGCGCCCCTCCCCCTTCAATCGACGCGCCGAAGCATCCGAATTGATGCCCACGTACAGCGCGGAACCCAGACGTCGAGCGGCATACAGATAGCGAACGTGCCCCACGTGGATGATGTCGAAGCAGCCGTTCGTGAAAACCACCGAATTGCCCTGCTCCCGAGCCTTGGTGCTCTGGGCCTGCATCTCCTCGCGGGATACCAGCTTTGCCTCGTTAGGGATCATCGGTTCTCACTGCGTGGATCTCCAAGAACTGCGGCGGCTGGGCGACGAGTTTGTCGAAGAGGTACGCGCTGATGATCTTCAAACTGGCCGCCACTGGGACTGCGATCAGAAGGCCGAAGAGACCAAAGATAACGCCGCCCGACGCCAATGCGAACAGAACGATGAGCGGGTGAAGCTTGACCGCTCGTCCCAGAACCCTCGGCACCACGACGTAATCCTCCGTCTCCCTGAGGAGGAAGTACATGACCGCAACGACAATGCCGTACGTAATCTGGCCCCAGCCGAAGGGGTTCGTGCCGTTGAGGTACGCGACACTGACGGCGAGCGCACCCGCGGTGATCGGCCCCACGATGGGAAGCAGCTCCAGCAGTCCCGTTGCGAGAGCGAGCGGCACGGCCCCCGGTACCCGCAGAATTTCTAGCCCGATGAAGCTAGCCGAGCTCATGATGGCGAAGAGCACGAGCTCCCCTCGGATGTATTGGGTCCAGGTGGAGTTGATCTGAGCCGCAAGCTGCATGATCTCAGGCCGGTAGACGCGCGGCACGAGACGGACGAGCGACCGCCGAATCCGCGGGCCGTCCATGAGTAAATAGAAGGTCGAGAACAGGAACAACAGCACGCGGATGGTGGTGCTGAAGGCGCTGGCGAGGAGCTTCACGGCACTCCTCGGATTCCCTGTTAGGCCGTTGAGGTTGTCGGCGAGCTGCGTGACCAGCTGATTGATGTCGATTCCGAGGGGCCGCGGGCCGACCTTGCTGATCAAGGCGCCCTCCAATTTGGGAAGGTCCTCGACAAAGAAGGTGATCTGGTTGGAGAGCCACGGAAATAGATACCTCGAGGCCACAATGACGACCGACAGAACGACCACGTAGAGCAACAGGACTACCAGAAATCGCGGTATGGCGAGGTTCCGGTTGACGAAGTTGACAGGCGGCGTCAGAATGTAGGCCGCCAGGATGGCCCAGACAAACGGGTAGAGGATAGACCGGATGTGGACCAGGAATACGATGGCCACAAGGATGCATGCGATGAGAATGATCCATTTGGCCGTGTTCGAGAGCGGCACCGCCCGCACCGTGAATGGTGCGCCCGGCTTTGGGAGCGGCTCGGTCTCGGGCCGGTGGGAGGTTGTCACCCCACTAACCTGGCGGCCACCTCATCTGAGAGTTCCGTATTCGTAAAGACGTCTTGGACGTCTTCCAGCTCTTCAAGCCGCTCTACCAGTCGGAACGCCTGTTCGGCGGAGCGTTCGTCCAGATCCACCGTCGTCTTGGGGATCATCTGCATCTCAGCCTGAGCGACGGGCATCTTCGCCCCCTCTAACCGCTCTCGCACTTCATCCAGTTTGGAGGGATCAGTGTAAATCTCGACTACGCCGTCGCCGACTTGGACGTCGTCGGCGCCCGCATCAATCGCAGTCAGGGCAAGCTCGTCGGGATCATGACCATCCGTCTCGACCGTGATAGCTCCCTTGGGCTCGAACAGCCAGCTGACACAGCCGGTTTCACCGAGATTCCCACCGTTCCGGGTAAACACGCTGCGAATCTCAGCCGCCGCGCGATTGCGGTTGTCGGTCATCGCATGGACCAGAACGGCGGCGCCGCCCGGACCGTAGCCCTCGTAGCTGATCTCTTGATAGTGAACGCCCTCGCCACCGCCCGAGCCACGCTTGATCGCTCGCTCGATGGTGTCGTGCGGCATGTTCGCTTCTCGGGCACGTTGTATGGCCATGCGGAGACGGCTGTTGCCGGCGGGATCCGCGCCCTCTCGGGCCGCTACCGTGAGCTCTCGCCCGAGCTTGGTAAAGAGCTGCCCCCGCTTGGCGTCGGCCGCGCCCTTCTGGCGCTTTATCTGGGCCCACTTGGAGTGACCCGACATCCGAAGCGGCCTCCCTACTACGCGTAGAACCGCCAATACGGCCTATACGCTTATCTTGCGGATTATATCAAGCGATTGACAAAATTCTCGCCCGTCGTAGCCGCTTGGAGCCTTGCTTTACGACCTTGAATCGGACATGAATCGTCGCCCCGAAGGGCCGCCCGTTGGGCCCTACCATGCGCCAGCGCAGGTCGTGACCACCCACTCTCCGCGGCGCGTTGCCGCTGATCGTGACCGGCAATATTCGGCAAGGAGCAAGATGGCTCACCGGCAGAGCCACCGCCTGCCTCTTCCCCAATAGTTGAAGCCGGTAGCGGCTCCCCCAGGCTGTCCCTCCCGGATTGAACAGCAAGACGGTCTCGCTATATGGCTCCCCGGGGGTCAGAACTGAGGCCACCGGAGCGGAGGTAAGCGTCACGAACCAGTCATGCGGACGGCTGAAGTAACGCGGAGGTCCAGGGTCCTTGTACGGAGGAATCGCGTCCGACGGAGACACGACGTGAATGCCTTGAAACCCGGGTGGCACCCCGTTGTAGCTGAACCATCCAGGGGATCGACCTACCATGTCCCAGGCCAGAGTCAGGTTGCCGGTAAGGGAAGGCGCCTGAACCCGAACGCGCAGCCGGATTGACCCACCTACAGGGACATTCCGGTGGATCATTGTCGGCGATCCGTCAAAGAGGTCAATCCCCCCGAGATGCGGATCGAACCGGGGATTGCCTCGGTCTGCCGAGTGGACCCAGTGGTACATGAGCCCGAATGCGGGGCTGCCGCTGGGTTTCCAGGGCACGCCACTTGTGTTGTAGACCCGCACATGCACGACGGCTGCACGACCTGAACGCATCTCAGTCAGGCCGGAGGGGACGTCGTAGGTCGCACCGTAGATGTGGGGAATCTCGTGATGAACGTGCCGGAGCCGAATGGCATGAGGATTGTCGCCGATCTTGTGCCGGCTTGGCAGCGACACCTTCATGGGCGGCCAGAGCGGATGACCAGAAGCGTCTAGGGGTGGGTGCTGAACCCAGTAGTAGACGCGGTACTGATACGGAAAGTTCTCCGGATCCTGCCCGGGATTGCCCTCATACGAGTAAATAGGGTTGTTCGGATTGTTGATCCAACCCCACCCGTTGTAAGCCCAAACGGCGTAATACCAATCTTCCAGGACGGTCGGGTCGCGATGACCGATGGCGGGAGCAGCCAGAAAGTCCTGCGCCAACATCCGGGCACCATAGGCGATGTTGAAAATGTAGTCTCCTCCCACGTGCGCCTGGGTCGGCATGCTCAGACTGCCAACCGGATCGCCGAAGGCGCCCGCCATGCCTGACGTGATCTGCATGATGCCGTAGCCGTAGTCATAGCTCAGCAGCGGGACTCCGGCAGCCGTAAATTGCCGCCAGTTGCTTTCAACCCAGCCGATCGCCTTGAGCAGGGTGGGCGGGACGATGGCACTATCGACACCAATCCGCGGCAGGTGCGGATATCCGCGTCCCAGGCGGCCAACGCCGGCGAGATCAAACGCGGCCGCAGTGGCTGCTTGGGATGGGAGACAGGCGCAGGTGGGCGGCGACTGTGCCCGCACTCCGGTCAGGCTGGAAAGGCCAATGAAGGAGGCAACGGCAAAACAACCGAGCCAGCGCATGCTACTAGCGCGTTGGCGTCGAGCGTGCTCTGGTGATTGTCGATGTCGACTTCGGTCGTGCTCGAGTGCCATGCGGAGTCGCCCTTGCGCCCGGGCGACGAGTGGGCACCGGTGTGATGGTCAGTCTGGGCGGCGTCGCCAATACCGGCAGCGTGGGTGTTGGGGTCGGAGCCGGCGTGGTCGCCTGAGTCACGTTGGCCGCGATGAACATCGCCACCAATAGCACGAAGAGGAGGCCGGCGGCGGTGGCCGCTGCCCGAAGTATTCCCCGCCGGGTGTCAACTGAAGGGCGATCGCGCAGAACTATCTCCGAGCGTTCGGGTTCCAGAGCCGTCCCCCCACCCAGATCGCCTCACAGTGGCGCTTCGGAAGGCGGCTTTTGCACGGCCAGTCTACCATGGGGTGATCAACGGGTTGGGACGTGTAGACTGCGCCTTCGCTCCCTAGAACTGGCTGGTTTCAAGACCTTCGCCGTCCCCACCCGAATCGACTTCGCCGAAGGCATCACGGCGATCGTGGGAGCCAACGGCAGCGGCAAGAGCAATATCGTCGACGGACTCCGGTGGGTCCTCGGAGAGCAGTCGATGAGAGACCTCCGCGGACGGCGGTCGGAGGATGTGATCTTCGCCGGCTCTTCGCGTCGCCGTCCTTCCGGAATCGCCGAGGTCAACCTGCTGCTCGACAACGAAACGCGCTGGCTTCCCGTCGATGGGTCCGAGGCGCAGCTCAGCAGACGACTGTTCCGGTCGGGCGACGCCGAGTATCTCGTCAATGGGTATCGCGTGCGTCTACGCGACCTGATTGATGTTGTGCGGGCCGCAGGTTTGGACGCCGGCGGCCACCTCATCGTGGGCCAGGGGCTTGTCGATTCGGTGCTCAGTGTGAAGGGAGCCGAGCGGCGAACCTATCTCGCCGCGGTCGCCGGGGTCGCGCCCTATGAGGCTCGTCGTGCCGAGACCGCGTCACGCCTCACTCAGACCCGTCAGAACATGTCCCAGGCCTATCTCATCCTCGAGGAGATCGAGCCTCGCCTCCGGCTACTGCGACGACAGAACAGTATCGCGGAGAGCGCGCTCCGGGCGCGGGATGTACTCCATGCCGCATTGACTCGCGAATATGCGCTCCGATGGGGTCTCCTGACTATGGAGTTGAGGCAGGCTGCTTCAGAGCGCGATGCCCTCGACAGCGACATCGTAGCGCGTCGAAGAGACTTGGAGGATCTGGGCGTGCGGGCCGAGGCGGCCCGTGCAGAGGCCCAGGCGGCGCAGCGGGAACGGGAGCAGGCACGCAGTCGGGCGCTTGAAGCCCGATACCTGCTCAAGAGCGCGGAGGACGCGCTATCCATGGCCCTGGAGACTCAGGCGAGGGAGAACGACACGATGGCTGCCTTGCGGTCCGAGCTTGCAGGAGTCAGCGTTGCGCCCACCGAGCAGGCGGTGGACACGGCGGCACGACGCGCGAGCGAGCTTCGCTCCCGATTGCAAGATCTGCAGCGACGGTCGGCCGGCTTGGAGACGATCGTGAACCGGTTACGCGAGCAAGTCATCGAAAGGGAAGCAGCCCTTCACGAGATTCGCCGCCGTCGGGTCGATGCAGCGGCATCGGCGCACAATTTTCGGGTCGAAGGCGACCGCCTGCAAAGCCGGCTGAAGGACTCGCGTTCCATGCATGCCGAGTTCTCGGGACTCCTTGTCGAGTTCCACGCAAGACAGCAAGAGGCTGACCGAGTCCTCGAATCAATTGAGCAGGACCGGACTCAAGCCGAGGCGGCTCTCGCGGAAGCGGTGACACGCTACGCAGCTCTTGAGGAGGATCTGCAACGAGCCAGGTCGGAAACCCGCGAAGTGGAACGACGGCATGCCGAGACGGAAAGGACGATCGAGGAGCTCACGAGTCGCCGAATTGATCTCGTCGCCTCCCGACCGGATACGGCCGGTCCGACGCTGGTTGAGTTCCTTTCCATCTCTCCGACCCTGGCTGCGCCGGTGGCGGCTCTCCTTGCCGATCTCAGCGATAGCCTCCTTGCCGAAGCGCCGGAGCGGGCCGGTGCTCGTGCGGTTCTTCCCGTCCCGGACGAGTGGAGGCAAGAGATCACGGCCATCCTTCGGCATGCCGGTATCCGGATTGTCGGTTGGATGTCGGACCTCGTATCCCTCGACGAGCAGGCGTCCCTGTTCGCGGGCACGCTTCGCAGCTCGCTGCTACTCGACGAGCCGGATCTGGACCGGTGCTGGCAGCTGGTGTCCGAATTGCCCGGACACAAGGCTGGCCATCCCCCACTCCGGCTTCTGAACCCCGAAGGGTTCTTGCGGGAGCCGGGAGCGCTACACTCTCCTTCTCCGGAAACCGGAGCCGCAGTGAGAAGAGAGGCCGCCATCCAATCTGTCGCGCAGGAGCTGGTCGCGGCCAGCGCGGAAGCCGAGGCCATTGAGCTCCGGCTCCAAGCAGCGCACGAGCGCCATGAAGCGACTCAGAGGGCCGAAGAGCAGGGGCGGCTCCGTCATGCGCAGGCGGTCGCCAACCTCAGAGACCATGCCGACCGGGAGCATGCAGCCCGGAGAGAGGCCACCGCCGTTCAGGTCGAGATCGAGTCACTCACGATCCGCCTGAGCCAGTTAGTCGAGTCTCAGACGGAATTGGAGGCCGCCATTCGAGAGGCTGGGGCGGCCGAGGAGCGTGAGACCAGGGCGCTTCAGGTCATCAGTGAGGAGGAAGCGCAAGCGGATCAGGGCCGGTCGGAGACTGCCCAGGAGCTTGATCGGCAAACGGCAGCCATGCGAGCCACGCAGGACGACGCGCGTCTTCTTGAAAGGCAGTCTGCCTTGGAGGAGGAGGAGATCGCCCGGCTGCGGCAGATCGTCGCGGTCAACCGGCAGACCCGTGACCGTCTGGAGGCTCGGATAGCCGCAGCTGTCGGCCAGGCAGAAGAGGCGCAGCGCCGTACGGCCGCGCTCGAGGCAGACATCGAACGGCTCCGCCTTGCGGTAAAGGATGCGGAACGGGAGCTCGCCGAGACCCCCGACCTCACCCAACCGCCAGACGACATCGCTCCCAGGATGGACGAGCTGCACCGCTCGGTCGAAGCTGCCGTCGCCCAGCGTCAGCGCATTCTCTCGCGAATCGACCAGCTGGAGGCGGAGATCGAAACGCTCGAAAGTGAGTGCCTCGCTGACCTAAACTGTTCTCCCCAGACGCTCCCTCCACCCGAGACCGAGGAGCGCCTCAGTGATCTGGACATTCGCCGGCTCCGGATCAAGGCCGAACAAGGAGAGGACGTCGATCCTGGAGTGCGCGAGGAGCTCACCGCGCTGGAGCAGAGGCGGGACAGCCTCCAGGAGCAGCTTGCTGATCTTGAGGCGGCGGCGGAACAGCTCGAATTGCTACTACGTGAGGCGGACCGGGAAGTGAGGCGGCGCTTCCGGATGACATTCCTCCGCGTCAACGACCTCTTCGGTCGATTCTTCCGCCAGATCTTCGACGGTGGAGATGCCGAGCTCTTGCTCGACAGTGCCGACGAGCAAGAATCGGTCGAGGTCATCGCGCAGCTTCCTGGCAAGCGGTCGAGGGACGTCAACGCACTCTCGGGCGGCGAGCGGACTCTGGTTGCCGGCGCATTTCTCTTTTCCCTCGTCGCCGCAGCGCCCCCGCCGTTCTGCGTCTTGGATGAGGTTGACGCTGCACTCGATGAGACTAATGTCGATCGCTACGTCGGTGTGCTCCGTGAGCTTTCTGCTGACACGCAGTTCGTTGTGGTCACCCACAATCGCGGCACCATGGCGGCAGCCAATTCCCTTTACGGCATTGTTCTTGACGAAGAGGTGGGCAGCCGGGCGCTGTCCCTCCGGTTGGATGAGGCGGTCGCCCAGGCTTGACCGACCGAGCAAGTGTTCAGAGGTACACGTGGTCTCGCGATGGACGGCAGCGCCACCCACAAGAATCCAGGGCATTTACTACGTCCTCACAGGGATCTGGCCGATCCTCTCCATGCGCACATTTGAGGCGATTTCTGGGCCCAAGGTAGATCGCTGGCTGGTCAAGACGATGGGGGCCTTGATTACTGTGGTTGGGCTGGCGCTGTTTCGATCAAGCTCACCCGCCTCTGACACACCCCGGACTCTTGGTCTCGGCGCCTGCGTGGCCCTGGGCGCAAGCGACATCATCTACGTGGCTCGCGGGCGGATCAGTCGCATCTACCTATTGGATGCAGTGGCGGAAACCGTGCTTGCTGCGCAATGGTTGCGGACGAAAGCGCAATAATGGTTGTCAATCCTGGGGGACGAGGGGCGGATGCGGGCGTTGCTGAGCGTCCACGACCGGCGTGGGCTCGTGGATCTGGCGACCGGACTGCGGGAGCTGGGATGTGAGCTGCTCGCCACTGACGGGACATACCGCCAGATCGAGGAGGCCGGCCTAAAGGCAACCCGGATCTCGGATGTTACCCGCTTTCCCGAGATTCTGGCAGGCCGTGTCAAGACCCTCCACCCGGCGATCCACGGCGGAATACTCGCGCGACGAGACCACGCGGACGATCGCGCTGTGCTTGAAGAACATGGCATTGGGCTGATTGACGTCGTAGTCGTTAACCTCTACCCCTTCGCGGAAGCCCTTCACGCGTCTGCGGAGGATGAGTCCGCGGTGGTCGAAAGCATCGACATCGGCGGTCCTGCCCTGCTCCGGGCGGCGGCAAAGAATGCCTCCGACGTAGTGGTGCTCGCGGACCCGGATGACTACGAGGATGTCCTTGCGGAGCTCATGCGCTACAGTGCCGTTCGAGAAAAGACTCGGCGGCGCCTGGCTGCGAAGGCCTTCGCGATCACTGCCGCCTACGACTCCTACATCGCTGCCTGGACGGCGCGCTGGTCGGGAGAGCCGTTTCCTGCCCGCATCAGCGTCTCCATGAGCAAGCTGCAGGATCTCCGGTACGGCGAGAACCTGCATCAGCGAGCCGCGCTTTACACAGATCGACCACCCCAGCTCGGGAATGCCATATCCGCTACGGTGGCTGGTGCTTCGCAGCTGCACGGCAAAGAATTGTCCTTCAACAACTATCTCGACCTCGACAGCGCCTGGTCCATGGTTCGTGACTTCGCGGCGCCGGCCGTCGCCATCGTCAAGCACACCAACCCTACCGGGATAGCCGCGGGCAAATCGGTGCTGGAGGCGTACACCAAGGCCTACAACGGCGACCCGGCTGCCGCGTACGGCGGTATCGTGGCCTTCAATAGGCCGGTCGATGAGGAGACGGCGAACGCGGTGGTCGGCGTTTACTTCGAGGCGGTGATGGCTCCGGCCTTCGAGGACGAGGCGCTAAAGGTGCTCAGCCGCAAGAAGTCCATCCGGTTGCTGACCATACGGACGCAATCCGCGTCTCCAAAGGGTGACTCATCCCTGCTCTACGCGCCACTCGACTTCAAGCGAATTGACGGTGGGTTCCTCGTGCAGAGTCGGAACGTGGTGACCGACCCCCAGGGGACCATGCACGTGGTCACGCAGCGAGAGCCGACCCTCGACGAGCTTACCGATCTCATTTTCGCTTGGCGGGCCGTGAAACATGTGAAGTCGAACGCCATCGTACTGGCCAAGCAGCTGGCGCTGGTTGGGGTGGGCGCCGGCCAGATGAGCCGCGTCAATGCCGTGGAGCTTGCCTGTCGAATGGCTGGAGATCGATCCCATGAGAGCGTGTTGGGCTCCGATGCCTACTTCCCCTTTCCGGATGGGCTCGAGCGGGCCGCGGCGGCCGGGGTCACCGCGGTGATCCAGCCTGGCGGCTCAATCCGCGATCGGGAGTCGATTGACGTGGCCAATCAGGCCGGCATGGCCATGATTTTCACCGGTTTGCGTCACTTCAAGCATTAGCCGGTTGCGAGTGACTCCAAGTCTTGTTCCCTCCTCGATCGAGGATTCACGCAGAATAGAGGCGGAGGCGGGACATCCGCGCCTTTGAACCAAAACCACGCTTGGAGGAGCATTCGATCATGAATCGGGCACGTATTCGAGCACTTTTCGCGAGCCTTGCGATCGTAGCCATGCTGGCAGTTGGCGCCAGCGGATCAGTGGCGGCTGCCGGGAAGCACCATAAGCACCATCTCAAGCTGATACACCCGGGATGGCTGACGGTCGGGTCGGACACCACCTATCCGCCCATGGAGTTCGTGAACCCCAATAAGCCGGGTACCTATGAGGGTGCCGACATCGACTTGGCGAACGCCATTGCCAAGGCCATGGGCCTGAAGGGTGCCAAAATCGTCAGCACCAACTTTGCCACCATCATTCCGTCACTCCAGAAGCATGACTTCGACGTGATTATGTCGAGCATGAACGACACGGCCCCTCGGCGCAAACAGATCGCCTTCGTCGACTATATGAAGCTCAACACCGGTGAATCGATCCTGACCCTCAAGTCCGGGTCGCTGCACGCCAAGGGCTATCACGGCCTGTGCGGGCACAGCGTCTCCGTCGAAACCGGCACCATCGAGTTCGACGGGCTCACAGCGGCCAGCAAGCACTGTCCCTCGGGCAAGTCGATCGCCATCCACGGCTACGCGCACGACACGGATGCGTTCCAGGCTCTGGCGGCCGACAAAGTACAGGCCTACACGACAGACCTTCCGGTCGCCCTCTACTACGTGAAGCACCACAAGAGCGTCATCCGTTTCGCAGGCAAGAGCTTCGGCAGCGGCGGTAAGTATGGGGCCGGATTTGTGAAGAGCGCCAAGGCGCTGCAGAAGGCATACCGGAAGGGCCTGAAGGCAATCCAGGCCAGCGGCAAATACGCCAGAATCCTCAAGAAGTGGGGCCTCGGCAAAACCTCGATCTGAGACCCGATCAGTCGGACTAATCAGGAGCTGAGGGGGCAGGCACAGGGCCGAGCCCCCTCAGGCTCGCTCTCGGAGGTGGGATCACGGGACTCTGGCTCGCCCTCCTCGGCTTCGATCCCAGTTTCTTCTGGCGGTACCTCTTCTGGGGCCCCTTCGACAATGCCGCCAAGCTCGCTGTCATCGCCGCCGTCATCTCGCAGGCGGCCGGCATCGGCCTGGGGCTGTTCGCGGCCCTCGGGCGGCTGTCAAAGATCTTCATCTTCCGCTGGCTAGCGGCGCTCTACCTGTGGCTCTTCCGCGGAACCCCGCTGCTGGTGCAGATCGTCTTCGTGTACTTCGCGCTTCCACAGATGACGGGGAACGCAGTCAACCTCACCGACGTAACGGCAGGCATCGTTGCCCTCAGCGTCAACGAGGGCGCCTACATGGCGGAGATCATTCGAGCAGGCATCATGTCGGTGGAGGCCGGCCAGACGGAGGCCGCCCAGTCCCTGGGGATGACATACTGGACGACCATGCGCCGGATTATCGTCCCTCAGGCGGTACGCATCGTCGTCCCGCCGACGGGCAACGAGTTCATCTCCATGCTCAAGAACACCTCGCTGCTGTCGGTCATCTCAACGCCCGAGCTCCTCTACGAGCAGCAGCAACTTTCCAGCGCGACCTTCCGCTTCTTCGAGCCTCTATCGATCATTGCCCTCTGGTACCTTGCCATGACCACCGTCGCCACCATCGGCCAGACCTACATCGAGAAACACTTCGAGCGAGGCTTCGTGCGCGAAACGCAGGAGGGGTTCGTGAACCGGTTCCTCAGAGACCTGGGGGGCATGGGAACACTCGGTCGCACCTCACGGAAGAGCAGATCCTGACGTGAGTGAAACGCCTACCGGCGGGCCGATGGTCATCGCCCAAGATGTCCACAAGTGGTTTGGCCAGTTGGAATGTCTGCGGGGCATCAGCATGAACGTCGAGAAGGGCCAGACTATCGTCATCATCGGCCCGAGTGGGTCCGGCAAGAGCACATTCCTGCGCTGCATCAACCACTTGGAAACCATCGACGCCGGCCGAATCATCATCGATGGAGAGCTGATTGGCTACCGGGAAGTGGGAGGCCGCCTCCGGAAGTTGTCGGGCAAGACAGTGGCCCGACAGAGGTCTCAGATCGGCATGGTGTTTCAGCGCTTTAATCTCTTCAACCACATGACTGCCCTTCAAAACGTGATGGAGGCGCCGATTCAGGTTCGTGGGTTACCGAAGCGTGAGGCGCGAGAGCAGGCCTTGGCCCTGCTGGAAAAGGTCGGCCTCGCGGATCGTTCGCACCACTACCCGATTCAGCTTTCGGGCGGTCAGCAGCAACGCGTAGCCATCGCTCGGGCACTGGCGATGAACCCCAAGGTGATGATGTTCGACGAGGCGACCTCCGCGCTCGATCCCGAGCTGGTCGGCGGCGTCCTCGAGGTCATGGAAGATCTGGCTCATGAGGGCATGACGATGATTGTCGTGACCCACGAGATGGGGTTTGCCCGTGAAGCCGCCGACGATGTGATCTTCATGGATGAGGGCGTCATCGTGGAAGAGGGCAAGCCGGAAGAGGTCTTCGACCACCCTCAGAACGAGAGAACCAAGGCCTTCCTGGGCGCCATCGTTTAGCTGCTCTCCAGTCGTAGTCTTAACCATGCGCATCGTCGTCAGGCTCTTCGCCGCCCACCGAGAACGAGCCGGCCGCTCATCCTTGGAGATTCAGCTGCCCGAGCCGGCCACGGTGGAAGACGCATTTAATTCGCTCGCCCGCACCTATCCTGCTCTCGGCGAAACCCGGCAGTTCACGACCTTTGCCTTGAATCGGTCTGTCGTTGACCCAGACCAAGCGCTATCCGACGGGGACGAGCTGGCGCTCCTACAGCCCGTCAGTGGAGGCGGGCCTGAGCCGGTCATCGAGATTACCCCCGAATCGCTGTCGGTCGAGCGCTGCATTCGGGCCGTCGAGAGCCCGTCGAGTGGCGCCATTGTCACCTTCCTCGGCACGGTTCGAGACAACAGTGAAGGGAAGGCTACTGATCACCTCGAATACGAGGCCTACGCAGAGATGGCGTCAGAGGTGATTCGGGGATTGGCGGCGACAGCCGCGGAGCGCTGGTCCATCGACCGCGTGGCGGCCCAGCATCGGGTGGGACAGCTTCAGATCGGGGAGGTCAGCGTAGTGGTGGCCGTCTCGGCGCCCCACCGCGGCGAGGCCTTCGAAGCCTGCCGTTACATCATCGACCGCCTGAAGACCGAAGCGCCGATTTGGAAGAAGGAGTTCGGGGAGTCCGGGGAGATGTGGGTCGGCGGACCGATCTCGGACATGCAAGCGCCCGGCTCTTCTGCCTGACCGGCGCCGCTAGCTGGGCTCGCGCACTCGAACACTAAGGACGTCCCGGATGACCGCCGCTGCCGTCGGCTCGCCTCCAGAACCGTAGGCCGCGACGAACAGATCTCCGATGGGCTCCGCCTCATACACAATCCCCAACGCGCCCCGCCTCAGGGCCGCCAAAGGATCGGACGGACTGAGTGGCTCAGGACTCACGATCGCCTCGGGACCATGGTCTCCCGGTCGGATGCGGCTCACCAGCTTGATAGGACCACCCGATTGCGACGCGGCTTGCACATCCGAAATCGACAGACCCTGGATGCCGGTCCGGTCCACCTGGCCCAACTCCATCCGGCCCCCGAAGACGCTCCGACCAACAATCACACACTTCGCCGCGGCGTCCCAGCCTTCAACATCGAGTCGAGGGTTCGTCTCGGCAACGCCGGCTTGGCCGATGCGCTCAAGCGCTTCAGTGAGGCTCCTACCCTGTTCCATCTCCTCCAACAGAAGACCGGTGGTGGAGTTGAATAGGGCGCGTATGGACCGAAGACGGCTCCCGCGGAGCGCGGTCGTCGCGAACTCGACTGCCGGCAATGGGGCGCCATGAGTGGCCGAGAATCGGAGCCGCGAACCCGACTCCTCCACCCGTCGGTGCAGCTCGTCCCAATGGGCCACCAGGGGGCCTTTGCTGGCAAGCACCACATCGAGTTTTTGCGCAAGCGCCGTCTGCACATACTCCCAGCCGGGCTGGCCGTCGTCGAAGCTCGTTGAGGCCGCCTCGACAAAGACCTCCGCACCACAGCCCTCGAGAACCGCGGCGTCAATCGTCCCCTTTCGGCCATACGGGTGTAAAGCCACCGAACCTTGCTGTTTGGCCGCCAGCAGGGCACGCGGCTGCAAACCCATCGGGTTGGCAGCATAGCCTCGCCGATCCGCCACCGCTGTCAGGGTGATCGGAAGGTCCGGGCGCGCTTCCAGGATGCGCGCAAGACTCTGGCCGACGCTACCGAAACCGCTCATGGCGACTCGCTGACGCGAGACCGCCGTCATGCAGGCTCGGCCACCGACTCGTGCTTGCGCCGCGTCACGACCGTGACCGGCTCGCCCACCCCAACCATGATCAGCCGCGATGCATTGCTGTTGGGAGCGGCGATCTCCAAGAGCCCGTTACTGCCGATGAGGGCCACCAGGGGACTGGCCGACTGGTATGAACGCTCCGGCCCTTCGATGGTGCCTCCGCCCAGCGTCACGGTGAAGCGGTCCGAGAGATGGACGGCGCCGATGTCGGTGATCAGATTGCCGAAGTGATCGACGTGGATCACTCGACCCCGCACCACACCGTCTTCACCCTGGACACGCTCGGGTTTCAGGGTCTGAATCGACTGTAGCGGCGAGCCGAGTTCGTCGAAAGCGGCTCCAGCCGCAATGGATCCGGCCACGGGGGCAAAGATGTCGCGGCCATGAAACGTCGAGCTGACCTGCGTCAGCCAGAAGCGGGGAACATCGAGATGCACCGCTTTCCATCCCGCAGGAAGCGCGGTGGCACCCTCCTCACTCTCATGCCCGTTGGCGTCGCGAAGAACATACGAGAGCCAGCCGTTGTCGGGGCCGACGAAGAACCCTCGCGGCCAGCTTACGGCGATGGGCTTGCGATCGGTTCCGACTCCCGGATCGATGACGCTCACCGTCACCGTGCCCTGAGGCAGAAACTGATAAGCCGTCCACATGAGAAAGGCAGCCTGGCGTACATTCTGTGGCGTGACCAGGTGGCACACGTCGAGGAAGGTGGCGTCCGGGCAGCGGGTCAACACGACCGACTTCATGACACCGAGATAGGTGTCCTCGAAGCCGAAGTCGGTCAGCAGGGCAATAACGGGACTTGTCTGTTCCACGATCACGTTCTATCAGACCATTTACCGCCCGCCCATATGCAATTCGGCGAGCCGGGCACGCGCTGAGTCAGACTCCGACGAGCCGGACAATGGCGTCATGCAGGGAAGGCGTGGCAGCGGCAACCATGTCCGGTGACGAAAGTACAAACGGCCTGCCGTCCGGGGTGGACGTGACGGCGCCGGCTTCCTGGGCAATGAGCGCCGCGGCCGCGTAATCCCAGGGATGAGAGCCACGCTGCACCACGACGTCTAAGCGCCCACATGCGAGATAGCAAAGCTCCAGCGCCAGCGCTCCCAGGTTCCGCAGCCGCATCACCTCCCGGGCCAGCACATTGACGTCGGCGATGGACCGGTCGATGCGTGCCCGATCGACGTTGACCGTGACCTGAACCGTCGCTTCTATGGCCTGTTCGACCGGTTGCGGCCGGATCGTCTGCCCGTTGAGCCGAGCGCCGTCTCCCCGAACTGCGGTGAAGAGCTCGTTGAGCAAGGGATCGTAGATCGCACCCAGGACTGGCACTCCTGCATCCACGAGACCCAGGCTGACGCACCAGTAGGGAAGGCCACGGGAGTAGTTGTAGGTCCCGTCGAGGGGATCGACGTACCAGACCCGCCCGTCCCCGTCGATGTCTGTCCCTTCCTCACCCACGACCCCTTCCTGAGGAAACCGGTTACGGATTGCACCGACGAGATGGCGCTCCGCCTCCAAATCCGCCTCCGTCACCACGTCGAGATACAGCTTGGGGCGCGTGTCGAGATCTCTCCTCCGAAAGTGCTTCAGAAGGATGGCGCCGGCCTCACGAACCACCGCCATGGCGAACTGAAGCTCGGGGTCGACGCGCTGGCTTCCCGATGGTGACGACGCGGCCTCGGTCATGTCTGCAGTCTAGCCGGATGAGTCTCCACGTCCGGCCCTAACGATGGGAGGACCACGCGAACATATGATCATCCGAGCGTCGGGGCGCGTGACCAGTGTTGCTGGCGACCTGATGATGGCTTGTGCAGAAGGAGCCAAATATGGCGCATTCTGGAGCCCGCGGAGGCAGCCTCCCTCGGTTCTAGGCGGGCCGAAAGATAAACAACCGCTTAAGTATCCATGCTAGAATCCCTGGAATTCTGAGGGGAGGCTGTGGTTGCAAAAGGGTCTTGGGGCCGTCGTGCCCAACCTGTTCGATTTGGCTGCAGGACCGATTTCAGGCAAGCCGGTCATGGCCTATTACTACGTCACGTACAAGTGCAACGCGCGGTGTGTCTTCTGTAACATCCCCGACGGGCCGATGGACATCCTGCCGGCCTCGCAGTACAGCTCCACCGAGACCGTCATCGAGCACCTCCGAATCCTGAAGCACCTGGGCGTCCGGCTCATTGACTTCACTGGCGGTGAACCTCTCCTTCGTAAGGACATGGGGCACCTGCTTCGGACGGCCAAGGACATGGGCTTCCGGACTCAGATGACCACGAATTGCACGCTTTATCCGAGGAAGGCTCGCGAGCTTCAGGGCCTGTTCGACATCCTGAACTTCTCCCTCTGCTCCCCGGAAGCCGAACCGCACAACACCATCCGGCGGGACAACTCCTATGACTCTGTCATGGAGAGCCTCGAGATCGCGCGCGAGCTGGGTGAGCCCTATCAGGTCATCTTCGTGCTTACTAACGACAACAGCCACTTCCTGCCGGCCATGATCGAGATGGCTCGAGAGAAACACTTCGTCCTCAAGGTGCAGCCCGAGTGGGAGTATTTCGGCAACGATGGTGTCGCCATGGACAACATCAAGATTGCCCGGAAGCTCGCCAAGGAGAAGAACGTCTACGTCAACATGGCCGAGGCGGAGATCTTCAGCACCGGGAACCTCAAAGAGAAGCCGCGCTGTAAGGCGGCCAACGCCGCCCTCGCCATCTCCCCTGACGGGTACCTGCTCTATCCCTGCTACCACAAGGTGGCTCAGCGGATAAAGTTCGACTGGAACACGGTCAAGTTCTTTGAGACGCCCAAGTGGAAAGAGATGCAGAAGAAGGTCGGCACCTTCAGCTTTTGCGACGGCTGCCGCAACCTCTGCTATCTGCACCCCTCGTTCTATTACCGTGCCGACCGCTACTTCGTTCTCAGTGCCCTAGCCGACATCCGCTATCTTCGCGAGCGGCGGCGCATCGAATCGGAGCGCCGTCAGTATCTAGCCGCCACGGCCTAGGCACCTCGTGAAGGTGCTCGAGGCCACGGATTTCTTCTATCCGTGGATCGCCGGGCCGGCCCCCTTCGTCGACAACCTTTCCCGGGGACTGGCCGCTCATGGTCATGAGCTTGTGATCGCCTGCCCGAGCCCCACCGGCTCACCGGCCACCGAGGGGGTCAACCCGCGCCTGCATCGAGTACGGACCTGGCCCGTGCCCGTGGGGTACCGCCTCCGCACCGGCGCTCCACTGATCGACTTGGTTCTGCTGGTACGCCGCTGGCGGCCCGATGTCGTGCACATCCATCATCCCTTCCCCGTGTCCGTTGCCGCCCTCACTGCGGCTCGCCTCCATGGCGTGCCGGTCCTGGCCACGAATCACACCATTCCCGAGTGCTCACTTTACGGCTTTCGGCGCAACGTGGCCTACCCCTTCGCGTCGCGCGCCATGAGCCGTGGAATACGCGCCGTGTTGGAGCGCGCTTCTGTTGTAACGACTCCGACTGCCACGGCAGCACGGATGCTTAAGGACGCGGGATTCGGGGGTGAGGTCATAGCCCTGTCAAACGGTATTGACACGGCACGGTTCTCGCCTGCGCCTTCCCCGCCGTCGTCGGCCACGGTGCTCTACACCGGTCGCCTGGACGCCGAGAAGGAGGTGGAGACGCTCATCCGTGCCGTCCCACTCGTTCCCGAACAGGCTGCAGTGCGGTTTCGCATTGGAGGAGAGGGTAGCGATCGAGCTCGGCTCGAGCGATTGGCGTCTGACCTCGGCGTGTCACATCGTGTAACCTTCACGGGCTACGTCTCTGAAGCGGAGCTGCCTGAAGTCTATAGGGCAGCGAGTCTGTACGTGATGCCATCTCCCGTGGAGCTGCAGAGCATCTCCACGCTCGAGGCGCTCGCATCAGGTCTGCCGGTTGTGGGCGCCGACTCTGGGGCGCTGCCTGAGCTGGTGAAGCCGGATCTCACCGGGTTGCTGTTCCCACCCGGCGATCACGTGGCTCTCGCCAACGCCATCATCAGGTTGGTCGCCGACGGCCCATTGATGGGGCGCCTTCGAGCGGGGGCGCGGAGGCTTTCCCAGCAACACGCCATCTCGGAAACGGTCCGTCGCTATGAAGAGATTCTGGCCGGCCTCACTCGCGAACGGCTGGCGAGACCGGTCTGTGGCCCGGCCCGAGCCTGATTCCGCGGCGGCGGAGCCGGCGCGTTCCGAACCGAGCCCTCCCAACCCCACGTCTGCACCTCCGCTCGAGGTGACTGTCGAGGACCGCGATCACGTCCTGGTTGGCGAGCAGCCCACCCCCATGGCGCCGCATGTCATTCCCACGGGGACCGGTTTCGGCAGTGTTCTCCAAAATCGCGCCTTCCTGGCCATCTGGTCCGCTCAATTCACGTCTCAGGCTGGGCAGAACAGCGTTTGGTACGTCTTGGTATTCCTTATAGCGCGGCTCACGGGGGCCAGCACCATCGGCGTGGCGGGCGTCATCATCATGGTTCAGTTGCCCACCGTTCTGTTCAGCAGCCTGTCGGGCGTGCTCGTGGACCGCTTCAACAAGCGCGCCATCTTGATCGGTACGAACTTCATTCGTGCGGCAGCCGTGGTGGGCTATCTCTTCTTTTCCGGCTACGCTGAGGCCCTCTACCTCATCACCTTTCTCGTCGCAGTGGTCAGCCAGCCGTTCCAGCCCGCGGAGGGCTCGACCATTCCGCTCCTGGTCTCGGATACCCAGCTCATCACCGCAAATTCGCTGTTCCAAGCCACATTTATGGTCTCTCAGATCAGCGGATTCGTGCTCGCGCCCATCCTCATCCAGTTCGCAGGTACCACCGTGACCCTCTTCGTCCTGATCGGTCTGTTCAGCTATGCCGGTGCCATTCTCTTCTTCCTACCGGGTGTCACGGCCCGACACTCAGCCGTCGCCACCAGTGGCCTCATCAACACGATGGAACGGGTGTGGCATGAGCTGCTGGAGGGAGCCAGGTCGATCATGGCCGACCGCAAGCTGTTGCTGGCGCTCATTCAGATCACCTTCGCGCCCACAGTTCTCCTGCTCCTCGCCGAGATCGCACCCACATTTGTTCGCACGGTCCTGCACATCCACAACCTGAACACCATGTTCTTTGTCCTGGCGCCGGCCGGAGCGGGGATGGGCATCGGCCTGTTCATCCTGGGCCACTGGGCAGTCACCATTCGTAAGGAGCGGCTGGTCGTGGTCGCTCTCTTGGCGCTGAGCGTCGCCATCTTCGGACTGGCCGACGTACCTTCGCTGGCCCACGAGTTCTGGTTGCCCTTCACTGTGATCGGCATCAACCCGCCGGCTGGTTTGGCAATGATTCTCACCATGGTTCCCATCAGCTTGCTGGTGGGCATCTGCGTCGCGTTCATCAACGCACCCGTTCAAACCATCGTCCAGGAGCGGGCGCCCGAAAAGATGCGGGGGCGCATTCTGGCCATGCAGCAGACGCTTACCGCGGCATTGGCGATTCCTCCGCTCCTCCTGCTGGCCGGAATCGAGGCAGCCGTGGGCGTTCAGGGGGCTCTTGGGCTGGTGGGCGTGCTGCTCTTCGCGGTTGGGCTCGCCAGCGTCTACAGCATCTGACCGCGGTTCACGGCGACGCCAAAGGAATGGCCCCTGGGTTGGGCTGATGTAGACTGGGGCGCGTTCGCCAGGAGCGTGACCGCGGAATATTGCGCCCGGAGCGAGTCGGGTCGACGGGCGCGCGAAGATGGCTCATCCTGCGCCCGGTTGGCGGCGAACGACCGGCGCGGATCTTGGAGCCCATGGGTCATGCCGACACTCCTTGCTTCGTGAACGTCGACAAAGGGCAGATTGATGACAGATTCGACAGATCAGGCTGAGCAGGCAGAGACCCAGCCCGCGTCTCCCCGAGGGCCGGAGCGGTCGGGCCAAATCGGAGACCTCGCCGACGAGCTCGTGCGCAAGCTCTCCCCCGATTCCGAGCCGTCGACCATCCGCGACCACTACCTGACCCTGCGCCGTCGGGGTCGCGGTGCTCCGGATGCCGTGGCCATCGTCATCGATGACTTCATGGAGGAGCTGCGCACCGCCGTTGCACAGGAACAGCGCTACAACGAGCGTCATCATCGGGTGCGCTTGAACCTGCCTCCATACGTACAGATGAACGAGTCCCTCCTGCCCCGTCCGGCTCTCGTCCGTCGCATTTTCCGGGAGCGAGTCCTCGACATCGGACCGACTCGGCCGCGCTAAGCACGGCTGCCAGCATGAGCGAGATGTCCGACCCCGGGCCGGAGGGCAATCCCGATCCCGTCGAGAAGGCCCGGGCCGACATCAAACGCCGCGCCCGCCGGCGCTACTCACACCACCTCTGCCCCAAGTGCGGCAGCGAGGCCCTGCAGCGTAAACATCTCCCCCGACATATCCGTCCCCTCCGCCTCATCCCGGGCATGCGTCCGCGCGCCTACCGCTGTGACCAGTGTGGCGCGGTGACCATCCTCTGGAGGACAGAGCGGGATTCGCCCGATTGACGCCTGCTGTATTCCCATCCTGAGGAGACGCCTATGACCACAACCACCACGCAAGCGCTGCCCCACTGGGACATGACCGTCGTGTTTCCCAGCCTGGAGTCCACGGAATTCGAAGAGGCGTTCGATCACTATCGGCGCCATGTTGACGATCTGGTCCAAATCTTCGATCGTCATGATGTGGCCGCTCATGACACGCTTCCCATGAATGGTGAGACGGTTCGTGCAGTGGAGTCGGTTCTCAACGCATCGGGCGCCATCCAGGAAGAAGGCACCACCCTTCGCAGCTACATCGCGAGCTTCGTCAGCACGGACTCCCGCAACACCATCGCCCAAGCACGCGTGAGTGAGCTGTCCCAGCGCAGTGTGGTGCTCTCACAGCTCTTCTCCCGATTCACCGCCTGGATCGGCTCGATGGATGTCGAGAGACTGATTGAGCTGTCGCCGGTTGCGGCCGAGCACGCGTACCAGCTTCGTCAGGCCAAACTGGAATCTCAGCACCTGATGTCACCGGAGGCCGAGAACCTCGCGGCGGAGCTGGAGCCGAGCAGCGGAACCGCGTGGTCGCGTCTCCACAGTAATCTGACGTCACAGATTCTCGTCCCCATTCCCACCGAGGCAGGGACTCGTGACCTACCCATGAGCGTGGTGCGGAATATGGCCATGGATCCCGACCGGGAGACCCGGCGCCTGGCACATCAGGCCGAGCTCGGCGCCTGGGAGCGCTCCGCCCTCCCATTGGCAGCCTCGATGAACAGCATCAAGGGCCAGGGGAATGTCATCTTCAGGCGCCGTGGATGGGGCGAGCCGTTGGATTCGGCCCTCTTCAACAACAACATCGACCGTGAAACCCTGGATGCCATGATGAGCGCTGCTAAGGACTCATTCGCCGACTTCCGGCGCTACTTCAAAGCGAAGGCGAAGGTTCTGGGCGTGCCGGCCCTGGCGTGGTACGACATCTTCGCTCCGTGCGGAGGAAGCGACCGGGCCTGGGAATACGAGGACGCCACCGCCTTCATCGTCGAGCAATTCGGTACGTACTCACGGAAGTTAAGCGATTTCGCGGCGCGCGCATTCCGAGAGAACTGGATCGACGCCGAGCCCCGTGAGGGCAAGACGGGCGGCGCATTCTGCATGAAGCTGCGAGCCGATGAGTCCCGCATCCTGGCCAACTACGTAGCCTCGTATGACGGCATGAGCACCTTGGCTCATGAGCTCGGCCACGGATATCACAACCTCAACCTCGCCCACCGTTCACCGCTGCTCCGAACGGCACCCATGACCTTGGCGGAGACGGCAAGCATCTTCTGTCAGACCCTCATCAAGGAGGCCGTGCTCTCCCGTGCAGCCGAGAGCGAGCAAATATCCATTTTGGAGGCGTCCCTCCAAGATCAGAGCCAGGTGGTGGTGGACATCACGAGCCGCTTCTTGTTCGAAAGCAGGGTCTTTGAGCGACGTCGCGAGCGGGAGCTGTCAGTCGACGAGCTCAACGAGCTCATGCTGCAGTCCCAGCGGGAAACCTATGGCGATGGGCTGGACAACGACGTTCTCCATCCGTACATGTGGGCCGTGAAGCCGCACTATTACAGCGCCTCTCGCCCCTTCTATAACTTCCCCTACATGTTTGGCTTGCTCTTCGGCCTAGGACTGTATTCTCGGTACACGCGAGACCCCGAGTCTTTCCGGGCCGGGTACGACGATCTCCTATCCTCGACGGGCATGGATTCGCCCGCAGCACTCGGGTCACGATTCGGCATCGACATCCGCACGCGCGACTTCTGGGACTCGAGCCTGGACATTATCCGGCAGGACGTCACGCGGTTCGAGGAGCTGGCCACTCGGGCATAGGCTCAGCAGGAATAGCTTCCGGCCGGAACGGCCTACTCAGGAGCCGCGGGTCGCCATCCTGGCCCCGTCGGGGTGATGGACATCACCGGTCAAATGGTGGTTGTCTGCTCGGATTTATGTCCACTCGGTGAGACAATACGCAGTGGATATGGAAGCGCCGACATTACCAAGTGAGCCCGAGGATTTCACCCCCAGCGAGCTCCGTACCTTCCTCACCGTGGACGTGCGTGGATACACCCGCTTCACGCAGGAGTTCGGTGACGAAGCCGCTGCCCGTCTGGCCACCAAGTTCGCGGCCGTCGCCCGAGATGTGGTGAGCCGCTTCGGCGGCGAGGTGATCGAGCTCCGGGGCGATGAGGCGCTGGCCGTCTTCCTCTCGGCCCGTCAGGCTCTGCGTTGCTCTGTGGCCCTCCAGAAACGCTTTGCAGAGGAAACGGCCCAGGAGCCGGAGCTTCCCCTCCGCGTGGGCATGGGACTGGACGCGGGCGAGGTCGTGCCGGTGGAGAGCGGCTACCGGGGCGGAGCGCTCAACCTGGCCGCTCGACTCTCCAGTCTGGCCGGGCCCGGAGAGGTGCTGGCCAGTGACGCCGCGCTGCACTTGGCCCGCCGTGTGGCCGGCCTACAGTACGTCGAACGGGGCCTGGCCGAGCTCAAGGGGTTTGCCGAGCCCGTGCCCGTGCTGCGTGTGGTCGAGGAATCAGAGGACGGCGATGCCGGCGCCCCGACGAATGGCAACGGCAATGGCAACGGTCGACGGGAGCAGACCGGTCAAGAGGCGCTGCCCATCGGAGGCTTCCTTGGCTCTCTTCCCGAAGGCCTCCTCGTGGCCCGGGACGAAGAGTTCGACACAATCCTGGGCGCCATCCAGGCCGTGGAGTCCGGAGCGGGCCGGCTGGTAATGGTCTCGGGTGAGCCCGGGGTCGGCAAGACTCGACTAGCCCAAGAGGTGACGCTCAAGCTGCGCAACCACAGCTTCCTGATGGCGACCGGGCGCTGCTACGAGCCCGAGGCATCAGTGCCCTTTTACCCTTTCCGGGAGGCCCTCGACACCCTCTTCAATGTCGCGCCTCCAGAGTTGGTCGCCGAACTGCCCCGTCGCTGGCCGGACGCCCAGCGGCTGCTCCCCAGTCAGTCGTCTGCCTACTCGGCTTCCCTGGACGAGGGGCCCGAGGAGCAACAGCGTCTGTTCTGGGCGGTTACAGGGTTCCTCCAAGCCGTGGCCGAGGAGCGGCCCGTGGGTTTGCTGCTTGACGATCTGCACTGGGCGGACGGCTCGAGCCTCGAATTGCTCCAGCACCTCGCCCGGCACACCCGGGCCAGCCGCATTCTTCTGCTCGGCACCTACCGAGACGTGGAAATCAACCGGCAGCATCCACTAGAAGCGGCTGTTCGCGACCTGGGCCGTGAGCGGCTGGTCGAGGAAATCGAGCTACGCCGCTTGGAGGAGCGGGGCACGGGGGAACTGGTCAGAGCGATCCTCGGCGGCGCCGACGCGGCTCCTCAGTTCATCCACCTGGTGCACCATCGAACCGACGGCAACCCCTTCTTCGTCGAGGAGCTCGTGCGGGCGCTGGTCGAGCGTGGCGACGTCTATCGCCGAGATGGACGCTGGGAAGGTCGATCGGTCCGGGACATTGAGGTGCCGAAGAGCGTTCGATCTGTTATCGGCCAGCGCCTCTCCAGGCTCAATGCCGAAAGTCAGGCGATCCTCCAAGAGGCAAGCGTTCTGGGGCCGGTGTTCGAGTTCGAGGACCTTCTCCACATGTGCGACCGCGAGGAAGCGTCTATTGAGGCGGCACTGGAGCTGGCGGTCTCGGCCGGGCTTGTGCGTGAAACGGGAGGGGACTCTTACGCCTTCAACCATACGCTCACGCAGAGCACCTTGTACGGCGAGCTTCCCTCGCGGAAACGGCGGCGGCTGCACCTGGCCGCCGGCAAGTCTCTGGAAAAGCTGCCCGAGCCAATGCGTAAGCGGCGCATCGCCGAGCTGGCTTGGCATTTCCTGGAAGCGGACGAGGCAGAGCCGGCCTTGACCTACGCCATGGCCGCTGCCCGCTCAGCCCGCGATCTATTCGCCTACGATCAGGCTGAGCGGCATTACCGGACGGCCCTCGAAATCGCCCGAGAGCTGGGCGACAAGGCACAGGTAGCGAAGGCGCTTGAGGGCTTGGGTGGCGTGCTGCGTACCGTGGGCAGATACGAGGAGGCCCTGCCGATCCTCAACGAGGCGCTGGAGTTGCATAAAGCGGCCGGGAACGTTCCGGGGGAACGGTGGACCACCGCGCACATTGGTCGTATCCATGCGCTCAGGGGCACTGCGAAGCAGGGAATCGAGATCGTTACCACGCTCCTCTCCCGCATCGAGGCAACCAGCCCGGGACAGGGCATGGAAGGGGCCAGCCAGGCCGGCTTAGCCGCTCTCTACACTGCTCTCGCCAACCTCTACCAAGAGACCGACGAGTCAAGCCAGCAGCTCGACGCTGCGGAGCGAGCCCTGGAGCTGGCCCGAAGCGCGGACGACCCGGCGGGCCCCCGTATCGTGGCCGAAGGCCAGATGTGGCGTGCCGCCGCTCTCGCCGAGCTGGGCGACCTGGAGGATGCGCGAAGGATGCTGGAGGACGCCGTTCCGCTCGCGGAGGCCTCGGGTGATGCGCTCACATTGTCCCGCTCTCTGAACAGCCTCGCCATGGTGTACAGCGAAGCCGGACAGTACGACAAGGAACGGATGTACATGGAGCGCGCTCTCGAAGTTGCAGAGCGCATGGGCGTGCCGCCGCGAGTCGCGTTCATGAATCATCGTCTCGGCTGGCATCTGCTCATGCTTGGTCACTATGAAGAATCCCGCCAATACCTCGAGCGCGCACGTTCAATGTGGCAGTCGCTCCGCGAAACCGCGACCGGCGCCTGGACCTCGATTGCCCTCAGCTACCTATCCTTCCTCTGCGGAGAAGAGGACGAGGGAGAACGATACTTGCAGGAGGCGAGGGAGCTGGAGCAGGGCCAGACGTTCCCAGGCCATGTCGCCTCGATTGCGCATTGGATGCAGCTTGACCGGCTTCTCCGCAACGGACGCTTCGAGGCGGCTCGGGAATATCTGGCATCCCTGGATGCTCAGGCGCTCTCGAACGATTGGATCGGTGGCCTCCTGCTGCCGGTCCAAGCCTGGACCATGATGGAAACCGGCGGTGATCTCCAAGCGGCCGAGGAGTTGACGCACCAGGCCATCGAAAGCGCCCAGCTCGACCGCAACCGCACGGTCCTCACCGAGGCATTACGGGTGCACGGCATGGTTCTGGCACGACAGGGCCGTATCGACGAAGGACTCGATGCCATGCAAGAGTCGATCTCAACCGCTCGGGCCATTCAGCAGCCCTACTCACAGGCGCGCAGCCTCGAGGCGCTGGCGCACGTGGAGATGGATGCCGGCGACATCCATGGAGCCGCCGATCATGCGCACGAAGCCATCAGAATCTACGCGGAGCTGGGAGCGGTCGCCGAGCTGGAGCGCATCTCCACGATGCTGGAGCAACTTACCTTCGATCAGCAGCCGGTCGCGGCACCCTCGTAGGCTGATGGGCCACCGGTCCGAGACCTCCCTCTGGTGGCAAACCGGGGTGATCTATCAGATCTATCCCCGCAGCTTTCAGGACTCGAACGGCGACGGCACCGGTGATCTAAACGGGATTACGCAGAGGCTCGACTACCTGGCCGAGACCCTTGGCGTCGACGCCATATGGCTGTCGCCCTTCTATCCCTCGCCGATGAAAGACTTTGGGTACGACATCACCAACTACCTGGACGTCGACCCCATCTTCGGCACGCTGGAAGACTTCGATCGACTAGTGGCCGAGGCCCACGCGCGAGACTTGCAGATCATCGTGGACTTTGTGCCCAACCATACTTCCGAGGAACATCCATGGTTTCAGGAATCCCGTTCTTCGCGGGGTAATCAACGCCGTGAATGGTACGTCTGGCGTGATCCATCCCCAGACGGCGGCCCTCCCAACAATTGGCTGGCTGTCCCGGGCGGCTCTGCCTGGGAGCTGGACGAGCACACCGGCCAGTACTACCTCCATAGCTTTCTTAAAGAACAGCCGGATCTCAACTGGCGGAATCCCCTGGTTGAGGACGCGATGTTCGACGTCCTCCGGTTCTGGTTGGAGCGAGGCGTCGACGGCTTCCGGATCGACATGGCCCAGCGGATTCTGAAGGACCCGGACTTCCGGGATAATCCGCCCGACACGTCCTCCGATCGACCCTACAAAAGCCTGGGCCGCTACGACTCGCAGCTGCACGTCTACGACCAGGGACACCCCGACATACACGCGGTATACCGACGGGTGCGGCATCTGCTCGACTCATACAGCTCGTCTCGGCCCCGGATGGCGGGCGGTGAGATCCACATCTTCGACTACTCCCAATGGGCATCCTATTACGGGATCGAGCTGGATGAGCTGCATCTCCCGTTTAACTTTGGACTCATCGGGGTCCCCTGGGAAGCGGCGGCCGTGCGACGCGTGGTCGACTCCATCGAGGGCGTAATGCGGCCAGGCTCCTGGCCGAACTACGTTTTGGGCAACCATGACGAGCATCGGATCGCGACCAGGGCCGGAGAGGCACAGGCGCGTGTGGCCATGATGCTGCTGCTCACGCTTCGTGGCACGCCGACGGTGTACTACGGCGACGAGCTGGGCATGACCGATGTGCCCATTCCGGCCGAGCGGATTCAAGATCCCTGGGAGCGGACTGAGCCGGGCCTCGGTCTCGGCCGCGACCCTGAGCGCACGCCGATGCAGTGGGACGCGTCGCCGAACTCCGGATTCTGTCCACCGGAAGCTCGACCCTGGCTGCCTATCTCGGAGAATTGCGGCCGAGTCAACGTGCAACAGGAGTACGATGATGCGGGCTCAATGCTTTCGCTTGCCCGTACCCTGCTGACGTTGCGCCGGCAACATCCATCGCTGCACCTGGGCTCGTATCACCCGGTCGAGCTCGGCGAGTCCCCGTGTTTTGCGTACTGGAGGGAGGAAGGGGACGAGCGTCACCTCGTGGCGCTCAACTTCACGGGAGAGAGCCAGAATCTCCACATCCCCAACGGGGGCGGCGGCCGGCTCCGATTGTCCACGACGAATCCCGACTCCGACCTTGTGGTTGATCTGGCCCGTCTGACACTCTCGCCGAACGAGGGGTGCATCGTGGATCTGCGCGGCCGTTAACCAGCCGGCCTGGAGAACTCGCACAGCTGAACTGGCCGACTTCTGGACAGGTGCGTCATGCACAGCAAAGCCGGCTCCGTCATAGCATGGACATATCTCCTTGAGGAGCACTCCATGCTGGGACCGGTCCTGGTGGGTGAGCGCATCACGCTGGCGCCGGCAAGACCCGAGCATCTACCTGAGTTCGTTCGGTGGTTTGCCGACCTCGAGGTGACCCGATTTCTGCTTGTTCGCTTTCCGTTCTCGGAGAAGCAGGAGCAGGAGTGGTACGATTCTGTCGCGGGCGATCGCACCTGTGTCCACTGGGCCATCTTCCGGGAAGAGCGACTGATCGGCGTCACCGGCATCCATCAGATCGATTGGATCAATCGGAACGCGATCACCGGCACAATCCTGGGCGTGCGCGACGAGTGGGGAAAGGGCTTTGCCACCGAGGCGGTTCGGCTTCGCACTCAGTTCGCCTTCCAGGAGCTGAACTTGGAGCGGCTGGAGAGCCAGTCGTTCGCCGAGAACGGGGGCATGCATAAGGCATTGCAGCGGTCCGGCTATCGCGAGATCGGTCGTCGTTCCCACGCCAGGTTTAGTGAGGGCTCTTGGCATGACATCATCCTGTTCGAGCTCCTGCGCGACCAGTGGCAGGCGGCAGCCGGCTGAGGCTCTAGCGCCCCAGGAAGTGCAGCGGAAGGTAGGCAAGGGCCGCGAAGGCGGCCGCCATTGGTATTGTGATGATCCATGCCACCACCATGCTTCTCCCCACGCCCCAGCGAACTGCCGAGACGCTTTGGGTCGAGCCCGCTCCCAGCACCGAGCCCGAGACTACATGGGTGGTGCTCACCGGGAACCCGAAATGGCTCGCCGCCTGAATGATCACAGCCGCCACCGTTTGGGCATCAAAGCCCTGAGCCGGCTCAATCTTATAGAGCCGCGTTCCCATCGTGCGGATGATCCGCCAGCCGCCGACATAGGTGCCCAGGGCCATGGCCGCCGCAGCCGACACGATGACCCAGAACGGAACCTGAAACGGCGTCGCCGCCAGGTAGCCGCCGCTGATGAGCGCCAGCGTGATCACGCCCATGGTCTTCTGAGCGTCATTGGTGCCATGGCTGAATGAGACAAATGCGGCCGAGAGAATCTGCGCCAGCCGGAAGCCCCGATTGATGCGACGTGGTGAGGCACGTCGGAAGATCCAAAAGATCGCCAGCATGACCAGGTAAGCGGCTCCGAAGCCGAGCAAGGGTGAGATCACCAGCGGCAGGATCATAGTGTGTAGAATCTTACCCCAATCGACCGCGGAGAACCCCAGCCCCACGATGACTGCCCCAATCAGCCCACCGATCAGGGCATGGGACGAGCTGCTGGGAATCCCCATGCGCCAGGTAATGAGATTCCAAGCAATGGCCCCCAAGAGTGCCGATAACACCATGTAGAGGCCCACGTCCTTGGGATTGGCTACACCGCTGCCGATCGTGGCCGCCACCTTCAGCGTCACAAAGGCCCCCACGAAATTCATCGCCGCCGACAGCAGCACCGCTGCTTGGGGCGATAGTGCGTGAGTTGAGACGGACGTGGCGATCGCGTTCGCCGTGTCGTGAAAACCGTTAGTGACGTCAAAGCTCAGAGCAATGACGACGACGGCCGTCACGAGGACGACGTCATGCATTCTTGATTGCGACGTTCTCCAGGATGTTTGCGATGTCCTCGGTGGTGTCGACCGTCTTCTCCAAGAGTGCGTAGACGTCCTTCCACTTGATGATGTGGATGGCGTCGGTACTGGCCCGGAACAACGCGCTGATGGCCTCCCTTGTCACTCGATCGCCCTGGTTCTCCAGATCGTGGATGCGCACCACGTGTTGCGACATGTCGTCCCGGGAGTCGAGATGGTCGACGGCCTGCACCAGCTCATCGCCGATCTCGTTGAGAATCCGCGCCATCTCCCGGGCTTCTGGGGTGATGTCGACGATGCCGTCCAGGAGAATGGTGTCGGCGGTCTCCTCGACCAGGTCGAGCACATCGTCCAAGGTCGAGGCCAGGCCGTAGATATCCTCCCGGTCAAACGGAGTGATGAATGTGGTATTCAGCTCCCGGATGATGCGATGGGTGATGTCGTCGCCGAGATGCTCCAGGTCCTTGAGCTGCCGGGCATATTCCGGAAAGCGTTCGGAGCTGGTCAACATCTCGTTGAGCACTCGCAGCGCGGAGCGCAGGTTGTCGACATCTTCTCGGAACAGAACGAAGAATTGACGCTCTTTGGGCACGAGCGTAAAGGGCATGGCCAGCCTCCCCTCTGTCCACAGTGGACCAGCCCGTCAGCCCGCAAACCTCAAGATCGGGTTGCCCACTCGATTTCAGCACAGTGTAGCCGATGATCGGACCTGGTCTTGACCTCGAATCGGGCGCTGTGTTCGATGCATCTGGGCGTTACCGCTACCTGCTCTGGCGGCGCTGGCGCCGAGAACAGCGCCTGCTCACCTTTGTCATGCTCAATCCCAGCGCCGCCGATGAGACCGTAGACGATCCGACGATTCGCCGCTGTGCCGGCTTTGCCCGCGATGCAGGATTCGCCGGTATTCGGGTGGTAAATCTCTTCGCGTTCCGAACGTCGGAGCCGCGGAGCCTTCGGGGTCTGAGCGAACCGGCCGACGCTAGAAACGTCTCCTTCCTGGAGAGCGCGCTGAGCGAGCCCGGACCGGTGTGCGCTGCGTGGGGTAACAACGGGTGGCCCCATGCCGCCCGGTTGACGGAGCGGCTGCGCCACCGACCGGACACGCATTGCCTGGGGCGGACGAAGCAAGGCCAGCCAAAACATCCGCTGTATCTGGCCAGGACCGTCACGCTTCAGCCCTTCTGAGCCGACTGCCGACCAGGGTTACCGTGCGGCGACCGCTTCCATGCGTGTCCTGACCCCAGGGGGCCGCGTCCGCCATCCCATGAAGGCACCGGCCAGGACTGCGCCGAGTGCGAGCCCCACTAAGGCCCACAGCGCCAGTATCGACGTTCGCGACTGCTCGACGACGCGCGGTGAACCGGCGACTTGCAGGGTGCCCTGGACATCTCGAATCTGCCGTCGAACCGAGGCCTCGTGGACCAGGATCTGGCGGCGTACGTCCTCGTTCACGCGCAGCTCCCTCCGGGCCTGAGCGCCTCGCCGGCCGTGCTGGGCGGCCGTTGTGAGTCGGCGATCTGACCGTCCCAGCTCCCCGTACTGGTTCTTCAGATTGCGAAGCAAAGCTTCAAACTCACCGATCTGGCTGTCGATGTTGAGGGGAATGAACGTCCGCACCAGCTGGCGAAGACTTGCGGCGGCGGCCCTCCCATTGGTGCTGGTCGTCGAGCACCAGGCAACAGTATCCGAGCGGTTTCGCGTGCAGGACACACGGAAGAGAGCCCCGGGGTCGGCGCGCGCGGGCCCGTGAAGCTGCCGGCGTGTCAGCCGGAGTAGTGGCATCTCCATGAGACGGATGGAGTCACCGCTGGCGTCGTATGAGGAGTTCGTGGCGATACCGCCGAGATTGAGCTTCACTCGGAGGCCAATGGTCGCGCGGTAGGTCTTAGGGGTAAACGCCGCTGCCAATACACCGCCGATCACACCTCCCGCCAGCGCCAAGCCCACGAGTACAGGCCAGAAGGCTCTGAGACGGGAAGCCGGTGGCGACGGCGCATTCGGATTGGTCATCAGCAGTCACTGTATCGATCCCAGGCCGATTCATCAAGTCCGGAGAAGTCGCCTACGAGCCGGCATGGTCGCCGAATCCTTCAGACCAGCTGGGCCGAATTCGCGCCAAAAAGGGATGGCTCCGGCGGCAGGACTCGAACCTGCGACCAAGCGGTTAACAGCCGCCCGCTCTACCGACTGAGCTACGCCGGAACGGAACCACAACAAGAGCACTCGCACCGTCGCGGTCGGGAAGAAGCCGTCGCGACCCCGAGTGCCGCTGGACAGCTTAGTATATCGAGCAGCCTCCCGGAGACGCGAGATGCAGCGGTCCCCGGACACGCTCGAGAAGTTGGCCCGCGGCGACGACCTCTTCGTCGTGGCCCGGCCGGCCGACCACCTGGACTGCTATGGGCGGACGACCACCGTCCCTCTTCCAGGGCACGGCGATCGCCGGGCACGACATGAGGCTCCAGACGAAGCTGTAGCCGAAGCCGCCGGAGCCGCGTACCGCCGTGCCATCGATGTCCCAGCTCCCGCTGCGTTCGCCGGCGGGCCCTGCTGCCACCGGGCAGAGGACTAACGGATGTCGCTCCAGGAATCGGTCGACATCGGCCCGGATGCGCTGGATTGCCGACCAAGCCCGGCGCAGACGCGCTGCGTCTCTCATCGTCGAGGTAGCGTCCATCAAGCGCACCAGACCACGGCTGAGCGACGACCGGCTCTGCAGGTACTTGTCGAGCAAACCTGCCGCCCCTCCGGAGCTCACCCACAGCTCATCCCAAAGGCCATAGAGCTCTTCGAGGTGCGGTGGACGGACATGCTCGATCGACACCTGCTCCCCGAGCGCCACAGCCGCCTCGCGAACCGCATGCCGCGACTCCTCCATAACGGGAACTACTCCGTCGAGCTCATACACCGCAACAGGTCCGTCGACGTTCACGTCCTGTCGCCACCCTTCGTCGAGCACCGTCATGCACAGACCGATATCATCGACCGTCGGAGCCAAGGGTCCGACGACGGTCAGATCCTCATAGGGCCAGGAAAGATCAGGAATGTGGCCTGCGTTGGGCACGCGGCCTGGGGTGGGCCGCAACCCGGCGACGCCGCAGAACGCCGCCGGCACCCGAATTGATCCACCCATGTCACTTCCCAGGCCAAGCGGCGAGCCGCCCGCGGCGATGATGGCGGCCTCACCTCCACTCGAACCTCCGGCCGTGAGACGGGGATCGGCAGGATTGCCCGTCCTGCCGAACAGATCGTTGTCCGTCGTATAGAGCATGGCGAATTCGGGCACGTTGGATTTCCCGAGCAGGATCGCCCCGGCCGCGCGGAGCCGCGCTACGGCGGGGGCATCCACGGCGGGGATGTAATCCGACAAGAGCGTCGATCCCGCCGTAGTACGGACGCCCGCGGTCTCGATGGTGTCCTTCACCGTGAACGGCAGCCCTTCCAGGGGCCGGGCAGAGCCGCTCGCGTAGGCCTCCTCAGCCACCCTGGCCTCCGCCATCGCCGCCTCCTTCCGACTGGTGACAACGGCGTTTATGGACGGATTGACTTCGGCGATGCGTGCCAAGAACCCAGCCAGGACCTCGACGGGCGACGCCTCGCCAGCTCGCAGGAGCCGCAGCAAGTCATTTGCCGAGCGGCCCGTCAGGCCCGTGTTGCCTGCGCCTCTCCGCGTCAAGCGGTTAGCGGGATCCCCACCGTCGCCAGAAGCCGAGGCCCGAGTCGCTCTGACGGCGGATCCTCATTCTCTCGCCTCTCGTGCTGTCCGGCGGCTCCGGATTCCCTCTCTCACTATCCACCTTGTCGGGATCCGGGACGCTAATGATAGACAAGCCAAGGCGCTTAGTAGTCTCCGGACAGACGGAGGGAGAGCCATACACTGCAAAAGGGCAAGGGGCCCAGCGCACCGTGACGGCGCGCTAGGCCCCTTCCACTAGGTCGTCGTGAAGCTCAGCTCTGACCCGGTCGTCGTGCCCTGAGCGTTCTTGACCACCAGCTCGAAGTAGTAGGTGGTTTTGCTTTTGAGGTTCTTGAGGTTCGCCGTCTGACCGACGATCTTCACGCCCTTGCCGTCGTTCTGGACGGCCGTCTTCTTGGTCAGATCGTTCTTCTTGGTTCCGTACCGGAAGTAAGAGGTCGTTTTCGATCCGTTGGGTACCGCGAAGCCGTACAGGGTCGCCGTGCCGTTCTTCGCCGGCGGGCAGACCTGCGGGAAGAAATTCACGGGCGCGCACCAGGCGCTTCCGAAGGGCACGCTGGGAGCGTAGACCTTCGTCCCTGTGTTGGAGAAGGTATTGCTTCCCTTGAGTGTGACGGCCTTGTTGTGCCAAATGCCAATTCCGTCGTCGGAGATATGGTTTCCGGAAACCGTCATGGTGATCCGGCCGGCCGACTCGATGAGAATGCCGGTAGAGGCGGTATCCATCGGAGTCCAGGGTGAATCCAGCTGATCTCCACCGGTGTTATTGAGGCCGAGCGTGTTGCCGGTGATCTTGTTGCCGCCGACATAGACGCCACCGACATAGTGGCCATGGATGACCACGCCGGCCAGACCATTGCCGTGGGCGATGTTGTTCTTGATGACGTTGTTGTATGAAGCGGTGCCTGGCCCGGCGGCGGCAATAAGGTAACCCGAGCCGCTGCCCGCGGTATTGCCTCGAAATCCCGCTGTGCCGTTGTTGAGCGAGATGTTGTTCTCGACCAGGTTGTCGTACACCCCGGCCTTCTTGGGATTGAGGCGGGTGATCGTGTAGGTGCCGTTGGGGTTGAACTTCACCGAGGCGGCCCGCGAGTTGTGAGAGGGCAGAACAATGCCGCACTCGATGGGATTGTTAATGGTTTGATTGTTGGAGATGGTGTTGTGGTCCGCCGGTCCTGCGTCGTCCGTGATGAGTATGCCCTCGGCGTTGTCGGTAACGGTATTGTGGGAGATCGTCGAGTAGGCGACGGCGTTGAAGTGGATTCCTCCGCCGCAGTCTCCGAAGTATTCGAAGGCGAGAACGCAGCCGTTTGGGGAGACAAAGCCACGATCGACGCCGTTGACGAGGTTGCCGGTGATGGTGATGTGTGTCAGGGGAGAAGAGGGCTTGGCGGGAAACTCACCTGGCGACTTGAGCGCCGCGTCCGGGAGAGCGACTACCCCTTCGTCCACGGCTCCTGTGAGGGTGAACCCCGAGACGGTCACGTGCGAGGCAGTGATGGCGATGTCTATGAGAGCCCCGGTCCCGGGCGTGCCGCCCGAGCCGTCGATGGTCGCCGACTGCCCCAAAAAGGTGAGCGATTTGTCGATCACCACCATCGGTGTGAATGGCTTGACGTTCTGATTCGCCATGGTATAGGTGCCGTCGCAGATGATGACCGTCCCGCCCTTGGGCGCTGCCGCAACCGCCTGTTGAATGAACGAATATTTTGCGGTGGGGCAGGAGGTCCCCTTCGCCGTGGACTTCGCCACCGGCGAGACATAGATTGTCTTGGAAGCGGCGGCGGCGGTGCCTCCCGAGGCCGCCAGCCCGATTGCGGACAGGCCTCCAATCGTCAGCGCGGTCAAAGCTGCCTTTGCGATTCGGCCGTTCATGTCACCCTCCTTGCCGGGTTGCCGAAGTCATTGAATGCGCCCATTGTATGCCGGTGAGCCCAATAAAAGCGAACGCGCTCTGAATGGCGTGGCCGGCGTGCGCTGCGACCACTCAACGTGCCCTGGTCAGGCCTCTTCAGCATCATTCGCGGCAGCTCGCTTTCGAAGTCGGAATCCTTGTCGAATCGCCGGCGTCCAGACCAACAACCGACATGGAAACAGATGGCTGTCAACCAGCAAACGATCCACGCGATGCTGGTGGGCGCTGACTTGCATCCTTTTCTTTCCGTGACAGTCCGCCTCACATCCGCGGGTGGATCCGAGACCGGCAACGGTCGGCGATACTGCGAGAGATCCTCGCGGAGTCGCAGCGGCAATCACAGACGAGAGGAAGGTTTCGCCATGCCTGGTCTAACTCCACCGGTGGCCGACGAACGGGAGGGGCTCATCGGCTACCTTCGGCAGCAACGGTACTTCATCCGGCTGGCGGCCTATGGGCTGACCGAGGAGCAAGCCCGAGCGACGCCCACGATCAGCTCGTTGAGCATCGGCGGCCTGATCAAGCACGTTGCCGGCGTCGAGACGAACTGGATGGACCTCGTCATGCAGCGTCAACCCACCATGAGCCCCGAGGAGGGGTATGACGACTACGCGGCGAGCTTCCGTCTGGGACCGGATGAGCACCTTGCGAGCGTGCTGGAGCACTACGACCAGGTCTCCGCCCTGACGGAGCGCGATGTCGCGGCCATACCCGATCTCGTGCGGCCGGTTCCCGTTCCCAAGGATGTTCCTTGGTTTCCCCAGGACGTCGAGGCCTGGTCCGTACGATGGGTCCTGCTGCATGTGATCGAAGAGACTGCCCGGCATGCCGGACACGCCGACATCATTCGGGAAGCCATCGATGGGGCGACCGCCATCCGGCTCATGGCCGCAGCCGAGGGCTGGCCCGAGACGCCCTGGGTCAAGCCCTGGAGAGCGCCGAGGGACACGACGCTGGCTTCAGATTGAAGCCCCGATGTGCGGAATGCCTGGAAGCGCCGTAGCTGGCGGCCACTACGTGGCTCGAATCTATGATCCACAGGCTTGCCCTTGGCAGTCGATCGCCCACCAGATCATGGAGATCGAGCGTGAGGGGTTCGGCCGCGGAGCCTTTAGCAAGCAGTATCTCAAATGGGCATTCCTTGAGCCGACGAGCACCGCCGGTCTGCTAATCGGTGACGACGACCGGATCGGTGGTTTCACCGTGGCCGCAGGCATGGGCGGGATTGCCGCGAACCGACGTGAACGCGAGACCGCCTACATTGTCGACACGGTGATTCGTCGGGAACTTCGGGGTCGAGCATTGGTGGGACTGCTGATGCAGATGGTCGAGCGGGAGCTGAAGGAGCGAGGATTTCGCTTCCTCGAGCGTCACGCCGCCATCGCCAACGGCTACGCCGACAGCATCCGGCGCCACTACGGCCCCCGAATCATCCGGGAGGCCGGCCCTCAACCCTCCGAATGGGGCGAGCAGATGTTCTTTCGCATCCGCCTCTAGCCTTTGCGACGAACCCCGAGCCCATGCTCAGACGGCCCCGCAGTGGGTCGCGTCCTCGCCGGGCATAGCCTCCATAGCCCGCAGCATGGGGACGCCCCCAGTCCGGAGAAAGCGAACCGCCAGCACCGCGCTGAGGGCTAAGAAGACCAGATTGAGGGCCGTAGTGGTGTCCCAGACGGGCTGGGACTGAAGTATGCCCACATGCCGGCTCGTCGGAACAATCCCGATGAGTCGGAACGCGGCGCCGGCGGCCAAGCCTGCAACCGTCATGGCCACGTACGACACAGCTGCCAGATAAAGGGCCACACGTGTGGAATAGTACCGCCGGTAGATATCCAAGATGGGCAGGATGAGCAGATCCGCAAAGATGAAGGCAATGGCCCCGCTGAAGGAGATACCGCCTCGCCATAGGACGGCGGCCAGCGGAATGTTGCCCACCGAGCACACGAAGGTCACCATCGCCACCAGAGGTCCGATTACCGCGCCCCACACCTCTGTCCACGGACCATGGCCCCTCAGAAACAGAGCCGACCAGGCCCCGCCGGGGACCCACGCCGACAGCGCACCGGCCACCAAAAGGCCCACGGCAAGGTCCAACCAGAGGCTGTAGACGTTCATGAAATAGTAGTGGCTGACTGAGGTCAGGGCCGGGCCCGAGAATACCCGACGAAGAATGGGCCCCTCGGTCACCGACATATCCATGGCCGCGTGGCCCTCCATTCGGCCACTCAATCCCTTCTCCGATTGACGCCGCGCCGCCTCGACCAGCCAGGGCCGCAGCGTCACTCTGAAGAGCAGGGCAATGAGCAGGATCATGAGAACACCGCCGCTCACCTCCCCTGCCAGAAACTGCCAGCCGAGCAATGCCAGCAGCACGAGCCCTAGCTCGAACACCAGATTCGTGGATGCAAATTCGAAAATAATGGCGTTGCGCAGCGTGGCGCCCCGACGGAACAGCGAACGGGCCAGGGCTGTGGCGGCGTAGGAGCAAGAAGAGGAGGCGGCGCCGAAACCCGCGGCGATCACCAAGCTGCCGGCCGAGTCGGAACCGAGCAGGCGGGAAACCGCGCGCTTAGAAACATATGTCTCCACGACTGCGGAGAGTAGGAAACCCAGGGCTAGGGGCCAGAGCACTTGCCAGAACATCGCAAAGGCGGCCCTCAACGCCTCGCCGATGGCTCCCGGGAGCTGCATCAAGGCCGCATCAACTCCTGGACCGGCGCCCTGCTCATCAATCACTCCTCCTCGAAACATTGGCCGAAGGAGCTGCCGTGCTTGTCCGGCAGCTCCCCTGCAGCAATCGTCGAATGGTCACAGGCCGAAGACGGCCCGGGCCAGTGGCCCAGCCTGCCGCTGATCTACCGTATCGCGTGGTTCCCTGGAATGACCTTGCCGCACCGTCCGCGGCCGTATGTCGCGGCCAGGCCACGTGACGAATGAAAAGCCTCGCCCAACCAAACGCTGATAGCGGCACGAGGAGAGGCTTATCACTGCGGCTGTTGCCGCCTCAAGTCGCGAGAGGTCTAAGAAACAGCCCATTGGCATGCGGGTATCAGTTCACCGCCCGACCGCCAAGACGTCCCGCCAAAACTAGAATTGTGCGGATCGGCGTAGACTTGCCGGGCGGCGGATCGGTCCAGCCACTGGAGGACAGCATGAAGCATATCGGGATCAACGGCTTTGGACGAATCGGGCGGCTCGCCCTGCGCACCATCTTGAAACGGTATCCAGGTGAGCTGGAGGTGGTGGCCATCAACGACATCGGCGATGCGGCCACCAACGCCTATCTCTTCAAGTACGACTCCAACTACGGCCCCTACCCAGGTGAGGTGGACGTGGCGGCAGACGCCATCATCGTCGATGGGCACCCCATCCGCGTCTTTGCCGAGCGTGACCCCGCCCAGATCACGTGGAGCATGGTGGATGCCGACCTGGTAATTGAATCGACCGGCCGCTTCACGGATGCCACCAAAGCGGCCGCCCATCTCGGCGATACCGTCAACAAGGTCATCATTTCGGCCCCCGCCAAGAATGAGGACGTCACTTTGGTTCTGGGCGTTAACGACGAGGCCTACGATGCCGAGCGGCACCATGTGGTTTCAAATGCGTCATGTACAACCAACGGCCTCGCCCCGGTGGCCAAGATTCTCAACGACCGCTTCGGAATCGCAAAGGGTCTGCTCACGACCATCCACGCGTACACGAACTCTCAGCAGCTGCTCGACCTCGCCGCAAAGGACCTGCGGGATTCGAGATCGGGCGCCGTGAACATCGTCCCTTCAAGCACAGGCGCCGCCAAGGCGGTGGGCCTGGTCATTCCCGAGCTGAAGGGCAAGTTCACGGGTATGTCCTTTCGTGTGCCCGCCTCGACGGTCTCGGTGGTCGACTTCACAGCCCAGCTCAACACCGCGGCAACCGCGGCAGAGGTCAACGAGGCGATGCGGGACGCGGCAGGCACGGGGCACCTCAAGGAGATCTTGGCGTACACCGAGGAGCCCTTGGTTTCCATGGATCTCAAGGGCGACTCGCACTCCTCGATCTTCAGTGCCCTGGAGACCATCGCCATCGACGACATGGTCAAGGTCGTGTCTTGGTACGACAACGAGTGGGGTTATGCCTGCCGGATTGCCGACCTTGCCCACATGATGCTGGTGAAGGCGCCGGCCGCCGCGGTAACCGCCTCATAGCCGGCGCCGGCCGACGGGTCCGCACCCTCAGAGACCTCACGCTCGGCAGAAAGCGGGTGTTTCTGCGCGTTGACTACAACGTGCCGTTGCGGGGAACTGCCATCACCGACGATACGCGCATCCGGGCCACTCTCCCGACCATTGAGTATCTCCTGGCGCATCATGCGGCCGTCATCATCGCTTCGCACCTAGGCCGGCCCAAGGGCACGTGGAAAGAGGAACTCAGCCTTGCCCCAGTGGCTCACCGCCTCTCGGAGCTGCTGCATCAGCCGGTCGAGATGGCGCCGGACTGTGTCGGATCGGAAACCGAGGCCATGGCGCGTTCGCTACAGCCCGGTCAGCTGATTATGCTCGAGAACCTGCGGTTCCATCCCGAGGAAGAGGCGAACGACCAGGCCTTCGCGGGCCGTCTGGCCTCTCTGGCCGACCTTTACGTGGACGACGCCTTTGGCGCGGCGCATCGCGCTCACGCATCCACGGAGGCCATCGCACACCTGCTCCCTGCCGCGGCTGGCCTCCTCATGGAGCGCGAAATCGAGGCGCTCAGCGGTGCCTTGCATCATGCGCAGCCACCGTTCATCGCGGTCATCGGGGGGGCCAAGATCTCCACCAAGATGGCGCTGATCGAGAACCTGCTCACCCGGGTTGATGCTCTCATCATCGGTGGCGGAATGGCGAACACGTTTCTGGCCGCCAAGGGATACGAGGTCGGCTCCTCTCTCGTCGAAGCAGATCTGATTCCAATGGCCAAGGAGCTCCTGGGCCGGGCCTCGGCCGACCGTCTACTCTTGCCCGTCGACGTGGTCGTCGCCCCGAATGTCTCATCTGCAGGGCAGCGCCGCACCGTCGCGGTCGACCAGGTCCCCCCGGACTGGACGATCGTGGACGCTGGTTCAGCCTCGCTCGAGCGCTTCTGTGAGCGCATTCATTCAAGCCGGACGGTGCTCTGGAACGGGCCGATGGGCATTTTCGAGGAGCCGGCATTTGCGGCCGGGACTCTCGCCATCGGCCGCTGCGTGGCCGCATCGCAGGCCGAATCCATCGTCGGCGGCGGCGACTCGGTGGCGGCCCTGGACCAGATGGGGCTCACCAACAGCATGTCGCACGTCTCAACCGGCGGCGGCGCTACTCTGGAGTTCCTTGAAGGGAAGACCCTTCCCGGTATCGCCGTCTTGGAGCAGAGCGGATGACGGCCATGAACGAGGAGGAGCGCCCGGTGGCGTGGACCGCGATTTACGAGGATGAGGAGGTCCTCAGTGCGGACGACTCACCCCTGGGTCAGGTGCAGGAGGTGCTGGGCACCGGCCCAACGGGCATCTTTCATGGATTGGTCGTGCGCACACCACTGGTCGACTATCCTGTTGAGGTTCCGGCCGCCAACGTGGCCGGCATCACGAACCGGCGAGTCACGCTCTCCATAGGCCAAGAGGACTTCCGAGGGCTACCGGCCTACCGTGAGGTCGACTCGTTCTCCCTCGGTATCAAGGGTCTCCTGCGCCGCGTGGGGTGGAAGGAGGACCGCTAGATCGGCACGTTGCGATTGCAGACGGCCGCCCTGTTGTGTCCTGGAGACGGCAGAGTAAGCGTCGATAGATCGTAGACGTCGATGTACTCCACCGGGCTGGAGGAGGGTGAATCGCCATTCTCGGAAGCGATCGGGTTCTCGCCGATGGAGATAGGCCCGGTGGCCCGATAGTGTCCGATCAACCGAGCATTGCGGACAATGTACCGGGTCGGCGCGGTGCTGGCATGATCCAGGACCGCATATCGGTAGCCGGCCGCCACGTCGGCCGCAAGCTGGGATAGGGAGCCCGGCGTAGGATCAGTCGTGCAACTGACGCCTGTCGGTTTGCCCGGGAAATAAAACAGCATGACCTCGTTGGACGCCAGCATGCGGCTCACATGGCGCGACTCAAGCAGGGTTGTCGCCTGAGCGAAACCCGAGCGTTCCCCCACCAAGCGCCAGGACAAGGTCGCGCCGGCACCCGCGATCACCAATGCCAGCACCACCACCACGGTGCGGCGCAGGACGTCCCGGTGAATCCGCTCGGCTGCCATCACCAGGGCGGCCGCCGCCAGGATCATGGCAAAGGGCACGGCGGCATCGAGGTTGCGAGGCACGATAAAGGGCGCGAATACGTAGATGGCGTACGGGATAAACACCAGCGCGCTCATCGCGGCCCAGGGGAAGAGCCAGGTCCATATGGTGATAACAAGACCGAGGACCACGAGCGCGGCAATGGCCCAGCCCTCACGCAGGACGAACCACTGCAGATAAATGAGCGGATTGAAATGAAAGACGGATTGCTTCCCACCATGCAGCTGAAATAGCGCCTGCTGCAGATACCACTCTGCTCCACCCTTCCTGACGTTCTTGAAGATAACGTGGCCGCCGGATTTGACGAGCACGTTGACCTCGCTCCGAAACAGCACCACTCCGCCACCGCGGGCGATCACGTCCACAATCTGCCAGAGCACCGGCACCGTGGCCGCCCCTCCGACCCACGACACCAGCCGGCCGAGCACCACTCGCCCGCCATGCTCGTTCCAGGTCCACACGACGTCGAACGCCACGAGGGCAATGATGTAGACCACGATGCGGTAGTTGGCCGTGAAGGCAGTGCCGGCCAGGAGAGCCGCGAAGAGCACCATGCGCGAGGGGAATCCGCGCACGGCGGGAAGCACCGAGGGCATCCGCTCCCAATCAATGGTCCAAAGCAAGACGGCAGCCAGGAAGAGCGCTCCCGCGTCACTCTCTGAAAGCGCCGACCGAGCGTAGATGATCTCGTACTCGGCTACGGCGAAGAACAACGCCGCGATGCACGCGGCCCAGGGGCCGAAGAGCTTGCGGGCCAGCACATAGACGAGGATCACTTCAACCACGCTGGCGAATGCGTTCAGAAACAGCGGAGCGTAGTCGTGAAGACCAAAGATAACGAAGGCAAGAGCGATCAAGAGAGCGTGAGTGGGTTTGGCGGTCCCGATCGTCTTGCCGATCTGGAGCGGTGTGGAGCTGCCGGCCCACGACTGCAGATAGGCATGCAGACGCTCGCCTTCCAGCGAGAACTTCGCCTCGTCCCAGTAGACAAGGCCCCGATGCGAGAGATCGGCAAAGCGGAGGACGGCGGCAACCGCAACAATCGCTACCATCGCCACCGCCTGTAGCAGGCGCGGGTCCTTCAGCCTTGACACGTCAGCCTGCCCGGCCCCTGCCGCGACCTCCCAGCTTCAGGCGGAGGGCGCCCACCGCGCAGGTTTGTGCCAGGGCCATCCCGTGACTCCAAGGCCGCATCTTGGACTCGCCGGCTTCGCGGGCCACATAGCGAATCGGAACGTCGATGACGCGAAGGTCCAGGAGACCGGCACCCATGAGCAGATCGAAATCACCCCATGGATCGTGCCCGCCAAACTGGGGGCGGGCATCCAGCAGCTTGGGCACGTCACGTTTGAACACGGCCTTGGTCCCACACAACGTATCGGTGATCCGCTGCCCGAGGAGCCAGGAAAGGTAATGGCTGAAGGCGCGGTTTCCCACGTTATTTAGGCCTGGCATCGCCCCGGCGTCCATGGGATAGATGAGCCGGGTTCCGTTGGCGAAATCGGCCACCCCCTCCGCGAGAGCCAGATAGAAGCGCGGGAGGTCTTCGGGCCGGACCGTCATGTCGGCGTCCAGGATCATGACCACATCCCCGGTAGCGGCGCGTAATCCTTGGAACGTCGCCCCGCCCTTGCCGGTGTTGCCCGACTGACGAATGAGCTTCAGCTGGCCATCGGGCCGACGGCGGATGAGCTCGAGAATGCGCTCCGGAGTGCCGTCGGTCGAGTCGCCATCGACGAAGAGGATCTCCGTCGAGGTTCCCAAGGCCGGTACCCGGTCGACCAGCACGCCCACGTTATCGACCTCGTTCCGGCACGGAACCACGACCGTGCATGATAGCGGCGCAGCCACCCGCTCTACCTTCCGTGCTGTCGTCTGACCGCCATCTTGAAAGCGAGACCGAGCGGCCGGGTCGAATCCGGCCAGTCGGAGCAGGTTGTCGACATCAAACTTCGACAGCCGGAAGGAGCCGCCGTGACCATACACAACGGTCAGGATTCCGCCTTCGGCCACCCGGTCCCACACCGCGCGCAGGATACCCCATGAATCACCAAGGCTCTCGAGCGGGACATCCAGTTTGACTCTGCCGGCCTGCACGGTTTCTGACTGGATTGATGCCAGCGGGAGGGCGACGGATCCCGCCGCCTCGCCGCCAAAAACCAGCTCATCACGTGGCTCGGTCACCGTCATGACCTTGCTGCCAACTGGCGGTCTGAAGCGACGACCAGCTCACACGGACGTACGGGAGGCGACGGGAGTGCCGTCACAGCTCGATGGCTCGACGGTGACTTCAGCGGCTTCCGGCTGCAGCGCCGGCTGATGCTTCCTCCAGCTCGTGTGCGAGGCACCGGCGCAACATCTCGTCCAGCTTGACCTGAGCCTCCCAGCCGAGCTGCTCACGCGCTTTATCGACGGCCGGAATGCGGACCTGAACGTCGTCCGCGAACGTCGGAGCGTGCGTGAAGCGGAGGTCCTGTTCCGGCGTACGACCGATCAGCTCGTGGTACAGCCGGTAGATGCGATGGCCGAGATCCATCATGGTCACCGGCTCTCGATTGCCGAGGTTGAAGTCGGCATTGGCCGTCGCCGGATCGAACGACCAGCGTGCAATTGCGCCGGCGACATCGCCGATCCACGTGAAGCACCGCACCTGCTCGCCGCTGCCGATGATGAGCATCGGATTCTGGTGCTCGTGCACGATGCGCTGAATGAAGTCCGCAAAGACATGGCATACGCCAGGCTCATAGCCCTCGGCACGCTCGTGCAGGCCAATGATATTGAATGGTCGCCAGATGGTGTACTCGAGCCCGTACTGCGTGCCAAACGCCTGCGAGAGACGCTCCCCCATCAGCTTGGAGAGCCCGTAATCGGTCAGAGGAACGAGCATGTTCGGCACGTCTTCCTCGCGGGCCACGTCGGCCTGGCGCTCGTAGACCATGGACGAGGAGATAAATGCCACACGACGCACGCCGGCCGCAAGGGCCTCCCGGAGGATGAGGCCGTGGAGCATGGTGTCCTTCTGGAGGATGTCGGCCGGGTAGCGGTGGAATCCGGCAACCCCATAGATCTGAGCGGCGGCTTGGATAACTCCGTCGACGCCCTTTAGCGACCGGCGGACGGTATCGAGATCGGTGAGGTCGCCCTCTAGGAACTCGATTCCGTCAGGCGGTGGCTCCTGGCCATACCGCATGTAGTTGTCGACGCCACGGACCTCATGACCCTGTTCGAGCAGGCGCGGCGTGACCTCGCGCATCAGCGAGCCGCACACGCCCGTTACCAATATCCTCATGTTCCTCTTCCGAGCCCCTTCCAAAGATTCGATCGGCCCATGGCCAGATGTTCCAAAGGTCGAAGACATATACCTCTCGACGGTCCCTTCCGCACAGCCCCACCAGGTCGTTCTCACCAAGGGAACGGAAGGCCGAGTGTGGGGTCATGACCACGACCGCGTCACTGCCCCGCACGACCTCGGAGTTGTCATGGCCGGCCACCAGCGGATCATAGAGCCCGGTCACCGCACCTTCACGGTCGAGCACGTTGACCAGAGGAAGGGTGAGGTTGTCGCGGACGTCGTCGGTGTCCGCCTTGAACGCCAGCCCAAACACCGTGACCTTTCGCCTGGCCAGGGACCCGAGCGCCGCCCGAAGCTCGTGGGCGACGTGCAGGACGATGTTCTCGTTGGTCTTGATGGCGGCGTGCGCAATCATACTGGCGCTGGAGCTGAAGGCAAGTGTGGCGGTGTCCTTTCCGAGACAGGGGCCGCGGCTGGGGCCGGGCCGGGGAATGCCACCGCGAGGATAGCCGCCGTTGGCCGCCTCGAGCACTCGGAAGATGTCCGCATCATGTTGCTCCGCGATGATGGCAAACTCGTTGGCGAGACCAAAGAGCGTGTAGCGGAACGTGTTCAAGAACAGCTTTGCCAGCTCTGCCTCGACGGTCGATACGTGATGAATGCGCTTCTCGGCGCCCAATGACCGGAAGAGCCGCTCGGCCTTGCGCGCCGTCTCACGGTCGTCGGCGCCGATGATTTCCGGCAGCTCTTCGATGCCGCGCATCGCCTCCCCCTGGACGAGGCGCTCCGGACAGAAGGAGACATGGAAGTCGACACCCGGCACCCAGTCTCTCTGCGCGGCAATGCGGGAGGTGACCACGTTGTGCGTGAAATGGGGCGCAACAGTGCTTCGAACGATGAGCGTGACGCCCTCCGAAAGATGCGGGACCATGCGCTCCAGAACGTCGAAATACTGATCGTACCGAAACGTGTAATCGGTTCCCAGAGGCGTACCGAGCGTCATGACGACGTACTCGGCTTGGGCCACCTGGTCGGGGAATCGTTCGTCCCCATAGGTGAGCGGACGGAACCGCTCGCTCCCGGCCGCGAGGGCCAGCAGCTCGTCGCTTCCGTCCTCGAGGAAGGGCATCACACCCTGCCTCAGCGATTCGATCTTACTTATGTCGATGTCGACGAGGGCGACGTCATGCCCGGCCTGCCACAGCTTCAATGACAGGGGAAGACCGACGTGGCCCACGCCTACGCACAGTAGGCTTGCCACAAACTCTCCTCAGCGCAACACGGTACTGATACCGCCAATTCTAGTCGAATGGCGGCACTTTGCCCAATTTGGGACGCGCGGATGCAGTTCTAAGTCACAACCACCATGTCCGGTGCAGCCTTCCAGGCCTGTCAGGCCTTCGCGTGGCCGACGACGGAACAGCTGCCGCCCCCCGGCAGCTGCGAGGGTTCCAGCCGCCGCTCGCTCTCGAGCGCTCGAACGGCCTGGCCGATCACTGCGCCAGGCGCCCGCAGATGGCGCGCCAGGATCGAAGGAACGACATAGGCCGCCGTGGGCAGATAGGCTTCCAGGAAGATCCTAGCCGCCTCATCCATGCTCAGTCCCTCGGCTGAACGGACGGCATCGGGATGTCGGGAAAACATGATCCCGTGGTGCTTGATACCCTCTTCCGAAGAAAACTCGTTTGTAATCAGCAACCTCGTATCCAGCTCTGCGAGAGCGTGATGATAGGCCGCGCTCCGCTCCCGGCCCATGGGAAAGCCGGCCGCCTTACGAAGATCGGACGTTCCCACCGGGTCTTTCGCGTCGTCCAGTACCCGAGCGATCCGGTAGGCGTCCGCCGAGATGACGCCGAAGTCGTACAGCTCGTCAGGAGTGCGCAGATCGGCAACCAGCCGCAGCACGGCGGGTAACAGCGGCCAGCTCACAAAGGTGGGCCGCTTCCGGACAACACTGCCGTAGAAAGCGGCCCCCATGCGACCCAGCTCCCAACGCCAGCTATAGACGCGTCCCGAGGGACTGTCCCACTTCGAATCCGTCTTGGCATCGGGGTTGCCGACGTGGGCGTGGAAGAGATTCGCAATCTCGCTGGAGGCCGGATAGACGGTGGCGATGCCGGCGGCATCGATGAGCGTCGCAGCCTGGGGTGCATCCGCGACTGCGCGGTCGGGCGTTTGTCGCCAGCCCTCCAGCCGTTTGACCCACGGATCCCATCCTCGCAGCTCTTCCAACTTCGAGGCGGCGCGACCGGTGGAGGGCTCTTCCCCTGCTATACGTCCGTGCTTGAGGTGGTAGTCGAGGTGGTGTCGGCATCATCCTCGGAACTGGCCGACTTGCGGAATTCCCGGATGGACTTTCCAAGCGCCCCACCGACATCGCCCAGCTTTCCGGGCCCGAAAATGAGCACCACGATTGCCAGGATGATGAGAAGCTCCCACCAATGGCCAAAAAGACCCGGCATTTCAACTCCTAGGGATGCTGCCTGGCATTATACGCCCAAGTTCCTTCTCCCACAGTTGCCCCGTGAGCCGACGGACAGTGCGACTGAGGACGACTCCTATTCGAATCTGCGAGCCGATAGACTGGTTGCGATACGCGCTCTGAGAGCGTCCGCCGTTGCCCAAGAGAAAGCCAGAATCGCGTGATGGGGCGAAATGACGGGAGGCCGAATGGATAGTACGCTGGCCGACATCTTGGGGCAAGAGGCGGCCACAGCTCCCGGGGACCTCCCCTTGCCGCTCGTTCTCCAGCGTTCAGTCGCCAGGCGCTCGCAGTTCCGCCATGACAATGTGATTCGGCCCCTCGCACCCAGGCCTGGTCAAACGGTCACGGTAAAGGCAACATCCGGCGAAGAGGTTGGGGTACGTCACGCTCGAATCTTCTATACATTCGACGGCGGCGAGCCGTCCCTAGAGTCGCCCTGCGTCGACATGGCCATCGCGGACGTCCAGTGGAACGTGCTGTCAGGATATCTGTTTGTTTGGACGGCGGATCTACCTGCCCGTTCTGAGGGCGAAGTGGTTCGATACCGAATTGCCGGCTGGGCCGAAGAGGCGTCGGGCGAGCCGGATCTGTGGGCACAGGACGGACAGGGCTTTTGGTTTCGCTTCGGATGGGAGGAGGGGATTTCCACCTTCGCCTATCGAGTCGAGGAATCTCTGCCTGCGCCTGCCTGGATCCGTGATGGCGTCGTCTATCAGATCTTCCTGGATCGCTTCCGCCCTTCCGAGGGCCGCCAGTTCGAAGACTCCGGCTTCAAGGGTATTCATGGAGGAGCGATCGACGGTGTCACTCGCAGCCTTGAGTATCTCGAGGATCTGGGCGTCACCTGTCTCTGGCTGTCACCGCTCCATCCCGCCGAGACCTATCACCGCTACGACGGGCTCGATTACTTTGCCGTCGACGGGCGGCTGGGCGGATCAGAGGCGTTGCGCAGACTCACCTCGGGCGGGAAAGCGCGCGGTCTGCGGTTTCTCATGGACTTCGTACCCAGCCACTGCTCCTGGCACCACCCCGCGTTCCTCCGCGCCCAGGCTGACCGCAATGCCTCTGAACGATCCTGGTTCACGTTCTATGATTGGCCAGCCAAGTACCGGACGTTCCTCGACCTGGCGCCTCACCTGCCCTCACTGAATACGGATGATCCAGGTGCGCGGAGACACCTCATCGAGGCCGCCGTGCATTGGATTCGAGACTACGGCATCGACGGCTTCCGTCTCGACCACGCCATCGGGCCGAGCATGGACTTCTGGGTCGCGTTCCGAGCGGCGCTCAAGGCTGCCGATCCCGAGAGCTTTACCGTCGGCGAGGCTACGGACACGCCCGATGCCCTCCGGCGTTTCCGCAACCGCCTGGACGCCATCCTTGACTTTCCCCTGGCCCGCGCGCTCCGATCCACCTTCGCCATGAACACCTGGACGGTGCAGCACCTTGATAACTTCCTCAATGCCTACGATCGCTACATGGAAGCCGGTCCCTTCCGACTCAGCTTCCTGGACAACCACGACATGGACCGTTTCCTCTTCCTGTCGGGTAATCGCCCGGGCCGCCTGAGGATGGCGGCGCTCTGCCAATTCGCCCTGTTGCCGACGCCCATCGTGTACTACGGGACCGAGATCGGGCTTCGGCAGGAGCATCCCGCGTCGAACCGAGATCATGGCGGTGATGCTCAGGTCCGAGGAGACATGCCGTGGGATCGAGACGAATGCGACGAAGAGCTTCGGCAGTTTTATCGCGCGCTGATCCGCCTCCGCCGGGAGCGGCGCGCCCTGCGCGAGGGTGGGCGGACGACCCTACACCTCGACTCGCAGCACGGCACCTACCTCTTCCGGCGAACGGCGGATGGCGAGGCTCCGGTCGTCGCTGCCTTCCACCTCGGAGCCTCAGCTGCCTCCGTGGAGCTGGACGGACTCCTGGACGGCAACTGCCTGATCGCGACGGGTGAGGTGTCCATCGAAGCCGCTCCCTCGCGGACCACCATTCGGCTTGGTCCCGAGTCGGCGGCGCTTCTCGCCTGAGCGAGCCAGTCGCACAACACGACGATAATTGAACACATTCGCGCCTGGTCAAAACGGGGAATCATGACGGATCAGCCATCAATCGTCCGGGTCCGAGACATCCTGGCCGCCGAAGAGCCGGGATCTTGTGTTCAGGTTCAGGGCTGGGTTCGAACCCGTCGTACGTCAAAGGCGGGCCTGACCTTCGTGGAGGTAAACGACGGCTCGAGCCTCGCAAACCTGCAGGTGGTGGCGGAGCAGGCTCTGCCCAACTACGAGGCAATCAGCAAGCTCGGCACCGGCGCCAGTGTAGAGGTGAGGGGCGAGATCGTGAGCTCGCCCGCCGCAGGACAGGCGATGGAGCTTCGGGCGGCAGACATCCGGGTCGTGGGCGACAGTCCCGATGATTACCCACTCCAGAAGAAGCGACACAGCTTCGAGTACCTACGCACCATCGCCCATCTCCGCGCCCGCACCAACACCTTCGGCGCCGTGGCGCGGGTACGCAACGAGGTGTCCCGGTGCATCCACGAATACTTCCAGACTCGTGGCTACCTTTACGTTCATTCGCCGATCATCACCGCCATCGACGCCGAAGGGGCGGGGGAGATGTTCCAAGTCACCGCCCTTGACCTCGAGAATCCTCCTCGACGGGACGGTCATGTCGATTACGGGCGAGACCTCTTTGAAGATCGAGCCTATCTCGCCGTGAGCGGGCAGCTGGAGGCCGAAATCATGGCCACGGCGGTCGGGGGTGTCTACACTTTCGCCCCCACCTTCCGAGCCGAGAACTCAAACACCTTCCGCCACCTCTCTGAGTTCTGGATGATTGAGCCCGAGATCGCGTGGTGCGACCTCGATCGGCTCCAGGACATTGCCGAAGACTTTATCAAATGCATATTCGCCTCCGTGCTTGACCGCTGTCCCGAAGACATGCGGTTCTTCAATGACCGCATCGACTCGACGGCCATTGAAACGCTCGAGTCGATCGTCGGCAGCCGGTTCGTCCGCATCAGCTATACGGAAGCGGTCGAGATTCTGGAGAAGGCAGTGGAGGCCAACTTCCAGTTTCCCGTTTCCTGGGGCATGGACCTCCAGTCGGAGCACGAGCGGTATCTGACGGAACAGACATTCCGCAAGCCGGTCATAGTGACCAACTATCCCCGCGAGAACAAGGCGTTCTACATGCGGGTGAACGACGATGGCAAGACGGTGGCCGCCATGGATGTCCTGGTGCCCCGCATCGGGGAAATCATCGGAGGCAGCCAACGCGAAGAGCGCTACGATCGTCTGCGCGAGCAGATGGCGGCTCGGGGCATGGACCCCGAGGCCTACTGGTGGTATCTGGACCTCCGCCGGTACGGCACCGTTCCGCATGCCGGCTTCGGCCTCGGGCTCGAGCGCACCGTACAGTTCATCACCGGCATGGCCAACATCCGGGATGTCATCCCCTTTCCGCGCGCTCCGGGCCTGCTTTCCTTCTAGTCCCGATGGGGGCCAGCTAAGCAGCGTTCCTCGTCGGTTGCGAATACCGTGTGGGCGCCGCCTGGCCTCTCTAAGGGAAGCTCGCGGGAACAGATCACAGCTCGCTACCCCACAGCTCCAGGTCTTCGCCGGCCTGCCCGTCTAGGTGGAAGGCGGAACATATCAACGAACGCGTGGCAAGCGGCAGCTTCGATCTGAACGAAACGCCGCCCCGTGATCCATGCAGAACTGGTTGACCGCCGCTGGGCGCAACGGGCAAACGGTTCAGCATGTATCTACCGATCCGGAGCCTGCGGGAGTGTCGACGACCCGGGCGTCTTGCCGCGCGATATCCCTCCGACGTGAGCCGAAAACAAGCCAATTGTCAAGAACCCAGGCACATCACGTTGCTACAATGAGCCAATGTCGGCGGCTCCTGCCGCTCGGCGTTTTCTCTAAAGTTGGCGGCATGTCAGCCCGCGTCCTTGTACTCAACCAGAACTACGAGCCCCTGAACGTGTGCCACGTTCATCGGGCTTTTGTTCTCGTGTTCTGCGGCAAGGCGGAGGTGGTCGAATCCAACGGCCACACGCTCCACACCTCCACGCGGTCGTATCAGTGTCCGTCGGTCATCCGCCTGCTGTACTTGATCAAGCGTGCCCATCCCATGGCGAAGCTGACCCGCAAGGAGATCTTCATGCGGGACAACTTCACCTGTCAGTACTGCGGCACCAAGACGCACGACCTCACGCTTGACCACGTCGTCCCTCGCCATCGCGGTGGTCAACACCGGTGGGAAAACCTGGTGAGCGCCTGCAAGGCCTGCAATCACCGGAAGGGAGGACGGCTTCCGGACGAGGCGCGCATGCACCTGAACGTCCGGCCGGCCCAACCTCGGGTCAGTCGGTACTACTGGGTGCATCAACACCTGCAGTCGACCCACGATCCGGCGTGGCTGAAGTTCATTCCCGACGCGGAGCGCAAACGGGTCTCGGCCTAAGCCTCTGGCCGCCTTTTCTGGACAGCTACGCCGCGCGGCTGGCGCCTCTATGCGAAGGCGAGGAGCCGGATGCCCACGAAACCGAGTGTCCCCGCGAGGCCAAGTCGCAGCAGAAGGTCTGGCACGTGCACCGTCATCCGGCTGCCGATCGCGACACCCGGCAGCGAGCCGATGAGCAGCAGTATGGCGATGTGGAAATCTACCGTGGCAATGAAGATGTGGGCGGCAGCCGCGACGATGCTGAGAATGGCGGCGTGGAAGACGTCTGTGCCGATCAACTCACTAGTCGAGGCGGTATTGAAGAGCACGACGAGCGCAATGATGGTCAGCGAGCCGCCACCGACCGAGGTCAGGGCCACCAACGCCCCCACCAGCACTCCGATACCGATCGCGAATCCCCTCCGATTGCTGATGGAGGCAAGCTTGAACCGAGATTCAATGACCGGCTTGAAGAGCAAGCTCACGGCCACAAAAATGAGTACCGCCGCCAAAGCATCGGTGATTAGACCCTGAGTGAAATGCTTGGCGGATTTGAGGAAGTAGCCCACGATGACCGTGGTTACCAACGCCGAGGGGACGCTGCCCGTGGATAGCCAGCGGACCGCGTCCATCTTGACAGTGCCCAGACGGAAATGGACGATGGCGCCAAGAGAGCGCGTAACGGCAGAGTACACCAGGTCGGTACCGACCGCAATCGCCGTGGGAACACCCATCACGAGGACGAGTATCGGGGTCATGAGGGAGCCACCACCCACGCCGGTCAGCCCCACTAGAAAGCCGATGCCCAGGCCGATGAGGATGAGCGAAAGATCGGTCGGCATCGCCCAGTCAGCCTCCTTTGGTCCTTTTAGGGTGCCCTTCGAGCATGACATTAGACCCGCGGACTTGTCCAGTTTCCAGGGCAACAGCCTGTCGGCCCGGCCGTCGTGCAACAAAACCGCAACCAGTCATCGTAGAGACGGCTGATGAGACCGCTCCCTCTGCAAGTACACCCCCGACGTCAGCCGGCTCTTGCGTCCTTAATCTGCTTCAGCTTGGTCCTCTTCCTGACAGCCTGCGGCGGTGGTGCCGGTGATTCGACCGGGCCCCAATGGCAGCTCGTGGGTCTCTCCGGACGGTTCGTTCACGAGGTGGTCTTCCCGCCCGGCAGCAGCCTGGTCTATGCGGCCACCGAACGGGGCCTCTACGTCCGCACACGCGATCTCCGGTGGAAAACACTGGTCCCTACCGGCGAGGTATGGGGCGTCTATTCGGGAGCGGGCGGCCGCTTCCTCCTCACGGCCAACGGGGATGGATCGGTCCACGTAAGCCACGACGGCGGCCGCCGGTGGTTTTCGCGCCGGCTCACACCGATGGGAGTGTATGCCGTGACCGCGATGCCCGGCCGCCCCTCGCAGTGCTTGGCTGCGGCGGGTAATGGCATTTACCGGAGCCACGATGGCGGCCATTCCTGGCGACGAACCCTCGTACTGGCCGGCAGCGGCGCGGATGCCTTCGCCTGGGCATCCGATTCGCGTGTCTTCGCCGCCACCGTCGCGGGTGGACCCCGACCTTCTGCAGCGGTGTTTCAGAGCTTCGACGGCGGCTCCAACTGGCGCCCGTGGGGAGCCGGTCTTCCGCGCGCGGGGGTGATGTCCCTGCTCGTGAAGGGTGGGCGATTATTCGCCGGCTCGATGGGCCATGCGGTCTGGCGGTCTCCGTTGTCGAGGATCTCATGGCGCCAGGTCCGCCAGGGCATGCCCGCTCGGGACGATCACGGAGCCGGCCTGGCCGTCGTGCCGGACCGGCGGGATCTCTTTGTCGGCACCCAGGGCTACGGGGTCTTTGACTCGACCAACAACGGGACCACCTGGAAGCCGTTCTCAGCCGGGCTCCCCTCCGAGCAAGGCTTGACGATTGTCCTCAACCTGGCATACTCGGACCGAGACCACGCACTCTTCGCGGCAACGCCGAACGGCATTTACGAGCTTCGCATTTCGCGGGGAGCTCGCGCGACAGCTTCATGAGAGCGCCTAGATTCCTGCCCTCAATCGTGGCGCTCGCCCTCATCGGCGCCTCAGTCGGCGGATGCGGCTCGTCCACTGGGGCACCGCCCCCAAAGACGAACGGACATCGACTGATAGTTACCATCCGGGGCAATCCACTCGGCAACCCGGACTCGCTCTACTCACCCGCCCGCCTTCGGATCCAAGCCGGCGAGTCGGTCGTTTGGATCGACCGAGACGACTCCGATCATACGGTGAGTCCTGACTTCAACTATGGCGGCTGGAGGGGCGGGAGTGCCATCCTCCGGCATGGTGAGCGCTACAGCCACCGCTTCACTCGGCCCGGCATCTATCGCTACCACTGCATGGTTCACCAGAATATGCTTGGGGTGGTCATCGTTCACCGCTAGCGGCCCGGATCACGGCAGAAGCACCCCGATATAATGAGCCGTTTGGCTACACGAGGCGAAAAGGCGCCCCCTCCGGCTCCCGCCAACTCCCGGCAGCGAACCGTGCTGATCGCCGTCCTGGTGTTGATCGTCCTGGTCAGCGCGGGGGCCAGCTATGCTTGGTCTCGCACCATCAGCTCGGCCGCAGGACCGACGACCGGCCCGAACTCCCACGTCCACACGCTGATTGTTCAGCGGAACGGGACGCTGCTTCTCGGTGATCAGCAGGGGCTCTGGAGGTCGCGAACGGGGAAGACCTGGAGAGGCTACGGACCGCCGCTGAGTCACCTGATGCCGCTTTGCGTGGTTCGACTGGGCCGCACGATCCTCTCCTGCAGCACGGGGCTGGTGACCGGCCATGCTTTCGCCGGCACGCCAAAAGGGCTCTGGCGGAGCGCCAATGCCGGCCGCACCTGGCGACGCACGTCGCTTCCCGACCTGGACGTCATTGCCCTCGCTTCCAATCCGGGCCTGGCAAAGACGGTCGTTGCCTTCGCTCGACCGGACAGCCCGACGGGAACCGGCCACGGCGGCGTGTGGGCGTCAACCAACGCCGGGCTCACCTGGCGGCGAATCAACCGACACCTCGCACAGCAGGCTCCCAATGGTCTGGCGCTCCTGCCTGGCAGGCCATTCACGGTCCTGTTTGCGAGCGCCACCACACTGAGCATCTGGAGATCCGCGGACGGTGGAGCGCATTGGGCCAATGTTCGGTTGGGTGCCTCCCAGCCGCTCTCACTGGCCATCAGTCCGATCGATGACCGGCTGGCCTACGCGGGAGGTACCAACGGCATCTGGCGCAGCGCAGATGCCGGACTGCACTGGCGCCTTCGATGGCCGGGACCGCCGACACCGCTCCTGGCTCCCGCGTACGATCACCTCGACCACCTCTACGCCTATGGCAGCTCCGCCGCTCCCTCCGTCTATAGCGTCTCCCAATCACGGGGCATGGTAAAGGGCAGCATGCCGAACCAATCGGGCCAGCCCTACCTCATCGTGTCGGATCCGACCTCGGGATCGCGGCTGTACGCGGCCTATTCGTTCCCCCTTCGGATATACGGTTCCAACGACGGGGGAAAGACTTGGACCAAGATCCTTTGAAGGTTCGTTTTCCCCAGCTGGCGCTGACCATCACGATCCTTGCCTTGCTCAGCGGCGCCGGCCCAAGCTTTGGTCTTGCGGCGGCCCATCATGTCCCGCCAATTCGCATTGGAGCAGTCTATCCACTGGTTCATGGAGGCGCTCCCGCGCGTCAGGAATATGATGGTCTGCGCACGGCGGTCAGGCTCGTCAACCAACAGGGCGGCATCCATGGCAGACATGTCCGCTTGATGCTGAAGAACATCCCGGTCCGCGACGACGCGCCGGCGGCCGTGGCCGGCCTCGCCCATCACCATGTGACGGCGATCGTAGGATCGGCCGAGAGCCTCGTCGGTGTCCCGGCCAGTGAAGCAGCCCAGGCGCACCATGTCATCTATCTGGAGGCCGGCGCCGTCGCCACCATGCTGACTGACCCGGGGTTGCCGGATGTCTTCCGAACCGTGACTACGGGTCAGACGTTGGGACGCTCGGCCGCCGATTTCGCGGCCCGAGTGGTGGCGCAGAGGCTGAGAATCCCCGTGAGACGACTCCGGGTGGCCGTGATAAATGTCCGCGACGTCTACGGCTCCTCGGTGGCGGCTGCCCAGGTCGCCGAGACCAGGCGGCTTGGTATGCACCTCGTGTCCCACTTGCGGTATGACCTTGCCACCGTGCGGTTTCCCCGACTGGTTCGCGCGCTCAAACGCTCCCGGCCCGACGTCGTACTGGTGGCCGCCTACCTTCAGGACGCGATTCGCTTCCGTCGCGAGACGATCCGTCAGCATCTGCGAGTCGGAGCGATGATCGGAACGAGCTCGTCCTTTTGCATGCCTGCATTTGGTGACACCCTCGGCCGAGAGGCGGTCGGGCTATTTGCGTCGGACAAGCCCGACATCCATGTGAATACACGAGCGCTCCGGCCGGCGGCGCGGCGCTTGAGGCGTGTCGTCGTGCGGCTCTATCACCATCTCGAGCCCGGGGACATGACGGGGCCGGCAGTTGCCGGCTTTGTCGGCGGCTGGGTTCTCCTGCACGACATCCTGCCCCGAGCCCGGTCCTTGACCACACCGGCCATCCGTGTCGCGGCCCTCCGCATCAACCTTCCCTGGGGTAGCCAGATCAACGGGGCTGGGGTTCGATTCGCGCCGCCTTCCGCTCCCGACGCCGGGCAGAACCTGCGGGCGGCCTCCGTCGTGTGGCAGTGGCAGAAGCCGGGTAGAGCGGTCATTGTGGCCCCTCAGGCGTATGCCACCGGCCGGCCACGCTTCATCCCCCTTCCGCTGTATCGGTGAGACGCGCCGCGGCTCCTGCGGCACTGGTTCTTGGCCTAATGAGCCTGGCAACGGTCCAGGCCGACGGCATCGGCGTGGCCCCATACAGATACGTCACACCCCCGAAGTTCCTCCGATCCACCAATCAACCTCCTCAAGCAGGGGCGGGAAGCGTACGCCTGTCGGCATCCGGTCAGCAGAGCGTTTACACCCGAGACATCCAGGCCGGTCTCAGCTTTGGGCATGGTGCCTTTGGCTTTCCCAGCGGACAGCGGTCCGTCCATATCGCCATCCGCCCCTTGCACAAATTCCCTTCGCTCCCTAAGTCCTTCATGTTGGACGGCAACGTGTACGAGTTTCGCTACGCCCTGCAACCCTCCAACCGGCCGATCGCCCGTTCCCCGGGGAGGGTTCTGTTCACGCTCGAGGCTCCCCACACCCCGACCGGGATGCTGGGTTTGATCGGTGGGCGGTGGCGAGTGCTGTGTCCACAGATCCTGCTGCAGTTCACCATCAGCTCGGTCGGGTGTTACACCCACCTGCTCCCCCGTGAGGTCACCTTCGCCTACAAGTCGGTAGTGGTGCCGCCCCGACACATTCACAAGCACTCTGCCCGGTTTCCGGCAGCCCTCATCATCGCAGCAGTGGCGGTCGTCGTTCTGGTGGCCTTCGGGCTATTCATTCTGCTGAGACGAGGAGGCGGCCGACCCGTCGGGAGGGGGCAGGCAATGCTGGTGCTGGGGTTGATGATCGGGGGCGCCTTCACGGTTCATGCCGCTGGGGCGGCCAAGCAACATCCGAGAGACGCCACCGGCCTCCAGATCAAACGCACCCTGGAGCGGGTCCGAGTGCGTGTCGACCGGGACTTCGGAGCGAGCGCGCCGCTTCCCCACCTGCGCGTCCTTCGGGGGCCTGGCGAATTTCGTCGCGCTCTGCTTCAGATGGAAAGCGAGAGATCCGCGGCGGGAGACGATGAGGTTTCCAACGTCTTCCACGACTCGCTGGTTGTTGGGACGCAGGTACGGCCGCTCCCCCACGTGCTCGCGCACGTCTATACCGAGTGGCTGCTCGACAATCTGACTCGGAATACAGGTGACCGCACGTTCAGGCCCGCGTGGCTCTATGACGGCATCGCCGAGCAGGAGGCAAACCGCGTCGGCGGAGCCCTGCCATGCAGACTGCGGGGAAGGAGCTTCCTCGCTCGCTCGACCCTCGCCTCGCCCGCCCGATGGTCGGCAATTCGCACCGGACCGTTACGGGGGCTGGAGTACTGCGAAGCCGAGCTGGCCGCCGCACGATTGGAGCGGTCGACGCCACCTCGCGAGATTACGCGTCTTCTCAGACAAGGATCGTGGCAAGACCTGGCTCGCCTAGCCCGGGCCACCGAGGCGCGCAGCCCCTAGAGCGGTCGGAGCCTCTCGGCTACACGCGCCGCCCGGTTTTTACCGAATATTCACCTTCCATTTACCGGCCTTTTACCCACTACCCCGTACGGTGATGAAGGAGGCGCGCAGGTCCGTGCGCCCGACGAGGCCATGGAGGAGGTTGAGCCGGAGGAAGCGAGTTTCGATTGCGCCGCGCGATCCCGCAATTTGCCGTCACACTTTCCACGAGCAAGGGGGAAACCTACACGATGCACATACCGAAGCCCTTCAGGGTGCTGCCCGCCGCAGTCCTTGCGCTGGGAGCAGTGGTGGTAGCACCGCTCGGCTCTCAGGTCAGCGCAAAGACGAGCCGCTCGCACGCCTGGCAGTCGATGCCATCGGCTGCAGCTCCCGCCACGTCAGTTAGTCGCAGGCTCACACTTCCCACACACGGACATGACCCGCTCCTCGTTCGAGAGCGCTATCGACACACCTTCATTCACATCCTGCCGTCCACGACCTGGTTCGCCAAGCATTCCAAGCTGGTGCACGGAAGAAACGGACTGCTTCCGGTCCACGGATCCGGAAGCTTGAGCCCAGCCCCGTTTGACACGGCGAACTCTGCACTTCCTCAGCCAACATGTGTCCTGGGGTCAGACAGCTCCGCCAACGATGCCAAGCCGGTTCTGCCCGGCGGCGTAAACGATGGTCAGTTCGACTCCCTCGACATCTCGGCCGTCGGCTTCTCCACCACGGGTGGAAATCTTCAGGCCCAGATCAAAGTCATCAGCCTGAAGGACGGCAGCGGGGGAGATCCGGCGGTGCCGAACGGACAGGTCGACAACTGGTTCGCTCAGTTCGACCTGGGTGGCACCACCTATTACCTTCGTGCCCAATATGCGGGCGGCGACCCCACCACCACCACCGTCTATACCTACGGCACGGTCCAAACCGAGGTGGTCGAAACCCTTCACGTGCCTTCCGGCTCGGCCTCAGGCTCGATGGATCTCAACAACGGCATCGTCACCATCAGCATTCCACTGAGCGATATCGGTACGCCCGCGACCGGCACAGCGCTCTCGTCAGAGACGTTTGAGACGGACGTCCAGGTCGGAAGCCCGCTCTATCAGGCCGATGCCCTGCCGGCGCCGCTCGACTACGACATCGGAGATTCCAGCGCCAACGGAACCTGCCGCCAGCCGAAGACGTCCCTGCCGGGGCCCGTTCCGACCCAGGGAACGACCAAGAACCTGCGGCACTTCGGCGGTCCCATCGTGCACACCATCCACAACTATCTGATCTTCTGGGATCCCAAGGCGGGCACCACCAACTGCCCCAACAACGGAGCCAACCCCAACGGGACCTACGCCGGCCCCAGCTACTTCTATGAGCCACCGAAGGATCAGACCGGCACCCTGCCCGGCTCCGGCAGCGACCAGAACTATGAGGGCATCCTTGAGCAGTACTTCAAGGACCTGCCCGGCACTTCCTACTACAACCTGCTGACCCAGTACGCCGACAACACCACGGGGACGATCAACAACAACGAAGCCCTCGGTGGCGTGTGGACGGACAATTGTGGCTACACGTCGACGCCCAGCCCCGGCAACGGATCGACCGTAGGCGGGACGACGGCGAACCCCGTGTACGACTACGACATCCAGCAGGAGGTCCTTCGGGCCATGCAGGCCAACGGCTGGAAGCCGGGCCTCGGAAACGAGTACTTCGTCTATCTCGGGTACAGCGTGGCCACCTGCTTCAATCCCAACATCTCCAACCCCGCGCCGGGTTGCGACATCACCGGAGCGCCGCCCTCGTTCTGTGCATATCACGGGGATTTCATCGACAATTCGGGGAACCCGGTTCTCTACGCAAACATGACCGACGGCGGCCTGCAAACGGCCTTCACCTGCTATCAATCGCCCATCGGCGCTACCGACCCCGTCCACAACGTGAACGGCCAGCAGCTGACCGATGCAATCGCCGACGCTGAGGTGAGCATCACCAGTCATGAACAGTTCGAGACCGATACCGATGCCATGATAGGAACCGCTGCAACATACGCACCGCCGCTCGGCTGGTATGACCCGGCGGGTGGGGAGATCGGCGACAAGTGCGCCTATCTCTACGGCAACTACAACCCGAAGGACGGGGCCAACATCACCCTCGCCAACGGCGACCGCTACATCGTGCAGCTCGAATGGAGTAACTGGGCCAACGGCTGCTCCGTGGGTGACTCGAGCGTCGCGCCATCGCCCTTCGGCGGCATCTCCGATGCGGTGACGATGCTCCCGGGATGGAACCTCATCGACCTGCCGGCCGCCGGGATCACGTCGACCAATAGCCTGACGACCGACATGACGCGTAGTGGTCAGCTGCCGACGGGCTCGGTTCAGGAAGTCGCCACGTTCAAGAAAGGAATGTGGAGCATCTCGATCCCGGGTGTCACCGTCAACCATGGCTTGAACCGCACCGACGGCATGTTCGTGCTTACCAAGCTGGGTTCGGCCATGACCTACGCGCCCTCAGGTACGCCCTACACCACTCCAGTCACCGTCCACTTCGGACGCGGGTGGAACCTCGTGGGCGCCACCTGGCCCGATCCCGGTGTGATGACGGATGCCATGTTTAACGAGATCCAGGCCGAGACGGGCGCGTGCTCGCACAGCCAGTTCGCAAACGAACTGTGCACTCCGACTGTGGGCGCCATCGACGCCTACGGCCCGAGCTTTGATCACAGCGGCAATGTGTCCGGCGGACAGTACCTCAACTGGTCGCCCGCGGGGCTCGATGCCAACGGCAATCCGACCTGGCCTCAGCCCTACGGCAATCAGGTTCCCTTCACCAACGGCATGTGGGTTCAGTCGACCAAGTCGCTGGCCTGGACGCCTCAGGGCAACGAGTGCCTCACCATCGCCAACGGCATGTGCCAATGATCGGCCGTATCCTCGCTCCATCGCGACCCCATATTCGTTCAAGGAGATCAACCATGCTTTCTGCGCACCTGCTCCGGCGAGCTGCCCTGGGTTTGGGCGTCAGCGCCGCCATCGCCGCCTCGCTGGCTCTGTCGCTTCCCCATACCGCTTCCGCCACCAATCCGGCAGGCGACGCGAATGTCTACGCCGCCAACGTCAGCGACCAAGCCTTCTCGGTAATCTGGACAACCACCACCAAGGCGACCGGCAGCAGCATCGAGTACGGCACCAGCTGCGCGGGCGCGACCACCACCGCAGCCGAGACGCCGAGCAACGGCTTTGTCCACCTCGCCTCAACCGCCGGCGGCCTGGCCTCGAACACGACCTACTTCTATAAGCTGATCGTCAACGGCATTGTCGACGACAACGGCGGCAATTGCTATCGAGCCCATACCTACCCGTCACAGGCAGTGCCTCCGCCACCGTTGGCGACCTACGGCATCGTCAAGAATGCTTCCTGCGCCGCCGTGGCGCCTGGTTCCATCGCCGTTATCTTCGTGCAGCAGCCCTCCGGCTCTTCCGGTTTCCTGGCCGCGATCACCGATGCCAACGGCGCCTATGCACTGCCCTTCGGGGATGCTACCAACGGCAGCGGGGCCTACGTCTCGCCCAAGCAGGGCGACACCATCTGGTATGTCGTCGCCACGGATGCCGCTCACATCTCATCCATGAAGAGCACCTATAACGGCACGTCTCAAGTGGTGCCCGCACCCACACGCTGCCTCGCGGGCGGAGCCTCTGCGCCGGCCACCTCGGCACCCAACGCATTCGCGAAGGCACTGAGCGCCCACTGACATGTCCAGCTCACCGAAACGAGAAAGGTCAACCATGAAACCGCACTCGGGCCGCGGCCTGCTTGCCGCAGGCGTGCTCGTCCTCAGCGCGTCCCTGACCCTATCGCTCAGTCCGACCGGGGCAGCGCAGGCGGCCTCCCCGAACGGTCCGTCCCTGCGCACGCCCACCAACGGCCCCGCTACGGCGGGGCCGCAGGGCTACCGGTTCATCAAGAAGCGGGCGGCCACACAACTGTTCGTGAGCGCTCCCTATCGGCACACCCGCGTGCACCTCATGCCAACCACCACCTGGGTGCGGAACCACACGACCCTGGTGTCTCCTTCGACATACGGCCCCGGCGCGAAGCGGGCGACGCCCGACGCTGCACCGGCGGTTCGATCCATGACGGCGACTTCCGCGAGCGATCCCCTGGCCCTTCCGTCCCCGGTCTGCACGCTGGCTGAGGACGCCTCGCCGAATGACGCCCATGTGCTGGTGAACCTCTCCACCAACCAGTACAACTCCCTCGACATCAGCGGAGTCGGCCTCTACACGGACGGCTCCACGATAACCGCCAAGATCCGCGTACAGAGCTTGACCGACGGGAGTCCCGCCGGCACCCCCTCTGTCCCGGCGGTGGCCGGAAGTCAGGACGAATGGTACGTCGTCTTCACCTCAACCGTCAACGGACAGACCAATCGCTACTTCCTCGGTGCGGACTACCCCGGTACCTCCGGAAACGTCGACTCCTCTTCGGGTCTGCCGTTCGACTTCACCTACGGCTCCGTGACGAAGAGCGCCACCGGCGGTGACTTCTACGGCGGCTACGGCGAGGCGACCAACAAATCAAGCAGCGTGGACCTCAAGAACGGCATCATCACCATTACCGCCCCGCTCAACGCCTGGCAGACGGCGCCCGCCGGATCGAGCCCCCTCCCGACACCCATTACGCCCTTGGCCTCGACGTTCGCCAGCAGCTGGGCTCTGGTGGGTGCACCGGGCGTGGGCGGCCTCATTGAGCGGGCCGATCAGAGCAATGCCGGACCGAACTATGCCATCGGTCAGACCGGCTCCAACTGTCCCGACCTTCACGCTCCGCCGCTTCCGACCCAGGGAGTGAGCGCCAACCTCGCCCACTACGGCGGCCCGGTTGTGCACACCGTGAAGAACTACTTGATCTTCTGGCTGCCCAACACCACCAACACAACGACCAACAACGGCGATCATCCCGGACCTGGTGGGACCGGAGACAGCGGTATTCCCTGCGCGGCGCCGGCAACAAAGACCTACAACTACGAGCCGCCGGGAGTGACACCCGGCACCGACTCGACCTACGAGCAGATCCTCGAGCAGTACTTCAAGGATCTGCCGGGCACCTCCTTCTACAACCTGCTCACACAGTATGCCGACGAGAGCAAGGGAGCCGTGAACAACAACCCCTCCTTCGGCGGGGTATACATCGACACCTGTGGGTACAGCTCTACCCCCAGCACCACCGCCGGACCAGTGCCGGGCGGGACCGCGGCCAATCCGATCTACGATCTGGACGTCCAGAACGAGGTGCTGGCGGCCATGAAGGCCAACGGCTGGAAGCCGGGGCTCGGCAACGAGTACTTCGTGTACACCGGATACGAAGCCGCGAGCTGTTTTGGCCCACCTTCCCCGAACTCGCCGAAGCCTGGATGCAGCGTACAGGGCCCCGTGCCGGGCTACTGCGCCTACCACGGCGACTTCAACGGTCCCAACAACACGCCCATCCTCTACGCCAACATGGCGGACGGTGGATTTGCCGGCACGGCCCAGGTCGGGCAGTGCTATCTCGCTCCCATCGGCACCTCGGCCGCACCGAAGCACACCGTGACCGTCAACGGTCAACAGCAAACACTCACGGACTACGTTGCCGATGCTGAGGTGGCCATAACATCCCACGAACAGTTCGAGACGGTCAGCGACGCCATGATCGGCAGCGACAACGCTCTCGGTGGTGGATTGGGACCACCCCTCGGCTGGTACGATGCGGCCGCCGGCGAGATCGGCGACAAGTGCGCCTATATCTACGGGAACTACAACCCGACCGATGGCGCCAACATCACCCTTCGCAATGGCGATCGCTACATCGTGCAGCTGGAGTACAGCAACTGGGCAAACGGCTGCTCCCTGGGTGATCCCACCGTCGCGGCCGGTCCCTATGGCGGCGTCTCCGATGCCGTAACCATCGAGAAGGGCTGGAACCTCATCGCGGATCCGGCCTCAGGCGCCAGCTCCGTCAACGGCCTCGTATCCGACATGACCCGACCTGGTCAGCTGCCGGCCGGCTCGGTGCAAGAGGTCGCTACCTTCCATAACGGAGCCTGGAGCATCGCGATTCCGGGCGTGAGCGCGGACCAACCGCTCAATCGAACCGACGGCCTCTTCGTCCTAACGTCAGTAGGGACCAGCTCCGGCAGTCCTGTGACGTGGACCCCTTCCGGCGCACCCTACACCTCTCCAGCGTCCATCACGTTCAACCACGGATGGAACCTGGTGGCGCCCACGTGGCCGAACCCGGGTCTGATGACCGACTCCATGTTCAATCAGATCGAGGCTGAGAACCGGGCGTGCTCCGCGGACAGCAGCTTCACAAACGCGTCCTGCGATCCCACCGTCTCCGCCATCGACGCCTACGCAACCGGCCACTACCTCGACTGGAGCCCCGCGGGGGATGACGGGAACGGAGACGCGACCTGGCCGCAACCCTACGGCAATCAGATCCCGTTCACAAATGGGATGTGGGTCCAGTCAAGCCGCGCACTTTCATGGACACCGCAGGGCACCGAGTGCCAGCAGATCGTCGCTGGAATGTGCCAATAGGGACATCCGGCAAGCCGCGCTGGGCGTGGTTGCCGAAGGGGGGAGGCGCGGAGCGGCGCCTCCCCCCTTCTCTATTCCGAGAGGATATCGGACAACCGAGAGAGATCCACATTCCCTCCGGACAAGACGGCGATCGCGGTCCGCCCCTCCGCCTCGTGGACCCGACCGGTCAGTAGGGCTGCCACGGCGGCGGCCCCAGCCGGTTCCACCAGCAACTTGGTTCGCTCCAGGATGATCCGGAGCGCCAGCAGTATTTCGTCGTCAGTCACCGTAAGGACGCGGTCCACCCGGCCCTGCACGATGGAGAGGCTATTTGGTCCACCCCAGGGTGCGTTCAGGCCATCTGCGACGGTCTGGAACTGCTTTAGCCAAACGGGTTTACCCGCGGCAAGGCTTTGACTCACCGCCGTTGAGCCTTCCGGTTCAACGCCGATCACGGCAATGTGCGGTTGCTGAAGCTTTATCGCCGTCGCCACGCCGGAAATCAGTCCGCCTCCACCAACAGGCACGACCACGACCTCGACGTCGGGACAGTCTTCCAGCAGCTCCAGGCCCACCGTTCCCTGTCCGGCGATCACGTCAGGATTGTCGAAGGGATGAATAAAGACCTGGCCCTCCCGGCCTCGAATCTCCTCCATGGACTCCATGAGGTGGCCGCCATCAACGCGGACGGTCCGTCCGCCGTACGCCTCAATCGCGGCCATCTTGCTCTTCACCGCGGTCTCGGGCATCACGACCGTCACCGGTGCGACCAGCATTGAGCCGGCATAGGACAGGGCAATGCCGTGGTTGCCGGCCGAGACGGTGATCACCCCTCGTGCCCGCTCCTCGGCTGAAAGCCGGCCGATGGCATTCAGTCCGCCCCGCGCCTTGAAGGATCCGGTCTTCTGCAGATTCTCCGCCTTCAAGAGCACCGTGGCCCCGGTCATGGCCGACAGGGTTGCGGACGATAGAAGTGGCGTGCGGTGGACCCGACCCTCGATGCGTCGCCGAGCCGCGTGCAGGTCTTCCAGTGAGCAGATGGCTTCGGCACCCACAGCTTGGCGACTCATTCGGTTGCCGAAGAGTCGTTAGCGAAGGGAGCGGAGCCCATCAAGCACGTCGCGGGCAAGACCTGACAGTCCCCGTTCTTCCCGTGCCACCCGCAGAAGATCTCTCCCCTTGCTCATCTTGGGCTGGTCGTCCACCGTCAGTGCCTCTTGGGCGATCCGGTTCAGCATTCGGGGGTAGGTGCCGAAGAACTGCCGGTGGCTCCGGAAGAAGCCGGGCATCTTGCGCAGGCTCTTGAGATCCTTCAGCACGAAGCTGTTCTCCAGCTTGCGCTGATACATCGACAGTGAGTCAGCCGAGAAGTCACCACGCTTCTTGGCCTCGACGGCCGTCTCGCCGGCGAATTTTCCGGACATGATGGCGAGATTTGCCCCTTCCTGGAACATGAAGTTGACAAGCCCCGCGGTGTCTCCCAGGAGCATGTAACCGGCCCCATACGGCCTCGGGAGAGACTCAAACCGCATTTCTGGGATGAGGTGGGCGGAATACTCCTTCGTCTCACCTCCGTTCAAGAGCACTTGAACTGCCGGATGGCGCTTCATCTCCTCAAGGAGATCATTGGGTTGAACCTGCGTGTCGGAGAGGTGCTGAACGATGGCGCCGAACCCCACCGAGAGAGTGTCTTTGTTGGTATAGATAAAGCCGCTGCCCATGGTCCCGCGCCCAAACTCCCCGATGCAGAGCAGCGTAACGCCCTGGTCCCCAGGCACGTTGAAGCGGTCGTTGATTGTCTGCTCGGGAAGAGAGATGATCTCTTTCACGGCGAGTGCCGCATTCTCCATGCGGTAATCGGCCCGAAGACCGGACTTGACGGCGGCAAAGCAGTTGACGCCCTCGGCCATCAGGATCACATCGGCATACAGGTCTCCGTCGTCCCGGCTCGTCCGGACTCCCACCGCCTTTCCCCGATCGAAGATCAGCTCCGTGACCTGGGTTTCCGTGAGGAGATAGGCGCCCGCATCCTCCGCCTTCTTGGCGAAGTAAGAGTCGAGCTTGCCGCGCAAGGCCGTGAAGGCGTTGTAGGGGGGCTTGCCAAAGCGCTCGGTCTTGAATCCGGCCTGCACCACTGAATCCTCGCCCAGCATCCAGAGCCGCTGATCCACGACCGGCCGCTCGAGCGGTGCATCCTCCCAGAACTCCGGAAAGACCGAGGCGGTGGCTTCCCGAAACAGCACGCCTCCCCACACGTTCTTGGCGCCGGGATAATCGCCGCGCTCCACGAGCACGACTTCCATGCCCGACTGGGCCATCACATATGCGGCGGCCGACCCCGCCGGGCCCGCACCCACCACGATGGCGTCGAACTTCTCGCCCTCTTCCGTCACGGCATTCCTCCCGGTCCGGTCGGCAGTGGCAAAGCCGCTCGATTCTAGCGACGAGACTTTGGAGTCCTCGGCCGGTTCGTGGCCCAAACCTTGCCGCCTCCCAACCATGACCGCCGCCGACTACCTGCCATCGACACCCCGCCCATCCCTACAAGAGCTCTCGACGGCCGCCCATGGCTGCCAGGGATGCGATCTCTACAAACACGCGACGCAAACAGTGTTCGGTGAGGGGGCGACCCGGGCTGAGGTGATGCTGGTCGGAGAGCAGCCGGGAGATCGCGAGGACCTCGAGGGCGAGCCTTTCGTCGGTCCCGCGGGCCGGCTCCTGGACCAGGCGCTTGAGCGAGCCGGTATCGACCGCGATCGCGCGTACGTCACCAACGCCGTCAAACACTTCAAGTGGGAGGCGCGAGGGAAGCGCCGGATTCACCGCCCTCCCAACAAATACGAGATCGGCGCCTGTAAGCCGTGGCTGCAAGCGGAGCTCCTGGCGGTTGAGCCCAAGCTGGTCATCGCCATGGGCGGCACTGCGGCCCGAGCGCTGCTCGAGCGGGATGTGAAGATCATGACGGAACGGGGGCAGGTCGTCCGAAACGGACATCGGCCGCCGGTCGCCATAACAGTGCATCCCTCGTCGATCCTGCGCAGCCGCGATGATGAGGAGCGTCGAGTGGCAATGGAAGCCTTCGTCGAGGACCTGCGACACGCGCTGTCCGAGGCCGGACGGGATACAGGAAACACCGACGACTGATCTTGTCGTCGCCTTCTTCGGGGTCCTTCTCTTTGACTGCGCACCGGCAATGCGCTAACCTGTGGCGATGCCGGCCCTGATGCGTGCTGTCATCGACATGAGTTCAGTAAAGGAGACGACAAGATGCGTAGATCGATTCTGGCCCTGGCAGTGGCGGGCCTCTGCGTTACCGCCGGCCTATCCGGGCAGGCCGGACGGGCCAGCGCGGCATCCACCCAGAAGTACAACCTCACCTCCCTTGGTTCTCTCGGCGGTGGGTACGCCTTCGGCCTCGCCATCAACGGGTCCAACCACATCACCGGTGACTCGATCACCACCGCCGGTTACGAGGACGCCTTCATCTGGAAGAACAAGAAGATGACCGACCTGGGTCCCGGTGTGGGCGAGTCGATCAATGGCAAGGATCAGGTGGCCGGCATTGTCCCGGACGCCTGGGGCTTCGTGCACGCCGCTCTCTGGGCAAACGGCCAGTTTCAAGGGGAGCTTCCCGGCTTCGGTGGTCCGGCATCGGGCGCACTCGGCATCAATGCAAATGGCATCATTGCCGGCTGGTCAGACGTCAATCAGAAGCCGTCGATCGGCTGCGGAGGCGATGTCTGCCACGGCTTCACCTATAAGTCGGGTGGCAGCCCTCCGATGAAGGATCTCGGTGGACTGAACGGCAGGAGCACTGCCGGCGAGGGGATCAACAAGGCGGGAACCGTCGCGGGCTGGGCAGTCTCCGGTAAGTCAGTCTCGGGCTACCCCGGCTATGTGCAGGATGCGGCCGTCTGGGCGAAGGGCAAGTGGTCGGTCCTGCCTCAGATCGGGAACGCGGCTTCTGGCCTCCGGATCAACACCGGCGGCGAGATTGCCGGCTTCACCCTCACTCAAAAGGCCGACTCCAGTGACGCCTCGTGTGGCGTGTCGGGCAGTATCCCGACCTTCGAAGGGGCCCTGTGGAGCGGAGGGAAGCTCACGACGTTGGCGCCGCTTTCGGGCCATCCCGATGCCGAGGCGACCGCCATCAACGACAAGGGTCTCATCGGCGGCGCGTCAGGCACCCAGTGTTTCTACCGGGCCGCCACCCTCTGGAAGAACGGCAAGGCGATTGATCTGAGCTCGCTCGCGCCCAAGATTAGCGGTCAGAGCCTCGACATTGTCGACGGCATCACCAATAGCGGAGCCATTGTGGCGACGGCCGGCGACGCCAGCGGTCGGCCCCACGCCTACCTGCTCACTCCGTGTTCCGGCTCCTCGTGCAAGACGAGCATCGCCCACAGCAAAGTCGTCCATCTTACGCACGTCCGCGGAACGCGCGGCTGGCGAGTGCAGGCCGATCTCTCCGTGCCTCGACTGGTGTTTGGGGCGACCAAGCACTCCAGCTAGAACTATTTGAATGAGGCGGTCCCTCGGGACCGCCTCACTCTCCTTGCTCAATTGCAACAGTCCCCGGCTGGAGACCATCGGAGAGCTGCGTCCAGTCCGGCAAAGGCGGAGCAGTCACCTACCAGTTGCGGGGGCCGATGCCCCCACCAAGCCGGGCCGATCTCCTTAGGAGATGAGAGCACGACCAACCGCTGTTTTTGGGCCGGATCACGAGAGACCGACGGCTCTTTGAGCTTCTTGGTGTACTCGGTATCGTTCATGAATCCCGGTTACACGATGGCCGTGTGAGGATCGGGCCGCGTATCGCCGCCCGGCCGCTACGTCGCCTTCCGTCGTGCCCAACCATCAAGCCGTTGTTGAACGGCCCGATCGGAAACCGGATTCAGCCGGAGTGTCGGCAGCTCGAGGGCTGGGTGCGGGATGGTGGGAATGCGGACATAACCGACCGGGCGTACTGGCGCATCACGCGGGACGAGTCGAGCCGCCCCCCGGCTCAGTGCGGCAAGCCAGCCGCACGACAGCGCCAGACCCGCGACCACCTCGCTGGGAAAGTGAAAGGTCAAGGCCGACAGCACGATCAGGAAGGAGATGCCGGCGCCCGCGTAGAGCAGGAGAGATCGGACCTGCGGTCGCAGCGGTCGAGAGAAGATCCAGCAGGCCACCAGAACCAGCGTGACTCCAACCGCCGTGTGCCCGCTGGGAAATGTCCGGAGACCGATGTTCCCGTTGTCGATCACAGGGCCTGGCCGCGGGATGAGCTCCTTCAGCAGTAGTTCGAGGCCCAGCACGCCCGCCACGGCGACCGCCAGAACGCAGGCGCTCCAGCCCCGTCCTCGCATCAGCAGGATCCCCAGCATCACCATCATTCCCCCACCAAGCGCGATCGCCACGAGCAGATTGGTGTGGTGTCCAAAGCCATTGAGGGTCATGTAGCCGAGATCATGGCGGGCAGTGGGGTCGATCAGCCGGAGATACCAGCGGTGGAGACGCAGGTCCAGTCGGTCGAACGACGGGAGCTGTATGAGCAGCGCGTCGACGCCCAGGATCAGAGCTGACAGCGCCAGCAGCAGCGGCCGGCCAATCCGGCGCAGGATCGTGGGGCGCCCGCGATCCCAGGGCGAGGGAGTCATGGGCTCATGATGCCAGTCATTCCGCTCGTGAAGAGTGCCCATTCTGGCGGGCCGGAGCCGGCGAAGGCCGACGGCCTTCAGACGCTCTCGCCCATCCGGCGTGGTACCGCCGGAAACGATAAAGCGGGAATGGTGACGGTGGGAAGCCATGAGGGCCAATGTTCCTAAAAAGGGAGTGGGACAAACGGCCGAACTGACAGATTTTAGAACCCAGCCGCCCTCTACGTGACGTGCTGATGGCCGGTCAGCTCGTAAACCGGTCAGGTCGTAAAGTGGAAGAAGCTCTGCACCGCCTGCACCGCAAGGTTATAGAACCACGGCACAAGGCCAACCACGAACAGACCTGCGACCGAGGCGGTCAGCATGAAATCGGAGAGAGGTCCGGCTCGTACCTGTTCAGCTCCCGCTTCCACGGGCTGCATGAACATCAGGACCACCACTCGCAGATAGTAGCCGAGGGAGATCACGCTGGTGATCACGCCGATGATGGCCAGCTCGGTGTGTCCGGCCTGTACGGCCGCGGCAAAGGCGTAATACTTGGCGAAGAAACCGGCTGTGGGTGGGAACCCGGCCAGCGAGAACATGAATACCCCTGTGGCGACCGCGAGGAGCGGGCTTCGGGCAAACAGGCCTCGGTAGGTGGCGATCTCGTCACCGGCCTCACCCCGGCTCTCGAGAACCAGGACCAGGGCGAAGGCCCCTATGTTCATGAAGGCATAGACGATGAAGTAGAAGGCCACGGCGGTCGCGCCCAAACGGTTGTTGGCCGACATCGCCACCAGAACGTAGCCGGCATGGGCGATTCCGGAGTAGGCCAGCAGACGCTTCATGCTCGACTGAGACAGGGCCAGCACATTGCCGACGATCATGGTCACGATGGCGAGGGCCCAGAGGATGCCGAACCAGCGGTGGCTCTCCGCTCCCAGGGCCAGGTTGAAAACCCGCAGGAACGCCGGGAAGACGGCGGCCTTAGTGGCCACGGACATGAAGGCCGTGACCGGCGTGGGCGCGCCCTGATACACGTCGGGCGTCCACATATGGAAGGGCACGATTGACAGTTTGAAGGCGAATCCAACCGCCATGAGCGCGATGCCGATGAGCACGAAGGGGCTCGAGAGCACCGTGTGCGTACTGGCAACCGTGCCGGCGTGCCCACCGAGCACGTTGACGATGCGAATGAGGTTGGTCGAGCCCGTCGCACCGTAGATCAGGGCCATGCCGTATATCAAGAACGCCGAGGCGAAGGAGCTGAGGAGAAAGTACTTGAAGCCCGCCTCCTGGGAGCGCGGCCGGTTGCGGTCGAAGCCCGACAGGATGTAGAGGGCCAGCGAAAGCAGCTCGATAGACAAGAAGATGACCATCAGGTTCAGCGAGGCGGCCATCAACATCATCCCGGCGGTGGCGAAGAGGATGAGCGAAAGAAACTCGCCGGCGTCGAAGTGAGACGTGCGGATGTATGGCGGCGCTATGAGAATCGCGAGCGCGCTGGACAGCAGGAGGGCGAAGTTGAAGAACTGCCCAAAGCGGTCCCCCGTGATCATTGCCCCGGCCCCCTGGGGAAAAGCGGGACCGGCGTTGACCGCCCACAGATGAGCTGATGCCGCGAAGGCGAGCAAGAGCGTCGCCAGCGAGATGCCGGTGGCGATCTCCGTCTCGTGCACTTTCACGAACGCGTCGGTCAGCAGCAGGCACAGCGCGCCGCCAAGAACGATCATGATGGGCAGCACGGCGCCATAGTCGGCCGCTGTCAGATGTATCGTCATTGACAGCTACCGTGGGTCATTTGGTGCGTAAGCCTGGTGGTGATCCGCTTGGTGAGCCTTCCAGGCAGTGACGGTTTCGTTTTGGCTAGATTTGGCAGCCAAATGCATGGCATCTGTTGACTCGGTTGACTGGAGTCGACCCCGTTGTCCACTTGCACGACCAGCTTCATCCTCTTCGGCTGCAGCGCCACAGTCCCAGCGGCACTCCCTGACCCATGAGCCCCGGACCGAAGTACGCCCGCGACCGCCGCGACTGTCGGCGCCGTACGGTCGGTGAACGGCTTGGGGATGACGCCCAGCCAGATGACCACCGCGGCCAGAGGGACGATCATGGCCATCTCGATCCACCGCAGGTCTTTGGTTAGGCGCTGCCTGCGAACCGGAAACTCGTACACGGTCCATGCTTCATCTGATGCATCGGCCGTCGGCTCCGGTGCCTGCTCACCCACCGGCCCATGGACAATGCCCTGGAACCACCGCACCATATACCAGGCGGCCAGGATGGTCACAAGCGCCGCGATGGTGGCGAACCAGGCGTTGCTCAGGAACACCCCGACGAGTATGGTGAACTCCCCGGCGAAGCTGCCCAGCCCGGGTAGATCCATGGCCGCAAGGAAGAGCAGTAGTAGGAAGCCGCCCATAACCGGAAAGGCCTTCGCCAGCCCACTCATCTCGTCGAGGCGCCGGGTCCCGGAACGGGCATAGACAATGGCCACCATGATGAACAGCCCCGCCATGATGACGCCATGATTCACCATTTGCAGGATTGAGCCGTCCAGTCCCTGCTGGTTGAGGGCGAAGATCCCGAGGAGGATCAGGTTCATGTGGCTGATGCTGGAATATGCGAGAACGCGCTTGATGTCGATCTGCACCAGGGCCATCGTGGCGCCGTAGAGGATGCCGAGGATGGCCAGGATTGAGAGCAGGCCCGAGAACTGGTTCGCGGCATGAGGGAATAGCGGCAAGGCAAAACGGACGATGGCGAACGTCGCCGTCTTCCCCATGACCGAGGCGATGAGCACCGTGGCAGGCACTGGAGCCTCCACGTAGGTGTCGGGAGCCCACGAATGAAATGGGAACAGGGCAGCCTTGATGCCCAGCGCCAGCAGGAAGGCCAGGAATAGCCAGGTCTGCGCGCTGGTGGAGGGAGGATGGGCCAGCAGGGCCGGGAAGTCGAGGTTGTGGCCCGGCGTCGTGGCGTAGAGGTAGAAGATCGCGACCAGCATGATGAAGCTGCCGAAGATCGTGTAAATGACGAACTTCGTGGTCGCCTGGATGCGCCGTCCCTCGCCCCAGACACCCACGAGAAAGTAGGCCGGGACCAGCATTAACTCCCAGAACACATAGAAGAGAAACAGGTTCCAGGAGAGGAACACGCCCAGCATGCCGGTCTCGGCGATGAGCATCAGCGCCAGGAACGCCTTGGCCCGCCGGTTGATCATCAAGCACGCCGCAAAGATGGCGACTGCCATCACACCGGTGCACAGTGGAACGAGCCAGACGTTGAGTCCGTCGACCCCCAGGAAATAGCTGATCCCCAGACTGGGGAGCCAGGTGCCGTGCTCAGGGAACTGGATCGCCCAGTGAGACGACCGGCCGAGGTTTCCAAGGTGGAACTCAACCAGGAAGTAGACCGAGAGACCGAAGGTTGCCAGGGCGGCCGTCTGTGCCAGGCATTTGACCGGGAACCACGAGTATCCGCCTTCCGGCCTTGGTCGCGACGGCAGGAGCAGAAGCAGGAGCCCGGCGGTGGCGGGGAGGAAAAGCAGGATCGTCAGAAGGGGCGGGAAGCCCAGCTCGTTCGCCATCCCGGGCACGGGCGCGATCCCCAGAGTCAGCATGGCCAACCGGCCTGATCTCCAGCCCAGACGTGACGTGAACGACTGGCTCGGAGGCAAAGTGAAATACCAGTGGATCGATGCTGAGCATGGGCGCCGGGCCCAGCAGCCCCGAACGACACAGGGCTCATCGCCGGAACACGTAGTACCCGACCACGAGTACGGCTCCCAACAGAATCGAGAGGGCATAGTTGCGCACGTATCCGGACTGTACGCGGCGCATGTCCCGGCTGGAGTCACGCAGTGCGGCCGCACTCCCCTCGACCAGCCCGTTGATCACAAATCGCTCCACGACGGTGCTGAGGAATAGGCCGAGAACGATGATCGGTCGCACCACCGCGCGGTCATACAGGCCGTCCACGTACCACCGATTGAGGAACAGCCGGTAGATGGCGGGCGCAGTGGCCCCGACCTGCTCGGGTGCCGGCCGCCGCTGGTAGTAGATGCGATAGGCGGCGAAGATGCCGAGCGCCACGGTCAGGATGACGATGATCACCGAGGCCCATTGGGTCGCCGGCTCGGCCGGGGCAACGGGGCTGAACCGCTCAAAGCTGTGGCGAAGCCAGTTACCGATCCAGTTCGGCGCACCCGGGAAGGCGAGGTATCCGCCAATCACCGCCAGAACCGCCAGGATCATCATGGGCAGGCGCATGACGAGCGGAGGGTCGTGGGCATGCAGAGCCAGCTCCGGGTCGCGCTCCTGGCCCAGGAAGACCATAAACAGCAGCCGGAACATGTACAAGGCCGTCAATCCTGCCGTCAGCGCCAGCATGATCCAGATGATCCAGAGCCAGCCGACATGTTGGGCCTGCAAGTAAACCGAGCCGACGATTTCATCCTTGCTGAAGAAACCCGACAGCAGCGGCACACCGCTGATCGCCATGGTCGCGATGAGGAAGCACCAGAACGTGACGGGCATCGTGGCCTTCAGGCCGCCCATCCGTCGAATGTCCACGTTGTCGTGGAGCGCATGCATCACCGCTCCCGCTCCCATGAAGAGGCACGCCTTGAAGTAGGCGTGCGTGGTCAGATGAAAGATGCCCGACGCGTATGAGGCGGCGCCCACTCCCACAAACATGTACGCAATCTGGCTCATCGTGGAGTAGGCGAGGACGCGCTTGATGTCGTTGTTCGCGAGAGCGCACGTGGCAGCGAAGAATGCGCCGCACGTGCCGATGATGATCACCACGCTCTGTGTGAACGGAGCGCTGTGAAAGAGGGGGTAGCTGCGCGCGATGAGGTACACGCCGGCCGTCACCATGGTGGCCGCGTGAATGAGCGCGCTGACGGGCGTGGGGCCCTCCATGGCATTTGGCAGCCACACGTGCAGTGGCAGCTGGGCCGACTTGGCCACAGCCCCGACCAGGAGCAGCAGTGTCACGATGCGAACGGTACTTCCGTCATATCCCAGCACCGCGGGCACGTGTTTAAAGATAGGCACGTATTGCAGGGTGTGGAAGTGCAGAAACAGGATGAAAAGGGCGACCATCATCCCCCAGTCGCCGATGACGTTTACCACCAAGGCCTGTCGGGCGGCCGCGACCGCGGCGGGTCGTTCGTACCAGAACCCAATCAGCAGATAGCTGGTCAGGCCCACACCTGCCCAGCCGACGAGAAGGAAAAGGTAGCTGTCGGATAGCACCAGGACCAGCATGGCGAACACGAAAAGGTCCATGTAGCAGAAGAAACGTCGGAAATCGACGTCCTCGCTCATGTAGCCCACCGAGTACAGGAGGATCAGGAACCCGACTCCCGTGACGATCAGGCACATGACCGTGGCGAGTGGATCGATAAGCGCCCCAAAATTGACCACGAAGTGGCCGGAAACGATCCAGGTGTAGGCGACCGCATCTCGGGTGACGCCATGCCTCCCGTAGTCCCAGAAGAACATCACGATGGCGGCGGTGAAGGCCACCCCCACCACTCCGGGACCGAGGACGGCGACGGCGCGCTTCGGCAGCGGTGAGCCGACGGACAGAACCAGGAAACCGAAGAGCGGCAGCAACAGGATGAACCAAACGCTGCTCATCCGTGCATCTCATCCAGCTGGTCGACGTCGATGTCTTCACGCGTGCGAAAGATGGAGACGATAAGGGCGAGCCCAACGACCACTTCGGCAGCCGCGACGGTCATGATCATGAATACGAAGATGAGGCCGTCCGCCGAGCTGAGGTAATGAGAGAACGCCACAAACGTGAGATTGACGGAATTGAGCATCAGCTCGATGCACATGAAGATGATCAACGGGTCACGTCGGACGAGGACCCCGACAGTGCCCAGCGTAAAGAGGATGGCGCTGATGATCAAGTAGCTGGAAGCGTCCGGAGTCACCCACGACTCCCCTGGGTTGATTTACCCAGCGCGACTGCCCCGATCATGGCAACGACGAGCAAGAACGGCGTGATTTCAAAGGGCAGCAGGAAACCGTTGAACAGTTCGTGCCCGAATGCCTGAACGTTGCCCTTGTGGGCTTGAAAGGCGTTGTAGCTGCTGTGGACACCGGTGAGGCCGGTGCCCGACTTGGACACGAAGTAGATGATCCCCGCCAGGAGGAGCGCTCCCAGCAGCATTGCGCCGTATCGTTGGAGCGGCTGGCGATCACCGAATAGGCGGTAGTCGCGAACGCCGAGCAGCGTGATGACGAACAGGAACAGGACCATCACTGCACCGGCATAGATGAGCACCTGCGCCGCGGCGATGAATTGTGCGTTGAGCAAGAGGTAGAGGATGGCCAGATTCGCCAATGTCAGGATCAGCGACACGGCGCTGTAGACGGGCGCTGGGGAGGCAACGACGCCGATTCCGCCGAGCACGGCAAGCACCGTGGAGATCCAGAAGACAATGATCGCGAGAACGGGCACGCGTTATCTCCCCCTCAGCTCCTGGATGGTTGAAGGCTCCTCATCCGCGCGGCCGAGGCTGCCCGCCCGCCGCACGCCTGGTGTCTAGGTCTCAGCCGCCACCGCTTGTGGTCGCGGCGGATCAAGCAGGATGGCCTTGTCGAAGATCATGCCTCCCCGCTCATAGTCGGACATCTCAAAGACGGGCTCGAGGGTGATGGCGCCGGTCGGGCACGCCTCCTCGCAAAACCCACAGAAAATGCAGCGCAGCTCGTCGATCTCGTAGATGCGGGCATACCGCTCGCCGGCTGATACGGGATTGTTGGGATCGTTCTCGGCCGCCTCGATGTAGATGCACTCCGCCGGACAGGCGCCGGCACAGAGGAAGCAGCCGATGCAGCGCTCCAGGTTGTTCTCATAGCGGTGCAGGGCATGTTTGCCCCGAAACCGCTCGGGCAGAACCCGCCGCTCCTCCGGCTGCTGAATGGTGGTCGGAGGCTTGAGCATGGTGCTCAGCGTCACCTTCAGGCCGCGAGCAAACTCCAGGAACGCCAAGCGCCGTCTCCAAAGGGCTCAGAATTGGCGGCAGGCCGCGACGAGGGCCGTGCCGCCCGACCAATCCATGTTACCGGTAGGCCCAGAAGGATAATCCAGGACACTCCCCAGATTGGCGAAGATGCAGATCTACTGACCTCACCGGTGCCCTTCCGGACCCTGTCGTCCCTTCCCGTCCGGAAAGATTCGCCGGAACCAATCGGACCGGCGACTGACGTTGCTACTGGAGCGACACGTACAGAGCCGTAATCAGCACGTTCAGCACCGCCAGCGGCAGCAGCACCTTCCAGCCGAACCACATCAGCCGGTCGTAGCGAATCCGGGGGAGCGTGGCGCGCAGCCACATGTAGGCGAACAGGAAGAACGAGACCTTGGCCAGGAACCAGAGCACACCCGGGACCCAGAGCAGGAAGTTGTCGAGCCACTGCAGCCACCCAGGGAACCAACCGAAATTGATGGGAAGCCAGCCGCCCAGAAAAAGCGTTGTGGCGAGCGCGCTGATGGTCACCATGTTGATGTACTCGGCCATGAAATAGAGGGCGAACCGAAACCCGGAGTACTCGGTGTGGTAGCCCGCAATCAGCTCCTGCTCCGCCTCGGGCAGGTCGAACGGCGCTCTATTGGTCTCGGCGATGCCGCCGATGGCGAAGATGGCGAACCCCAGTGGCTGGATCAGGATGAACCAGGGAAGGTGGCTCTGGACCTTTACGACTTCGGGCAGATTCAAGGATCCGGCCAGAAGAATGGCGCTCACGATGGACAGGCCAAACGCCAGCTCATAGGAGATGATCTGGGCGGTCGACCGGAGACCCCCCAGCAGCGAGTACTTGTTGCCCGAGCTCCATGATCCCAGGACGATCCCGTACACGCCCAGGGAGGCCACCGCAAACAGATAGAGGATGCCGATGTTGGGATTCGAGATCCACCAGCCCACTCGATAGGGTCCGGCCGTGAATGCGGGGGCCACCGGGATTACGGCAAATGCCATCAGCGACACCATGACCGAGATGGTGGGCGCGACGATGTAGATCGGCACGTTCACCCGCGCCGGAATGATCTGCTCTTTCATCAGCAGCTTCACCCCATCGGCCAGCGGCTGCAGCAGACCGAATGGACCGACCCGATTGGGGCCGTAGCGCTGCTGCATCCGTCCCACCACCTTGCGCTCCATGATGGTCATGATGGCGAAGGAGTTGAGGAGAAACCCGAGGGCGATGGCCGCCTTGATGACTCCCTCGACGAATGCTTCCACGACCGGGCTCATGGGGTCGGCACGCTCACTCGGCCGCCTCGACGCCCCCGCCCTTCACCGCTACTCCCAACGGGCCGACCCGACGATAGCTGGTGGGGAGGCGGCCGGCGTACCCAGGCACAGACCCGGAGATGTCTGCCAGGATGGCTTCGGGTGAGGCGTAGGAAAGCGGGTTGTCCCACCGCTGGGACAACTCGACCAGCATCTGCCAGTCCGGTCGCGCCATGCCGGGCGCCGGTACGGCCTCAGAAAAGACCTGCACTCGGCGGCAGGTGTTGGTTACGGTTCCGACTTTCTCGGCAAAGCAAGATGCAGGCAGCACCACGTCGGCCAGGCCGGCCGTCTCGCTGAGCCGCAGCTCGCTGACCGCGACGAAATCAAGCGCCTCCACCGCCTCCGTCAAGCCGGCGACCGTTCCCACAGGGTTGGCGCCCCAGAACAGCGCCGCCCGGTAGTCCCCTGACAGGAGGCGGTCGACGAGCGGCTCGCCCCACACCGAGCCCGAGTCGTTCGGCGCCATGACACCAAAGTCGCGTGCCGCCATTTCATTGGAGGTCGTGAGCAGGGGAATCACACCTACTTGCCGGCGCTCACGAAGATTGTCGACCATGTACGCCAGACTCAGCAGCGCATCTCGGCGTCGTTCCTGAGGGATGTCCGGGAAGCTGTCGTCGTAAAGGAGGACGACCGGGCCATCGCCGTCCAGCAGCTCCCGGGCGCCGGCGAACTCCTCGCTGCCCGCTTCGCGCGCCGCAGCCAGGAAGAGTCCACGGAGGACGCCGTCGATCTGGTCGGGAGCGAAGCGAAGGACCGCGGACGCCTTGCCGCTGAGTGGGACGTCATGGATGCCGATGTCGACCAGCTGCGCGGACCGCTTGTTGAGGGCCGAGCGTATCCGCAGTTCCATGACCGGCTCTTTCTCACTGGGATCGGCGGCGATCAGAACGATGAGGGCCGCCGAATCGATCCGGTCAATGCTCGTCAATGCGGAATCCAAGGTCTGCAGAGCTGCCGAGTCGCCCGAGTCAATGCTGTATTCCGGCCGTGGCCAGTAGTCGATTGACTCCGAGCCCACGGAGTCACGCAGAAAACGCCGGAAGACGAAGAGATCTTCATTTGAAAGTCGAGGCGAGGCGATGCCCGCGATGGAGTGAGGGCCCGCCTCTGCCGCGACCCGCTGCAGCCTCTCCGCGATAAGCCGGTAGGCCGCCGAGAAGGAGGCCGGTCGCAACGTGCCGTCCTCCCGGATCAGCGGCGTTTTCAGCCGGTCGGGCGATCCGATGAAATCGTATCCGAAGCGGCCGCGATCGCACAGCCAGCCGTCATCCACGGCCTCGTTGGTGCGCGAGCGGAAGCGGATCACCTCTTGCGCGTCGCGCACGTCGATATTGATGTTGCACCCCATCGGACAGTGGGGACAGATGCTTGGGTGCTGCTGAAGCTCCCAGGGACGGAAGGTGAATCGTTGCTTGTGGCTGGTCAGGGCGCCGACGGGACACAGCTCGATGACGTTCCCCGAGAAGTTGGAGACATACGGCTCCGCTTCGAACGTGCCGATAAAACTCTCCGAGCCTCGATCGACGAGGATGAGCTTGTTGTCCTCGGCCACCTCACTGGTGAAACGGACACAGCGCCAACAGAGGATGCACCGTTCCCGATCCAAATCGATGGTCGGTCCCAGCCGCACGGGTTTGACGAAGTGACGTTTGCGCTCGACGAACCGGCTGATGCCAGGCCCGTACTGGAAGGTTTGATCCTGCAACGGGCACTCGCCGCCACGATCACAGATTGGGCAGTCCAAGGGATGGTTGATCAGCAAGAACTCGAGAACGCCCCGCTGGGCCTTCTCGACTTCGGGCGACCGGGTGTGGACGACCATGCCGTCCGTAACCGTTGTGGTGCAGGCGGTGGTGAGCTTGGGCATGCCCTCCACTTGCACCATGCACATGCGGCATACACCGACGGGACCGAGCTTGCTGTGATAACAGAAGATCGGGATGTCGACGCCGATATCCTTGGCCGCCTCCCAGAGGATCGTCCCCTTCGGCACCTCGGTTTGTGCTCCGTCGATCGTGACGTGGACTCGATCCTCGGCCATCAGACCGCCTCCACCCGACCAATGAGGGGCGGCAGAGGAGCCTCCCGGGCCTGCCCCCGCCTCAGCTCGGCCTGCCGCCGCATGAGATCCAGCAGCTGATCGACTCGCTCGGGAGTCAGGTTCTCGTAGTAGCGGGAATTGACCTGCATCACCGGCGCCCGGTGGCAGGCGGCCAGACATTCCACGCGCAGGAGTGTGAACATGCCGTCCGGAGTCGTCCCACCGGGACTGATCCCCAGCCGGTCAGCGATGTGGCCGATGATCTGGTCCGCTCCCAAGATCGCACAGGGGACAGTCTTGCACACTTCCATGACGTAGCTGCCCACCCGATCCTCGTAAAACATCGTGTAGAAGCTCACCACCTCTTCGACGTCGCTGGTGGGCAGCTCCATAACTGCTGCGACATCCTCGATGGCATCGGCGCTGCACCAGCCCACCTCGTTCTGAGCGATGTGGAGCGCAGGCAGGAGCGCCGAACGTGGATCGGGGTAGCGGCCTCGCTCCGCCTGTATCGCGGCCACGGCCTCGTCCGACAGGACGCGGGTCATCGGTCGATCTCACCCAAGACGATATCGGTGCTGCCGATGATTGCCACCATGTCGGCCACCAGTGCGTCTTTCGACATCGCGGGCAGCGCCTCCAGGTTGTAGAACGACGGCGCCCGCATGTGGAACCGATAGGGCTTGGCCGAGCCGTCGCTGACGACGTACCAGCCCTGCTGGCCCCGAGCTCCCTCAACCACCTGGTACACCTCGCCGGGTGGGGGCCTGAGCCCCTCCGTAAACAGCTTGAAGTGGTGGATCAGCGATTCCATGCTGGTACCCAACTCGTCCTTGGGGGGCGGTACGATCTTGCGATCGTCGATTCGCCACGGCCCATCCGGCATGCCGTCCAGCGCCTGGCCCACGATCTTCAAGCTTTCCCGCATCTCTCGTATTCGACAGAGATAGCGGTCGTACACGTCGCCGTGGGTGCCGAGCGGCACCTCGAAATCGAAGTTCTCATATCCCGAATACGGGTTCGTCTTCCGAAGATCGGCGAAGACGCCCGAGGCCCGGAGCACTGGGCCTGTGCAGCCCCAGGCGATGGCGTCCTCACGGGAGAGCAGCCCCACGTTCTCGGTTCGCTCCATCCATAGCTCGTTCTGGGTCAGAAGCTCCTCGTACTCGTCGACGCGATGGGGAAAGTCGGCGAGGAACTCGCGCACCCGCGGCTCGAACTCGGGAGGCAAGTCCGCCATCAGACCGCCGATGCGGAAGTAGCTGGTCATCATCCGGACGCCGCTCGTCATCTCCTTGATGTCGAGGATTTTCTCGCGCTCCCGGAAGCAATAGAGGAAGACGCTCATGGCGCCCAGATCGAGCGCGTGGGTTCCCAACCAGACCAGGTGGCTGGAAATGCGCTCGAGCTCGCAGAACAAGGCCCGAATCCACTTCACTCGCTCGGGCACTTCGATACCCAGCAGCTTCTCGACCGCGAGCACGAACCCCAGCTCGTCCATCATGTTGTCCAGGTACCCCATGCGATCGGTCAGGGTGATGACCTGCTGATACTTCAGCTTCTCCCCGTTCTTCTCGATGCCGGTGTGGAGATAGCCGATGTCCGGCTTCACGTCGACGATCGTCTCGCCGTCAAGCGTCAGCAGGAGTCGCAGCACGCCATGAGTCGACGGATGCTGGGGGCCCATGTTGAGCGTCATGTACTCGGAGGGCTCGTGTACGCCGGCCGGCTCCGTCTCGGGCGTCTGGACCTCGGATGTCAAGCGAGCCTCCGCCTACTCCGGCATCTTGGTGACATGCGATCGGGGCAGGGTGATCTGACTCATGGGATAGTCCTTGCGAAGCGGATGGCCCACCCAACCCTCGGGCAGCATGATTCGATGCAGCGCCGGATGTCCCTCGAATCGAATTCCGAAGAGATCGTACACCTCTCGCTCGGCCCAATTGGCTCCTGGCCACACCGGTATGGCGGTCGGTACGGCGTCGTCCTCGTCGACCTGCACTTTAACGCGGTACCAGCTTCCTTCGGCGAAGGAGAAGAGCTGATAGACGACGTCGAAGCGCGGCGACCGCTCCATCCAATCGACCGCGGTGATGTCTGAGAGATGCTCGTAGCCCAGCTCGTCCCGAAGCAGCCTGAGCACATCGATGAGTACTGCGGTCGGCACCACACTCCATGCCTGACCGCGGAAGGCGTCGTTGGCGACCGCTGCACCGGGAAATCGATCGGCGATGACCGTCCCGGGATCCGCCGGGCTCAAACCCTTCCCCGGTCCATCGCCATGAGATCGGAGGCGGGAGGCAGGCCTTTGCGAATCTTCTCTTGGAGCATGGTGAAGCCATACATCAGCATGTCGGGGGTGGGTGGGCACCCCGGCACATAAACGTCCACCGGGACCACCTGGTCGACACCCTGGACGACCGCGTAGTTGTTGAACACGCCGCCCGTTGACGCGCAGGCGCCCATGGCGATGACCCACTTGGGATCGGGCATCTGGTCGTAGATCTGGCGCACGACCGGAGCCATCTTGACCGAGACCCGGCCTGCCACGATCATCAGATCCGACTGTCGAGGTGATGCTCGATAGACCTCGGCCCCGAAGCGCGCGAGATCCCAGCGACTCGCGGATGTCGCCATCATCTCGATGGCGCAGCAAGCCAGACCGAAGAGAGCCGGCCAAAGGGAGTTGGCTCGTGCCCAATCCGTGACCTTGTTGAGGTTGGTGGTAAAAACACCACCCCCGTGCGCCGGCAGATAGTCGGTGTCTCCGGTGGGTCGAAGGGAACGAGGCTCTATCGCCGGTGGGCTATCCGGCTGCTCTGTGTCTAGTGCCAATCGAGTGCTCCCTTCTGCCAGGCGTACACATACCCCACCAGTAGGACCATCACGAACACGAATATCTCCATGAACCCGAAGAAATGGAGTCGCCGTAACACAACTGCCCAGGGAAAGAAGGAGATCGCCTCGATGTCGAACAGCAGGAACAGCATGGCGACGACGTAGAACTTGATGGGAAAGCGGCGTGACGGCGGCTCGATGTCGCGCATCCCCGACTCGTAGGGCGCCAGCTTCTGGGCCGTGGGCCGTCGCGGGCCGAGGATAAAGGTGAGACCCAGCAAAGTGAAGGTGAGCCCGGCGGCCAGCACGAACAGAATGAGGACGTAGACGTACTCTTTCAGCATGCTCGCGTCACCCCGATTCGAGATAAGCCGGCGGGTAGGCCATCGGGAAACGAGGGCGTTGTCTCACCTCTCGGTCAGGCCAGGCAGGCCGGATCACCCGGCCCTTCCCCGCCAGATTATCATGTGTTTTCGCGCATAGTTCCGCGCAAAATGGGCCTCCGTGCCCGCGCTCCATGATCAATTCGAGCCGGGCCTGAGGGTGTATCATTCGGCGCGGTCCTGTGGATGGCCGCGACGACGGATGGGGGGACTGATGATGGCGCGCCCTACCCGGGAGTTGAGACGCCCTACAGTCACCATGTCCCATATCGGCGCCGGCGACTTTGGCATCCTCATCGCCTCGGTCCTACTGTTCGTGGCCCTGATCCCCAACTGGTGGGCGTCCGGTCAGTCCTTCAACGCCGTGAAGTACTCGGTCGTGTATTTCGTGATCGTCCTGGTCCTCATCCTGGTCACCATCGGACTGATCCTGTACCCGCTGATGGAGTCCGAAGCCGGGATTCGGGCCCTCCCCTTCGCCACGCCACCGCTCTTCCTGTCCATCGGATTCCTGCTCCTCCTGATCACCACCTTTGAGCTGGGGCGATACGACGGCGTCGGCTCTGCGTTCCGGGCCGGCTTCGGCCTGTGGTTGGCGGAAATCTGCTGCGTCGTCTACCTGATAGCCGGTCTCGTCAAGTGGGGCAGCCGCGAACGGCGGCTGCTCACGTAGGGGGGCGCCCGCCGAACCCCTCTGCAAGGCGGCCGTTCACATGTTGCTGTGGCCCTGGCCGCCGTCGACCACCAAACACGCCCCGTTCACGAGCGATGCCAGCGGTGAACACAGGAAGGTAACCACGGCGGCGACCTCCTCGGCCCGTCCAAACCGGCCTAGCGGAAGCTCCCGGCTGATCCACCGCTCCATTCCCTCAGGATCGGCCAGAACCCGGCGGTCCCAGGACCCCCCCGGATAGCGAATTGAACCAGGAGCCACGCTGTTCACGGTGACACCGGTGGCCGCGACTTCTCTTCCCAGGGCCTTGGTCAGGCTGATCTCCGCCGCCTTCGAGGCGTTGTAGGGGATCTTGCCTCCTGCCTCGCGCCCATAGATCGACGTCAGCATCACGATTCGACCGTACTCCGCCGCTTGCATGAACGGCAGCGCCCGCTTCGCCAGGCGAAAGGGCACTTCTACATTCATCGCGAACGACCGTTCCAAGTCTGCAGACGAGGTGGCCTCGAACCCGCCGCCGAGGGAGGCACCGGTGTTGTTCACCAAGATGTCCAGGCGCTGATATTGCAGCATGACGCGGTCCACGACGAGCTGGTCGGAGTCCGGCGTGCTCAGGTCCTGATCGATCAAGAGAGGCGCCTGGCCTTCTAGTTCCGCCGCCACCGTCTCGAGGCCACCTCGGTTTCGGGCCACCAGCGCCAGCTTCACACCTTCCCCCGCAAGCGCGATGGCAATGGCGCGTCCGATCCCCCGCGATGCGCCGGTCACGATCGCCACCCGGCCCTCGAGCTGCAGGTCCATGTCCCAGGCTACTCAGCGAGCGACGGGTGTGGCGGGAGAGCTAGACGACGACCACCGGCGTGCCGATCGGCGCCCACGCGAACAGTTCCGCCGCCACATTTAGCGGAACATTGACGCAACCGTGGGTACCGCCGTAGTTGGTGCCCGGCTGTCCGGGGCCGTTAGTGCCCGGACCGAACGCCGACCGCCAGGGAGCATCGTGGATGAAGTAGCCCTGATTCTGGAACTCCATGGCGTACGAAACCGGCGAAGGAGGATACCAATCCGGTGAGCCCGGTGGGTCCTCAGACACAAACGTGAATGGCGAGAACTTGGCGAAAATCGTGAAATGGCCCTTGACGGTCGGCAACGATGGGTTGCCCGTCGTGGCCAGGCTCTGGCCGATCATGGTCGGCCCCTGAAACCACTCGATCCACTCACCTTCTGTTGAGACCAGAACCCACTTGGCCGGCATGCTGTGCGACACCCGGTTGTGAATGGCGGCAACCACCGCATCCACATCTGCCGCCCCCTGAGCCGCATACCGAAGCCACGTCCGGCCAAGTGCCCAGGCGGCCGTTCGAGCGAGCCAGCGCCTGAGCTGGGACGTCTTGGCGAACAGGCTCAGTTGATTGAGCTGCGCGGTGGCGGACGCCACCGTCGCATGGATTCGAGCGCGCACCGCCTCGACCGGGTGGCTGCTGTGGCGCGCCTGGCTCATGATGCTTCCGATGTCCGACTGGCGGGCATGAACGAGCCCGGCCAGGGTCTGCACCTGTGGTGCCGCGGTTCCTGCCAGCGCCCGGTACTGACCCGCGGTGCTGGATCGGGAAAGATTCAGGCGGTCGGTCTGGAGCAGAGCCTTCTCATGCTGAACCTGCATGCCCAGGCCTTGGCCCTGGGCGACGAGCTGTCCATAGTTCCAGAGCAGCCAGTGAACGTGGCGGCTGGCAGCGAGGGTAACGTTACGGATGAGGTGCTCGAGCCGCTGATCCAGGCGGCTGAGTCGTGCGCCCTCCCGGTTGTAAAAGCCGGTCGCGTCACCCGACCAGGGAGTCTTGTCATGGGGAGGCACTCGGGAGTCGATGGCGACCATCCTGGCCGAGAACCGCTGCAGCTCCGAGGGGAACAGGCCGTCTCGGTGCGCCAGTCGCAGGTCGGCTCCCAGTTGTGTGCGAGCTCCGTTATAGGACGATGCCGCGATGTGTTCGGCGATCACCTGGTGCCCCCACACTGAAGAGAAGGCGATCAGGGCAAGACCGACAAGCGCGACTGGCGACCACTTCATCCACATACACCCACACCGGACCAAGAAATTTCTGGGATTACTGCCTCACTCTAGCGAGGAAGCCAGCTCAGAATCCAGAGCAATTTCGATTCCACCGTGAGCCAGTGCGGGTGTGACCAACCCGCTTGACCACAGGCGCTCACGAGCGTCCAACCGGCCTGGTCGGTTCCTGGGGCTGCCTAAAATGAGCCGAATGAGCCTTGACCGCCGGCACGATGGCAGATGTGGCGACAGGCGGGCGAGCCAGGTCTCAGGAATGCAGGCGCGGGCTTGTTGAGCAGGGCCGAGCGGAGCCCGGCACCGCGTGGCGTCGGAGAGCGGATCGACCTGCGGCGGGTAACACTCCTGGGTGTAGGTCACTTCACCAACGACCTCTACGGCAATCTCGCCACCTCCTTGGCGCCCTACTTCGTGATCGCCGGTAAGCTGACCGCGCCAGTCGCAGGAGCGTTGGTGCTCATCTACCTGGCGGGATCCTCGGTTCTGCAGCCCATCTTCGGCATCATCTCCGACCGCAGCGGCCGGCGCTGGTTTGCCGTCGCGGGACCTGCCTGGATCGGCTGCTGCATGAGCCTTCTGATCGTCGCGCCGGCGGCCTGGACGGTCTTCCTGCTCGTGGCGCTTGGCGGGATTGGAACGGCCGCATTCCATCCTCAGGGCGCGAGCATGGTCAATCGCATGGCGGGGGCGGCTCCCGGCAGAGCCATGTCGATCTTCTCCATGGGCGGGAATCTCGGGTACGGTCTTGGCCCCGTCCTCGCAGCAGCCATGGTCTCGGTCGGTAACGTCTGGACCGTGTGTGTCGCCGCCCCGGGCCTGGTCTGCAGCATGCTCCTGCTCCGCTATGCGCCGCAGGCCAAATCACAGTCCATGGAGAGCACGGGCAAGAGCCTTCGCGACGCCCGGGCCAATTTTCGGTCGCTGGCGCTCATCGTGCTGGTCATCGCCATACGAAGCGGCGCCATGTCGGCGGTGATCTTTCTCGCGCCGCTGTACTTCCACTCCCAGGGGCTCCCGGCCACGTGGGGATCGTACGGAAGTTCCCTCTTTCTGCTGGTCGGAGCGTTCTGCGGCCTCTACGCCGGCGGCCTTTCCGATCGAATCGGCAGGAAGCCGGTGGTGGTTTGGTCTCTGGTGTTGGCCGCGCCGCTCATCTTCCTGGTGGGCGTGCTGCCGGGATTGATTTCCTGGGCCGCTCTGGCCCTCGCCGGCGCGGCCATTGTCGCCTCCAATCCCGTAACCGTGGTTCAGGCTCAGGAGCTGCTGCCCGCCAACGCCGGTCTGGCAGCGGGCCTCACGCTTGGTCTCGGCTTCGGCCTTTCCGGCGTCATCACCTTCCTGGTATCCAATGTCACCAAGACCGCAGGTCCCCAGCATACCCTGCTGCTGTCGGCGTTGCTGCCGCTTCTGGCGGCCGGCTTAGCGATGATCCTGTCCGAGCCGCGGGGACACGCCGCGCGCTTGGCAGGATCGTAGGCACGACTCGAGGACGGTCGTGGCTGCTGCCGACGTCGACTCAGCCGCTAGAGGGCGTTCAGCGCTCCCTGATAGAGGCCGGGCAGCAGCGGCCCGATCAGGGAGATGACTCCCACGGCAGCGATCGAGAGCAAACCGGCCAGGAGTGAATACTCCACCAAGCCCTGACCCGACTCGCCGTCAGGGAGCGCCTGCGCAACGTCGACTCCCCGCGACCCGATCCTCACCATCACCGTGCCCTTCACCTCACGTGGATCCTGCTGATCCGGCGGTCTATACCACCTGATGGCGGAGGAGTCACACGCGGGGCAATGGCCCAAATGTGTCAGCTATCTCGAACTTATCGATCGCGATCCAAGCTCTCGAGCTGCGCCATCGCCTCGTCGACGGATAACTCGCCGCGCTCCAGCTGCTGCAGGATCGCCGCCGTATCCGGAGTGACTCTCCCTTCCTCGGCCGTCGATGCGTCGGGCCGCCCCTCCGCCTGAGTCGCACCGGAAGACATAGGAGGCACGGGCCGGACGGGCCGCACGGGTGCGACGGGCGGTACTGGCCTCCAGTCCGTTCCCGATCCCGCGGACTCGGCTCCGACGTGCTCCCGGTCGGTTGCCTGGGATTTTCGAATGCGCAGATCGCCGCTTACCGAGTTCATCTCTACGTTGCTCCCTCCACCGTTGATCCGACCCGACCAGTGCCGGCGTCCCGATTTGATGATCTCTGCCGGTAGTTCGCACTGCACCGAGCCGCTGAGACTCTTCAGCTGTACGGTCGCACCTGTGTCCGCTGGTACAAGCAGATCCAGATCGCCGCTGACGGACTTGGCGTAGTAGTGCTCGTCGGCGGTCAAGGGCGTTTGGATGCGGAAGTCGCCGCTCACCGTGGTCAGGCTGAACCGGCGGAACCGAGACGACATGATGGCGCAATCGCCGCTGGTGGTACGTCCTACCAACGTCCCGGTGAGGCTCTCTCCGGTGACATCGCCGCTGATCGTCGTGACGGTGATGTCCCCAGCGACGTTGCGAATGTTCACGTCTCCGCTCACGGTTTGAATACCCACATCGCTCCGGCTGCCGCTCACCTGGACGTCCGCGCTGACCGCATGGAGGCGAAGCCGGCAGTCCCGAGGCACGGTGATGACGTAATCGACCGAGGAGCTGCGGCCAAAGTTGATCAGGCCGGCAGCCGCCGAGCGCGTCTGCACGCTGACCCGGTTGCCCTCCTTGTGCACTTCCACCTGGGTGCTGTCGTGGGCTTTCCCGGATCCTCGTTTGTTCGACCGGACCACGATCTCGGATCCATCTTCGGCCGTAACGGCCACGGAGCCGGAGACATTACTCACGTTCAGCTCCGACTGGGGACCGACCTCGAAACGTTGTCCGGTTGCGGCCTCCGTATCAACTGTCACGTGCTACCTCCTGTGTCTCCCCTCGCAGCAGCCGCTCGGCATCGGCCGCGGTGATCGCCCCGCCCCGCAGCTGCGTGAGGATCTCGCGTTTGCGGTCGCTGCTGACCACGGCCGCGGTCTCCTCGGGAATCTTCACGCGGTCGCCGTAGCCCATGGCAATCAGCACATCATTGAGCCGGTTGTTTACCGTTGGGTAGCTCATGTTGAGCTCACCGCCCACATCTTTCATGCTGCCGCGGCACCGGATGAACGCCTCGACGAATTCGAGCTGTGCCTGGCTTAGGCGCTGCATCCGACCAAGGCTGAAGCTGCCTTCAACCGTGGTTCCGCAGGTCGGGCAGTGCAGCCGGGTCACGGCGAGCTCGTCACTACAGACCGGACATCGCCCAATCACGGGATGCATGGCTGGCACCTCATTTCGAGATCTGAATGGATCGACCGAGAACCCGAGAGGGGGCTTCCGGGGTCCCTTCTTAACTAATACTAAGGTCAGCCTTCATCTTGTGCAAGGTGAACTCAATCACGCGGAACTGTTGACTTGATGGGCCATCGACATGAACCGCCCGGTGACTAGCAGGGAAACTTGCTTGTCATCTGAAAGCAGACTGGAGGGAGTGTGGACTGCTAGACGTGATGGACTTCCCCTTTGCGCCGCGTCGGGCCGCTCAAGCTGCGGCATGGCTTTTGAATGAGAGCGACCGAGAGCGGACGATGCTGGAGTTGGTAAAGCTCCTGTACTATGCGGACCGGCGCATACTCCTTGAGACAGGATCGACCATTCAGGTCAAGCCGCCACCGAAGGAAGATCAGGAAGTGAGAACGCCTGACACGGTAGGCCAGCAGATCAAAGAGAAGCGCGTAGCGCTCAAGTGGTCACGTGCGCGGCTAGCGCGTGAAGCTGGGGTAAATGTTCAGACGGTGCGGGCTATTGAAGAGAGGGCACGTCGGAGCCACGCCCTGAGACGGTCGACCGTCTACTTTCCGCGCTCTCTGCGTAGCCCATGGACATCTCCGCAGCCTTGTGGATTCTCCTCTGTGTGCTCTGGCTTGCAGCCCCTTTTGTTCTCATCAAGCGCAGCAGATTAGGCAGGATCCATCCCGAGTTGCAGCCCACGATCTATGAGGATGGCGTGCTCGTGCGAGCACATCGGGTGTGGCGCGGTGATGCTGATTGGATTGAGTGGGCATCTCGCTTCGGTGGTGGCCCCAAGCTGATCGTTTCGGACGACAAGTTCGAGGTTGTAGCTCCTCAGGGAATGATGCTCAGTTCACGTGATCTTGTTATCGAGTCGTCCACAGCCACGATGTGGCGCGACAGGATGGGGCTTTGGGGCTTCATGCCGGTTGGGGTCACGGATTGCATCCATGTCGAGGCCCCTGATCACCGGTTCGGACGAATGGAGCTAGCCTTGACTTCCAAGGGTTCGATACAAGAGGCGCTCGGATGCGCTTGTTCGCTCCGGCGTTCAGGTCCGCAACTCGTAACTCCGGTTGGATGCATCAGGTATAATGTCACTTTATGAATACGGCTCTGCAAAAGAACGAGCGAGAAGAGTTGAATCTCCGCCTTCTGGACGTTCTTGCCATGTTTGCCGGTATTGAGCTACTCATCGGAGCGGAGTGGGTTGCGAATCTACTAGGACAACCAGAAGGCTACCATGGTTACCGAATCGGGGTAGTAGCCCCCGATGTCCTCTTCCTCCCATTTCCTGTTCAGCTCATTCTGAGTTGCATGATTCTCTGGTTGTCCGCAACACCAAGATTTCGCACAGTGGCTCCAGTCGTTCTCGTGATTGGTTTTGCCTTCTTGCTGGTTCAGACGCTCCTCTGGTTTGGAACGTATTTCAGCGTTATTTAGAGCGACAGCGACACACCAGAACAGCGAAACGCTCCGCGGGCGAGCCCATCCTCTTACGGTTAGAGCCTCATTTAGCTCGGCAGACCCTCAACCCGGAAACCTGACCTCCAGTGCCTCAGCCATCTTCGCCAGCGTGGCTAGACGGGGCAGGCGTTGTGCTTCCTCTAGGCTCTTGACCGTGGATTGGTCCACGTCGGCAATGTCGGCCAGCCTACGACGGGACCAACCGAGCGCGATCCGCTTGTCATGGACGAGCTGGGCGATGGTTCGTAGGCGCTCGTCGTCGCTGTGGCGGGTGACGTTGCCTTTGACAAACCAGACAACCACCAATGGGCGGGTCATCCGCTCGGCGGATCGCCTCTAACGGCCCTATCGGCCCACCCCGAAAGTCCGGTGGTAAAATCCAAGCGTTTGTGAGCGCAGTGACCGCGCCCGCGTACGCGTGAGTTCATTTTTCAGACCGGCAGCAGCGAGGGGAATGCTGGTGTCCCAGGCGGTCCGTCTACCCATTGTCCTCTTTGTGGTGCTCGTCGGAAGCCTCCTGATGAGCGGAGCGGGCATGAATGCGGCCTATGCCGCCGGACGCGCACATGCCGCAAAGGCAGGCGCGCGGCCTTCGCCCAACCCGGCACCAAGCGTGACGGTGAATCCCTCGCCCACGCCAACCAGCTCGGCCACGCCGACGGCAACCGGGACCCCGACGCGCACCCCGACCGTCTCCCCGACCCCCACGCATTCCCCGTCACCGACGCCCACCCCTACGACCCGGCCCACGCCCACCCGAACGCCCCGACCCACGCCTACCCCGACGCGTCACACGACGCCCACCCCGGTTCCGACCAAAACTCACCATCAGGGTTCGCACCACCACCACCACCACCACAAGGGACCGTCTTCGGGCAAGGGCTCATCCGGCAAGCACCATAAGAAGACGCACACGTGCACACAGACACACGCCAAGTGCAGCGCAAAGTCGGGACATTCCTCCAAGAAGACGGGCCACAAGAGCGGCCATCAGCAGTCCTCAGGCAAGCACACGGCAAACAGTCACAGTGGCAAGAGCGGCCATCAGCACGTCACCGTGACCGTACCGGGAGTCGGCGAGCCGGTGGTCTGCTCCGGCAAGCCGCACGCCGACTCGCCACCCTTCCTTTCATCGCCCTATCGGGGCTACGCCGAGATTGCATCCTTCTTCGACCACGACCTGCCCAACTACGCCGTCGACGGCAGGATGGTCCTGACGACGGGACTCGTCGTGACCGGCTCCGCCGGCTACGGGGCATTTCCGGCCTACTGGTCGCCTCAGCTTCGTCAGTACGTCAATTACGACGGTCATAACGGCTATGACTACGACATCGTCTATCAGCCTGTCTACGCGGCCGCTCCCGGCATCGTTTCCTATGCCGGCTGGGAAAGCTCCGACCCGTACTACGGCTATGGGCAGATGATTCTCATCCGCCATCGCTACGGCTACATGACCCTGTACGGTCACCTCAGCAAGGTTCTCGTGAAGCCGGGACAGCACGTCAAGGCCGGTCAGCAGATCGCCGTCAGCGGAACCACGGGCCACTCGACCGGTCCGCACTTGCACTTCAGCGTGTACCACAACTGCAATGTGGTCGACCCCTATGGATGGAACGGCAAGGGCAAGGATCCGCTCCTGGGCTTCAATGGCCAGCAGAGCACGTACCTGTGGAAGCAGAACGAGGCCCCCGAAATCCTGAATCCACTGCCCAGCTGGCCGCAATTCGGATCCGGTCTGATTCCCCCGGCGCTGCCTGCCCAACAGACTCCGGGCCCTCTCACCGCCGGAGTGTCCGGGCAGCTTGCCGGGAACAGCTCCACGCCCGTCCGCCACCTTCTGCTCCTGCAGGTTCCGACGCTGCGGCCGGTCCCGGCCGACCAAGCGATCTCCGGGATTCAAGCCACCATCGAAGCGGAGGAGCATCAGCTGCTGCAGACGCTTGGCTCCCTCCAGCAAGAGCACCTCGTCACCCATTTCGGGCCGCTCTTTACCTATGGAGCGATCCGTGTCCGCGGGATCATCTCCGCCGAGCGATTGAGTGGTCTGCCCGGCGTGGCCTCGGTAACCGGCGCGCGCCCCAAGGATCTGTCGCGCGCTCGTTCCAGCTTCATCCAGTCCATCCTTCAAGACGTTCAGGCGCCCGCCGAGGCGTCGCTGTTCCCCTCCACCTATCTGGACGGCTTGGACGCCTGGAGGATCTCAGCGGCAGTGGAAGAGGGAGGATCCTACGTCGTCGGATTCACCCGGCCCAATGCACACGTCCGAGTCGAAGTGCTCCATCGCGGCCACGAGGCGGCTTCAGCCACCGTGGTTGCCTCTGCAAGCGGCGCCTTCGCGGTGATGGTGACGAACAAGCTTGGCCGGGCGCCAATTCTTGCGGGAGACGCGGTTCGCATCACCAGTGACGGCCGAACTGACCTGATTCCGGTGCTGCCTGTCCACACCTCTCCTCTGCCCGATCGGCGTGGCCTCATCCTTGACGCGCCTCGGGGCGCCAGGGTCTGGACGGGCGTGACTGAAGCCTTGGCATCCAAGGGATTCGAGAGGGAAGCCAACATCCCTCGCGGGCACGGGCCAACCGGCCAGGTCTTCCTCCGTGTCCCGGGCCGGCTCGTCAGCGGCGATGCCGTCACCGCCGGCCTCATCACCTCCTCCGGCGATACCATCTTCAGCTGGGATCGAGTCCCCGGATTCACCGCCACGCTGGGGAGCTCCCTGCTCACCGGCTGGGTCCCGGCCTACACTCACTGGCGCCTGGACGTCTTCGCCAACAAACTCTGGCGGGCATCCAGCGACGGCGCAGCCGGGTCCGACGGCTTCCTCCAGGCCGACCTGCGCGATCATCAGCATCATGCCTACGGCCTGGCTCCCGGCAATGACCTTCGCCTCCGCTCCGCAGGCCGGACCCGTTGGATCAGGATTCCCGAGCTGTCCACCCGGGTCACGAACCGGCGAGTACGAATCCGCACCAACCGAACCAGCCGCATCTATCTCCGTATCTGGAACGATGTCAGCGACGTGTGGCACATCCGGTCGGTGACCACCGGACGGCATGGTCTCTACCGAGGACGCATGCCCATTGCCGCACAGCCGGGCTCCTCCTTCGAGATCATCGCGGCTCAGGCCGACGGCAGCATGGTGCGCGGCGCATGGGCCAGCCGCGGTGTGGTGGTCGATGAATCAACCGGCGCAGTGACCGGACACGCGGGACCGGGTCAGACATTGCTTATCACGGCCTTTGATGGCAACAAGCGGATACTGGGGACGTCGCTGCTTGGCACCAATCCCGTCAGTGGCGCCTTCGCCGGAGGAATCTATGATGCGCACGGGCGTCCCGTGCGTCTCACGTCCCGCGACTTTGTGACCATCGGCGATGGCCAGATCACAACGGCCTACCGACTCCCTGCCATCTCGGCGGGCGTACGCTCGTCGCGGATCAGTGGGCACACCTCGAGCCGCGGCACCATGCAGGCCACATTTCTCCGCGGCGATCGAGTCGTCGCCGCTCATACGATTTCGCTGGGTCGATCCGGCGGCTTCCGGCTCACCGTCCCCCACGGGCTAACGCAGGAAACGGATTCACGCGCACTTCTCATCGTCCACACCGGTCCGGCGAGCGCCGGAGAGGTGGAGATCGGCATCCCCCTTAGCGGGTCGCAGCGCGGGTTGAGCCTCGCGGCTCAGGTCATCGCCGTCTAAGGACTCAGCGGCGCCGCTTTCCTCGCTGCATGCCTGAGCGCGCGGGCTGTGCCGTAGCCGGCACGCGACGTGGAGGCCGACCGGGCCGATAGCGACTCCCGCTGGTTGCCTGCTCGAACTGATACATCGAGAGAGGAAAGCGCTCGCTCAGGACGTAGGCCAGATATGCGCAATAGGCAATGGCCCCAAGAATCACCAGATACGAGTAGAAGCGCATGTCCAGATAGGTGATCTCGAGATAGCGCATCAGCGCCAGAAACAGCCCGATGATGGCGATCCACATGCCCGCTTGGGAGGTCATGCGGATTAGATGACGTCGAGGCGTGATTCCGCGCGACAGCGGCCGCCTACGGAGATAGGCAAAGAGACAAACCACGAACAAGAGGCCCAGAAGCGCGGTGTGGATGTCGTAGAAGATGCCGGGAATCCCTGTGCCCGTCAGATAGCGCGAAGAGAAGAGCGTACCAAAAGCGCCCACGAGCAGTCCTCTCCCGACCCGGAATCGACCGGCCACTTGGAGTCACCGGCAGGCTCCGCCGGACTCCAGAGGCCCATTTCAGGCTGAAATTCGCTACTTTATACCATGGTGGATCCAGGCTCTCTCCCGGATGGAGACGGCGCCGAGGCGCTGATTGAGCCGCTTGCTGGCCTGTGCGGAATCCGCTTGGAGCCCGCCCAGATCGAACAGCTCGATCGCCATTGCCGGCTCGTCCTCGAGGCGAATCGACGCTTCAATCTCACGGCGGCGCCGGACCGAGAGACGCTGATGTTGCGACACATGCTCGACTCTCTCGCCGGCTGTGTTGCCCTCCCGCGGCCCGTGCTACAAGGACGCCTCTCGGTGGTGGATGTGGGAGCGGGAGCCGGCTTTCCCGCCATTCCTCTCGCCATTGCCCGGCCCAGATGGCGACTGACGGCCGTCGAATCCACCGGCAAGAAGTGCCGGTTCTTGGAGTTCGCCGCGCGTGAGCTGGAGTTGACGAATCTTTCGGTCGCCTGCGACCGCGCGGAGAACCTGGGGCAATCCGACCTGCGCCAGAGCTTCGACCTGGGGGTGGCGAGGGCTGTGGCTGCGACCGCGGTGCTGCTGGAATACTGCGTCCCGCTGGTTTCGGTGGGCGGGCATATCCTCCTCTACAAGAAGGGCGACCTGCGACAGGAGCTGCGCCAAGCGAGCCGAGCGATGACGTCCATGGGCGTCGTCCTCCGGGCGGAGATCCCGATACCGAAGGAGTTCCCGGTCGGCGACGATCACAGGATGCTGCTATTCGAAAAGGTGGCAAATACGCCCGCGGGCTTCCCGAGGCGCCCTGGAGTGCCTCGTTCTCGGCCGCTCTGAGCCGCCTTCAGGCCGTCCCTGGCGTCGCCGTTGTCGTCGGCTCCATCGCCGGCTGTATGCTGGAGCGGCCCGTCAGCGCCAGAACCGTCTCATGACCCAACAAAGCCAGGAGGATCAGAGCCGCTCCCAGCCACTGAACGGCATCCAACCGCTCACCACCCAGCCACACGGCGAACCCGGCCGCGAAGGCCGGTTCCCCCAAGAGGATGATCGCCGTTCGCGAAGCGCTGAGTCGCTGCTGTACCCATGTTTGGATCCAGAAAGCCAAGGCGCTCGCGAGTACGGCGGTGATGAGCACGGCCGTCAAAACCTGGCCCGTGGGAAGTCCGGCGCGGGAGGCGGTGCCGGCCCCAAGCACCGAGAAGGCGCCCGCGGCCAGCACGATTTGGCCGAAGGCCACCTGACCGGCGGGCAGCTCCCGAGGAACGCGCGCAAGTAGAACGATTTGCAGCGCAAAGGAGAGAGCCGTCAGCACCTCCAACACATCTCCCCACCGCAAACCATGGACGCTCCCGGCGGTCAGGAGCCCGGTTCCCGCAACGCCGACAGCGGCTGCCACAACCGTGATCCACGGTGCTCTGGCTCGAAAGATCAGCCAGTCGACCAGGGGCGTCAACACCACGAAGAGCCCCGTCAAGAGGCCGGCGTTGGCGGCGCTGGTATCGGTCAGGCCAATCGTTTGGAACAAGTAGCCGGCCGCCAGCGGGCCGCCGATGAAGAGCCCCGCACGAAGTGAGGGCCACGAAATGCCGCGCACAAATACCGGAGTGAGAAGAATCGCCGCCAGCACAAAGCGCAGCCCCAGGAAGGCGCCGACTGGGTATACATGGACCGCGTCCTTCACAATGAGAAAGGTCCAGCCCCAGATGGCCGTGACGCCGAGCAACATGGCCACCGGGATTGCCACTGCGACCGACTCACGACGCAAGCATCACCTCTCCCATCCCCTGGAAATCGATGACATCAGCACCGGAAGGTAGGGCCCAGCAGGCCCTGTGGGCAAGTCTTGTCTTTGCCGCCTCACTGGCGGCCCAAGGCGCCTACAGCTTCATTGCCCACGGCACCTACGACTACGACGAGTTCGTCTATCTCTTGCTGGGCCGCGCCATAGCCCACGGCCACGTGCCGTATCGGGACTTCCTCTTCTATCATCCGCCCGGCATCATCGTGACCATGGCGGCCATGAACGGGCTGATCGAACACTGGTGGGTAGCCGGGCGGGCTCTCTCGCTCCTGTTGGCAGCCGGCACCTGCGCGCTCGTGTATCTCGCTGCCCGCCGGCTCGCCAGCCGGCCGGTCGCCGTCACAGCCGGCCTCCTCTGCGCCTGCAGTCCGATCATGCTGACCACCGGCACCCGCATCATGCCCGATATCTATGTGGCCTTCTTTACGTTCCTGGCCACCTACCTGCTCCTGGTCAGCGAGAATCGCAGATGGGCTGTTCTGGCGGGCATCTCCTTCGGTATCGCCATCATCTTCAAGTACCCGGCTATCCTCACCCTGCCCGCCTGTCTCCTGCTTGCCGGCAAACGGCGAAGCCCCGTCTTCCTCGGCGTCATGCTGGCCACCGTTGCCCTTCTCCTCCTTCCGCTGCTGCCCGAATGGCAGCAGTACCTTACCGACACCGTCGTCTTCCAAAGCGGCCGCTCCGCAGAACCGATCGTGACTCGGTTCTTGGGCGTCGTGCTATTCGCGGTCGTCTTCCAGCCGCTGGCGGCCTTCGGGGCCTTCGTCCGGCCGCGGCGCGCCTGGCTGCTGGTCGGATACCTGGCGGCATTTCTCTACGTGGGAACGCCACAGGTCTATTACCACTACATGGCGCCCATGATCCCGTTCGCCAGCATTCTCGGCGCGCTGTATCTCGCCAGCCTCAAGCCGGTCAACATCAAGGTCCTCGTGCCCGCCGCGGCCGTTGGGGCCGCTTGTCTCACCTTGATCTGGGCCAGCATCATCGAGTACACGCCGGGCCAGTCGCCCTTCCATCTGACCGCTGCTCAGGTCACCAATGTGCTGCCCGTCGAGCATTGGGTGAAACGTCATGTGCCGCGCGGCGGGGTCATTCTCGACGACCGCCCCGAGGTCCCCTTCCTATCCGGCCGGCTCAACTGTTCCAACTACTTTTGGAACGACGCCACGCAGATGACCTCCGACCAGCTCGATCACTGTCTGACCCAGGTGCGCTTCGTGGTGCACTCCTATGGACCGGCCAGCGGGTTCCCGCCCGGCTTCCTTTCCCAGCTGGACCGGAAGCACTGCCACGTCGATGTGGGCTCCTCTGCCAACGGTGCATTTGTCTACGACAATGACCGTCCGCGTGGGCACGCCGGGTGCCCGTATCTGCCCCTGAGAAGGTGAGACTGCCCTTCAGCAGCGGCATACAATAGCAGGAGTCGGACGGGCGAGATGGTCTCGTGGGGCGCGAGGACCATGGCGGTTTGGGCTGCTCGCCGGCTTGAAGGCATTGCATTTGAAGGGGTGCGCTGTATGGCACGAGCGACGACACTAGGCTATCCGCGAATTGGGCGGGATCGAGAGCTGAAGAAGGCGACCGAAGGCTATTGGGCCGGCAAGGTCGACGCGGATGATCTGGAGAAGGTCTGTCGTGCCCTTCGTGCCGCCGCCTGGCAGCGGCAGGCCGACGCCGGCATCGACCTCATTCCCAGCAATGACTTCTCTCTCTACGACCAAATGCTGGATACCATGGCGCTCACGGGGGCAGTACCCGAGCGCTATGGATGGTCGGGTGACCAGGTGGATCTCGAGACCTACTTCGCCATGGCGCGCGGATCCGCGTCCCGAGACCTCCCAGCCATGGAGATGACCAAGTGGTTCAACACCAACTACCACTACATCGTGCCGGAGCTGGGTCACGACACGGAGTTCCGCTTGGCCTCGGACAGGCCGTTCGCCGAGTTTCAGGAGGCGAAGGACCTCGGCTACCGCACCAAGCCCGTGCTCATCGGTCCGCTCACCTTTCTCCTCCTCGGAAAGGTCCGACACGAGACCTATTCCGCCCTGCAGCTCCTCGACCGGCTCCTACCCGTCTACTGTCGAGTCGTCGAGAAGCTGGCTTCTCTGGGGGCGGAGTGGATTCAGCTCGACGAGCCCGTATTCGCTTCGGACCGCTCATCCGAGGAGCTTGACGCCCTCCGTTACGCATACGAGACGATCTCGGCCTCGCGTGGCTCGGCGTCCATTGCCGTCCAGACCTACTTCGACCGTGTCGGTGATGCCTACGACACGCTCGTGTCCCTTCCGGTGCAGGCCGTCGGTCTGGACCTGGTTCACGGCCGGGATGAGAATCTTCGAGCCCTGCGGGAACGGGGCTTCCCCGAAGACAAGGTTTTGGCGGCCGGAGTCGTCGATGGCCGAAATGTCTGGATCAACGACTTGGGCCGAAGCCTGGAGCTCCTCAGCAGCACGGGCGTACCGGCAGATCGTCTCCAGGTGGCCCCCTCCAGCTCATTGATGTTTGTTCCCATCGACGTCCAGATGGAGGATCAGCTCGATCCGCGGCTTCGCTCCTGGCTCTCCTTCGCGGACCAAAAGCTGACCGAGGTCGCTCTCCTGAACCGGGCGGTCAACGGCGAATCGATCGAGGCCCAGCTACGTGAGCGAGAGGCCCTACTCGAGGATCGCCGCGGCTCGGCAATGATCCATCGAGCCACGGTCAAGGAGCGGCTCGCCGGTCTCACCGAGTCGGCGCTCCGACGAGGCGCGGCGTTCCCCGAGCGCCGTCCCGAGCAGCGCCGGCGGCTCAACCTTCCCGTGTTCCCAACCACCACCGTCGGTTCCTTCCCCCAGACACCCGAGGTGCGCCGGGCGCGCCGGCAGTTCTTGAGTGGCAGCGCCTCGCAGGATGAATACGAGCGGTTCGTCGAGCGCCAGATCGAAGAGCTGATCCGTTACCAGGAGGACCTTGGTCTGGATGTCCTTGTCCATGGGGAGTTCGAGCGCAGCGACATGGTCGAGTATTTCGGTGAGCAGCTGGAGGGCTTCGCCTTCACGCGGCACGGCTGGGTACAGTCGTACGGGTCGCGATACGTCCGTCCGCCCATCATCTTCGGCGATGTCCAGCGCACCGGTCCCATGACCGTCCGCTGGTTCCGATTCGCCCAATCGCTCACGGACCGCCCCGTGAAGGGCATGCTGACGGGTCCCGTGACCATCGTCAATTGGTCATTCGTGCGCGACGATCAGGCTCGCTCCGAGACCGGGACGCAGATTGCGCTCGCCTTGCGAGACGAGGTGGTTGACCTCGAAGCGGCCGGGGCGAAGGTGATCCAGATCGACGAGCCTGCGCTGCGCGAGGGCTTTCCGCTGCACCGCTCGGATTGGCCCGATTACCTCTCCTGGGCGATTCGCGGCTTTCGCCTCGCGTCCTCGGGCGTCCGCAACGAGACCCAGATCCACTCCCACATGTGCTACAGCGAATTCAACGCCATCATCGACACCATCCAGGACATGGATGCGGATGTTGTCTCCATCGAGAACTCCCGATCCGATCTGGAGCTGTTGGACGTCTTCAAGCAGGTTCGCTTTGCCAATGAGATCGGCCTGGGGGTCTACGACATCCATTCCCCCCGGGTGCCATCCGCGGACGAGATGGTCCGCAACCTCGAGGCGGCGACGCGCGTGCTCTCTGTCGACCAGCTCTGGGTCAATCCCGATTGCGGGCTCAAGACCCGTAGGTGGGAGGAGGTCCGCCCGTCGCTCGCCAACATGATGGCGGCTGCCCTCAAGATTCGCCAGGAGGTGGGCGTCCCGGCCTAGCCGGGAGAGTCGCAGCTTCCGCTTCTACGTCAGCCCGAGGACCCAACCGCAGCCCAGGATGATGGCGCCTGCGGGTAGGACGTAGCGGCCATCGGGACGAAGCTGAGCGACCGCAACCAGTAGAACACTTGCGATCCCGCCCAGCAGTCCTGCGAGGCCGACGTGGAGAGGCGCCCACGCCACAATGGCGACAAGCCCGGCGGCGGCCAGCGACACCAGAGCAGCACGACGCGCCACTACCGGTCCCAGTCGAGCCGCGAGGCCCAGCGATCCCAGACGGACGTCCATCTCGATATCCGGGATCGAGTCCGCGAGATGGACCGCAAGTGCCGCCGGGGCTCCCACGAGCCAGAGGTTCCAGATCGAGTTGATGCCGGGATGCGCCAACGTCAAGACCCACGCCGGGAGCAGGGGGAACGCCAGCACGAAGGGGGCCCAACTCAGGGCGGTATGCTTGAGACCAAGGCTATAGGCCCAGCCGGCTCCGGTCCCTGCCGCGACCACCAGCCCTGCCCGCCAGCCGAACCAGATGATGGCCAAACCGACGCTCGCCAGTCCCATCAGTGCGGCAGCCACGCCGACGGGATGCGGCTCCAATACGCCCGCGGCAAGGGCCCGATGCGGATGCACGTGACGATCCATAGGCAGATCCCGGACGTCGTTGATCACGGCGATGGAGATCTGGCCCACCAGGACGGTCAAGCCGATCTCGGCCAGCATTCCGCCCGGCGTCCGCCCCCGCGACGCGAATACGGCAAACAGCACCGCTGCGACGGCAGTCAGGGCACAGGGCGCCGGGTGAAGCATGGCGAAGATGGCGCGCGGCGCGCCGCCAGGCCGAATGCGCTCGGACAGGGGAGACACGGATTCCGCCCGGCTCCGCAGCCCGGTCACACTAGCCGTCTCCCGCCAGCACGAGCGCCGCGTTAATGCCGCCAAACCCGAAGCTATTGGACAGCGCGACGGGCACAGCGCCATGCCGGCCCCCCGAGGGCACGTGATTGAGGGCGCAGGTCGGATCGACGGCGCCCAGATTTCGCGTGTTGGGCAGGAACGCCCTATGCAATGCCAGGATGGTCACCGCCGCTTCGATCGCCGCGCTGGCTCCCAGTGCATGCCCATGCAGCGGCTTCGTGCTGCTCACCGGCGGCGTGTCTTCCCCGAAGACCGACCGTATGGCGGCCGCCTCGGCCGCGTCACCGAGGCTGGTACCCGTCGCGTGAGCATTGATGTATCCAACGTCCGGGGGCGTCAACCGAGCGTCCAGAAGGGCCAGCTCCATCGCTCTGGCCGCTTCACGTCCATCCGGGAGAGGGGCCGTCATGTGATGGGCATCGTTGGTGCTCGCGTATCCAATCATCTCCCCGTACAGTCGCGCCCCCCGTTCGAGCGCCCGCTCCCGCTCCTCCAGAACCAGCAGCGCGGCGCCCTCGCCCATGACGAAACCGTCTCGATGCAGATCGAAAGGCCGGCACGCCTCGGCCGGGCAGTTGTTCCGCCGCGACATCGCCCGAATGAGGGCGAAGGAGCCGAAGGTAAGTGGGGCAAGCGGCGTCTCCACTCCTCCCGCGAGGGCGATGTCCACGCGGCCGGTCTGAACCAGCTTGAATGCTTCGCCGATGGCCACCGCCCCCGAGGCGCAGGAGTTTGCGTTACTGATGGCTGGTCCGTGCAAACCGAACGCGATGCAGATGTTGGTGGCCGCCGCGCCGGCGAACACCGACAGCGCCAGACCCGGCGCCACGGATCGGATGCCGCTGGCCAGATACCGCTCATGCTGTTCCTCGGCGAAGGCGATGCCTCCCAGGGCGCTGCCGACGTACACCGCCGTCTCATGGCTGAGATCGTGCGGCTCGAGTCGGGCATCCAGCAGCGCGCTGTGCGCTGCTCGGACGGCGAATTGCGAGAACCGATCGAGCCGGGTGAGCCGGCGATCCTCGGGCTCGAAGGGCCGGAAGCCGTCCACCTCGACCGCGATCCCGCAGGCAAACTCGGACGCGTCGAAGCGGGTCACCCGGCGGACCGGTGATTCCCCGGTCATGATCCCGCTCCAAAAATCCTCCACGGTCGAGCCGATGGCGGTCACCAAGCCGATCCCGGTGACCGCGACTCGCCGCTTAGACAAGGTCGTCGGACTCCGCGATCACCTTCATGCGCGCCAGAGTACGGGAGGCGATGTAGTCGACAAACAGTCGGCCGATGACCATGGACACCAGAGGACCAACCAGGGGGATCCCCGACGAAAGACGGTGGGCGATGACAACCCTCGTGCCGGGAGGCTGCGACCGTGGCTCGAAACGCCACTCGACCTCCATGCCTCTCGTGGCGCCTCCCAGGTGCCGGAACCGCACCCGCTGCTCGCTCTCTGAGATCGACTGCTGGGCCAGCCAGCGCACAGGGATCCGACCTCGCCACGCGCGCATCTCTGCCACGCGTACGCCATTCCGGTCCTCCAGGAGCTTCACCTCCCGATAGTGCGGCAGGATGCGGGGCCACTCCTCAATCCGTGCCGCCAGCCCGAACACCTTCTCTCGCGGGCTTTCGATATCGATATGGTTTTCCATATACACCGTCAACCCCGCAGGGTGGCGACTACATGCGCCGGGCGCAGCAGGCCGGATGCCGGCGCCAGGTCACCGAGAACGTTTCCCATCAAGCCGGCTGAGTCGGGGCATCGAGAGAGATTGCGACAGAGACGCCGGAAGGCGTCGGGAGAGGCGAGGGCCATCTGGATCAACCAGGTGAGGCGCTCCTTGGCCGCGAACTCTCCTCGACGGGCCAGGATGTGGGCGTCGCTGTCGAGGACGCCGTTGCGAGTTGCGAAAGCTCGGTCGACGTCGTCGGCCGCCAGCTCCGCGCCGCGAAGCGCCCGGAAGATCCCCTCGCCGGTGAAGGGATCAAGGAACCCGGCCGCGTCGCCCACCAGCACGTAGTCCGGCCCGGCAACGGGAGCGACGCGCCGGCTCATGGGGCCGGTGCCACGCAGCCGTCCGCTCATGGTCAGACCCTGCAGACGGGCTCGAGCCACGGGCAACCGCCGCAGGGCATCGACAAAAACTTCGGGAGCCGGACGCCGGCGGCCGGGCTTGATGGAGGCGACCAGGCCCACGTTCAGCATCCCATCGGGCAGAGGCGCAAGACCGCAATAACATCCCGGGCCGACGTGCATCTCACCAACATCCGACGGCCCGGAGCGACCCCGATAGTGCGCAATCAAGCCAATGCGACGCGGCCACGTTTCCCGCACGTAGATGCCCAGTAGCCGGGTCACCGTCGAATGGAGCCCGTCCGCTCCGATCAGGATCCTAGATGTCCAGACCTGTCTCCCACCCGACGAGCGCTCGCCGCCAATCCGCCACACCCCATCCTGCCGATCGACCTGCTTGACCTGAACGCCTTCGATAAGCGTGGCTCCCAGCTTCGCGGCATGGCGAACGAGCACCTCGTCCAGCTCGGTGCGCGGCATCGTGAAGGCGAGCCGCTCCTGGGATTCCCCGTAGCGAATGGGCAGAACCGGCCGGCCATCAATGCAGACGTTCATGCCCGCCAGTCGATGGACCTTCGAGGCGATGCCAGGCCAGACGCCCAGGCGCCTGAGAACGTCCTCAACGCCCGGACTGCAGTACTCGGCGCAGGCCTTCCTCCGTGGGAAGTGGAAGCGATCGAGAATCACGACCCGGTAACCCCGACGAGCCAGGAGGGCGGCGATCGCGGACCCTGCCGGTCCCGCCCCCACGACGCCCACATCCCACGTCGTCATGTTCCAGGCCGGGCGACCACGGCCACGCGATAGATGCCGGCGGTCCCGACCGTCTGTACGCCCAGGCCGGCCTCCCTACAGAGACTGAAGATTTCCCGGAGGGTATATGACCTCCGGACCGACAGTGGCCCGTCATGGCGGCTCAGGCGGTTGCCGGTCGCCACGCTGCGCAGCAATCTCGCGCCCCAGTAACTGGGGGTGTTGCGCAGCAGGTCGTTGACGATGACTGCGGTGGTGGCAACCCGTGCCGACTCCCGCAGCATGGCAAGGGCGTCCTCGGGAACCAGATGGTGGAGCAGCAGGGACGAAGTCACGAAGTCGAAGGACCGGTCTGCGTAGGGCAGCCGGGTGGCGTCGGCTCGCTCCAGAGTGATGCCGGCCGCGGGCGCGGAAGCCAGGCCGAGAACGTCGTCGCGAATGTCTGTCGCGGTGATGCGCAGTCCAGTGCCGCCTTCTTGCGCCCACCTGTGAATAGCCCCCGGAATGTCCGCGGAACCAGTCCCAAGATCCAGCAGGCGATACTCGCCCCCAGGGCGGAGCATCGGCGCGAGCGCCCAACGCGTCAGCCGGGTCCCGCCGAGGTAGCGATTCACCCGCCTGATGTCCCGAAAGTTGGCGCTCAGCTCGGCCGGAGTGTAGTCCCGTCCGTCGAGGATCTCGGGCTCGAACGTTTGCTGCAGTCCGAGAGCGTCCGCGGCCATCAAGAGCCGGGCGACCGGCGATAGCCGGGGACCAGAGGGCCGAGCCAACCCGGCGATCATGCCATCGGGTAGGATTGCCGTTCCCCTCGAATCTGATCGCCCTTCACAATGAAACCGATGACCTCCCTCGAGGAACCCTGATGCACCTCGCCTACCTCTTTGCGGCGGGACTGGGCGGCCTGGTCTGGGCGACCATCTTTTTCTTTCGACCCGACCTCCGCGCGGTCCAGCTCACTATGAGCGCCATCGGCATTCCCTTGGCGGTGAGCGACCTCTTCTACGTTCCCCAGTACTGGAGGCCGCAAACCATCGGCGGTATCCCCGTCGGCATTGAGGGCGTGCTGTTCAGTTTCGAGGCAGCCGGGATCTGCGCCGTCATCTATCCGGCCGTCTTCGGCAAGCGCTTCGGCCCCAAAGGCAATGGCCTCAATCTCCCCGGTTTGATCCCGGCACTGCTTCCGCTGCCCGTCTCGGCAGCGATCTCGCTCGGCCTGCACACCAACCTGGAATGGGGACTGTACGCCGGGCTCGTGGCCGCCTGCCTCGCCACGGCCCTGATGCGTCCCGATCTGGGGCGACCGCAGCTCCTGGGCGGCCTGGCCTTCCTTCCCCTCTACGCCGCCGCCCTGCTGATCTGGATCGCCGTCTTCCCCTCGGTGCACGGCTGGTTCACCCTGCGGCGCATGCCCCACTGGTTCCTCCTTGGTGTGCCCCTCGAGGAGATTGTCTTCGGCGGTTTATTCGCGGCGTTCTGGACGGGACTGTATCCAATGGTATTTGAGCGGCGATTCATGCCCCTTCCGGACCCCATGGGAGATACATCGGTCGATCTCCAGACAGCGTCTGGGGGCAGGCCCTCAGCTCCGGCGTAGCGGCACGCGCTTTCTCGAACATTCAGAGATCGAAGCAGCCCGTACCCTGAAAGTGATATACGCGCGGTAGGTGCAAACGCCATCGACGTTCATCCATCTCAGCCGGCCCCTTTCGTGAAGGACCTATGAGTCGAACGCTGACGGCCGAGCTGCCGGCGTTGGTCGGCAAGCGGGTGCTGATCGAGGGGTGGATGCACACCATGCGGAGCTTCCCCGACTTCAGCTTCCTGGTCATTCGAGATCGAAGTGGCCAGGCCCAGGTCATCCTCGAGGAGGGGCCGGAGCTGCAACGGCTGCGAGGCCTGCAGAACGAATCGGTGCTCCGCATCGAGGGCGACGTGGTGGCCGAGGAGCGCTCACCGATCGGCGTCGACGTGCGAAACCCCAGCATCACCGTGCTCGCTCCGGTGACCGAGGTCGGCCCCTTCGAGCTGAACAAGAAGGTGCTCAAACCGAGCCTCGACGTCTTCCTCAATCACGCCCCGTACGGCCTTCGACATCCGTCGAAGGTCGCCACCTTCCGCGTTATGTCGACCTTGCTCTCGGCCTATCGGGAGTTCCTTGTGGGACAGGACTTCACCGAGATCAGCACGCCCAAAATCGTCGGCGCCGCCACCGAGGGCGGGGCCAACGTCTTCGCTGTGGAGTACTTCGACCGCCATGCCTATCTGGCCCAAAGCCCGCAGCTCTATAAGCAGATCATGGTCGGTGTCTTCGAGCGCGTCTTCGAGGTGGGGCACGCGTTCCGGGCCGAGGAGCACTACACCTCCCGGCATCTCAACGAGTACTGCAGCCTCGATCTGGAGATGGGCTTCATCCGGTCACAGCAGGACGTGATGGATGTGCTCGCGGGCGTCATTTCGGCCATGGTCGACGCGATTCACGAGCGCAACCCGCGCGAGGTGGAGATGCTCAAGATCGAGCTGCCCCTGGGCCACTCGTTCCCCGAGATCACCTTTCGGGCGGGCCAGCAGCTCATACTCGACCGCTACGGAGAGAATCGGTTCCATGAGCCGGACCTATCGCCCCAGGACGAGCGGCGGCTGGGGGAGTGGGCCAAGGAGGAGCATGGTTCGGACTTCCTCTTCGTCACTCACTATCCGACCGTCAAGCGGCCATTCTACGCCTATCCGGATCCCGACGATCCCGAACACTCGGAGACGTTCGACCTCATCTTCCGTGGCGTCGAACTCGTCACCGGCGGCCGCCGCATCAACGACTACGAGCAGCTGGTGGCCTCAATGGAGGCGCGCGGCGTGGACCCCCAGCCGTTCGGCGGGTTCCTGGAAGCCTTCCGATATGGGATGCCTCCTGAAGGCGGTTTTGCCGTCGGCTCCGAGCGGTTCCTGGCCCGGCTCATGAACGCCGACAACATTCGTGAGACGACCCTGTTCCCGCGCGATGTCGGCAGGCTCACCCCTTAGCTCGAGCCCATCCGCAGGCTTGGGACGGCCGCAGCCGACCACGCATAATCGAGGAGCATCACTCTTGACGGATTCGGCGGTCGGTTCGCGCCGGCATCCCTCGGAGCATGCCGGCGCCACAACGGTGGGAGGAATGTATCGGTGACCCCTGAAGAAACGGCCGAGATGACCGAGGAGGAGTGGCGCCGCCGTCTCACGCCCGAACAGTACGCGGTTCTGCGCGAAAAGGGGACGGAGCGGCCGTTCACCGGTCGCTACGTACACACCAAGGACGACGGCACGTATTGCTGCGCGGCCTGTGGGTCCCCGCTCTTCAGCTCCGCCACCAAGTTTGAGTCGGGCACGGGCTGGCCCAGCTTCTACGATCCTGTGAATCGGGAGAACGTAGAGCTGGTTGAAGACACCGCCCATGGGATGCTGCGGACCGAAGTGCTGTGCCGGCGATGTGGATCGCATCTCGGCCACGTGTTCGACGATGGCCCAGCGCCCACCGGTCAGCGCTACTGCATGAACTCCGTCTCGCTCGACTTTCGTCCGGCCGAGAGCCATGAAGCGCAGTAGATCCCGGCTCGGCCTGAGCCGGCGTTCCTTCCTGGCCACGTCCGCGGGAGCTGCCGCCGCTGCCGGGACGGGTATCGGCCTCCCGGAGCTGGCCGGCGCTTCCCCCATCCGACAAGCCATCCCCTTTCACGGTACGCACCAATCCGGCATCGCCACGCCGGCCCAGGACGCTCTCTGCTTCGCCTCCTACGATCTGCCCACACAGAGCCTGCAGAATGTGCGGGACCTGTTCCGGATGTGGTCTCAGGCGGCGGCCGGCATGATGGCCGGCGGACCGGGCGGTGGCCCCAACAATCGAGAGAAGACCGTACCGGTGGATACCGGCGATGCTCTGGGCCTCAAGCCCTCACACCTGACCATCACCTTCGGCTTCGGGCCGACCCTCTTCGAGAACAATGGCGTCGATCCGTTCGGTCTGGCCGGCCGGAAGCCGGCCGCGCTCAAAGCGCTCCCGGCCTTCAAGGGCGACCAGATCGATCCCTCAATCTCCGCTGGAGACGTCTGCATTCAGGCCTGCTCCGACGATGCCCAGGTGGCCTTTCACGCCGTGCACACCCTCACCCATATGGCCAACGGCGCAGCCGCGATTCGCTGGACTCAGATGGGCTTCGGGCGCACCTCCTCCACCGGCAGCAGCCAGGTGACTCCTCGCAACCTCATGGGGTTCAAGGACGGCACCAACAACCTGCGTGGCGACGACGCGACCGGAATGAGCCAGTACGTGTGGGTGGGCAGCGAGGGACCGGGTTGGATGGCCAACGGCACATATCTGGTGGCTCGAAAGATCCGCATGCAATTGGGCTCATGGGACGGCTCCATCCTGCACGAGCAGGAGCACACGTTTGGCCGCTTCAAGAGCAGCGGCGCGCCCTTGACGGGACACAACGAGTATGATCCCGTCGACCTCGAGGCCGTGGACTCGCACGGGAATCCAATCATCCCTCTCGACGCGCACATCCGCGTCGCGGCCCCCAGCAACAATTCAGGCCGGCGACTGCTCCGCCGGGGCTACTCGTTCTCCGAGGGCGTCGACTCGAACAACGGTGACCTCCAGGCGGGCCTGTTCTTCATCTGCTTTCAGCGCGACCCGCAGACACAGTTCGTGGCCATCCAGCAGCAGCTGGCGAACCACGACCACCTCAACCGCTACATCGTCCACACGGCGAGCGCCGTCTTCGCCATACCGCCGGGCGTGAGCCGGAGCGGCTATGTCGGGGAGGGGCTGCTCGGCTAGAGGCTGCCGTCGGCAGGGGCCGGCGGCAGCTCTGGGCCTTACTTCTTGAGCGAGAAGCCGCCCGCCGCCAGGCGCGTCTTCTTGCGGTCGTAGGTCAGGACATACTTGTGGCCGGGATGCGCTCCCAGAGTCACGAAGTCCTGCGCCGGAACGACATTCGCCAGCTCGGTCACCCGGACGTCCGTGATGTGCTTGCCGTGATGCCACACCTTGGACAGTTTGCCGTTGCTCTTCTTCAGCCAGAGCGTGAGCATCAGGCTATGGGAACCGGCCGGCCCCTTCAGATGGGCCACCCAGGCGATATTGTCCTTGACCCGGAACGAGGACTTGCGTCCCACGATCACCAGGTTTCCACCGGAATGGGCGTACTGCTTGCCGAACCAGATGGCCCCCTTCGGGGGGAGGCTGCCCTTACCCGCCAGGGCGGTACCGGCGGTCGTCAGGGCGAAGGCCCCGACCAGCAGGATGAGAAGGATACGTCGGAGGTTCAGAAATGTGCACATAGGAGCATCATACCAATTTCATTCCAATCTTCCAAACCGAAAAGCGCTGCAGATCTGATTTCCACGCGTGGCGCCCGGTCCGCGAACGCTGAGCCTCGAAACCCGCCAACCCAAGAGCGAGCCCCGAGAGATATCCGGCCACCGAGGGACACCGGCCGGGCTACAGGTCCTTCACCATCTCCACCTCCATGGGGAGCGGCTCATAGCCGAGGCGCACGTTGATGGCCAGCATGCGGGAGTTGTCCACGTCGTTCCCCGTGAAGATCCAGCGAACCCCGTTGGCGCGAGACCAATCCAGCGTCTTGACCTTCAAAGCCCGAGCAATGCCCCGGCCTCGATACTCGCGGTCCACGCCGGTGTAGTTGTTGAATCCGCCGTCCTTCCCCCGACGAGAGAGCACGGCGATGCCCACCGGTCGGTCCCCGTCGAATGCCACCCAGCCCTGATCCGGTGAGTTGCCGGGTGACGTGATCCACTTCTGCCACACCTCAAAGGGTATTGCCGAGAACTCCTCGGACGAGGGAATGTCGCGGGCGCTCTCATACGCCATGGCATGAATCGCTCGGAGAACAGGCTCGTTCTCCATGCCGACCTCCGAGATGGTGCGAAACATGATCCCTTCAGCCTCCAGGCGCTCGACGATGCCCTGATAGCCGTTGTCGAGGTTGGCCTTCTCGACATCCAGTCGCGACATTCGATTGGCCCGCCCGGTCGTGGTGAACCCCCGATTCTTCGCGAACTGGACGGCCTCGGACTCGGCTTCCGAGATGAAGCAGTAAATGCGGTTGCCCTCGTGCGCCTTCACCCGCTCCAACATGTGGTCGTAGAGCCGAGATCCGATGCCCCTGCGTCGGTTGGCGGCCCCGACGCCGATATTGGCCGTGAACGTGTGCGGGCGGTCCAGGAAGAAGGCGTCGGCGACCACGTAAATCCCCACAGCTCGTCCATCAAGAATGGCGACGTAGCGTTCCTGGACAGCCCCCGGGGGCGAGTTGGCGGGGTCGGCGTTGTACCGGTACTCTTCCAGGGTCATGGGCGGAAAGGGATCTGCCGCCTCGTTCCGAATCTCCAGGATGGCCGGATCGTCCTCGAGATTTCTTGCCCGGATCTCGATCTGGGTCACGACTCACCTCCAAGCGCTCGGGCGGGCCTTGGGATCACACCCACAGCCATGCCTTTCGAACACGTCATTGTTGGCCGCCGGGCCGGCGTGGAGCAACGTGATGTGGCTCACAGCGGACCGCCCGGCATTCATGGCGGGCAGAATGGGATACGATCCACCCGATGCTGGACGGAGTGCCGATGGCAGACCGATCGACGCGACATGTGCTTCCCGCCGTCGCGGTCGCCCTTTGCCTCGCCTTGAGCGGCGCCGGCATGGCCGCCGGAGCCGGTCGCGGCCAGTCGGCCGCAGCATCCCGGCCCTACACCATCCAGCTCATCGGGCCACGCGGCGATGCCCAGATCGCGGCCCTCGCGGACGACGGCAGGGTTGACGGCACCATCGTCACTCAACGGTCCAGCCTCGGGTTCGTGGCCCGCGGACGCCGGGTCCGTCTCCTGAGGCCTCCCAAGCCATTCACCTCGAGCAGCGTTGTCGCCGGCAACCGTCGTGGCGGTCTGGCCGTGGAGGCCTGGCGTCGCGGAGGCGCCATCACGCCCTTCGCCGTCATTGCGTCGGCTCGGCGTTTCCGCTGGCTGCGGCTGCCGGAGCCGCATGGCTATGCCGGTGTCAGCCTCGCCGGAGTAGCGGCCAACGGCGATGTCACGGGCACCGCCCTGTCGCGGCCGGTGGCGGAAGGCTCGACCTCTCGCGCGGTCCTCTGGCGCCCGCTGACCAGGCGCTACTCACGGCCGTCCCTGCTCTCACTACACCCTGGCTGCCGTTCCGCGACCGCCACCGGGATCTGGAGTGGCGGACGCCGGGTCCTGGTAGCCGGGGTCGAGAGCTGCGGCCGCGGGCGCTACCCTGCGCCGGCCACCCTCTGGAACCTCAAGCCTCGGTTCGCCCCTGGGCCCAACATCGTGGCGATGGGTGGCACCGCCCGCGCCCTGTACGTCGCCGGAGTCATCAGGGGCATCGATACCGCCTCCAGCTGGTACGGACGGGTCTCATTCAAATCGCATGGCCGCCTCGGCATCAGCTACCACCGCCTGCGTCCCTACCGACCCGCGGTCGAACAATTCACCAGCGTTTCCGCCATCGGAGCGGATGCGCGGGGGCGGATGATCGCGGTGGGCACGTCGACGGCCATCCAGCACGGCGTCCCCGGCGGAGCAATCGTCTGGCGCTCGGGGCAGCCGCGCCGGCTCCAGAACCTCATTCCCAAACGGTCAAGATGGACGCTGCTCAGCGCCACCGCTCTAAACCGTCGAGGGCAGATAGCGGGCGCCGGCCGGTTTCACGGCGCCCCGCGTCTCTATCTCTTGACACCTCGCGCTTAGGAGGTCAGATCAGCCGCGACGCACCGCGCCGAAGGTCAGCTGGGGGCTCCGCTCGATGCGCCCGCTTCCACCGGAGTCCCGACGAGTCGCGTGAAGAGTGATCGGTACAGGACCATTGCCCCCCGAAGATCTTCCGTGCTGACGTCTCCGTCTTCCTTGGCCTGAGAGATCTGGTGTGCCCGGCGGTAGTTCTGCACTACGTCGGGATATTGCACTGAGGCCGCCTCCTCACGCTGGTCGAAGGCGCCCGCGGGATACCCGACCGTGGTCATCACGTCGCGGATGACCCGATCCGCGCCCTCAACCGCGCCGCTGGGATCATCCACGAACTGCCGCTGAATCACGTCCCACTCTTCCGTGAAGCGACTTCGATCGTCTGCCGACAACGGTCGAATGTCATATTGCTCGACCTTCTTCTGCCGGTCGGCCAGGACCGAGTCGGCCTTGCTGCCGTACTGATCGACGGCCCGATCGTATTCCGGCCCGAAGCGGTCCTGCAGCTGCTGCGTTCGACGCCTCTGCACGAACTGCCATGCCCCGAAGGCAAGTGCGGCCACGACGATGACGGCGAGAACCACGATGATGACGATGGTCATGGACATTCCTCCTACAGTCGAAATCGGCGGAAACCGGCTCACGAGCGGCACGCAAGGATCGTACCCGCCGGCCGCCTCTGTGTTAGGTCGCCCGACCTGCCGCCAGCAGTAGCTCCACGATCACACAGTCCCGCCACTCGCCGTCCAGCCTGGCATGGCGCTCGTACATCCCCACCTCCCGGAACCCCAGCGATGCGCAGAGCGCCCGGCTGGCCCCGTTCTCAGGGAACACGGGGGATGTCAGCTTCCAGAAACCCCGCCGGTCACACTCCTGGATGAGCGCCCGCATCACCAGGGAACCGTCACCCCCGGCCTCGTGCCGCTCGCTCGACATAGACCGAGAACTCGGCGATGCCGTCGTAGCACGCGCGGGCACGGTAGCCAGATACCCAGGCCGCGGCGACGATTGATCCTCCGTCCGCAACCACCGTCGGATACCGCTCCCCGCGACCCGTCAACGCGTCACGGATGTCGGCGGCCGTTCGCGGCTCCGTCTCGAAGGTGGCCAGCCGGTCCTCGATGCCCTGGTTGTAGACCCGGGCGATGCCGGCGGCATCCTCGAGGCGCGCCGGACGTACCGTGACCGCCGGCGCCGGTCGCTCCCTGGAGGTCATCCGACCTCGGCCATCTCCTGCTCCTGGTACTGGAGCTCGTACAGACGGTGGTAGTACCCCTGCCGCTCGAGCAGCGCATCATGGGTGCCCTGCTCCACCACCTTTCCCTTGTGGAGCACAATGATGCGATCGACGTGGCGGATCGTGAAGAGGCGGTGGGCGATGATGATGCTCGTCCTGCCCTTCATCAAACGTTCCAGCGCGTCCTGGATCAGGGTCTCCGTCTCGGTGTCCACGCTGCTCGTGGCCTCGTCGAGAACGAGAAGCACCTCGGGGTCGAAGGCGATGGCACGCGCAAATGCCAGGAGCTGGCGCTGGCCCGCCGAGAAGTTGCTGCCCCGCTCCCGCACCTCGTGATCGTAGCCCTCGGGCAGGCGGTCGATGAACCGGTCGGCGTTGACGAACGCGGCGGCCCGGCGGACCTGCTCGTCGGAGACCTCCTCGCTGTGCAGGCGGATGTTGCTGGTGATGGTGCCCGAAAAGAGCACCGGGTCCTGCAGCACGGTTCCGATGTGGCGGCGCACGTCGGCCCGCCGCATCTGGCGGATGTCCACGCCATCCAGCAGAATCTCGCCCTGCTGAATGTCGTAGAACCGGGACATGATGCTGATGATCGAGGTCTTTCCCGCTCCGGTCGCCCCCACGATGGCCACGCTCTCGCCCGCCTCGATCTTGAAGGAAACATCCTTCAGCACCGGATTGGCGGGATCATAGCCGAAGGTGACGTGGCGGAATTCGATCTCTCCGCGTACCCGGTCCAGCACCACGGGATTGGGAACGTCGGGCGGCTCCCGCACCTCGTCCAGCAATCCAAAGATGCGCTCGCAGGCCGCCACCGCCGCCTGCAGAAGCGTGAACTTGTCGGCCAGGTCACGGATGGGCTGGAAGGCCTGATTGGTGTAGAGGATCATGGTGAACAGCGTGCCGGGCAGGACCCCCCAGGTCCGCAGGTTCGATCCGCCCACCCACGCCAGAAGCGCGGTGCCCAGGGCGCCGAAGAAGATGACGGCCGGCGAGAACAGCGAGTACGCGAAGATGGCCTGCAGGTTCGCAGCTCGATAGGAGCTGTTCAGCTCTTCGAAGCTCTCGAACATCTTCTGTTCGCGGTTGAACAGCTGGACGATGGCCATGCCCGTGATGTTCTCGTTTAGGTAGCCGTTGAGGCGTGAGAGCCGCACCCGGATGCGCCGGTAGATGCGCCGCATCGCCCGTTGAAAGAAGTGCGCGATGATCGTGATCACGGGCAGAACGGCCAGGCCGATGAGGGCCAGCTTCCAGTTCACGATCAGCATGGCCGCCACGATGAACAGCAGCATGACGCCGTCGCCCAGAATGGACACCACGCCCTGCGTGAGGAGGTCGTTCAGGGCGTCCACGTCGCCGGTGAGGCGGGTGATGAGGCGGCCCACGGGGTTCTTGTCGAAGAACTGCAGATTGAGCTGCTCGAGGTGGGTGAAGATCTGCGTGCGCAGATCGTACATCACGTGCTGCCCGACCCACTGCAGAACGTAGCCCATGACGTACTTCAGCAGGAAGCTGATGGAGAGCGCCGCCAGGAAGATGGCCAGGATGAGCGGCAGGCCGCCGGGATGGCTGTGGCCACGCACGGGCGTGATGTCGTGGTCGATGGCATAGCCGATCAGGTAGGGACCGGCCAGATCCAGAGCGGATGTGACCAGCAGGAAGAGCAGCGCCATGCCCAGCCCCTTGGAGTAGGGCTTGAGATAGGGCAGAAACCGCCGCATCAGCTTGCCGTCGTAGGACTTCCCGAGGATCTCATCCTCGTCGAGATTCTCGTCGTCGCCGGAGTGGCTTCCTCCATGCCACACCATCAGTCGCTGCCCTCCGGTGCCTTCGTCACACGCGGCGACCACGGGGCGGCCAGGTGTCGGACCGGCTCCGTCACTCGGCTCCTCCATGGGCGGCAGCGCCCACCTGGGACGTCCGGCCGTTGGGTTCCTGCTCGTCCACCTCCAGCTCCTGCTGAAGCAGCTCGCGCCGGTACATTCGCGCGTACATGCCGTCTTGATTGAGGAGCGACGTGTGGTCGCCGCGCTCCACGATGCGGCCCTCGTCCAGCACGATGATCTCGTCCGCATCCTTGATGGTCGAGACCCGCTGGCTGATGATCAGGCTCGTCCGGTTCGCCATGATCTTCTTGATCCGGAAGAGGATCTCAGATTGCGTCTGGGTGTCGACGCTCGACATGGCGTCGTCGAGGATGAGGATGACCGGGTCCCGAGCCACCGCCCGAGCCAGGCTGGTGCGCTGCTTCTGGCCGCCCGAAAGGCTCACGCCACGCTCTCCGATGATCGTGTCCAGGCCCTGCGGAAACTGCTCCAGGTCCTTCGACAGGCGCGACACGTCCACGGCATGCATCAAATCTTCGGCGGCGGGATCGCTGATGCCGAAGCCGACGTTCTCCCTGAGGGTCGTCGAGAACAGGAAGGTGTCCTGCGACGCGAAGCCCACCGAGCGTCGCAGCAGCGCCAGGGGGATGCGACGGACGTCGATGCCGTCGATCAGCACCTCGCCCGCGTCCACCTCCAAAATGCGGGGAATAAGGTCGACGAGCGTGCTCTTGCCCGCGCCGGTCCGGCCCACGATGGCCGTCGTGGTCCCATGGGGAACCGAGAAGCTGACATCGCACAGCACGTCGGTGTCTCCGTACGAGAGAGAGACATGGCGAAACTCGATGTCTCCCCGCAGCTCCGTCACCACCGCCGTTCGCCCCGGCGTGTCTTTGATACGCGGCTGCCGGCGAAGAACTTCGGAGATCCGCTCCATCGAGGCCGACGCCTGCTGAAACATGTTCATCGTCCAGCCCAGCGAGATCATGGGGAACGTCAGCAGGCCGATGGTCGACATGAACTGCACGAAGTCCCGAAGCCGGATCTGACCCTGGATCACCTCCTGTCCGCCGACGTAGAGCACGAAGGCGGAGGTGAGGCCTACGACGAACATCATGAGCGGCCAGAGGATCGAGGAGAGCCGCGCGTATCGCAGGCTCCGGGTCACGTAGTCCCGGTTGCGCTCCGCGAACGCCCCCGCCTCCAGCTTCTCCTGTACGTACGCCTTGATGACCCGCACTCCGGAGAATGACTCCTGGGCAAAGGTGCTGATGGCCCCGTACTGGTCCTGCACGGCGCGATAGCGGGTCTGCATGCGGCGCCCCACCACGATCATGCCCATGCTGGTCATCGGCAGCAGCACAAAGGTGATCAGCGCCAGCTTCCAGCTGATGATGAACAGCCAGATGCCGGCGCCGACGAGCATCATGGCGAACTGGATGAAGCTGATGACACCCATGCCCACGAACTGGCGCACGGCATTGACGTCGTTGGTCAGCCGGGCCATCAGGTCGCCGGTGTGCATCTCCTGGTAGAACCGCTGATCCATGCGCTGCAGATGCAGGAACATGTCCTCACGGAGGTGGTACTCCATGAAGCGCGAGACGCGGTTGATGGTGCTGCGCTGGAAGAAGGCGAACAGCCCCTGCAGGATGGCCGCTCCCATCAAGAGGAGGACGTCCTGGTAGAGCGGGGAGAGGCTGGCGGCCGCCGCGCCCCTGACCGGCGCGTAGTGGGCGCTGATGGCGCCGATCGCCCGCCCCAGGAAATATGGCTGGAGAAGGCTGGCCACCGTGGAGCCGGCGATGCAGAGCACGCCGACGACGATGACGTTCCGGTACCGGCTGAAATACGGCACCAGCAGCCGCATGTTCCGCATCGAGCAACTACCTCTACGCGAGTGCCGGGCGTCTTCTGGCGTTCCTCTGCCCGAACCGATTCCAGGTCCGGCCTCGCCAGGAGGCGTCCCGCCGGCGAGCAGCCTTCACCAAGCGTCATGCGCCCCGGGCGCCCCACGGGCAACGCGGCCCCACTGCTCGCCTGTCATTCTAGCCACCCGGCCCCTGTTCGTCACAATGTGAGGTAGCTCACCTTTACGGCGCTGCTGCCGAATCCCGATACCAGGGACAAGTAGCCGCTGGCCCCAGAAACACCAGAACCGGGAGACGCAGGTAGCGAAACGAGTGAGTCGAGCCGGCCGAACCTGAAGGCGGTCATCATCCGTGATGCCGGTCTCGCCCGTAGGTCCTCGCCCACGAGGGAAGCCTCTTACCGGAGGGAGGCCGGCCGGAGGCCTGCGCCTCGACGCATCTGGCCTGCCGCCGCCCCGTGTCTAGACTGAGGCATCAGCCGGCTGAGGGGCCGCATGCCGTCATTCCTGGTCTGCCCTCGTCTCGTCGCCGCCATTATGTGCGTGAGCTTCCTCGCGGCAGGCACGCCGGCGCCGGCTTCCGCCGCCGCCGGGTACACCATCCGCGCACTGGTCCCAGCGCCGGCCGGCCAGGCATCCTATGCCATCGCCATCAACAACCATGGAGCGGTCGTGGGGCAGATGGGCGGCGTGAACACCCGTCCCTTCCTCGCCGTCAATGGCCGGACCCGGTGGCTCGACGCGCCCCGCAACGTCACCCAGGCGCTGGTCGTGGGCATCGACGACTCCGGCATGATCGCGCTCAACGCCCTCGATCCGTCCGGCAACCCTGCCGTGTACACCGTTGCCGCCGGTTCGCTCCACAGGTGGACGCGCCTCACGCTCGGCCGCCTGCAGGGCAGCAACGTGGAGGCGTCGGCCATCGGTCCTCGGGGCGATGTGGCCGGCTCGTTCTTCACCGCCCGCGGCCGGCTTCGCAGCCTCATCTGGGTCCGCGCCAAGAACGGCCGGTACCATGCCGCCCGCATGCTGAGCCTCGGCGCGGGCTTTGACCGCAGCATCACCGGTGTCGTGTTCCGCCACCGAGGACGAATCGACGTCGCTGGGGCGCAGGGATACGGCGGAGGTCAGGTCGCGACCATCTGGAGCCCCTCGCCTCAGGCAACGCTCTCGGCCGGCCAGCTGCCGTTCATTTCCGCCTACGCAACTAGGAAGGGCGCGGGCGTGGCCGCCGGCACCACCTGGGGTCAGGGGACAAGCCACGCCTGGTACGGCGGTGTGACCTTCGGCCGCAACGGCTCAGCTTCGCTGCGGGCCGTCAACCTGCTGCCGCTCGAGCCGGGCTATCCGCAGGCCGTGGGGACCGGCGTCTCCGTCAGCGCAAACGGGTCGCTCACGGTGGTGGGGGATGCGGCCAATGACGGCGGTGGCCCCTTCGGCAGCGCTCAGGTGCAGGCCGTGATCTGGCGCAACGGCGCCGTGGAACCGCTGCAGGATCTCCTGCCTCCGCACTCGGGCTGGCAGCTCACCGAGGCCGCGGGCATCAACCGGCAGGGCCTGATCGCCGGACAGGGCGTCTTTCATGGACGCCACGAAGCGTTCATCATGGCGCCGCCCTCCGCGCCCTAGCCGGACGGACCCAAGCTTACGAGCCGGCCCGCCGCGAGCGCCCCCAGAGATCACCATTTCAGAGGGACAAGCGCCTCTCAGGCGCACCGGGCCATGGACGGGCAGCCTCGGGGTGACTGCCAGACCGCTTGGTGCCGGTCGGCCCATCCGAACGGGTGATGAAACTTGACCGCGGCGGCCTGCCGGCGGAGCGTCACCCCTTGGTCAGATGCACCCCAAACCAATCGAACGTGAAAGTCAGCGGCTGGGCCCCCGCTTGCGCGAGGCGGGCTCGGAGAACCTCCTCCTGCCCGTCCCGTGCCAGGCAGAGCAGGCACCCTCCGCCGCCTGCTCCCGTGGCCTTGACCGCCTGGGCGCCCGAGCGGAGCGCCAGCGCCACGAGTGCGTTGACCTCCGCGTTCGTGACCGAGGCGTGCAGCTTCTGCTGGCAGGCCCAGTTCTCGGCCATCAGCTCCGCAAACGCGTCGAGGTCGTGCGCCATGAGCGCGTTGCGCATCTCTCCCGCGATGTCCCGGAGCCGTGCCAGCCTGCCGGCCACCACCGTGTCTCCGGATCGGTACCGACCCCACACCGCCTCGTGGATGTCCGACGACAGGCGGCGCCGGCCCGTGTACACCAGCACCAACCGCCGCTCGAACCCGTCCGTGAAGGGGAACCCCGGCTTCAGCTCCTCCACCTCGGCGGGGCCGGACCCAAACCGCATATAGGAGATGCCGCCCACGGCCGAGGCGTAGTGGTCCTGTTTGCCACCCAGAATGCCCAGCTCCTGCTCGACGCGCCAGGCGCGCTCCGCCAGCTCCCGCCGCTCGCTCACGTTGGCGATGGTGGTCTTCACCAGCGTGAGCCAGAGGAGCGTCTGCGCTGCCGAGGCGCCCAGGCCGGCGCCGGCGGGCGCGTCCAGCTCATACCGCACCACGTTCTTCTCGGCGCCGAGCAGCCGTCCGGCAATTCCTGCCTGCCAACCGCCGCCCCAGATGATGTAGCCCTTGGCATAGATGGAGATGGCCGCGTTCAGCACCGCGCCGCCCTCCGCCTGTGCGAAGGCGGGAACGTCCGACCAGCCACCGGCGAAGTCGACCCGAAGGGGTGCCTGTGCCCGGTACTTCAACGGCCGTCTTCACTGTCGAGAATGATGGTCACCGGGCCGTCGTTCTCCAGCCGGACCAGCATGTTGGCCCCGAAGCGGCCCGTCGCCACCTCGGCCCCCTGGACCCTGAGTGCCTCGACGAAGCGTTCATAGAGCCGCCGGCCGGTTTCCGGCCCTGCCGCCTGGATGAAGCTGGGCCGCCGGCCGCGGCTCGTGTCGGCATAGAGCGTGAATTGCGAGACCGCCAGGAAGCCGGCGCTCACGTCCTGGGCCGAGCGGTTCATCTTGCCGTCCTCGTCCTCAAAGATCCGTAGGTGGAACGCCTTGCGCGCCAGCGCCGCCGCGTCCGCCTCCGTATCGCCGTCGCGAACCCCCACAAGGATCGCCAGACCTCGCCCCACGGAGCCCACCACATCCCCGTCGACCAGGACCTCGGCACGGGCCACGCGCTGGATCACCAGACGCATGCCCACCCCGAAAACTCCATGCCCATATGCTACATTGGCCCAACATGGAGCGCCGCCGGATTGCGCGGGCAGCCGTCATCATCATGCTCGGCAACCTGGTCACCAGCGCCCTCGGCTTCGTGCGCCAGTTTGTGACCGCGCGCTACTTCGGCGCCGGCGGCCAGACGGACGCCTGGTTCGCCGCCTACACCGTGCCCCAGATGTTCTACGACCTGGTCATCGGGGGCGCCATCGCCGCGGCGTTGATCCCCTCGTTCACCCGTCTGGGCGAGGCCAGCCGTGACCACTTCTGGCGTGTGGTCTTCTCCATCTTCATCCTGGCCGGGCTTTCGCTGCTCTTCCTCATCGCCGTACTGGAGATCGGCGCCCATCCGCTCATGACGCTCATTGCCTCCGGCTTCCGCCTCCGGCATAACCGCGCCCACACCCTGGACCTGAGCGTCAAGCTGGTGCGCATCATGCTGCCGACGCTCTTCTTCTGGGGACTCTCCGCCGTCTCCCTGGCCGCGCTCTACTCGCTGGGCAAGCGTGTGGCGGCGTCGTTTGCCACCGCCTGCTTCCATCTGGGCATCATCCTGGCCGCCGTGCTCCTCGCCTCACCATTGGGCGTGGAGGCCCTGGCCGTAGGGGCCGTGGCCGGTGCCGCCTCGCAGTTTCTGGTGCAGGTGCCGTCGTTGGTGCGGGCGGCAAGAGAGCGCTGGGCGCCCGGATCGCTCCGCCTCGCCTTCCGCGACCCCGCCGTGCGGCGGATCCTGATCCTCTATGCGCCGGTGGCTCTGGGCATCATCATCAGCATCGCGGGCCAGATCGCCGACATCAACTTCAAGACCAACCTGCCGCGGCGCGGCGATTTCAGCGCCATGCAGTACGCCACCACCCTCATCCAGTTCCCGGTCGGCATCGTGGTGGCCGCCCTGGGTCTGGCCGTTTTGCCGTTGATCTCCTCCGATGCCGCCGCCGGTGATTCCGAGGGCTTGAAGGACAAGCTCGCCCTGGGCTTCCGCATGGTCTTCGTGCTCATGGTGCCCGCCGCGTTCGGCTTCGAGGTGCTGGGGCGCCAGATCGTCGTCCTCCTCTTCCAGCACGGACACTTTCATGGCTTGGGGACGGCCCACACCACCACCGCGCTCATGGGGTACGCTCCGCAGCTGCCCTTCATCGGCATCGACCAGCTCCTGATCTTCGCCTTCTATGCCCGCCACAACACCGTGACGCCCATGCTCGCGGGTATCTTCGGGGTCTTGGTCTACGTGGCCACAGCCTTCCTGCTGCTGCATCCGCTGGCCATCCTGGGTCTGGCGCTGGCCAACACGCTCCAGATCGGCCTCCATGCGCTCCTGCTGCTGGTCCTCTTATTCCGGTCCATCGGTGCGCTGCAGGGCCGCCATCTGGCCGCCACGCTGGTCAAGGTGATCGGCGCCTCGGGCGCCATGGCCCTCATTACGCTCACGGCGCAGCGCTGGATCTCGTCACTCGACCTCGGCCACGCCGGCCCCCTCCTGGCCGTCGTCGTGCCCTTGGGCTTGGCCGTGGCCGTCTACTTCGTGCTGCTGACCCTGCTCCGTGTGGAGGATGTCACGGTGATGCGCCACGCGCTGCTCGCCCGGATCCGGGGTACCCCGGCCGCCGCCGGATAGATCTAACCGGGGTCGCTTATCCCTGGGGACGCAGCCGCTCGGCCATCTCCGGGGGCAGGCCGCTGCGGGCGATGGCGTCAGCCTCGGCCTCGACGTCGTAGGCGACCGAGCGAAACTCGACGTCGATCTCGGTCCCGGCGACCTCGACGATCGTGTATTCCGCGTCTCCGCCGCCGCGCGGCCGTCCCACGCTGCCCACGCCGATGAAGGCCACTCCGTTGACCACCTGCTGAAACGGCTGATGGGTATGACCGTAGACGACAATCTCGGCCTGCGCGTCCTGCGCGATGGTCCGCAGGACCGATTGTGCCGTCCCCGGGTAGAGGTACTCGACCGTATCGCGCGGGCTGCCGTGCACCACCAGCACCCGCTGCGGACGGATGCGCTTTCCGGCTCCGCCTGGCCGCGCGCGGGCGCTGCTCAGGAGTGATCCGCCCAGAGAGCCCATCAGGAACCCCTTGCGGATCTCGGCGGCCGAGTCGTCGGTCTTCCGCACCCGGACGGCGGTGCGCCCGGAGGCGCTGACCTGAATGCGCAGCTCCCGCGGGAGGCCCTGCAGGTACTCGGCGTTCTCGGGGGTCAGGTGTTGGCGGGTCCAGCGGACCGCCGCCACGTCGACGGCGCGCTCCTGCTCACTGGCATAGTCGGTTCCCGGCTCGATGCGGCTGCCCGCCGCCACCTCGTCGTAGTTGCCCCGCACCGACTCGATCTTGCGGCTGCGGAGGAGATCGATGACCTCATTGGGCTCCGGCGCGTGACCAACGATGTCTCCGGCACAGGCAATGACCTCGACCGGGTGCTCCAAACCGTCGATGTCGGCGAGGACCGCCTGAATCGCCGCGAGATTGCCGTGAATGTCCGAAACGACGGCGAAACGCACGCGCGATTATCGCACCGGACGGCGGGATTTCTCCTACCGGGTCGAGTCCTGGTTGAGCCGCGCCGTCTGGCCTGCCGGCCGGGTTGCCCAGTGCATCACCCAACATTCCGAAGGCCGTCACCAGGCATTCGTGCCAGCGGTATCAGTCGGGCTCGATCCGTCCCTAACGCGTCGTCGGGCTTCAGGTACACGCCAGGGCCCATCCCCTGAGCTGGTCACGGTGTTCAATGCTATGGTCAAGCCATCCGGGTCTGGCCCGGCCCGCTGGGTGGCGACGGCTCGGGTGCTCCTGACGCTCCAGGTTCGGCTTACCCGCTCAGGTCTGGGTGGTGGCGCTGAATCCTGAATACGGTTCCGTTGAGTTCAACCCCACTCGGACGTACGTGATGTGCCCGCTCGACATGCGTCCGATGCCGGATGAGCCGTGCGCGGATGCGCTGCCACGTCCGGCCTCCATCGGCCGACCGCAGAATACCGCCCGTCGATAGATCGCGGGTGTCCGGCATGAATCCGACTCGACGGCTGACGAAGGCAAACCCTGGACCGATTCCTGTTCGGCGGTTGACGACCGACCACCGATCGCCGCCGTCCGTCGTTCGGCGGAGGCCCTGCCCATCGCTCAGCCATCCGGTCGAGGCGTTGAGGAAGAAATAGGACCAGCCCTGGTCGACGGGGTGGTGCAGCACCTTCCCATGGCGCCCGTGCCGCCCGCCGTCCCTGGTCCGGTAGGTCGAGAACAGGTTGAGCCCTCCACCTCCCGTCGAGGTCATAGACGTGGGGATGGGTGGCGGCAGCATTCCCCGACACACCGAGGGCGCCGGCCGGAAGCCCAACGCCGTAGATGTCCCCAAGCTGAATGGTCCACGGTCCCCTGGCCGGCCTGGGCGCATGCCGAGTCCTCCAGTGCACACCACCGTCCTGGCTCACGAGCGGGAACCGTCGGAAGGTTGTGTCGACCCCCGGGCTGATCTGGAGGGCGCCGTACCCTCGGTTACGCCCCTGGAACCCGAGGAGATCGAGACCGCGCGGCAGGCCACGGACACGCCGCCAGGTTGCACCGGCGTCGCGGCTTCGCAACAGGGCGACGACGCTACCCGCGGCCGCCCACCGGGGCACCACGGTCAGCCGCGACAGGATCCTGGATGCCGTCTGGGGGTTCCAACACGCGATGGAGAGCAACATCGTCGACCGGCACGTCGTCTCGCTCCGTGAGAAGCTGGAGACCGATCCGCACCGGGCCCGATACATCGCCACGGTGTACGGTGAGGGCTACCGGCTCATCGCCGGCGAAGACGAGTCGGCAGAGACTCTGGTCTAGGCCTCGGAGGGAGCGGGCATGGCGACCTCCGTCGTCCCACCCACCTCTACCAACCGCTCCCGGATGCGCTCCAGGTCAGCCGGCGCCACGCCCACGCGGGCCAGATATCCCGCCACGCCGCCATAGCGGTCCTCGATGAAATCCAGCACCGCCAGCATGACCTGGGACGTCGCCAGGTGCCACTCCAGCTCTCGCTGCTTCTCCTCCCGGCCAGACGGCAGATCCGCGAGAATCCCGGCCCAAACCCGCCGCTGGCTCTCCTGCGAGAGCGCATAGTCTTCGGCGATGTCCACCCGATCGACACCCACGGCGCCCAACAGCAGGGCACACACGATGCCGGTTCGATCGATCCCGCCCATGCAGTGGATCAGCACACCTCCGGGCCGCGCCCGGGCCACCAGCGTGACGATGCGGCCCAGCGCCGGCCCGAAGCGCTCCACCACGCTGCAGTAGTCCTCGGCCTTCCGTGCGAAGCGGTCGGGCGGGCGCGCCGCGGGATCGATGATGGACACGTTGACGATGTCCAGTTCCGGCGCCCTCCCCATCAACGGGTTGGGATGTGCCTCCACCTCCTCCGGCTTGCGCAGGTCGAAGATGGTGCGAATGCCGTACTCGAGCAGCGCCCTCTCGCCCGCCGGGGTGAGCAGGCTCGGGTTGCCCCCACGGACCACCGCTCCGTCGCGCGTGCGGCCGCCGCCGGCGACATGGAAGCCGCCCAGGTCGCGAAGGTTGTCGCAGCCCTCCCACTCGAGGAGGCGGCCGCGATTCAGCCCGATTCCGTCGACCAGATCGTCCGCCCCATGGATGAGCATACCGTCTCCCTGCCGTCATTGCCACCCCCGTTACTGACAAGCCGCGACCGTCCCCCACGGCCCATGAGAACAGCCGATACAGGGCCTGATTTACGGCATGGCCCGGGCGCCCGTCGAGGCACGGTAGTGACCCGGGTCTGGCAGGCGTTGTCCCACATTCCGGGCGCCGTGAACTGATAGTTGACGCCGCTCGGTGCGGCCGGCCGCCCCCAGAAAACGGCGCGAGGAGCCATGCAGACCGGTTTGAGAGGAACGATTCGCACATGACCGCGTCGATCCCGCAGGCTAGGATGAGAAATCCGAACGGGAGGGTGGCAGTGCCGGCGGCCATCATCGAGCGAATCGAAGAGCACGCCGTGCAGGCGTGGCTGGAGATCGGCCGTCTCACGGCCGGCGAAGGGTTTCGAGCCGAGCCTTTTGAGGGCGGTGTGGCTATCCGCTGGGACCGAGTGCCGGCGCCGCTGTTCAACCGACTGATGGCCGCCGGGCGACATGGCACGTTGGACGTGAACGCCGTGTCACGGCTCTGCCGGGAGTACGAGGCGGCAGGTTTGCCCTTCTCAATCCAGGTTTCGTCGACCACCCAGGACCCGTCGCTGCGGCCGGCGCTGGCCGAGGTGGGATTCGAGCTGCGAGACCGGTGGTCGGTTCTGGCGGCCACGCCCGAGACCTGGATCGAGCCGGCGCCGCCGGCGGACGTCGAGGTTCAGCAGATCGATGACGACCAGCGCGAGGCAATCGCCGGCATCCTCCTGGCCGCCTTCGGCATGCCGGAGTCGATGATGCCCTGGATACGGCTGCTCATCGAGGCTCCCATGGTCACCAACTTCATCGCCCGCATCGACGGACAGCCGGCCGGCTGCGGCCAGATCTTCCGTGCGGCCGGCGTGGCCGGGCTCTACTCGGGCGGCGTTCTGGAGGCCTTCCGACGCCGCGGCGGCCATCGCGCCCTCATCGCCGCGCGCGTCCGATCGGCGTTTGATGCCGGCCATGACCTGGTTATGTCTGAGACGGAGGCCGAAAGCAACCAATCCAACCGTGACCTGACGGCGCAGGGCTTCCAGCTCGCCTACCTGCGCGAAAACTGGGTGCGGACCCCGAGCAGCGACGGTCGCTAGGGCTCAGCGGACCTCGGCGGAGTCGCGGCTGTGCCCTTCTCGGGCTCCCGGCGATAGCATGGATGAGGAGCCGGCGTCGCCGGCCACGACCATTGAGGTGAAATGGAATGTCACAGAACGGATCGACCGGGATTCCCAAGGTGACCGGCAGTCCGCTGAACGTCATCATCGGCGGGGCAGGCATCGGTCTTCTCGTCGCCGCCGCCTCGGTGGCGTACTTCAAGTCCCAGCGGCAGGCCGGGAGCCGTTTCGCGGAGGCGTTCGAAAGCGCCCGCTCCTCCAGCGTTCCCTCCTTCAGCTTCAAGGGCAAGTGGGCGCTCAGCGCGGCCATCAAGGTCATCGAGCACGATGCCTCACGAAAGGTGCTGCTCGCCGTCCTCAAATCAATGGTGAAGCGAGCGCGATAGCGCTTCCCACCTCCTCGCGTTGACGACGCCCGCCGCTGTGGCCCACCCCCGGCGGGCGACTCTCACACCGAACTCCAGCTGGTTCAGCTCCGCGATGGAGTGGGCGTCGGTATCCACGGCGATGGGGATGCCCATCTCCACCGCCCGGCGCACGTAGCTGTCCTTGAGATCGAGACGCTGCGGAAATGAGTTGACCTCCAGGGCCGTTCCATGTTCCGCGGCCGCCTCGAAGACCGCTTCCATGTTCAGCTCGTAGGGCGGCCGCCGGCCCAGGATTCGCCCGGTGGGATGGCCGATGAGGTCCACGTGGGGGTTGGCGATGGCCGAGACCATCCGCCGGGTCATCTGCTCCTGACTGAGGCTGAAGCTGGAATGGATGGAGGCGACCACCCAGTCCAGCTCGGCGAGCACCTCGTCGGCGAAGTCGAGCGAGCCGTCGTTCTTGATGTCCACCTCGGTCCCGTGGAGGATGTGAATCTCGGGGTGCCGTTCCCGCACCACCGCGAGCGCCTCCCGCTGGCGGTGCAGACGGTCCACGCTCAGGCCACCGGGATCGCCGCCGCGCGAGGGTGAGTGGTCGGTGACGGCGACATACTCGTAGCCCCGGCCAATGGCGGCCTCCACCATGGCCTCGAGGGAGGCAGTGCCGTCACTCCAGTCGGTATGCATGTGGAGGTCGCCGCGGATGTCGCCGGTCTCCAGCAGGGCGGGCAGGGCGCCGGCGAGCCCGGCCTCGATCTCGCCCGTGCCCTCGCGCAGCTCCGGCGGAATCCAGGGCAGATCGAGCGCGGCATAGAACTCCGTCTCGGCCGCGAAGAGCTGCCGCTCCCCCGTCTCCACGCCGGCGATGCCGTACTCGCTCAGGCTCTGGCCGCGGCGCAGGGCGTACTCGCGCAGGGCCACGTTGTGCTCCTTGCTGCCGGTGAAGTGCTGCAGCAGCGAGCCGTACGACTCGTGCGGGACGATCCGGAAGTCGATCTGGAGACCGCGCTCGTTGAGAACGCTGAGCTTGGTGGGCCCGCGTGCCACCACCTCCTTGATCCCGGGAAGCGAGAGGAAGAGGTCGAAGGCTGCCGAGGGAGCGTCCGAGGTGGCGATGATGTCGACGTCGCGAATCGTCTCCCGAAAGCGCCGGAGGCTGCCCGCGACGGTGACGTTGCGCACCACCTCCACCTCCTCCAGCCTCCGGAGAACCATGCGCACGTAGGGCAGCACGTCGCCGATGGGCAGCCGCGTGCTCTGCTGAGAGCGGGCACGCTCGATGGCCTTGAGCAGGTTCTCGGCGGTCCGCTCCCCGAGACGGGGCAGGGCCGCGAGCCGCCCGTCGGCCGCCGCCTCCTGCAGTCCGTCCAGCGTCTCCACACCCAGCTCCTGATACGCCCGGGCCGCCAGCTTGGGACCGACGCCCGGGACCCCCATGAGCTGCCGCACGCCCGGCGGAAACTGGGCGCGCAAACCCTCCAGGTATTCCATCCGGCCCGTGCGCAGATACTCGTCGATCTTCTGGGCCAGGGCCCCGCCCACACCGGGAATGGACTGCAGCCGCCCCTCGCCGGCCAGGTCGGAGATGTCGGCCGGAAGTGATCTCACTGCTGCGGCAGCCTTCTCGTAGGCCCGGACCCGAAAGGCGCTTTCCCCCTTCAGCTCCAGCAGCTCGGCGATCTCGTCCAGGACGTCGGCAATGACCTGGTTGTTCATGCTTTCCATGGGCATTCAAATCTAGCCGCGCCCGGGCGCCTCGCCTGCGATAATGAGCCGACTTCGGAGGTCAGGTGAGGAGGCGGATGGTGAGTGCGTTCCAGTTCTTGTTGAAGCACGGCGTCAAGCGGATGCCGTTCATGCCCGGCATGGGGCCGGTGGCCCGGATCAAGGCGCTCCTTCGCGCCCCCAGCGTGGCCCGGCTGGTGTGGGCGCTTTATCAGGACCCGCGGGTCCCGGTTGCCAACAAGGCCGCGGCCCTGGCGGCGCTCGCGGTGGTCGTCTCGCCCTTTGACCTGATCCAGGCCATTCCTGTGGTCGGCGAGGTGAGCGACATCGTCATGGCCCTCTTCATCCTCGATACCTTCATCAAGACTGCTCCGGCAGCCGTGGTGAACGAGCACATCGTCCGGCTGAACCTGCAGGAGAAGATCCCTCTTCGCGACTGACCAGCAGCAGACGCTCGCGGAGGAGGGGCAGCGGCCCTCCGACCTGACCCACGAGCCGCTGGCGGCCCGGATGCGGCCTCGCACCCTCGAGGAGTTCGTCGGCCAGGAGCACATCCTGGCGCCATCACGAATCCTCCGGCGCGCCATCGAGAGCGACACGGTCGGCTCCATGATCTTCTGGGGGCCACCGGGGTCGGGCAAGACCACCCTGGCCGGCGTGATCGCCCGGCTCAGCCGGTCGCATTTCGTGCCGCTGAGCGCCGTCAATGCGGGCGTCGCCGACCTGCGAAAGGCCGTCGAGGCGGCGCGAAAGCTGCGGGCCCTGAACGGCCAGAACACCATCCTCTTCATCGACGAGATCCATCGCTTCAACAAGGGCCAACAGGATGCCGTTCTGCCCTTCGTCGAGCAGGGCGTCGTCACCCTCATCGGGGCCACCACCGAGAACCCCAGCTTTGAGGTCAACTCCGCGCTTCTCTCACGGACGCGGGTCTTCACCCTCCGGGCCCTCGGTCAGGAGGACGTCTCGGTCATCGTCGACCGCGCGCTGGAGGATCGGGAACGCGGTCTGGGCGATTGGAACGTGGTGTTGGACCCGGAGGCCAAGACGCACCTGGTACAGGTTGCCGACGGCGACGCGCGCATCGCGCTCAATGCCCTGGAGATGGCCGCAGCCTCGGCTTCCCTGACCGACGGGCGGCGGCTGGTCGACCGCCCGCTGATCGAGGAGGCGCTCCAGCGGCCCGCCCTCCTCTACGACAAGGCCGGCGACATGCACTATCACGTGATCTCGGCGTTCATTAAGAGCATCCGCGGATCCGATCCCGACGCGGCCGTGTACTGGCTGGCACGCATGCTGGAGGCGGGCGAGGACCCCCTCTTCGTGGCTCGCCGGCTGGTCATCCTGGCCGCCGAAGATGTGGGCCTGGCCGATCCGGCGGCCCTCTCCGTGGCCATTGCCGCCCAGCAGGCCGTGCACTTCGTGGGCATGCCCGAGGCCTTTCTTCCCCTGTCCGAGGCCACCCTCTTTCTCGCCCTGGCCCCCAAGAGCAACTCCGCGATGCTGGCCTATGGCAAGGCGCTCGAGGACGTGGCGGCCACCCTCAACCGCCCCGTGCCGCTCCACCTACGCAACGCCACCACCCAGCTGAACCGGCGGGAGGGCTACGGCAAGGGCTACAAGTACAGTCACGACTTTGACGGCCACTACGTCGACCAGCAGTATCTACCGGATGACCTGCAGGGTCGCCGCTACTACGAGCCCAGCGACCAGGGAGCCGAGGCGGCCATGGCCGGCCGGCTCAAACAGCTTCGTGAACGGAGCAAGGCGTGACCCTCGGTCTCGAGGAAACCTTCTCGTATCTGGAGTCCCTCTACCGGCGGCCCATCCGGCCCCCGGCGGAGGTGGGGTTGGAGCGCATCCGACATCTGCTCCGGCGTCTGGACAACCCGCACGAGCGCTTCCCCACGGTGCACATCACGGGGACCTGCGGCAAGGGCTCGACCGCCACCATGGTGGCCGGCATTCTGGGGGAGGCAGGGTACCGTACCGGCGTCTTCCGCTCGCCCCACCTGCAGAGCTATCTGGAGCGCATCGCCGTCGACGGCTCGCCCGTCTCCGCGAAGGGGTGGATGGCTGCCTTCGAACGGGTCAGGCCGGTTGCCGATGCCATGGAGCGTGGCGACGACGGTTGGTCGTTGGGCCGGCCGTCTCTGTTCGAGTTCGTCTGGTCGATGGCCGCAACCCACTTCGCCGCCTCGGAGGTCGATGCCGGCGTCATCGAGGTGGGCGTGGGCGGCCGGCTCTCGGCCACCAACGTCCTGCGTCCCGAGGTTGCGGTCCTTACCAACGTCAGCTTGGAGCACACGCGGCTCCTGGGCGACACCGAAACCGCGATCGCCGGCGAGAAGGCCGCCATCGTCAAGTCCGGGAGCAGCGCCGTCACGGCCGCCGAGCAGCCGCCGGTGCTGGAGGTGATCGAGGAGCGCTGCCGGTCGGTGGGCGCCGATCTGTGGCGCGTCGGCAGCGACGTGGTCTATCGCATCGATGCCGCCGACCGTGACGGCCAGCGGGCCGCCATTCGCACGCCGTTGCGAGAACATCCCGACTGTTTCATCCGTCTCCTGGGGCGTCATCAGGTGCGCAACGCCGCCACCGCGGTGGGTGCCGTCGACCTCCTTGTGGGGAGAGGCTGGCGCATCGACTCCCAGGCGGTCCGTCGGGGGCTGGAGGCAGCCGGCTTCCCCGGCCGCTTCGAGGTGATGTCCGAACGGCCGCCGGTCGTGCTGGACGGCGCTCGCAACCAGGTCTCGGCGGAGGCGCTGCGGCAGACCCTCGACGACCTCTTTCCCACTCACGACATCGTGCTCGTGGTGGGAGCCCTGGCGGATAAAGACGCGGCGTCGATCGTCGCTCCGCTCATCCCTCGGGTCCGCTCGGCGGTCGTCACCCTGCCGCCCTTCGAGGGACGAACCACCGATCCCGCCGAGCTTCTGGGTCTCCTGCGCGATCGGGTCGAGACGGTGCGATTCGAGCCCGATCCGACCCGGGCCTGGACGGTCGCCCGCTCCTCCCTTCGGCCAAATGACCTGCTGCTGGTGACCGGATCGCTCTACCTGGTCGGCTGTATCCGTCAGCTGGTGCCCGGCGAGGAGATTGGCGGCCAGGCGAGCGCCGATGACGGCCTTGCCATGGCGGCCAGGACGCCCGTGGGGACGCGCCCATGACTGATGAGCCGGTGTCCAACGAATCCCCTGAATGCCTTATCTGTGGCCGCCCCGGTCACCTCATCCATCTCCCTTCGTCGGGTCGCTGGACCTCCACCGACGCCGGACATGGCATTCCTGTGTGCGATGCCCACGATCCCCACCGGCCGCAGGGCTACGACCTCGCCCGGGCACAGCGCGTGGCCGAGCACCTCTCGCTCCTCCGTCAGGACCGGACGCGACGGCCGGAGGAATGAGGGATGTCGGCGACGATCGGCCCCCCTTGACCTCCGTTCGAGCCAGTCCCGGCGCGGGCCGGATCGGGCACCCGTGCCGTCGGCCTGCCGGCCCCAAGTGGGCCGAGTTGTGGCACCATCGAGCAACGGAGGTGACTCATGGCAACGTATGAGCGGTCCCGAGAGACGACGGCTTCACCCGATCAGGTCTGGCGCTTCTGGTCCGACACCGACACCTGGCCGTCCTGGAATCCCGACGTGCGCGCCATCTCTCTCAACGGTCCCTTTCAGAGCGGCACCACCGGTTCCATGACCACCGGTCGCGGAACCCACCCCATCACGCTTGAGAACGTGACGGGGCGGTCGTTCGATCTGGTGACCCAGCCGATGCCGGCCACCGTCTTTCGGTTCTCCTGTCGCGTCGACCCCAGCCCAGCCGGCAGCCGGATCAGTCAGGGGCTCAGCATGAGCGGCGCCCTCGCCCCCATTTTCGGTCCCCTGATGGGCAAGCGCATCGCCGCCTCGTTCGATCCCATCCTTGTCGGTCTTGCGACCGCCGCCCAAAGTGGTCCCGCAGCGGCCGCCGCGGCCACTCCACCCGCGCCACCATCACCCGAGCCGGAGGCCGCCCCGCCCACGGCGCCCGCCGAACCGGCAGCGCCCGAGCCGCCGGCCGCCGCTCCCGATGGCGGCCCGGCCACAGACGAGTCGTCCCCAGAGGCTCCGTAGACCCGACGCCGGCGAGCCTCCACGGCTCTGCCGAGGTCGTCCAGGAAGCACGTCACCGCAAGCCGGGAGGCGACTACCGGAGTCCCGATCCCGTGTAGGGACACCGGGAAATCCGCTAACCGGCTCGATCGAAGCGGGTGATGCCGCCCCAACCGTCAGGACTTCTCGCGTTCCGTTTCTCGGTTTCTGGAGGCGTCCAGTAGCCGTTGCCGCTCGGCTTCCCACATCACGGCCGATCGCTCCAGGAAGTCCGCGATCCTGTCCAGCTCCTCGGTCGTGTACTCGGCCATGATTTCCTCCTGACCTCGGCCCGCCGGGCGGAGGAGGGGCGCGATTCGCCGGCCGGCCTCCTCGACCACGACGATCAGCGTCCCCCGTCGATCCTTGGGATTGGGACGGCGTTCGACGAGGCCGCTACGCTCGAGCCGGTCGAGCATCGCCGTCGTGGCGCCGGAGCTGAGGCCCGTGTAGGATGCCAGCTCCTTGGGCGTGGCCACCCCACGATGAAAGAGCACGGCAAGGCACTCCGTGTCTGTGACGTTGAGCCCCAGGCTTGCTCCCACCACATGCCGGAACTGAACCACCCGGATGCGGTACTCGCTTGCAGCCTGCGTCACCCGCTGCTCGAGCTCGGATCTGTCCATCAACGGTTCCTCGTGGTTGCGATCTTGGTCAGCGCAGCGCGACCGACTCGTACCACGCACGCGCTGCGTGACACAGACGAGCCAGACCTGAATCCCTCACCACTCTCTATCTAGAATATCAAGTCTCTTGATTATAGTAGTATAGTCACAAGACCTGATCCGATAGGAGCACACGCCATGAGAGAGACCAATCCGCACGTCTGGATCGCCGCCTTGCGCGCCTCGCAGGACGACTTTGCACGCCTCGTCGGGCCGATGACGGCAGAGCAGCTCGCCGAACCGTCATATCATATCTGGACCATCGGCGAGGTCGTGAAGCACGTGGGCGCCAGCTCGGCGCTGTTCGACGCCTACCTCGATGCCGCGCTGGCCGGCTCCGCCCCTCCCGGTCCGGATGCGTTCGCACCCCTGATGCGAGCCTGGAACGATCGCGCTGTCGACCAGCTGAAGTCCGATGCGCTCACTCAGTCCGAGAGACTCGTTCGGCGCTACGAGGCATTCACGGACGAGGAGCTTGCTCATCTGCGGCTGAACTTCTTCGGCATCGAGATGGACGCGGCCGCGCTGACCATGTTCCGACTCACCGAGCTGTCGGTCCACGTGTGGGACATCGCCGTTAGTCGTCAGCCCTCCGCCACCATCGCGCAACCTGCCGTCGACCTCATGGTGGACGACGCGGTAAGTCTGCTGGTCAGTCGCCGCGAGCCGGGCGATCGGGAGTTCCGGTTGGGCATCGAAACGACGAGCCCTCGACGGCGGTTCACTCTCTCCGCGGTTGCAGGAAAGATGCGTCTGCAGGCGGACGAGTCACACCCTCTCGACGGCAACCTGATGATTCCGGCCGAGGCCTTGATCCGCCTCGTCTACCACCGGCTTGATCCGGACCATACTCCGCATGTTTCGATCACCGGCTCCGTGAGCCTGGAGGACCTGCGCGGGCTATTCCCGCCGGTTTGAGTTCAGGACCTTGCCCGTCTGACAGGCGAGGAGCAGGCCACCGGGCATGCCAAACGAGTGGATGTTGCCCAGGGCCACGGCGTCCCTTCGGGTCGTGGCCTCCACGACATGGCCTCCAGGACATGCAAAAACGCGGCGAGCCTCAGAGGCGGGCTCGCCTTCGCCTAGAGAACCCGGCGCAGGGCCTTCGCCAAGCTTCGAGTGGTGTACGCGCCCCGCTGAATCTGACGGATGACGCCATGCCGGTCGAGCAGGAAGGTCGAGGGCATGCCGTAGATCTGGTACACGTACTGCACGTCGCCGCTCGCGTCGAGCGCGATGGGGTAGCGCACGTGCAACCCGCGCGCGAAGTCACGTACCTGCGAGGCAGGCTCCTGCTCGTCGATGCCGAGGATCCTCAGTCGCTTTCCGTCGGCTCGATAGGTCCGTTCCAGGAGCGGCATCTCGGCCCGGCAGGGCACGCACCAGGTCGCCCAGAAGTTGATCAGCGCCGGCCGGCCCCGGAGATCGGCCAGCGAAACGCTGCTCCCGGAGAGCGTCTGCAGGGAGAAAGCAGGCGCACGTCCGCCGACCTGAGGAGCGATGGGCACGGCCGCTCCCGCCATGCCGTCATGCAGCAGCACGTGGAGGTCCGTCGCAATCTGCACCGCGGGGACCGAGTCGGACAGGTAGAGCCGCTCCCGGCTACGGGGATCGATGAGAAACATGCCGGCGGTGTGCATCTGCCCCAGCGTGGCCACCTGACCCGGCGGGGCGGCATAGACATGGAACGCGGACCACACTCCTCGTACCCGCGCGTAGGGGCCGAGCAGGAAGTGCCAGGAGGGCATGCCGTGGCGGCGTAGGAAGGCGCGAGCGTCGGCCGGATCGTCGCGGAGTGGGTCCGTGGTGACGATCAGCACCTGAACCCGACGCTGTTCCCGACCGAGCGCGCGGATCACGGTGCGCAGCTTCTGGGCCGTCATGGGACAGGTATCCGGGCAGTGCGTATAGAAGAACGTCACGACCAGTACATGGCCCCGCTCGCCGGCCAGGCTGACGGTTCGGCCGTTCTGATCGGGCAGCGAGAAGGCGGGGGCTGCCCTCTGGAGGACGGTGCCGCCCACGAGCTTCGGGGCGGGAGCGGCCGTCTGCCGGGCAATGGTGGTGGCCAGGCCGGCAGCCACGAGCGCCACCAGGATGACGGCGCCGATCAGCAGCCGCGAGATGGTCCGCCAGCGGCCGGCCCGGCTCATCCTGATTCGCTCTCTACCGGATCAATCGGTCCACGGCCATGGCCGCGAAGAGGAGCGCCAGATAGCTGTTCGAGTACCAGAACAGGCGGTTGGCCCAGCGAGCCGCGTCCGTCGAGGCCACCGTGCTCCAAAACAACCGCAGGCTCAGATAGATCAGCGGCGCACCCAGAGCGAGAGCCGCCACCAGGTAGACGAAGCCGAGCGCCTTCAGCTGAACGAGCAGCAGGGTCACCATGACCAGGGCGAAGGTGTAGAGCAGAATCTGCCGGTGCGCCTCGGCGTCGCCCTTCACGATGGGCAGCATGGGCACGCCGGCCCGTTCGTAATCTCGCTTGATCAGCAGCGAGAGCGCCCAAAAATGGGGCGGCGTCCACAGGAAGATGATCAGAAAGAGGATGACCGCCGGCCAGGTGACCGTATGGCTCACCGCGGCCCAGCCCACCAGGACAGGCACGCCCCCGGCCGCTCCGCCGATGACGATGTTCTGCGGTGTCGAGCGCTTCAGCCAGAGGGTGTAGACGAGCACGTAGAACAGGATGCCGCTGAGGGCGAGGAGACCGCTGAGCAGGTTGACGAAGGCCAGAAACACGAGCATGGACCCCACGGCCGCCAGCGCGCCGAAGATCAGGGCCCTGACCGGCTCGATGCGCCCGGTCGGCACCGCGCGCCGCCGGGTACGGCCCATAACGCCGTCGATGTCGCGATCGACGTAGCAGTTGATGGCGTTGGCGCTGGCGGCGGCCAGCGCGCCCCCCACCAGCGTCGCCAGGATGAGCCCCAGCGAAGGCACGCCCTGCCGGGCGACGATCATGGTGGTCACGGTGATGGCCAGCAGCAGCATGGTCACATGCGGCTTGGCCAGGTTGACGTACGCTCGCACTCGGTCCATCACCCCGTCCGCCGGGGCGGAGATCGCGGGTCCGAGCAGCTCGGGAGCCTGCATGGTTATGGGTGCCTGTTGCCGGCGATGAGACAGGTAGCGAGGTGCGCGCCGCCCTCGGCGATGCAGCGATTGAGGACCCGGCGCTGGAGGGGCGTCAGCGTAGATCCCGCGGCCACCGGCCCTCGTGCCGGCTTGGCGGCATGGAGCGCGTTGTTGTGCACGGTTCTTTCTACCCTGGGCACCTGCTTGAGGAACGCAGCCAGCTCGGCCATCTTGGTGGCGTCGAGGATGGTGCCGAAGGCCGGCATGTACTGATAGCTGGCCCCCTTCCCGCCCGCGGCCACCTGCTGGTAGAAGCGGGGCAGACTGTACTGCTGAAAGACGTCGTCCAGCGCCGGGCCACGAATGCCGCCCACGTTGTCGACCATGTGGCAGGCGATGCAGCCGGCCGAGTGGAAGAGTTGGGCGCCGGCCTTGGCCTGGGAGCCCTTGAGGCGGCTGACCACCGCGGTGGGGACGCTCAACAGATTGCCGTTGGCGTCGAACCGTGGGGCCCACGGAGACTGATAGCCCTCGTAGCACAAAACGGCGGTCATCAGCGCCGCGATCAGCACCGATCCCACCGCCCAGGGCCGCTTGCTGGGCGCGCGCTCGCCCTTGTTGGCATAGAAGGGTAGGGCCAGCATCCACAGCATGATCACGGCGGGGAAGCCGATGATGACGATGTTCTCCACCGACGCCGGTATCTCCGCCAGCAGCGCGAAATACCAGATCAGGAACCAGAAGGGACGCGGATTGGTGACATAGTTGGCCGGATCGGCCTTGTGCCCCAACGGCGCGCCGCCGAAGAACACCGCCAGGAGGATGACCACCACGCCTGCGAACAGAGCGAACAGCGCATCCTTGGCCATGGCATCCGGAAAGAAGGGGATGCCGTCTTCCAGCAGCTCGTGGTAGCGCTGCTTGTACGTCTTGGGATCGACGATGTTGGAGGGCTCGGGCCACTCCGAGATGCCCTGATAGATGACCAGATAGAGGTGCCCGCCGATGAGGGCGAACATGAGACCCGGCACGATGAAGACATGTATGGCGAAGAAGTGGGTAAGTGTCGCTCCGCCCACCACCTGTCCCGCCACCAGCAGCTGGGCCAGCCAGGGGCCGATAACCGGCGTTCGCGCCGCCTGCTCCGCGCCCACCACGATGGCCCAGTAGGAGTCCTGATTCCACACCAGGAGCTGCCCCGTGAACCCCATGAGGATAGTGGAGAACAGCAGTCCCACGCCCAGAAGCCAGTTCAGCTCCCGCGGGTACTTGTAGGAGCCGGTCAGAAACACACGGGCCGTGTGGGCGAAGATGAGCAGCAGCATCGCCGACGCGCCCCAGTAGTGGATGCCGCGGATCAGATGGCCGAAGAGCGACTTGTCCGTGATCCACTGAAGGCTCTGGTAAGCGGCGTTGGGCGCCGGCACGTAGACCAGAGCCAGAAAGACGCCGGTGACCACCTGGAAGATGAAGGCGGTGAGCGTCGCGCTGCCCAGGACGTTGAACCAGTTGGTGCTGCGCGGAACCGGGTGCACCAGGATGGGCCGGATGACCGCGTCGATGCCGAGGCGGTCGTCCAGCCAGTTGTACACGGCGCCCACGGGGCCGGGCAGCTCTAGCGGCCTGCTCTCGGACTGGGTGACGTTCGGCTGCTCGAAGTCGGAAATGACCGACATCTAGCCGATCACCGGTATGGGCTTGGTCTGAATCTGCACCCGGCCTCCCCTCACCCGCACCGGCAGCTTCACCAGCGGCAGCTCGGCCGGTCCCGCGGCCACCGCGCCGGTGGAATAGAAGGCGCTGCCGTGACACGGACACAAGAAGAGACCGGTGCTCTGAATCCAGTGCACCGGACAGCCCAGGTGCGTGCAGTAGATGGAGTAGGCGGTGAAGCCAGATTGCGAGTCGCGCCGCAGCCAGGCGCCCGCACGGGAGGTCGTGCCCGCCCAGCGAAGCGCCGACGGGTCCGAGTAGCGCACCTCGGTCGTCGTGCCGATCTTGAACTGACTGACCGCGCCGACGTCCCGCCACAGACGCGGCGAGGGCTTGAACAGCGGCGTCAGAAGGTAGGCGACCAGCGGCACTCCCACCACCACGCCGGCGATGCCGCCGTAGCCCACGATGATGCCGGTCAGAAACAGCTCGCGACTGATCCTGTCGCCGAACAAGCCCTTAATGGGAGGCATCGAGCAGCTCCTGCGCCCACCCGTGGAGCGCCCAGATGAAGAGGACGAGCCCGGGAAGCGAGACGATCCAGTTGAAAACCAAGCCCGAGGCCGCCAGGGTCACCGCGAACGCCAGCGTGATCGGCCAGACCGATGTCGGCGGCAGATGGATGCCCTCGTGTGCCCCCGCTCCACCGGCTTCGGGTTGGACCTCCACTTCCTGCGGCTCGACGGTCGAGACTGTTCCCGCCTGCGGCTCACTCATCCTTCATGCCTCCCGGCCTCTCGTCCCACCCGACGCGCATCATGTCGGGATCAGCGTGCGCAGATACGCGAGCGAGAAGATCAACAGCCAGATCCAGTCGACGAAGTGCCAGTAGTACGAGACCACCGTGACTGGCAGGTCGCGCTTGGAGCTCCAGTGCTTGGACATGAACAGGATGATCAGCAGCGCCACCAAACCGATGACCACGTGGAAGCCGTGGAAGCCCGTCAGCACGAAGAAGACTGTGCCGAAGACGGTGCCTCCGGTCGATGGGCCGGTGCTCAGCCCGTAGTGGCGATAGTAGAGATCGATGTACTCGTGCGCCTGCCCGGCGATGAAGGTTGCGCCCAGCAGGATCGTGGTGATGAGCCAGAAGTAGTAGCCGCGCTTGTCGTCCACGCGCAGCCGGCGCTCCGAGAGGATCATGGTGCCGCTGCTCGCCCACAGACAGAGGCTGAAGATGGCCGTCAGCGGGATGTTGAGCTGGCTCGAGGTGAAGTGCTGCGAGTAGACAGTGTACATGACCATCAGCGTGCAGAAGAAGATGAACTCTGAGCTGATGAAGAACAGCATGAGCTGCTGGGCAGGCACAAAGCGTTTCGGCTTGACGTCCTCCACGGGCGGGGCCACCGCGCTGGGCGGCGTCCCGGCGGGAACGGTCACGTTGTCTTCGTGAATCCAGTCCGGGCTCTCCGGGTGCTGCTCATCCCAGAGGGGACGGCGGCTGCGGACCACGGGCGTGGTGGCGAAGTTGTACTCCGCCGGCGGTGACGTGGTCGCCCATTCGAGCGTCCACGCGTTCCAGGGGTTGGGACCGGCCAGATCGCCCTTCTTGAGGCTGACGTAGGCGTTGTAGAGGAAGACCAGCACGGACACGAACAGAATGACCGTGCCGATCGAGGCGATCATGTTGATCGGCCCCCAACCGGAATCGGGGGCATAAGTGTAGATGCGGCGGGGCATCCCCACCAGGAAGTGCATGGGGAAGAAGGTCAGGTTGAATCCGATGAAGGTCAGCCAGAAATGGACGTTGCCCAGTTTTTCGGACAGCATCCGCCCGGTGATCTTGGGCCACCAGTAGTAGATGCCGGCAAGGATCAGGAAGAAGCTGCCTCCGAAGAGGACGTAGTGGAAGTGGGCCACCACGAAGTAGGTGTCCGTGGTCTGGTAGTCGATGGGCACCACGGCGAACATGACGCCGCTGATGCCGCCGATGACGAACAGCGGAATGAAGGCCACGGCGAACTTCATGGCCGTCGTCCAGCGAATCGCCCCGCCCCACATGGTGGCCAGCCAGTTGAGGATCTTGACGCCCGTGGGAATCGCGATGACCGCGCTGGTGGCGGCGAAGAAGGCTTCGGGCACCGTCCCCATACCCACCGTGAACATGTGGTGCGCCCACACGATGAAGCTGATGAAGCCGATGGCCACGCCCGACATGGCCACGAAAGTGTAGCCGAAGATCGGCTTGCGCGAGAAGACGGGCACAATCTCGGACATCATGCCGAAAGCCGGCAGGATCATGATGTACACCTCGGGATGCCCGAAGCTCCAAAAGAGGTGTTCATAGAGGACGGGGTTCGACTTGGGCCCGATGAAGAAGTGGGTGTTGAGGAACCGGTCGAACAGCAGCATGACCGCGGCCCCGGTCAGGAACGGCATGGCCCAGATGATCAGGAACTGATTGACCAGGACCATCCACACGAACAGCGGCATCTTGCGCAGCGTCATGCCCGGGCAGCGGTGGGCGATGATGGTGACGATCAGGTTGAGTGCCGTGGCGATGGAGCCCGCGCCCGCGACGATCAGACCGATGGCCCAGAACGTCGAGCCGGCGCCCGCGTCAAACGGGTGCTCGGTACAGGGGGCGTAGGCGAACCAGCCACAGTTGGGCAGGGTTCCCTCGAGGACGCCCATGTACATCAGGATCCCCGAGAACAGGAAGAGCCACACGCTCATGGCGTTCAGCCGCGGGAAGGCCATGTCGCGGTACCCGATCTGCAGCGGCACGAAGTAGTTGGCAAAGCCGATCAGCAGCGGCATGACCACGAAGAAGATCATGGTCACGCCGTGCATGGTGAAGAGCTGGTTATATACCTCCGGGGAAACCACGTGGGCGTTGGGCGTGGCCAGCTGCCAGCGCATCACCAAGGCTTCCAGACCACCGACGATGAAGAAGGCGCCGGAGAACACCAGGTAGAGGATGCCGATCCGCTTGTGATCGGTGGTCTTGATCCAGCTCAGCAGCCCTTCATTGGTGCGTAGGGCCGGAAGCCTCGGATATACCTCTTCTCTGGTAATCGTGGCCACGAATCGCTCCTCGGTCAGCCTCTCTCGATACTCACTTCAGGGAATACAGGTACGCCGCCAGCGCGTGCAGGTCCGACTTCTTGAGGTCGAAGGCCGGCATCAGCGCCCCCGGCTTGTAGATCTGGGGGTCTCTGACCCAGCGCTCCAGATTCCTCTCCGACATGGGGAGGACGCCGCCCGCGATTCCCCAACGGCTGCCGACATGGCTGAGATTGGGGCCGGCGGTGCCGTTCGCGGGCGTCCCGTTGATGGTGTGACAGCTGGCGCAGGACTGAGAGAAGAACACCGACTGTCCATTGGCGCCCTGCACCGAGGCGGGCGAGGCGCCGGCGCCCGCCTCCCGGCGAGCCCAGGCCTGAAATCGGGCCGGGGTCTGGACCACGGCCCGGAACTGCATCCAGGCATGATCTGCCCCGCAGAACTCGTAGCAGGCGCCGGGGAAGGTACCGGTGCGGTCGGCGTCGATATACACGATGGTGTGGTTGTTGGGCGTGGCGTCGATCTGCCGGTCGAGCTGGGGGATCCAGAAGCTGTGGATGACATCGACGGAGGTGGTGTCGACCTGGACCAGCGTGTGGACCGGCAGGTGCACCTCGTTGGCCGTCACCACGTGGTACTTGGGAATGCGGAACTCCCACCACCATTGGTGGCCGATGGCCTCCACCTTGAGCGCCGAGGCGGCGTGGGCGGGGCTGTTGACGGCGTTCATGGTCACGATGGTCAGGACGAGGGCCACCAGCAGGATGACGGCCGGTATGGCCGTCCAGGCCACCTCGATGCGCCGGTTGCCGTAAATCTGCTTCGGCTCGTCGTCCTGGCCGGGTTTGTGACTGAAGCGAACGATGTTGATGGCCAGCGCCAGGATCACGAGGAAGAACACCACGCCCGACTCGGCCAGGATGATCCAGAAGAGATTGGAGATGTCGAGGGCAAACCGCGACGCGCCGTGCAGGGGCGCGAGTGGCGCGGCCGAAGGTCCCGAGCCGATGGGGGTGGTGCTGTTCCGGCCCGCGGCAAGCGCGCCGTGGGAGGTCAGCATCAGCGCGAGAGCGGTGGTGGCCGCTGCGAAGGCCGCCAGCAGGGCAACTCCGCGCCATCCACCAAGCGACCTCAACGTTCGCTCACGGCACGGTCCGCGGCCGGACTTCCATCTCCCGTCGCGGCTCATCAACCGGCTCTCCGCGATCCAGCCAGATCACGCCGATGGTCGCCATGGCCACAACGTAGGGAAGGTTGCCCGGCATCCACATGATCAGCCCGCCGATCTGCTGATCGGTGAGGGCCGAAATGCCCCAGAGCCGGGGCGCGTGAATGTAGGGGCCGTACAGCGGGTGCTGCAGAAACGAAAAGAGGATGCCCAGGGCCATGGTCGGGAAGAGGTTGGCGAACAGGTACAGCTCCTGTCCGGCATAGCTCAGCCGCCCACGCCTGACCGGATTGAGCACCGGCCACCACACCACCAGCCCGGTTCCCATGAAGGTGAGGTGCTCCAGGATGTGCACGGTCTCGCTGCGCAGCGTCAGGTCGTAGAGCACCGGGAGGTGCCAGACGGTGATGTCGCCGTTGAAGAGCAGAAACGCGACCGCGGGCAGCGTGAGGAGGCCCAACACCCGGACCGGCATGCCTTGGATTCCAGCCGTCAGATCCGCGGGCAGGCTCAAGAGCAGGAGCGGCGGCCACACCGTCGCCAGCAAGAGGTGCTGGACCATGTGCGCGCTGAAGAGATACGTGTCGCCGATGCCGTCGAGCGGCGAGAGCAGCGCGATCACCAGGACCAGGTCCGAGAGCAGAAACCAGGTTCGCTGTGCCGCCGAGCAGCGGAGCGACGCCGGACCGGTGAGCCGGTATCCACACGCGCAGGCATAGGCCAGCGTGAGCATCACGATACCGGCGACGACGCTGGGCTCCAGGCTCCATCGAGTGAGTAACCAACTCCATGTGGGCGTCACCATATCCGCTTTGCCGGATCCCTATCCGGCGGCCGGCTCAGAAGCCGCGGTCGAGGCGCTCCTCGGGCTCCCGGGAGCGGAGATCATCCGCCGGGCACCCCATGCGCTCTCGCCGGCGAGCGCCAGAGCCGGTCCATGCGAGCACAAACCGTACCGGAACGCGCGGCGCTGAGGCGTTGAGCAGCCCGAGCTCCTATCCCCTACTCTCGCCTCAGTATAGAAACGGCGCGAAATCCGGCCCCTGTCAGGAAAGGCAGGACAAGGGCGCCCCCGAGATCATCCCGCCGAAGGGCATCTTGTCAGCCGGCGACCGGCGCCATGGTCTGAGCCCGTCCATAGGTGGCCGCTCCCAGCAGACATTCCTCCGGGACCTCCGCCTCTCGCCACAGCAGCTCGCGGAGACGGGGACGCAGAATGGCGAAATCGGCGTTCTCCTCCAAGATCTCCTGAAGGACGTCGAGGTAGACGTTCCCCAGCTCCCGGGCGAAGCCCCCGATCACCACGATCCGCTCTACGGCCGTGGCCACGGCGATCACGCGCAGCATGTGGCCCAGCGGGTGGGTGCAGGCGCGCAGAATGGCCATGGTCCACGGATCGCCGGCGCGAATGGCGGGTACGATGTGCGCCTCGTTGCAGAGGGTCTCCGGGGCCGCGCCGCCGGAAGCACAGCGGGAAGCTTGGAAGCCCTCCTGGTCTGCCAGCGCCGCCCGGCGGACCGCCCGCTCGACGCCTCGACCGGAGGCGACGGCGCTGAGATGGCCCCGACCGCCGCAATCGCACCGAGGCGCGTCCGGCGTCTCATCCACGGTGACGTGGCCGATCTCGCCGGCGTAATCGGTGTCGTCCAGGACGGCGTAGCGGCGGGACCGGTCGAACACCTTGCAGCCGATGCTGCTGCTCACGGTGACGACCAGGAACCGGTCGGCGGCCATCCGCTCGGAGAGATACCAGGCCGCAGCGGAGACATCGTTGACCACGTGGCAGGGCCGGCCGGTTGCGCGGCCAACCCGTTCGCCCAGCTCGAAGGTGGGACAGGTCTCTCCGAAGAGGGGCGCGGCGGTATAGATGACGCCGCTGCGATCCGCCGGAGCCGGCACCGAGACGGCGATGGGCGAATCCGGCTCAAGCGCCGGCTGCACGCGTGCCACGTAGTCGGCCATGGTTTCCACCAGAACCCGCTTCACCTCTTCCGGCTCCGCGCCCGAGGGCACGCTGACGATGCGGTCCTTCTCGAAATGCGCCAGGGTGCCGTCCGGCTCGACCACCACGCAGCGCAGGTGCGTGCCGCCGACGTCGAAGGCGATGACCGGCGGGCCTGGGAAGGGGCCCAGGTGGCCGTTGCGCGGGTGCTCCCAGACGCGCCCACTGGTTGGCGTGGGAGAGGTGGAGCTGGGCATGACCCGCTATGCTAACCGCCAGGGGGCAACGAACCGGCGTCAGATGGGAAGGCGCCGCCGGAAATGGAACAGCGAGCCCAGCACGATGACGGCGATCAGGCTCACGCCCACGATCAGCCCCACGGTACCGCCGAAGGTGGCCAGCCGCACCAGACCGAAGATCCAGTAGACCTTGAGCAGCAGGAAGGCCAGCGCCTTGAACTTGGCCAGGGCCAGAATTCCGGCGCCGCCGGCCGTTCCCAGGCCCGCCTTCCACCGTGAGCTGCCCGCGTGGTCGAGGCTGCCGTCGTCCCGCAGGATGATGTCGGCGCCGCCTCTCGTCGCGGTGTTGGAGCCGCACGAGGGGCAGACCTTGGAGCCGTCCGCGATGTCCGCCCGGCAGATGGGGCAAAGCATGGATCAGTATAGTTTTCCGGCCGCCCGGGACCCATCCCCTGCTCGTCCATCCTGCGCCGCACTTACGCGTGCCGGCCGGCGAGACATGGGCCTACTGCTTCATGCAGCTCGCGAGGTGATCGATCCGGTAAATCCGGTTCTGGGTGCCGTCGGCGAGGAGGAGTGAGGACTTGCGATAGGGGGCCAGTCCCTCGGGCTCCCCAAACGGGTACAGGAGCCGCCAGCGCTGGGGCCGTACCTCCCACAGCGCCGCATCTCCCAGGGTGGAGGCGATGAGTGCGCCGTCGAACACTGCCAACCCGTCGGGCTCCTGGAGGTGTGCGAGCACTCGGGCCTTCCCCTTCTTCACGAGCCACACCGCGTCACCGGTTTCGTCTGCTACCGCAACGCCTCCGCGGAAGGAGACGGCGTCGACCGGCCGGCCCAGATGTTTGGCCAGCGTCTTCAGGCGGCCGGCGGCAGTCAGCAGCTGGAGCGAGCCACTGCCGGTGTTCGGCACGTAGATGCCCTTCGCGGGAGCGGCCTGGATCCCCTCGAGACCCAGATCGGTGGCGCCGTGGCCCAGCTGCAGCAGCTTGTGGCGGCGGTGGGTGGCCAGGTTGATCTGCGTGAGGCGGTCCAGGTCCTGCTGGACGACGATGAGCTTGCCGGGCGAGCGGGCAATGATGCCCGTGGGGGCCTTGAGATTGTCGGCCACCGAGACCGGCTGTCCGTGATGGATGACGCCGATCGACCCCAACGCGGGCTCGGTGAAGAATACCTTCTTGCCGATCACCGCGACGCGGTCCGGGGAGCCGAGCCCGATGGAGAGCTTGCTGACGCTGGCCTGGCAGGGCTCGGGCGTCTGCGCCGTGAATCCGACGCCGGCGAGTACGGCCGGCATGGCCGCCGCGGCGATCGCGAGGAGGGGACGAAGCTGGGGAGGAGGAACCGCTACGCGCATGGGGTGGTCATCCGAGGTCGTGAGTTTCAGAGATGCGAGATCGGTGTGTCCCACACGCCCACATCCATTGTGGAGGTTCGACCGGCCCTGATGTAAACTTTTGGGCAGATGTCGGAGCTTCAGGCTCCCCGCGTGCGCCCGTAGCTCAGCTGGATAGAGCGTTAGGTTGCGGACCTAAAGGTCGGGGGTTCGAGTCCCTTCGGGCGTACCACCCGTACCTGTCGAGGGCCACGAGGGCCCTCCCGCGACGCCTCCGGGCCGGGTGCTTCCGTGCCCGCGCTCAGCCGCTTCGGCGGGGCGTGGCGCTACCGGAAATTTCACCGAACAGTCATGGTCGCTGTGATATGTTGCATCACAGAGACAGGAGCCTCTGTGCAACATGTCCGGTTGGCGGTGCCGGACCGCGCGGAGATCTCACAAACGGCATAAACCGACGTTTTGGGATCAGGAGCAGGAGGATGAGGGAGTCAACCTGCCACCAGGCACGGGAAGGCCTCCTGCCGTCACACTCGCCAACGCCATGTGCGCCCGGCCCTGGAGCCACGGCTCCGCCCGGGCGCTTTTTGCTTTTCTGAGCTGCGGAGAAACGCGAAGAAAGGAGGTGGCCGACCGAGGACGCAGGGAAACACCCTGAACCGGCGGGCCGTCCCTGAACGGGGCAGACGACGGCCCGTGAAACCGGACGCTTTGCGTCACTGTCTCGCTCCCCGATACGAAATCTAACGTCGATGGAGAAGATCAGCATGCGGAAACGAATCGCTCTCGTCAACGTGCTCGTCGCGTTGGCGATGGTCGCGTCCTTCATGGCGCTGAAGAGCGCCAAGGTCTCGGCTTCTGTGTCGCACAGCAAGACCGTCGTGACGCTCGACGGCTGGGCCTCGACGCCCGCGGAGCCGAAGGACCTCAAGAAGGTGCTCAACGCCTTCCAGAAGAAGAACCCCAACATTCAGGTTCAGTACAACGTCGTGAACGGCGACTTCGAGTCGCAGATGAAGGCCGCCTTCGCGGCCGGCCGCGGCCCGGACGTGCTCTATGCCGACGAGGGCTGGGCCCAGGACTTCGAGCGCACCGGACGGTTCCAGGCCCTCAACAAGTACGCCGCCAAGGATAAGTCGTTCCATCAGGGTGACTTCTATCCGGGCCTCGTCAAGGGCTTCACGGTCGGGAAGAAGATCTACGGCTTCCCGAAGGACTACTCCACCCTCGCGCTCTGGTACAACACCAAGATCATGAAGGCGCTGCACATCAAGCACCCGCCGACGGACGTCAACTCGTTCTCCCGAGTGGCCTGCGCCATCCGGCGATACGAGGTGAAGCATCATCACAACAAGGTCTACGGCGCCGGCCTGCCCAACGATCTGGCCCGCTGGCAGCCGATCCTGCAGGCTTTCGGCGGCCACGTGATGAACGCGGCCCAGACCAAGCCCGAGATCAACAGCTCCCCCGGCGTCAAGGCCATCAGGTGGTGGACCGGCCTGGTTCACAAGGGCTGCGCCGCCGAGCCGTCCCAGGTGGGCGCCGGCTGGTCCGGCCAGGAGTTCGGACAGGGCAACGCCGCCATGGTATTCGAAGGCCCGTGGCTCCTCCCCGGCATGCAGACGACCTGGAAGAGCATTCACTGGAGAATCGCTCCGCTGCCGACCGGCCCCAAGGGCAACGGCAACCTGGCCTTCTCGGTCGCCTATGCGATGAACAAGAACTCCCATGTCAAGTCCGCCGCCTGGAAGCTCATCAGCTACCTGACGGGGCGCGTGGGTGAGGCCAAGTGGGTCAAGCTGTTCCAGGTCCTTCCCGCCCGCCGCAGCATCAAGCCCCCCAAGGGCGATGGCGCGTTCGTGCGCGGAGCCGCCTATGCCGAGCCGTGGTCGTTCAAGCCTGGGTTCTTCAACCCCGGCGGACCGAACACCACGATAGGCAACGACCTTGACAAGGTCGCCCTGCACGGCATGTCGGCCAAGGCGATGGCCAAGGACGTGGCCAACTCCATCAAGATCTGGCTGAAGAACGGCTAACACGCTGGACGAACGAGGAGGCCGCGGCAGTGCCGCGGCCTCCTCTCCTTCTCCCCAAGCTGGCCGGCGCCAGGGCCGGCGCCCCCCTTCGACCGTCCGCATAGGATAGGGAAACATGGCTGCTCAATCCGGGCTCCCACTCGCCTACCCCCATGGACGCCCCCGCGTGGGCCGCGTCCGCGGCTACTTCCGCCAGTTCCACAAAGAAGACGTGGTCATGGGCTACCTGTTCCTGCTCATTCCCATGGCCATCTTCATCCTGTTCTTCTTCGTGGCCATGGTATTCGACCTCTGGATCAGCATCCAGCAGTGGGCGATCATCGACACGCCCAAATTCGTCGGCTCGACCAACTACAACTACATCTTCAACATCGATCCGGTCTTCTGGATCGCGGTCAAGAACTCGATCGAGTACGCGTTGGTCGTGGTCCCCCTGCAGACTCTGCTGGCCTTTACGCTGGCGGTCATCGTGAATCAGAACATCCGCGGCAAGAAGTTTTTCCGCACCGCGTTCTACTTCCCCTCGGTGACCTCCTCGGTGGCCATCACCCTGCTCTTCATGTGGCTGTTCAACAACAACGGCCTGGTCAACTACGTCCTGTCGCTGGTCCACCTCGGGCCGATCGGTCCCTTCGGGACCGTGGGCTTCCTCACCGACCCGAACCTGGCGCTCAAGTCGATCATCGGCCTCAACACGTGGACCACCAGCGGCACGTACATGATCATCTTCCTGGCTGCCCTCCAAGACGTGCCCCGAGACATGTACGAGGCGGCCGCCATTGACGGCGCCAATGCCTGGCAGGCCATCCGCAAGATCACCATTCCCCTTATCCGGCCGGCCACGTTTCTCATCGTGGCCACCGGGCTCATCGGGGCCATCCAGATGTTCGACCAAGCGTTCGTGATGTCGCAGGGCAACCCTGGCTCGCCCGACAACTCGACGCTGACCATGGTGCTCTACATCTATGGCACCGGCATCCAAGGCAACCAGTACGGGCGTGCCGCGGCCGCCTCATTCGTGATGTTCTGCATCATCTTTGTCGCCACGCTCCTGGTTCGACGCCTGATTCGAGAGGAGGCAGCCTTCTAATGGCCCTGTCCATCGGCGTCCGCAAGCGCTCCGGCCCCTTCGAAATGAGCAAGAGGGCAGTCTTTTACCTGATCCTGATCGGCTACACCGTGATGAGCACGATCCCCTTCATCTGGTCGGGCCTGACCTCCTTCAAGAGCCAGCCGGAGGCCGCCCAAACCCCTCCCACCGGCATCCCCATTAATGCCACCCTCGACGCCTGGAAGACCGTCCTCGGCTTCAACAGCTCGATTTCGGGCATCAATGTCGACTTCCTCCAGTACTTCAAGAACAGCCTCATCGTGGCTCTCCTCGTCATGGCGGGCAATCTGTTCTTCGACTCGCTGGCCGGCTACGCCTTCGCGCGCATGCGCTTCCCCGGCCGGAACTTCCTCTTCTATCTGATCATCGGCACGCTCATGATCCCGGCCGCCATGACCATCATTCCCGTGTTCGTCATCCTGGCCAAGGTCCCCGGCTTCCTCGGTGGCCCTTGGCTGGGGACCTACGAGGGGCTCACGGTTCCCTTCATGGTCACCGCATTCGGCATCTTCCTCATGCGCCAGTTCTTCATGTCCCTACCCGTGGAGCTGGAGGAAGCGGGGCGAATGGACGGCCTCACCCGCTTCGGCATGTACTGGAAGATCGCCCTGCCCCTGGCCCGGCCGGCGCTGGCCACGCTGGCCATCCTGCAGTTCCAGGGCAGCTGGGACAGCTTCCTCATGCCCAGCTTCATCACGCAGTCGAACCCCAGCCTGTACACGCTACCGGTGGGTCTGGCGCAGTTCTCCTTCAACTACCTGAACTACTGGCCCGACATCATGGCCGGGGCGATGGTGGTCATTCTCCCCATCCTCGTCGTCTACGTATTCGCCCAGCGCTACTTCGTCGAAGGTCTCTCGAGGACGGGTCTGAAGGGCTGAGCCGCGCGTGTCATCCATGGGAACCACCCGCCTTCGCCGAGCCTGCGTCTGCCTGCTCTCGGCTGCCCTGCTGGCCGGCGTGGCCGCGGGCACGGTGGGTGCGTCCGTCCACCTTGACGGGGCACGCCAGGTGAGCCGGCCTTGGGAACCGCCGACCCGCTCCACGGGCAGCCGGCTCGCCGAGAAGCGCTATGCCGCGGCCGGAGACCGCAGCTACATCGTCGGCACCACCAACGGCAGCTTCCCGCCCATGGGCTGGCACATCACCGGACAGATGGGCGGCGTCTGGGCCCATCCGCTCAAGCTGCTCGACGGCTATTGGTTCCGGCTCGCCGGCCGGTGGCTCACCGATGCAAAACGCTTCACCAGCGGCCTTGGCTACGCGCGTCTCGACTTCCCGGCCGTGGACGGCATCCGCGTCAGCCGCACCGAGTTTGCCCCCGACGGGATGCCGGTGGCTCTCGTCGGTCTCCGGCTGCGCAATCCCGGCGCCTCGTCGCGGCAGATGGATCTGCGGGCGGTGCTGCGCAGCGAGATCATGGCCGCCTATCCCTGGGGCTCGTCGCAGCCGGAGGACGCCGGCGCCTTCAACCGCCCCGACCATGCCGCCTACGACGGCAAGCGGGGCATCGTCAGCTTCCGCGAGCCGGGAAAGCCCTGGTATGCCCTCGCAGCCTCGAGCGTTACGCCCCACGACGTGGGCCTCGGCGGCGATCTCTGGGGGCCGGTCACCTCGGCGGATCAGGGCACCTACGATCAGTACGGGAAGGGGACGGGCGCGCGCTTGGACTGGCGGCTGAAGGTCCCGGCCCGCGGCGACCTGACCCTCTGGCTGGCCATCGCCGGCTCGCATACCGCGAAGTCGGAGGCCCTCCACGCATTGGGGGCCGCGCTGGCCGATCCCGAGCGGCTCCTCAAGCGGAAGATCGCCTGGCGCTCCCGCCTATGGAAGCGAACCGCGGTAGAGCTGCCCGACCCCCGTCTCCAGTCGGCCTTCGACTGGGGAAAGATGAACCTGGCCGATCTGCGGCGGACCGTGACCGATGTCCACGTCCGGGCCACCAACGACGGCACCGCCTATCCCAAGCCGGTGAAGACGCTGCCCATGGTTTCCGGTATCGGCGCCGGTCTGCCCGACTATCCGTGGTTCTTCGGGGCCGACGGCGCCTACACCACCTACGCCCTGATCGCCTCGGGTCAGTGGACCACGGCCATGGATCATCTGCGGGCCATCCGCGACTTCTCCCGAGCCATCAACGGCAAGACGGGCAAGGTGGTTCACGAGGTGGTCACCGACGGATCGGTCTACTTCGGCTCCAACGCCGATCTGGGCGACACCAACGAGACGGCCCAGGTGGCCATCGGCGTGGATCTCCTGTGGCGTTGGTCCGGGAGCCGCTCGTTCCTGCGCCAGATGTATCCCTTCCTACGCGACGGCATGCGCTACATCACCTCAAAGAGCCTCGATCCCGACGGTGACGGTTGGCCCGAGGGACTGGGCATGGTCGAACGCTCCGGTATGGCCTCGGCCACCCTCGACGTGGCCGCCTACACGGTTGCCGCGCTGCATGCTTTGACCGGCATGGCCCGGGCGATGGGCGACCGGAAGACGGCGGATTGGGCCCGCGCCCGAGCCGCGGGCCTGGCGGGCCGCTTCACCAAGGATTGGTGGGTCGCGAAGGACTCGCTCTATGCCGACTCGATGTGCTCGGTCGGAGATGCCCTCTTCGACCTCGCCGGCTGCCATCGGGAATATCAGAAGGTTCAGCAGCGCTATTGGACCGACGCCACCCCCATGGAGATGGCCCTTGCGCCGGCGGGCGACGCGGCCAAGAGCCTCAACCGGCTGCAGAGCAGCACCTTCACGGGACGCTACGGGCTCTATCACACCGGCAAGGGCGGCGGCAGCGACGGCAATGGCGAGTTGGCCATCTGGACGCTGCCCAATTCGGTCATGGCCGTGGCCGAGTCCAACTACGGCCGGGTGGATCGAGCCCTCTTCTACATGGACGCCATCGCGCGGCTGCTGGACATGGAGCAGCCCGGCGCCCTACCCGAGATCGCGCCTAGCCCCGCCTATAATCCCTTCCAGCCGCTCACCAGCCGTGCCATGTTCATGCAGGCCTGGTCATCGTACGGCGTTCAATGGCCGGTGATCCACGAGTTCCTGGGCATCGTGCCCGACATCCCCGACGGCCGGCTCTCGGTCATTCCCGACCTACCTGCGGCCTGGCCCTCGGCCGCCGTGAGCAAGCTGAGAGTCGGGCGGTCGACCATGTCGGCCAATGTCCGGCGCGAGACGAACGGGTTCACGCTTTCCGTGGCAGCGCCCAAGGGACTGAAGCTGCTGTTGGGTCTGGTGATTCCGAGCGGGCATCACGCGACGACCGTGCGGCTGGACGGGCGCACCGTAAGTTTCCATCTCCGGCACACCCTGCGGGGCTCAGAGGTGCAGGTCTCGACGACATCCGGCCGGTCCCGCACCCTGGAGGTCTACATCGCCAAGGGGCCGCCGGCGGGCTGACTGGAAGGGTGTCTTGGCGGCCTGAGCACACCGGCCGCGGAGGGTGAGCCGGATCAGCCGGCCCACAACCCAAGGATGCCCCTCCAAGATTGCCTTTGGCCCTAGTGCCACGTCCACATCGTTGGGCCGGGAGGGTTAGCGCCAAAGTCAGATCAGCGCGGCAATCCCCGAAGCGAGACTCTGCTCCGCCCGGATGTGGGCCGGCGTATCAAAGCGGCACGCATGCGGAAAGGAGTGACCTCAGCCCAGCTAGGGGTAGGATCTCTCTGGCTCTTTTCTGAGCCTCGTCGAGGGGGGCCGTGGTCGTATCTCGCTCCGTGCCCTTGCGATCGTGGCGGAACGATTGGAGGTGCCGGTAGGACAGTTGCTGCAGGACGGGGATGCCGAGCAGATAGTCGAGATGAGTCTCGACTACGCAGAGATCCACCTCGAACTCGGAAATGCGGCAGCTACGTTGAAGGTCTTCGATGAGCTGGCCCCGCGGGCCGGCCTCGGTCGACGAGACTGGCTCCGTGGACGGGCGCTCATGGAACTCTCACGCCTTCGGGAAGCGAAGGAAAGCTCTCCAGATTGCCCGCGAGGACGCCGACGGCCGGGGAGATCGCACCCTCTCGGCAGAGATTCATTACTCGCTCGGCCGGGCGCTCTACCTCCTCAACAACTACGAAGAGGCATTGGCCTTCTTCCGGGAGGGACTGCGGCTTGCGCTGGCGGAGCCCCACTATCCGGCTCTCCAAGCCCGGCTCTACACCGGGATCGGGCACATTCTCTACGTCGAGAACCACATCGACGAAGCCCTCAGTCAGTACGAGCGGGCTCGGGTGCGTATTTCGCGCGAAATACACAGCAGGTCCGGGCGGGAGATCTCAAAGCTGAGGGCGTACCCCTCGTAGCTGAACCAGATCACGTTGGTGCCGTCGCCGATGTTGTCGCTGCAGTAGGCTCGCTCGCCTGGCCGGTAGCGGAAGACGAGGGCGTGGTCCGTCTTCCGTTCGGAGACCGTCGGCGGGGAGAGGACGTCCTCAGGCGGCGCTGGCTCCTCCGGGAGGGCGTGGGACACGGTTCCGGCGTGGACAGCGATGCCTCGGGCCTGCAGTACCGCAGTGACCTCCCGCGAGCACGGCACCCCTCGCAGATCTGCCGGCCAGTCCATCAGCTCGAGCCCGGTGGGCCGGCCTGCTGGCCGCTTTGGTAATAGGTGTCCAGTTCGACATTGCCCGACCCCTTTACTGCGGCCGGCGTCGACCCTGCCCGACCCTGCAGCTTCTCGATCTCGCTCAGAATGTGGATGATCTCCTCGGCGCAGTACCGCTTCGCAGCGGCCATCTCGGCTTAACTGGTCCGACCGATTCTCTAAAGCACGACACTTGTTCGTGGTCACGCCCGAGGATGGCGGGCGGCCGCCGCGTGCCGGCTCCTGTCACACCTTGACTCGGAGGTCGAGGTCGAGTCCCAGCGCAGCCAGGCGGCTGAGACTGCCCGGGCTGAGAACCAGGCGGATCGTACCGTCATCGCCAACGTACCCGTGGATGTGCGCGCGCACGTCATGCTCCCGACAGTAGTCCCGCACCCGTTGAGCAGCGGGACCCACCGTCTTGAGTACCCATTCCAAGTGCTCCGAGAACAACCGGGAATCGACGATGTCGTCCGAGGCGAGCTCCCAGACGCCGATCTGGATGAAGGGTCCAGAGCCGGCAATCCTACCGCCCCTAGCTTCTGGACGCCTGGAGCGCGTCGGAGTCAGACCGAGGGCCTGCGTCACGTCGGCCGGGTATAGGGAGGGCTCCCGAGGTCGGTTGGGTCTCTCGAGGGGCCCCAGGACACTTAGGCACGCATGTACCACACCCTTTGGTCCAATTGGCCTTTCCGTCGTGGGGCGGCACGCCGCCGCGACTCGGGCGCGTGCCGCCGTGCGGTGGAAGGCAAGGAGTAGGGGGAGACCCGACGCGGCGAGCTTAGCCAGGGAACCTGCGCTTGCCACAAACCCCTCAGTGTCGTACGGCCCGATCCCGGCAACTGCCAGACCCAGGCTCAGACGAGAGCCCCGCGGCGCTGGCTTGGCCCCAGGCCCGACCGGCTGAAGCCCGACCGCCGCCTCAGCCAACCATGCGACGTGGTCTGAGAGCGTGTCTGGCCCAACCGGCTCCAGTCGGGCGATACGCCAGGCACGCAAGAACCTACTCGGCCCGGCGAGATCGGTAGGCAGAGCGGGTCCTAGGAGTCGCTTTCGAAGCTCGGTCATCCCCGGTCCGCCCCTCACCGGCTCCTGAACGCGGAGCCACGCTGTGGATGTGGCCATCAGTGTGGAGATGCCGCGCGCGGCGCCGGCGCCACGCGCCTGCGGCCTAGGTAAGGCAGGGCGCTTCGTAGCCGCAAGCTCGTCCCCCGCCCAGGATCGCCCAGGCGACAACGTACCTGTCCAGCCCCCGTCGTTCGGTCCACTTCCAGTGTTGTAGATCTGATCCAGAGCGGGTTTTCCGATCCACCCCCCGGGGGGTGGATCGCGCGCCATCTGGTCCAGTGTCGCTGTGGTTCATCACTATCAGGCTGAGCTCTTCTTCTGCGTGTTAGCGAATGCCGCAGGCGTCATCATCTTCAGCCCTCGGTGCGGTCGGCAGGTGTTGTACTCCTCGACGAACTGCTCGATCATCACCCGAGCTTCGAGGACTGAGTCGAACTCCTCCCCGTTCAGCAGCTCCCGCCGCATGGTGCCGTTAAACCGCTCCACGTAAGGGTTCTGCTGGGGTTTCCCCTTCTCGATGAAGGCTGCTTCCACTCCCCGCTCCCCTAGCCACTCCACTATCGTCGTCGATATGAACTCCCTGCCGTTGTCTGATCGAATCAGTGTCGGTGCTCCGTGACGCTCAATGGCTTTCTCCAACACCTGCTGCAGGTCCCCAGACCCAATCGACCGCGACACATGCGTCGTTACCGCGACCCTGGTGAACTCGTCGACCACGTTTAAGATCCGGATCGGCCCGCCACGACGTGTCCGGGCCGACATGAAGTCGTAACTCCAGATCTGATTCGGCGCCGCGGCCCGACTTCCAGGCGGAATTATCCCCGGTTCCATCCGCTCTTCTTCCCGAGTCCTTGACCCGCGGTGGCGGTATTCGGTGCCCTTCCAACCGCCACAGCCGCTCGATCCGCTTCGGGTTGACGTTCCAGCCATCATCTCGAAGCAGCCGGCAGATCATCCGGTAGCCCCATCGCGGGTGCTTCTGAGCCAGCTCGCTCATAGCCCGGAGAAGGCGCTGTTCGTGCTCGGGAAAAACCGGCTCGTACCGCTGGGTCGACCGGCTCTGCTCCACCAGGCGACAGGCTTTCCGCTCGGACATATTGTGCTTCCGAACCAGATACACCACTGCCGCCCTGCGCCTTTCCGGGCTTACCATTTTCCCCGGTTCAGATCCTTCAGCGCCGAGATCTCAAGCGCTTGATCGGCCACGATCCGTTTCAGCCGGCCGTTCTCCTGCTCCAACAGTTTCAACCGGTGCGCTTCGTCTTCCTTCATCGCCCCATACCGCAGCCGCCACCGGTAGAAGGTCTGGTCGGTGATCCCGATCTTCTTCGACGCCGCCGGAATCGACATCCCCTGCCCCTGCAGCTTCTCTACCTCCCTCAACTTCGCGATGATCTGCTCGACAGAGTACTTCTTCGCTGCCGCCATTTCTCCTCCAACTGCTCCTATCAATGTGCTAAATCACCACACTGAATATGGACCAGTTTTTGGGGGGCCGGACGGCGCGCTCACCGTCCCGGCACGGACGGCTGCCGAAGTCGCGAGCCTGACGATCCTCGCTGCCGCGGGGCGGTCGGGCCGCGGGGCCTGTCGTGTCCCCGCAGGACGTGGCACCGAGGGAGCCGAGTATGCAGATCCCAAGGGGCCCCACCACCCGGCCCAAGCCCGGCACCCGGCCTGCGCTCCCGCGGCGCAGTTGCTGCATGACCGCTTCGAGAATTGGCAATACCGACAGGACATGGGTCAACGCATCAACGGAGCCCCAGCCCGTTCAGCCGTTTTGCAGGGCGACGTACCACGTAGTGACCGCAATGAAAACCAGCACGCCGGCGAGTTGCAATCCGGCCAGTTCGGGTGTTGGCTCAAACGGCACGCTGGCCGCTGGTGGATGCGCTCGCCTGCCCGTCAGTTCCGGCAGCCAGCCCAGAAGCTGCGCGCCGGCCAACCAAACGAGAGAGAAGAGCCATAGCACGAACAAACCCGACCCGCCTTGGAATTCCCGCCGCCTGAGCGTGGTCGCCGCAAGCACCCCGATGGCCCAGACGCCGGTCCATACCGCCTGCGCGGCTCGCACCCTCCAGCTCGCCCCATAGTATTCGCTACCGCCCGCGCCCGGCGGCAGCGGCTCTACGCCAGAACGCAGCAGAGCCTGCCAGGCGCGGTCGAAGCCGTCCTTCGGTGCCAACATGAACTCTTGTCGTCGGCCGCTCTCATCGCGCCCAATCAGGCGGATGTGATCTCGAGGCGCGAGCGGCAGTCCGAATGGCCCATGCCTGTCGAGCCGCATCGTGGCCGTTTCCGAGGGCAGCACGATGTCTGTGCGGATGCCAAGCATGCCTTGCGGCGCCAATATCTCGACGTGCCTCGCATAGACTGTCAGCGTGGCGCGATCCCACCGCACCCACTGCCAAGCCCCGCCCCCCCGAAATGCCTGCTCAGCCTCCGCCGGAACCCTGTGCAGAACGGGCTCCGATGGCCGATCCGCGCCCCGACGGCGGTGCAAGTACGCCGCCCGCAGTAGCACGTACATCAGGATCAGGGCAGCCGCCACAAAAATGAACCACGCCATCACCGGCAGCCCGTGATCCTCCAGTGCTACCTGTGACACTTCTTGCGGTGGTGGCGACACGTGGCCTTCATGCGCTTAAACTCTTTCCTGTGGAGCCGGTAGAAGCGAAGTGCCCCCTGGCCCCACTTCTCTGTGCGGGATCTGCTCGGTCCGTCGATCGCAGAGACTGCGTCGAAGGCGCCACGGGCCGCGTCCGCAAGCCAGCCCCACCACCCGCCATAGGTGTTTGCAAGAGTCCAGGACGCCCCAGCGTAGCCGCCCGCCCCGAGCCCGGACTGCCATCCGATGTCGGCGCCGACAATGGGCCGAGAGGTCGAGCCGTTCCAGAATACTGTCGCCTTCGCCCCAAACCCGCCCAACGCCCGCGCAACCGTGACAAAGAAAAAGAGCCCTCCGAGATCCGACAGCTTCGATGCATTGGACACTTGCACGCTGAGGCCGGCTTTCCCGATTACGCCGGCCCCGAGGCCAACAGCCCCTATAGCCGTGCCACCTATCTGGCCGTTGTGGCGCCCCCCGGAGATCCTAACCAGCGGGCACACCTCCGCATTCACGCCGACCGCTACGACGGGTAAGAACCCAATGGGCACGAGAGCCCCTATGTCGCCGCAGAAGCCAACGGAAGACAGGCCCGTGGGGTCCGAGGCGTTCACCGGGCTATCCGCAGCGTACGCATACGGCTGCAGTGTCTGATCAACCAGCGGGTCCTGACTGAGGAACTGGCCGGTACTGGGGTCATACCACCTCGCTTGGTCGTATACGAATCCGGTGGTTCCGTCAGTGTAGGTCCCGTCATACTGGAGGGGCGTCCAGCTGGTGTTGCCGAACGAGCCCGTGGCCACGCCGTAGGGCGAGTAGTTCTGGACGTTGACCACCGTGCCGGTCGAGTCCTCAAGCGCGCGGGTGTTGCCCTGCAGGTCCTGGTAGTAGTACAGAGGCGTTCCGCTTCCCTTGCCACCCCCGGCGCCCACGTCGAGCTGCTCCACCGGTAGCCCCTGGGTCCCATCAGGTAATCCGTGTGCCCCTCGTCGACACGGGTGGCGTACTCCTGGGTGACGGCCAGGGTAGGGCTGCCCAGGGCCGTGTTCCAGACCAGGTTGGTCTCGTCGGTGCAGTAGCCCGGAGAAGAGTCCTTAGGGGACGGTGTGATATGGAGGGGACCGGTGTCCAGGGTGTGGCCGATGAGCCGCCCTGGGGGATGCTGGGACACACCGAGCCCGGCGTCTTGTAGATGCTCTGCTGCAACAGCCCGTTGCCGTCGTAGCTCCAGGTCTCGCTGTCGTTGGCCGTGTCGGCCCAGCTGGTCAGCCGGTTGTTGGCATCATACCCGTACGTGTAGGTGGTGTTGGAGGAGCAGGGAGATGCCGTTCCCTGGCAGGTCCGGTTGCCCTGAGCGTCATAGGCAAAGGCGAGGCCCGAGCCGATGCTCTGCAGCTTGCCAGCGTCATGGCCCGTGGTTCCCTGATAGGTGTAGGAGCCATTGTGAATGGTCGGCCCGCTCGCGCTGGTGATCTCGCCGTTGTCCGCGTAGGTCATGCTCGAGCTATTCGTCGTCCCCGACGGTCCCGTCTGGCTGTCCGCCGTCAGCCGCTGCAGCGGGTCGTAGTTGTAGGTGTCGGTTCCGGCATTGCCGGCCGTGCCGTTCCCGGGACGCAGGCCCACGTTGCTCTGCTGCGAGGTGGTCATGCTCTGCACGTTGCCGTCGGGTCCGATGCCGTTGGCCCCCGAGGCGTCGAAGCTGAACTGCAGCGTGCCGCTCTTGGTGGTGCTGATCTTGTTCAGATCGCTGGAGGCGTCGTAGGCGTAGCTGGTCACCGTGCCGTTGGGCAGGTCCGCCTCGGTCAGATTGCCGCTGCCGTCGTACTTGAAGGTGGTGCTGTTGCCCAGGGGGTCGGTCATAGACGACATCCGACGCGCGTCACCCGGCATGCCCGTTCGGGCGGACAGGCGTGCGAACGGCGTGGACGAGCCCCCTTCCCAGCGGACTGAGGTAATTCGTGACCTCGCGGTAGGGCACGATGACCGTCTGACCGCCGTTGGCGCAGAGGTTCAGCTGCACCAGAAGGCCCTTCCGCGTCAGGGCGAAGTGCCGGTAAACTCCCCACCGTGGCGTAAGCGCCGTGAGGAAGATCTGTCTCACGTCCCGGGGACCGTATAGCCCAACCCGAGTGCACGGCCACGGCCGGACCATGCGCTGCAGAACGGCTCGACGGAGCGCTCGAAGTCCGGTCTTGGGGTGCGGCCCGGCGAAGAGGCGCCGCAGTCGCACGCGGTGACCTGAGGGTACGAGCACGACCGTGGAGACGGACCCGCAGAAGTCGACTTCGTCAGTCACGCAATCAGCCAAGAACGCGTACCAGCTCACCACCGAGCTATTCGCGACCAGATATGAGTATCGCCGCATTACCCTGAACGTTAGCTCGGGGGTTTTCCCGGGTCCCTTGGACCATGCGCGCACGAAGGGCAGCCTCTCTCGCTGTCCCCGAATGACCGCCGCGCGCAGCGACGCGTTCACCCGGTGGAGCGGCTTGCCGTTGAGGGCCACGTTGGGGTACGTGCCCCTCGTCACATAGCCCCGAACGGGAAACCCAGGAGTCGGGGCCCCATATACCCGCAGGGGCCGGGCTTGCCGGAGGCCGATCCGTGTGGCCATTGCGGCGTGACCACACCCCGCTAGGACCGCTGCGCCGAGGCCGAGAAGGGCAAGCCAGGATGGGAGACGGCCGGGCGCCGCCCCGTGCCGCCCGGCGGGTGCCAGCTTGACCTCGCGGATCATCGGCCACACTCCTTTCGCTGGGCCGCCTTCACCACGTACCTCTTGCATACCCGCCGAGCATCTTGGAGCCGAGCTCCCCCGATCCCGGCGCCCTCGTATCTGACGCTCAACATGTTGACGGCGGCGCTGAGCTTCCGGGTGTTGACGAGCCCACGGAGCGCCAGCTTTCCCCACTTCGCTAAGCCCCCGCGGCGGCCCATCGACATTCCCTGCCCCTGGAGCTACTTCCCTCAACTTCGCGATGATCTGCTTGATAGAGTACTTCTTCGCTGCTGCCATCTCTCCTCCAACTATTCCTATCAATGTGCTAAATCACCACACTGAATATGGACCAGTTTTTGGAGGGCCGGACACCCCTCCACCGGCTGCGTCGGGACCTATGACGCAATCCGCCGTCCCCAGACCGGCCAAAAGTGTGCGAGCACCGTCAGGATTCCCCACCCCGTCGTCTACGGGCGGCTTCCTCGGACTTCTCCCTCCGTGCCTCAGTTTCCATAATGGTCTGCCGGGCTATCCTCTCAGCCCAGTTCTGCCCCCGACACCAGTAGGGCTGGAAAATCGGCTCATTGGGGTGCCTACGAAGGTATTCCCGCCCCCTCACGGCGGACTTCCTGGCCGAGATCAGGATGGCTGTGAGGACCAGAAACAAGACCAACAGCAGGGCCACAAGCAGCAGAGTCACTGGCGCGTCATCCAAACATGCAAAGTAGCCGCCGAAGGCCAGTCAGTCTGGGGCGCTTCGGCCGGCTCTGTCTGGCGCATGGTGACGGCATCAACGACACCGACCTCCAGGCAAAGGGCAAGGGGCCATCCTTGAGGTAGCTGCGAAGGATCTGCGGCGTCGCTGTTCCGGGGTGGAAGGGGGACGGCAGGCGAAGAGTACCGCCGCAGAGAGGCCTGACGACCTTGGTAGAGCCAATCACTCGTCGGTCGAGCACGAGTACGGCATCTGATCCGGGATCGCGCGTCGTGAGGCGGCACCACTGCCGAGATGCTGTCTGCCTCAGGCTGTAGGTTACGACCCGGTTGCTGGCGGATGCTTGCTGGACGCGGGGACCGACCACCTCCCGCCAGCCGATCACTCCTCTGACTGCCGGCAGAAACCGGTTCCGGGCCGTCGGTTTGTCGGTGGGGAACCGAATTGCATGCAGCCTCCCCGTCAGCACGGGTGGCCGCAGAACCAATCCAACAACCAGCCGCCCTCGATCGGACAGGACGTTCTTCACGCGGCTGAGATCCGGATGGCTCGATGCGACCTGCAGGTACGCGCACGGCCTTGGGTGGGCGGCCGAAACGAGCTCGGCGACACGTACCCTCAGGTCGAACGCGTCCTTCATCCTACCGGCCTCTATTGCCACAGCCGACCTTTGCTGGCCGCTTGAGGCGGTGACCGGGGGACATAGCCGAACGGCCAACCTCGACAGGTGCACCGGCACCTTCTGCGAACATGCCATGCAGCTGAGGCAGACAACGGATGCGAGAACGACTCCCGGCAGTCGACACTCGGAGGTCCCAGTTCTGGCTCGGCGCATCGGGCTCAGAGCCCGTCCCATTCATACAGGTTACGCTGCCAGGCAAAGTCGTCCAACTCCTCCGGGCTTGACGTGAAGTCTTTGGGCTCGCAGACTTGGTAGCAGTCCTCGTGCTCGGGGAGCGAATTGTCACAGGCCCCGGAGCATTCCAGGTAAGGCCCGCCGCGGATTCCCGACCCGATTAGCTTAACGTGCGTGGGGAACCCGTCGAAAAAGTTCGCCGTGAGTATGTACGCGAATGTGTCGGATCGCACGCACCCTCCGGCTCTCTTGAGGCATACCCACACGACCAGCGCCGCCGCGAGCGTTATCGAGTTGGTGTAGACGAGTTTGTGGCGCTTTTGTCGGCAGATGAATACCGTCTTCAAATCGCGCTGAGCCCTGGAACTGACGGCGCTCCCCCAGCAGTGTCTGGCGTCTGGGTCTGCGAATCGCTCCTGGGAGCCTGCTAGGATGCCGTGGTCTCGGTACCGGAAGCGTCCCCCAACCAACAGTCCCCATGTGCACTCATGCCGATGATGTCTGCCCCTGCAGGCCCCGACAGCGGTCTCGCCTCCCCACCTGCTGAACCATTTATGGTGCGGCGATAGCCCGGTTGGGTCGCTCATACCCGTCGGGCTGTCGGCAGCATACGCGTACGGCTGCAGCGTCTGACCCACCATTGGATCCTGGCTCACAAACTGCCCGGTCGAGGGATCGTACCAACGCGCCTGGTCGTACACCAGCCCCGTCCACTGATCGGTGAACGTGGCGTTGTACTGCAGGGGCGTCCCGTTGCCGTTGCCCAGCCAGTCCGTCGTCGCTCCCCACGCCGGGTAGTTGTAGGTCACTTGAGGGCTGCCGCTCGCGTCCATCAGCACCCGCGTGTTGCCCTGGAAGTCGGCGTAATACCATTCCGGCGTGGTGGACGTCCCCAGGGTAGTCAACTGCTCCACCGGCTGGCCGTCGGGACCCATGACGTAATCCGTGGTCCCCAGATCGAGCGAGCTGGACCAGGTGTGGGTGCTGGCCAGCGTGGGATCGCCCAGGGCCGTGCTCCAGGTGAGCTGGTCGGTGTAGAGGCAGCTCAAGCTGGGTGAGGCCGTCATGGGCGCGGGCGCATGCCGCTTCACCGCTCCCTTCACTATGGCCGGGCAGGCGCCCGGTATGGTCTCCTTCTCCTGTTGCAGCAGACCGTTGCCGTCGTAGAGCATGGTCTCCGGTCCCTTGAGTGAGTCGGTCTCCTTGATCAGACGGTTCTCCTCGTCGAAGGTGTAAGTGGCGCTGCCCGCGCTCGAGCAGGGCGTGCCGGTGGTGGCCGAGCACGAGGTGGTGTCGCCCTCGCCGTTGTAGCCGAAGCTGGTGACGTTGGAGCCGCTGGTGATGCTGTTGAGCTGGCCGGCGTCCGACCCGGTGGTGTCATGGCCGTAGGTGCCGTTCTGGGGACCGCCCCCATTGGTCGTGGCGATCTCCCCGTTGTTGTCGAAGCTGCTCGAGATGCTCGCCGAGCCCGAGCCAGACTGAGTGTCGGCGGTCATGCGGGACAGCGGGTCATAGGTATAGGTGTCGGTCCCGGCGGCGCCGCTGCTGCCGGGCGTCAGGTTGTAGCCGGCGATCTGGACGGTGCTGAACTTCTTGATGCTGCCGTCGGGGTTGAGGCTGCCGTTGCTCCCAGCGGCGTCGAAGCTGAACTGGGCCACGCCGCTCTTGGTGGTGGCGATCTTGTTCAAACGCTCGGCCGAGTCGTAGGTGTAGGTGGTGACCGTCGAGTTGGGATAGTCGGTCTCGGTGAGGTTGCCCCCCGAGTCGTACTTGAAGCCGGTGGTGTTCCCCAGCCAGTCGGTCAGCGAGGACATCCGTCCCTGGCCGTCGTACGCATAGGCCACGGTGTTCCCGTCGGCATAGGTGACGCTCGCCAGGTTGCCGGCCTGGTCCCAGACGTACTTCATCTGGTCGCCGTTGCCGTCGGTCTCCGTGGCCAGATTGCCCTGACCGTCGTAGGTGTACGTGGTCGTGCCGCTGCCGTCGGTCATGCCGGCCACAGTGCCGTCGGAGTTGTAGGTGTAGGAGACCGATGGCGTGATGCCGTCGCCGTAGCTGATACCGGTCACCCGGCCGGAGCCGTCGTAGCTGTATGTGGCCGTCTTGCCGTCGGGATTGGTCTGGGTGGCCAGATCGCCGGCGGCGTTGTACGTCGAGGTAGTCGAGCGGAGCTTGGGATCGGTGGCCGTCTTGGCCAGGTCCTGGCCGCCCAGGGCCGTGAATGAGGCCTGCTGCCACGGGTTGCCCGCGCCCGAGCCGGTGGTGGTGCTGTTGGCGTCGGTGGCCGAGACCACGTTGCCGTTGTGGTCGTAGCTGTTGCTCACCTGGTCCTGGCCCGGCTGGTTCTGGTTGAGCTGCGTCTGGCAGGTGTCGCCGCTGGGCACGCC